>FWPU01012586.1_pt1 | contig 11129 bp, 8 predicted proteins | sample 2228361 | NCBI WGS metagenome assembly FWPU01 (sample SAMEA103939777, study PRJEB20133) | metagenome | reverse complement strand
AGGTGGCGGCGGGGGTGGCGGGGGAGGTCGGCCAGTTGGACGATTTTTTGAAAGTTGGCGAGGTGCCCGTGCAGGTCGCCGGCGATGAGGAGTTCGTCGGCGTGCTCGAGGCGGACGACCCGTCCGCGGCGACCGGGCATGGCCCGCAGGAGCACCGCCGCCTGGCGGAGCAGGACCAACAGGCGTTCCGGCGAGGGCATGGCGGCCGTAAGTGTAAATTGGGTAACGAGTTACAACAGTATTGTCTGGCGACGGCCCGCACCCAGCCTGCGGCCTCATGCAACGACGTCCTGAGCCCTTTTCAGCTCAGACGACCTAAGCCCTTTTCAGCTCAGGCAAAACTGCGTTAGGTATCGCAGCACGTCGCGGATAGAAATCACGCCGACCGGGCGGTCTTGTTCGACCACGGGCAGATGGCGGTAGCCGCCGGCGTCCATTTTGGCCAGGGCCACCGCCAGGATGTCGGTGGTCTGTACGGTCTCCGGATGCGGCGTCATGAATTCGCGGACGCTGCGACGGGCGTAGTCTTCCAATCCGGCGATCCGCAGCAGGAAGTCCCGCTCGGTGAGGATGCCGGCCAGTTGCTGCTGGGCGTCGGTGACCATCACGGCCCCGATGCGGTGGTGGATCATCGCCTGCAGGGCGTCGGTCAAAGGGGCGTCGGCGGGGACGGTGACCGGTGGCCGCCGGTGCAGCAGGCAGGCCACCGTGTCGTTGAGCAGCGAGGTTTCGAGCCGTCCCGGCGGCGGGGCAATGTCCAGGGCCGCCAGCGGCGTCTGACACCGCTCGCACTCATCCGCACCCGGCGGATTGGGATGGTCGCAGGCCGGACAACGCATCGTTTGCCCCCCTCAGGGTCGCGCTGGTCGCTCCGCCCCCTGCCCCCGACGCGGCCAAGTGTCCCCGGACCGAGCTAGGCTTCCACCTTCCAAATGTCCTCGGCCTTGAACAGGTCCTCCAGACGTCCCGGCCCTTTTTTGGCGATCGCATCGCTGATCCGGGCGTCCAGGAGTTCCTCGTAAGTCGGCTTGCGGACGGCCCGCAGGACGCCGACCGGTTCGGGGAACGGCCGTTCCGCCGCCGGATCGTGGACAAACCGGCTCAGCAAGTACGCTAGGGTCGGGTCCTCGGCGGTCTCGTCGTGGACGAGGATGTCGTCCAGGCCGCAGTCCCGCCCGATCTCGACCACCTCGGGCTTGATCCCGTTGAGGCGGATCCCCTTGCTGCGGTCCTTGCCGAAGACCATCGGCTTGCCGTGTTCCAAATAGAGGACGTTGTCGGACTTGACCGTCTTGTCGGTGGCGTATTCGAACACGCCGTCGTTGAAGATCTTGCAGTTCTGGTAGATTTCGACGAAGGCGCTCCCTTTGTGGCGGGCGGCCCGCTGCAGGATGTGGACCATGTGCTGGACGTCCACGTCGATGGTGCGGGCGACGAAAGTGGCTTCGGCGGCCAAGGCGATCGACAGGGGTCGCACCGGCGTTTCAAACGACCCGCCCGGCGAGGTCTTGCTCACCGTGCCGATGCGGCTGGACGGCGAGTACTGCCCTTTGGTCAAGCCGTAGATTTCATTGTTGAACAGGAGGATTTTAATGTCGATGTTGCGGCGGAGGGCGTGGATGAGGTGGTTGCCGCCGATCGACAGGCCGTCGCCGTCACCGGTGACGACCCAGACCAGCAGGTCCGGGTTAGCCAGCCGCAAGCCGGTGGCGATCGTCGGGGCGCGGCCGTGGATGGTGTGGAAGCCGTAAGTGTTCATGTAGTAAGGAAATCGGCTCGAGCAGCCGATCCCGGAGACGAAGACGATCTTTTCACGGGGAATCCCCAGCGAGGCCAAGGCCTTTTTCATCTGGGCCAGGATCGAATAGTCGCCGCAGCCGGGGCACCAGCGGACCTCCTGGTCCGTCTTGAAGTCGTCCGGCTTGAGGGTCGGCAGCGGGGCGGTCGGTATGGTCATAACTTCAATCCTCACAGGATGTTAGAATCGATTCTTGGATGCAAGCTCGTTTCGGCGGCGTTGGAGGTTGTGGCCGTAGGGTCCGCGGTGCGGCCGGCCGCCGCTGTGGGGCGTCATCCCTCCCGCAGGGCCTTTTCGATCGCCGCTTCCAGTTCCGAGACCAAAAACGGCTTGCCCTGGACCTTGTTGACCCCCACGGCGGGGACGAGGTATTTGGCCCGCAATAGCCAGCTCAACTGGCCGGAGTTGAGTTCCGGCACCAGGATTTTGCGGAAGCGTTTCAGGACGCTTTCGGTGTTTTTCGGCATGGGGTTGAGGTAGCGGAAGTGGACTTGGGCGAGCTTGAGGCCACGCCTACGAAGACGTTCGACCGCGGTGGTGATGCTGCCGTAGGTGCTCCCCCAGCCGGCGATCAACAGTTCGGCGTCGGCATCGCCGATGACCTCCAGATCGGGGATGGTCTCAGCGATGTTTTCGATCTTTTTGCGACGGACGTGGGTCATGTGCTCGTGGTTGAGCGGGTCGTAGCTGATGTTGCCGGTGACGTCCTGTTTTTCGAGTCCGCCGATGCGGTGTTCGAGGCCGGGGGTGCCGGGGATGGCCCAGGGGCGGACCAGTCGGGCGTCGCGTTTGTAGGGGAGGAAGCGGCCGGCGCTGCCCCCTTCGCCGTCGGCGCCGCTTTCGTGTTTGGGGCCGTGCCAGTCGGCGTCGTTGGGCTGGGTGGCGAAATGGATTTCCAGCTTGGGCAACTGGTCGATGGCCGGGATTCGCCACGGCTCGGAGCCGTTGGCCAGGTAGCCGTCCGACAGGTAGAAGACGGGGCACATGAACTGGGTGGCGATGCGGACGGCTTCCAGGGCCATGTCGAAGCAGTCGGCGGGGGAGCGGGGAGCGACTACGGCGACGGGGCTATCGCTATTGCGGCCAAATAGGGCCTGGAGCAGGTCGGCCTGTTCGGTCTTGGTGGGCAGGCCAGTGCTAGGGCCGCCGCGTTGGACGTCGATGATGACCAGCGGCAGCTCGGTCATGACGGCAAGGTTGATGGCTTCGCTTTTGAGGCAGATGCCGGGGCCGCTGGTGCCGGTCACGCCGATGGCCCCGCCGTAGCTGGCGCCGATGGCGATGCCGACGGCGGCGATCTCGTCTTCGGCCTGGAAGGTCTTGACGCCGTAGCGTCGCATCTCCGCCAGACCCTCCAAGATCGGGCTAGCAGGGGTGATCGGGTAGCTGCCGTAGACGAGGGTGCGGCCGCTGAGGAGTGCGGCGGCGGTCAGGCCGAGCACCGCCGCCTCGTTGCCGGTGATCTTGCGGTAGACGCCGGGGGCGATCTTGGCCTTGGGGACCTCATACTGTACGGGGAGCAGCTCGGTGGTCTCGCCGAAGTTGTAGCCGGCTTTCAGGGCCGCTGAGTTGGCGTTCACGTATTGGGGATTTTTGGCGAATTTCTCGCGGATCCATTTGAGCGTGTAGTCCAGCGGCCGCTCGTAGAGCCAGTAGACCAGCCCGAGGGCGAAGAAGTTTTTGCAGCGGTCGGCTTCCTTGGGGCTGAGCTTGAATTCGGCGACCGCCTCGCGGGTCAGCTTGGCGATCGGCACCCGGATGACCCGGTAGCTGGCCAGGCTGCCGTCTTCGAGGGGGTTGGTGGTGTAGCGGGCCTTTTCCAGGTCGATGGGGGTGAAGTTGTCGGTGTTGACGATCAGGATGCCGCCGGGTTTGAGGTCCTTGAGGTTGGTTTTGAGGGCGGCGGGGTTCATAACAACCAGGGCGTCGAGTTCGTCGCCGGGGGTGTGGATGTCGCTGGCGCTGAAATGGATCTGGAAGCCGGAGACGCCGGCCAGAGTGCCGGCCGGGGCGCGGATTTCCGCCGGGTAGTCGGGGAAGGTGGCGATGTCGTTGCCGACCAGGGCGGAGGTGTTGGTAAACTGGGTGCCCGCGAGTTGCATGCCGTCGCCGGAGTCGCCGGCAAAGCGGATGGTCGCCTCTTGCAGTTGTTCGACTTTACGCGCGGGCCGTTGGGGAGGGGCGGCAGACGGTTCGCTGCGGGTGGTGGCGTTCGGAAGGGTGACCGTGGCGGAGCCGTTTTCCGGAGTCATATAGAAATTACCTCAACGAATCGGATTGTTCATGTTCGCGGTGCAGGGTCGGTGGGGCCGCAACTGCCTTAGTCATGTGCGTTGCTGAGGTACGGTTACCCCGATTGCAAGTATTCACAGTCTATTCTACGGCCCACGTCGGCCGCGGCAGTATCTCTTAAGCTAGTGTATGACAGAAACGGTGCGGCGGGGCAATTTTGCGCCACAAACAGGCGGTATTTGCCGCCGGACGGAGTCCTCCCGTCGGGAACGGGGCAGCGGCTAGTCACCGTTCAACCGCGAAGGTTGGGCAACCGGTACATGCTGGCGTGGTTAGCGTTAGATGGGGGCCGGTCTTGTTAGCGACCGTGTGAGCCGGCGTGGTTGGCAACGTGTCGACACTGCTGCTGTGGCCTAAGCGGTAACGGGCAGAGGTTCAGGCCCCCTCCGGCTCGGCGGGAAACTGCTTGGGATCAGGGGGCTGATTGAAGATCACCGCCGGGAAGTGCTCGACGATGTAACGGAGCAGGTGCCGGGCGGAGAGGATGCCGACGGGGCGGCCCGCACCGTCCACGACCGGCAAGTGGCGGTAGCCCCCTTGCTGCATGCGTTGGATAGCCGTCTGGATGGGGGTGGCCGCCTCAACGGTGACCACCGGTGTGGTCATCACGGCGTGCAGCGGCGTATCTAGCGAGCGGCCGGGGGCCAGTAGGCGGACCAGCAGGTCCCGTTCGGTGAAAATGCCGACCAGTTGGCCGTTTTCCGTCACCAGCAGGCAGCCGCAGCGGTGTTCCCGCATCCGTTCGACCGCGGCGGCCACCAGCGTCGCCGACTCCGCCGTCACCGGCGGACTCAGCTCCAAACGGGAGACGCTGTCCACCCGCAAGTTCCGCGACAACTCGTTCAGCGTCGCATCCATAACTGCTTACCACACAATCATTTGCGAGTCGTACCTGCTCCGACGGGACGCCGGCGCGGACGGGTTTGGCTTCCCCGGCCCGTGGCCGGACCTCGATCCGTTATGCCAGACCGTACATAAGTGTAGAAGCACAATGCGGTTATCGCAAGCGTAAATTTCAGACGTTCCTTTCAACGAAGCCACCTGCCTTCTGCGGCGAGGGGCAGTTGCGGCGAGGGGGGCCGTCGACGGTAGGGGGATCAGACAAACGGGCGTTTGGGGGATGAGACGTCAGGCGGCTGTCAGCTACCGGGCAGCAGCGGCCAGGTGCGGCGGGTCGTCTGGGACGACGGCGAGGCCGCAGACGGGGACATTGGAGCCGCCAAGGCGGGAAATGGGGACGCCCGCTACGGGGAGTCTGCGGCGGCCATCAGCTCGGCGATGACCGCGTCGGCGACCAGCAATCCCCGACGGGTCAGCCGCAACCGCACGCCGTCGTCGTCTAGCAAGCCGATCGCGACCAGGTGCGACAGCGTCCCGCCCACCAGCTCGGCGACGGCAAAGCCGGTCTGCTCGACGAACCGCCGATGCTCCACGCCGATCCGCCGCCGTAACTGCACGGCCAAGGTCTCCATCGCCCGCTCGCGGGGCGGAAGGCACTCGCTCTGGAACGTCGGCGATTCACCACTAAGCAACTTGCGGATATACAGCCGCGTGTCCCGGACGTTCAACTCCCGCCGCCCGAACAGGTAGCGGGCCGCACCGACGCCGAAACCATAATACGCCTCGTTGGCCCAATACACCCGGTTGTGGCGGCATTGGTAACCCGGTCGGGCGAAGTTGGAAATCTCGTATTGTTCGAACCCGGCGGCTTCCAGGCGGTCGATGGCCGCCTCGTACATCGCCGCTTCGACCTCTTCAGGGACCGGTTGCACCTGCCCGCGATGGCGTCGCTTCCACAGCGGCGTCCCTTTTTCATAGGTTAGTCCGTAAGTCGATATGTGGTGAGGATTTAGGGCGATCGCTGCGTCCAGGTCCGCCTCCCAGTCCGCCAACGGGGAACCGGGGATGCCGAAGATCAGGTCCAGCGAGACGACAAAACCGTGCCGCAAGGCCTGCTCGACGACCTGCGGCGTCTGCGCGGCGGTATGACGCCGTTCCAGCACGGCCAGATGCCGCGGATGGAACGTCTGTACGCCGATGCTCACTCGGGTGACGCCGGCCTGTCGCAGCAGGGCCAGTTTGTCGCCGTCCAGGCTGTCCGGCGTGGCCTCGATCGACCACTCCCCCGGCTCAAGGGACACTGCCGGTCCAGAGACCACTGGCGATTCGGGGGACTCCGCCGGCCCCGCGGCCGCTGGCAGCTTGGGGGACCCCGCTGGCTGTCCGTCGTCCGGTGACAAGGGGAGCCATTGCCGCAGCAGGCGGAGGAGCCGCTCCAGTTGGTCGGCGTTGAGGTGGGTGGGGGTACCGCCGCCGACAAAGAGCGTCCGCACCGGGCGGGGTTCGCCCAGCGACTGCAACTCCCGTGCCAATGCCTCCAGGTAATGGTCAATCAGGTGGTCCTGCCCGGCGACGACCGCAAAGTCGCAGTAGCCGCAGTGGTGGGCACAAAACGGCACGTGGACGTAGGCGGCATGCGGGTAAAGCCACGGCGGATGCTCCATACCGAGCCATTGTACGTCCCGAAGGCGGCCGGGATCGCCGGAGGGATCACGCCCGCCGCGGCGGCGACAGGATGGTCCCGCCTCTTGCGTGTATAAAGTCAATCGCGACAACGAGTTACGGGATGAGGAACGCCGTACCGGTGATGACCAAGCCCTCGACGGCCGCACCGGTGAGCGTCAGACCGGGCGGATAGAGGTAGTACGGCGTGGGGCTGCCGGGCAGGCATTTGCCGGCGTTGGTGTCCCAGCAGCCGTAGGCGACACAGGAGGCCAGACTGTTCGGCCACAGCAAGACGTCTTTATAGAAGTAAGCCGTCGAGACCAGGGGCTGGATGATGCCCAGGTCCCAGCCGTAGCGTTCGGCGTTTTTCTCCTCGAAGTGCAGGCGACGGTGGACGACGTAGCCGTTGACGTAGTAAGCCGGTCGCGGCGGATAATCGCCGGTCTTGGCGACGTACTGCAAACCTAGCCCCGCCGGGGGGGTGCGGGGGAAGGCGATCCCTTTGGGATATTTGACGAACGGGTCCCGCCCAGCCTTGATCTCGTCCTGCCGCAACCGCTCGATCAAACGCTCTTCCAACCGATCGTCATTGGTGACCGTGAAAATATCCTGCAGCGGGGGCGTGTAGATGTACCGCGAGCGGTCGTCCTTTTCCTTTGTGGCCAAATCGGAGTCGGCCTTGGGTTTGTCGGCCGGCGGCGGGGCCGTGTCGTCCGGCGTGCGGACAGGCAGAGTCGGCGGCGGCAGCAGCAGGCCCGGCCCGGCGGGGGACGGCGGGTCTGCCGGGGGCGCAGTTACCGCTCGGCTGTCGGGCGGGGCGGCCGGCACCGTCTGGACCGTACGACTTTGTGGAGGTTTATGATAGTAAAAGATTTGCGGTGAGGTGGCTTTGGGGGCCGGCGGTGGCGTTTGCGCCGCCGCGGGCGTCCCGATTGCCAGGGCGATTATCAACGCGATTACCAGGGCGATCAGGCCACAACCGGTCGTCGTACCCTTCCAGCTTGCGGGCCACAGCCGTCGCCGGGGCCGCCCGCCGCTACGGTTCCTCGGCGAAATGTCGGTCCACGCTATAGTTCGGCGCTTCTTGCGTGATCGTAATGTCATGCGGGTGACTCTCCTGCACGGCGGCGGCGGTGACCTGGATGAAACGGGTTTTGGTCCGCAGCTCCTCCAGGTTGCGGCAGCCGCAATAGCCCATGCCCGCTTTCAGCCCGCCCACCAATTGGTAAACGAACGGGGCCAGCGGTCCCTTGTAGGGGACCCGTCCCTCGACCCCCTCCGGGACCAGCTTGCCGTTGTTGGGGCGACCGGCGGCATCGCGGGCCTCGACGTCCCCTTGTTGGTATCGGTCCGCACTGCCGGCGATCATTGCTCCAAGTGACCCCATGCCCCGATATTGTTTGTAAGTCCTTCCACGATAAAGAATTAGCTGTCCGGGGCTTTCGGCCAGGCCGGCAAACAGGCCACCGATCATCACAGAATGGGCCCCCGCGGCCAGGGCCTTGGTGATGTCGCCGGAGTAGCGGATGCCGCCGTCGGCGATGATCGGGATGCCGGTGCCCTCCAGGCCGCGGGCCGCCTCGGCGATGGCCGAAATCTGCGGCACCCCCACGCCGGTGACCACCCGTGTGGTGCAGATCGAGCCGGGGCCGATGCCGACCTTGACGCCGTCGGCGCCGGCCTCGGCCAACGCCCGCGCCCCGGCTTGGGTCGCCACGTTGCCCGCGATGACTTCGATGCGGAACTGCCGCTTCAGCTCCCGCACCGTCTCGATCACGTTTTTGCTGTGTCCGTGGGCCGAATCCACCACCAGCACATCGACGCCGGCCCGGATCAGCGACTCCGCCCGCTCGAAATCGAACACCCCCACGGCGGCCCCCACCCGCAGCCGGCCCCGCTCGTCCTTGCAGGCGTTGGGAAACTTGTGGATCTTGTCGATGTCCTTGATCGTGATGAGACCCCGCAGGCGGTACTCCCGGTCCACCAGCAGCAGTTTTTCCACCTTGTTCCGCATCAGGATCCGCTCGGCCTCCTCCAGCGTGGTGTTCTCCGGCGCGGTGACCAAGTTGTCCTTGGTCATCACCTCGCTGATTTTCTGGTTGTTGTCCGCCAGAAACCTCAGGTCGCGGCGGGTGAGGATGCCGCGCAAATAACTGTTGACCGTAATGGGCACGCCGGAGATGTTGTGCTCCTCCATGATCCGCCGCGCCTGGCCGACCGTCTCGTCCGGCGAGAGGGTGATCGGATCGGTGATGATCCCGTTTTCGCTCCGCTTGACCCGGTCCACTTCCCGCGTCTGTCGGGGGATGCTCATGTTTTTGTGGATGATGCCGATGCCGCCCTCTTGGGCCAGAGCGATCGCCAGCTCGCTTTCGGTGACCGTGTCCATCGGGCTGGACACCAGCGGGATGTTCAGGCGGATGTTAGGCGTCAGCCAGGTGCGGACATCGACGTCCCGCGGGACCACTTCGCTGTAAGCCGGCTCCAGCAGGACGTCATCGAAGGTGATGCCGCGGTAGATGATCCGGTCGTGCATGGGTCTACGCCTCGTTGGGTACGATCCGTGCACAGTAGTTGCAGGTGATTATAGACAGGCTTATGGTCCGGCAGAAGGCGAAGTGGCCATCGCGGCATCGTCCGCCCGTGCGGCGAAGGGGGATCACCGCACGCTGCCGTTGGACCGGAATTGTAAAGGGAAAGCCCGCCGAGGGATGCGGCGGGCGTTGCGATAATCCCCTCATGGGCGTCTGAAGGAGTAGTGTCGGCACGAGCGGCCGGCGCCGTCAGCGGTCAGCGGTCACTGGGCCAGCTCGCCGGCAAAACCGATCTTGCCCAGGCCGCCGATGCCGCCCCAGATCATCCCGCCGATGCCCCCCATGCCCCACATGCCGCCCATCATGTTGAAGCCGCCCATGCCCCACATGCTGCCCATCATGTTGAAGCCGCCCATGCCCCACATGCTGCCCATCATGTTGAAGCCGCCCATGCCCATCATGCCCATCATGCCACCCATACCCCACATCCCCATCATACCGCCCATGCCCCACATGCTGCCCATCATGCCCATCATACCGCCCATGCCCCACATGCTGCCCATCATGCCCATCATACCGCCCATGCCCCACATGCTACCCATCATGCCCATCATACCGCCCATGCCCCACATGCTACCCATCATGCCCATCATGCCGCCCATACCCCACATGCCCATCATGCCCATCATACCGCCCATGCCCATCATGCCCATCATCATGCCGCCCATGCCGCCGAGATAGCCGCCGGAGATGGTGGGAAGGAAGGAGATGTTGCCGCCGCCGATGCCGCTGATACCGCCGATGCCTCCGATGCCTCCGATGCCTCCGATGCCTCCAATGCCTCCGATGCCTCCGATGCCTCCAATGCCTCCGATGCCTCCGATGCCTCCAATGCCGGTAATACCTCCAATGCCGGTAATACCTCCAATGCCGGTAATACCCCCAATGCCTGTGATACCGCCTATACCAAGGTTCCCCAGGATGCCACCAATATTCCCCTGAATCCCCTGGATGCCTTGGACGCCCTGAATACCTTGGTTACCCTGGATGCCGCGGTTGCCTTGAACACCCTGGTTGCCTTGAACACCTTGGATACCGACGATTCCGGCCGGCCGCAGCGGCGCCGGCGGCACATACGGCACAAACCCCGCCGGACGCGGCCGCCCCCCTTGCGCCCGCACTACCCCCGTGAGCGGCAACAGCGAACAGACCGTCAAAACTACTGCCAACCAGCCCAACCGCCGATACACGATGTGCAACATGTGCCGTTCCTCCTATCGATGTGTTCCGACCGGAATAACCCTAACTGGCTGAACGCTCCACAATCGCCCCCTTGCGCGGCCGATTGCCAATAGCCGCCTTGATTGTAGTTTAGCACGCCACCCCCCAGCCCCGGAAGCGTTTTTAGAGCCGCGAGGTGATCCGCCTGTATTGTTCAACGCCGGAACGATTGGTGTTGTTGGCGCCTCCCGCCCCGGCGAGCTGCCTGCCCGACCCATCGGCGAAAAACCGCAACGGGAAGTGGAACAATCCCATCCGCAAGCCGGAACCTGTTCTTTGACGGGCGGTTTTTAATGATGTATATTCCACGTATCCGTTTCGCTAAACGTTAGGTAGCTCCGAGGCCGGCTTGGCCGATCGCCCAAGGGGCCTGTTTTTCTTAAATTGTTTTCCAGAAAGGAGTTGTGACATGGTTCGGCAACGGCTGCGCCTGGAAATGCTCGAAGGTCGGGAAGTCCCCGCCGTGGCGGTGGACGCCGACTTTGGCCTCATCGGCGGACCTACAGACGTCGATCTACGTCTCATCGGCGATCCGCAGAACGATCATATCCAAATCACTCAATCCGGTACCCAAATTACCATCAACGCCCTTTCGGGGACTACCCTCACGACGGGCAGCATAAACCCTGCCTGGATCGTGTCGACTCCAACAAGCACCCAGATAGTGCTTGACCCACAATCTGCTTGGGACAACCTCCTCGTCGCCGCCGGCGCTGGGA
>FWPU01012582.1_pt1 | contig 11131 bp, 11 predicted proteins | sample 2228361 | NCBI WGS metagenome assembly FWPU01 (sample SAMEA103939777, study PRJEB20133) | metagenome | reverse complement strand
CACTCTGGTTATCGGTCTCTCCCTGCTTACGATTCAGGTGCCAGAGCATGGGAGAGACAAAGCCAACCACGGGATCATCCGCCACCCACTCGTAGCCGGTGGGCCGATCAGGAAGCAGCGCCGCTCGCCGCCTCAACAAGTGTTCAATCGAATCCCGCACCCTCCCCCTCCCTTTATCCCTTATCCTTACCCCTTGTCACCTATGCTCCCTCGCTCCCCACCTGCGCGGTGGTGCCGAGGTGCGGAGGAGCACCCCCTCTTGCATCTCCGCTCCTCTGCTCCCCTGCTCCCTTGCTCAGAGGGTCGTCGTATCAGCAGCCCCAGGTAATGTGTCCGCAGTGGCGGGACAGAAGCAAGCAGCGGATACAGCACCGGCGTCAGGCGGCCCAGGCGGCGCGCTAGGGGCGGAAGCACGGTGATGGTGCGCAGGTGCATTTCAAAGTCCGGGAAGAACTGGCGGATGAGGCGTTTGGTCATCCCCCGGACATGCGGGTTCCAGGGATTGTTGTAGCGGAAGTCATACCAGAGCACGGCGCCGCCCGGCTTAAGGACACGGCGGGTTTCATTGGCGACGTTGTGCGCCATGCTGTCGTCCAGCATGGAACTGAAGACGGTGAACAGGAGCACCAGGTCGAAGTGGGCATCAGGAAAGTCCAGGTGCTCGGCGTTGCCGCAGGTGAAGTAAATGTCAGGATAGGTCCGGCGGGCGGCTTCGATGCGGTCCGGGAGCAGGTCTACGCCGTAGAGATTATGGGGCTGGGCACCCAGGTCTAACAGGCCGGCAAGGACGCCGCCATGACCACAGCCGATGTCCAGGATGGTGTGACTGGTTAGCGGAACCCAACCGTGGCGAAGCAGAGCCTCATGGACGGTGCATGCTCGCTCATCCAGTATGCGTTGATTGCCCGGATTGGCCAGACTGCGCTTCACCTTGATCTCAGCGGCCGTATCGTAGCCGAAGTAAGTACGTTTGATGCGGTCAACCTCTGATATTTCTGGCATGGCCTCTGCTCACGCTTTTCGACCGGAAGGCTTCACTGCCATAGATCGAGGCTCCCACACCCGGATCTGTTTTCCTCTGAGGACGTTGAGCGTTCCTATCAGGGAGGCCAGGTGAATCAGACTTAAGTTAGCAGGCCAGGCAAGCCATCGTGGTGCCCGCGCCCGTCGCTCTAGCAGGTAGCCTGCACCTGCGGCCAAGTAGAAAAGAACCTGAAGCAGTAGGGTCAACCAATAGAAAGGATGATGAAGTAAGAACAAATTGGTCAGCAGGGCGCCTATGGCAAAGAACGGTGTCCACCAGCGAAGGAGTTTATGAGACCAGAGACTGAAGGCTGAGCCAGGGTGACGCAAGGGGTTCAGAAGTTGCGGAACGCGGAAGGTATCCCGCTGGCTCTTTGTGACCTGCCGAATGCGATTCCAGAGTTGCTGTTCAGGAGTTGCTATAGCTTCATCGTAGGCAATGGCCTCAGGCTCAAACACGACCCGCTTCCCTGCTGCCAGGGTGTGCAAAGGCACCATGTTGTCGGCATCCGAGGATGGCGAAAGTGGTTTGTAGAGTTCCTTTCGGAAGCCCAAGCAAACACCACCGCTAATAGCCAGAATGCCTAGTTGACTTTCCAGATGGCGTAGCCACATTTCATAGCGCCAATAGGCACCTTCGTTGGCGCTGGTGCAGCTAGCATCCGGATTGCTGGCGCGAAACACCCCCGTAACGCACCCCACTTCGGGATCGGCGAAGTTGCGAACCAGTTTGCGGAGAAAGTCAGGTGGGAAATAGCCAGCAGCCGACGAGGTAACAACGATCTCTCCAGTTGCTGCCTCAACAAGCACATTGTCAGCGAGCGCCTTCCCCCCCCTGCTCAGTTCCAGCAATTTGACGCCCTGATGAGCAAAATTCCGTACGATGTCGGCTGTACGGTCTGTTGATCCGTCCGAGGCAATCAGGATCTCTAATTGGTCTGGAGGATAATCCAGGGCCAGGCAATTCTCAATACGTTTGCCAATAATGGCCTCTTCGTTATAAGCGGCAATCGCAAGAGTAACCTTCGGGGTAATATGCGCCTGGTATACGCGACGGCGATAGAAACGCGTCAGAAGCCATAAGAGCACCGGGTAACCAACATACACATAGCCAATCAGACCAACACACACCCAGAAGAGGACATCCATGCTGTGAAGACTCCTCACAGACGCTGTATAGTTGCCACCTTGTACACTGCCGCCACAACCAGGTCCAGTTTCGCTCGATCCAACGCTGGGTGCACCGGCAACGACAAAATGCGGCGGCTCAGATCTTCCGAGACAGGTAGACTCGTATCGTTGGCAATCTCCACAAAAGCCGGTTGCTGGTGAAGAGCCCTTGGGTAATGCACGGCGGCCCCGATGTTTTCGGCGCTGAGCAAGCGAACGAACTCGTCGCGATCACAGCGGAACTGGTTCAGGTCAAGCAAGATGCTGTACAGATTGAAACTGCTTTCCCCCTTGGGTTGCTCAACCGGTGTTTGGATACCGGAAATGCCAGCCAGCCGCTCGGTCAGATACCGAGCATTGGCCCGTCGTTGTTGCACCCAGTTGTCCAGTTTTTCCAGTTGCTTGATGCCCAGGGCCGCCATCACATCGGTCAGGCGGTAGTTGAATCCCAGCAGGGTGTGGTAGTACTTGCCTGCCTGGCCGTGGCTGCGCAGGAGTTTGCACTTTTCGTAGAGGGCTTTATCATTGGTGGTGATCATGCCCCCTTCGGCGGTGGTCATGTTCTTGGACGGGTAAAAGGAATAACAGACCACGTCGTCGAACCCCCCCACGTCCTGCCCACCATATCGGGCTCCATGCGCCTGAGCGGCATCCCAGATGATCTTAAGGCCGTGCTCATCCGCCAGTGCCCGGATAGCGTCCACGTCGCAGGGGTTGCCAAAGAGGTGCACCGGCGCAATGGCCCGGGTGCGGGGAGTGATGCGCCGCCGGGCATCTTCAACATCCAGGGTAAAGGTGCGGGGGTCTACGTCGCAGAAGACGGGACGAGCGCCGACCATGACGACCATGCTGGCGGTGGCGATGAAGGTGAAAGCAGGAACCAACACTTCATCGCCCGGTTCCAGCAGGGCGGCGTAGGCGATGTGCAGCGCTGCCGTGCCAGAACTGACCGACAGCGCGTAGCGAGCCCCCACATGGGCGGCGAACCGCTCTTCAAATTCACGGCATACCGGCCCCTCACGGAGCCGGCCAGAGCGCAAGACGGCGACGACTTCGGCGATCTCGTCCTCGTCGAGGGCAACCTGAGTGATGGGGATGAAGTGCTTGCTCACCGGCTCTCCGCCCTCAGCCGCCAGCCGCTCGGACACGGGCCGCATGCTGCCAGATGTGTTCAATGATTTCCATGACATGAATGGAGTCCTCCAGGGAGTTGATGTTATCGCGACGGCCGCTTTGGATGGTCTCGACGAAGTGGGCTAGTTCGCGTTCAAAGAGATTGACCATGGGGAAGTTGTAGAAGTTGCTGCCCTGGTTGTAGATGCCGCGCCGCTCCTTGCAGTGGATGATGGTGGGCATGAAGTGCAACAGGCTGGAGAAGATGGAGCCGTTGTCCCCCTGAACCTCCAGGTGATCCATGTAGGAAGGGGTGACGAAATCCCCCTCGCAGAGGATGCGCGTTCCACCTGCTTCAATCTCCAGCACCACCAGGTCTTCGGCATCGGCCTTCACCGGCTGCCCCTGGATGGTGCGCACTGGGAGAAGGGTATCATATGCCAGCACTTTGACTCGCTCGGCCGGGCCAAAGAACCAGATAATCTGGTCCAGTTTATGCACCAGCATTTCCAGTACCACTCCGCCGCCGGCAGCATGTTGGTGCTTCCAGGCCGCGTGATCGCCCCGGCCGCCGACGCGAAAGAGGGCGAAGTAGGGTCGGCCAATGATGTCTTCCTCCAGGGCCTCTTTGACCAGTTCAAAGGCCGGGTGAAAGCGTTGCAGATAGCCCACCATGAGCACGTGATCGCTCTGGCGGGCGGCCTCCTGAATCTCGCGTGCTTCGGCCAGCGTGCGGCAAAGGGGCTTCTCGCAGAAGACGTGCTTACTATGTGCCAAGACCTGGAGGATAACATCCTTGTGGTGCGCGGTGGGCACGCAGATGTCCACGGCGGCCACGGCGTGATCCTCAAGCACTTCATTGGGATGGCTACGGAACGCCACGCCGTACTGTTCGGCCATCCGGCGGGCGGCGTCATCCACTATATCGGCCACCACGACCTCTACGGGGAGCTTACGGTAGGCGAGGATGTGGCGTTCGGCGATCTTGCCACAGCCGAGGATACCTATCTTGAGCAACTTTCAGTTATCCTTTCGTTGATACAATCGCCGCGATATAGCAATTATCACGTAGGCCCGGAAATGCCTTTAGCAGGCAACTATCAACTCTTCCTAATGCCCTCACAATGGGGACGAGCCACCGCTGGACACCTTCGTGATCAGGTAGTAAAGAGAACGCTGTTGTCAACAGGTGAAATTCCTTGTGTTCTACTTTTGCTAATTCGGATAGACTCAACCGCTCGATATCGTTGCGAGTCAAGTAGTGATAGCTCCCTCTGGATCCGGCCAGGGCCCGATAGATCTGTAACAGGCCCCCGCCCATATTCTCTATCAAGACTAGGTGGCCGCCGGGCTTCAATATCCGCCACCACTCTGCTAGAGCAAGACCGTGGTTTAGGACTACAAGCACCGATTTGGTAAAGACCAGATCAAATCCGCCATCGGTAAAAGGAAGTTTATAGGCGCTGCAATTCAAGTATTGGAGCCTGAACACCAAGCTTGCTTGTCTGCCGGATAGCATGGCTCAGCGCATCACGGTTCTTATCTACACCATAAACCCTCGCTCCTTGCAATGCAAACCACGTAGCCATCCTCCCGTATCGGCATCCCACATCTAAGACGTACCGTCCTTGCAAGGTCCCGACTTGTTCTAACGCCCATTGCACCGCTGGAAACCATAGGGCCTGCCGCCATTCAATGGCATCCCAAAGGGTCCACTGCTTATTCACCATCGTTTGGCTCGATTGGGCTCTTTGAGGTGCTCAGGCAAGGGTTGGATACGGGCCGGGACGCCAATAGCCAGGTGCCATGGGGGCACATCTTTGCTAACGACAGAGCCTGCAGCCACCATGGAGCCTTCGCCGATGCGGACGCCGGGCAAGATAGTGGCATTGGCGCCAATAGTCACATTGTCTTCAATGATTGGTCCTTTGGGTTCATACTCATCGCGCCGGCGCAGCGGATACTTGTCGTTGGTCAGTACGGCTCCAGGGCCGATGAAGACGTAGTTGCCAATGGTAGTGTGAGTGGGAATGTAGACCCGACTCTCGATCTTGACGAAGTTGCCGATGGTGGTGTAGCCGTCAATGATAGTGCCAGAGCCAATGAGGACTTGGTTGCCGATACGGGTATGTTCGCGGATGAGGGCATGGTGGCCAACTTTAAAGTCGTCACCTGCGATAACATCCGCGTAGATAATGGCTCCATGACGTATTATAGCCCGATCACCAATCTTAGCGACACCACACTCCGGCGAGTATTCCAATCCTACGATTGCCGTTTGTTGTACAGAGCTGGCATCTCCAAGAAGAGCTTTCATTCAGAAACTCTGCCTCCTTCGGCTCTTTAAAGCCAATTCATAAGCGCGCATAAGCGCTGGCTCTGAGCCTATCTCCCAATTGTATTGCTCGAGGAAGGCCTTACGACCAGCCTGACCCATTTTTATTGCCTGTTGAGGTGACTCTAAGAGAGTATGCATGGCGTGAGCGATCTCATCAGGTGTTGGTTGGACCGGAATACCGCATCCCACGGTTCTTATCAGCTTTGAGATAAGGGGGGTATCCGTAGCAATCACGGGCAGCCCTGCAGCCATATATTCCATCAACTTCACAGGGTACTGAGCCCGGCGAACATATGGGGTCAGGTAGTTAAGACACAACCCAACATTAGCACGAGCTAGTAGCTTAGGAATACTCTGGTGAGGTACTGGTCCCAGCATTATGATAGAATCTCCAATATCCTCCCGCGCTAAAAAGTCCAGGAAGCGAATGCGAGAGGGTTCATGCCAGAGTTTCCCCACAAATACGATAACGGCTGAAGGATATCGCTTCTTCACGCGCCGAATAGCTAATGCCATCTCTATCAACGGCACCCGCCAGTCGATGCCCATGCCAGTGTAGACAAAAACTCTGTTCTTTTCCACTGCGGGCCACAGGTCAAGTATAGCTTCTCCAGTAGAAAACCGTGGAGATGACAGACGTGGAAAATTGGCAACTGTTTCGGCCGGTACTCCCCATCGTCTGAAACGATCACGTATCACGTCATCAACAGTGATGACACAGTCTACATATTTACATAAAAAGCGCTCCAGCAAATACAACATTCGTTCAAGAATTGGTCGCGTTCGTGAAAGTCCCAATAGGTTCTGAGAATAGGTATATGCATAGTCTTCATGTGCGTCGTAGACCAGCGCTCGCCCCGTCTTCTGTTTCAAAAAAACGCCAGCGACAAGCGAATGTAATTCGTGGCAATGATACACATCACAGTGCACGTTATGGCCCACTTGTATTAGTGTCTGAACAGCTCGAATCTTGTCTGCACGCGTGGTCTCGGGAATCTCGATAATTGTCAAGGACCGATTAGCTATGAGAGGCTGTGAATCACGTACACCAACTATCGTTACTTCATGGCCTTGCTGCAATAGACTTACAGTTTCTTTTGCGAATATCCTTGAATGCGAGGGGTTATGCGAACCCGCCAGCATACATACCTTCATTTGTTACATTCCTCTGTTACATTCCTCTGCTGAGTGGCTCCTGGTCAGTTTTTGTTGTCCGCTGAATCTGGCTAATAAACACAGTCGTTGTCAGGAGCCACAACAACGCCATGATTTTGTAATTGAAGAATAGAACATCATCAAGAATGGAGCTTATGCTTAACGCTACAAGCCAAATCACATAGATATTGCATAGCTCCCTATCAGACCCAGCTGCGATGCGCCTAAGTCTCAACGCCTGCAAGCCACTATAGACCACCACCGCTAACAGTAGTGTCGTTACCAGGGCCCCAGTCCTGAACAGGAGACTAACGTAGCTATTATGCAGATTGAAGATGCGTAATCCTAACGGAAGCTCCCTCACGGGTTCAAAGCCCATCCCGATCAGTAGTGAAAGAGGCTGAGCTGACAGAGCAGACAGTCCAACCGTCGAATAATACAGTCGGTAACTCAAAGCCGTCCCACCTACAAATGTCCTATATCGCTGTTCCCAAAGATCATAAGTCAGAGGAGGCATTCGGCTGAACACGAGACGCAGTACATCAGAAGCCACCAGCGGCAATAATACTAGTAGAGCAATCATCGCATAATGATACATAGTTTTATCTCTCCCAATCAGAATCCAGTAAACCACCAAGCCGACGCCTAAGCCTATCAATGCACTGCGGGTATCGTTGTTCACTATCAAAAAAGCTATAGCGCCTAGAAGGGGAAATCGAATGACGGTGGCAATCTTTCCCCGATTGAACATCAGTGCAAGGGACGGAAGGATAAGGAAGATTCCCAAAGTACCAACACCACCGAACGGTCCCGATAAGCGCCTGATAGCCAGACTCAGACCGGACGGAGATATGAGTTCTAACTCCCTCCCAGATATTTCTGGAGAACGATACAACGTCTGTATCAAGTCCGGGGCATAAAATTGTAGGATGCTGATTACCACTACACAAGCTGTTGTTGCCAGCACGAGCAATATAGCTTTATGCGCGTCGTGCTCCGACAGCAGGAGACCCTCCGCCAAGATGATCAATGAGCCCAAGCTTACTGCAAATTTAGCAGACTCCAAAACCAGCACGAAACTAAAACCGGACTCAGGGACAAATACAAGCCGGAGCATGAAGGATAGAGCTAGGAGAATTATTGCAAGGAATATCAACCTATAGATGACTTTCAGAGCCTTTGGACGGCAGCGAGGTCTCCGGTCCCGAGCGACACGAATCGCCAGAATTACTAGCAGTATATCAGCAAGACCAATATAGAGTTCTCCTACAGGCACGAAGCTGCTAGCTATTCGGAAATCTGGTGCAAGAAGTGCGAAAAAATAGGCATACACTAGCCAATTGTAGCGAACGATCATCGCCGCTATGAGGATGAACCCAATTGAAAGCACAAGAAGAGCCCTGATGCTTGTTATAGTTATAAATAGCCCCGTTGCAAGCGAGAAAGTAGTAACCAGGAATATCAGCCCGACAGTTGTTTTGTTCTGACTGAGCCTGACTCTGTTCAGCAGATTCATGACTGAAAGCCCGCCACGAGGATGTGAATCAGAAGAGTTTAGACGGTACAACCTATCCTCATTACACAGACCGGGAATACCGCTTATCAACTTTCGGAATAGCACATGTGACTATTACTACCAGACATGAAGAAGATACGACCGAGGCGAAAAGCGTGGCAAGAGCCACACCAACGTCTTTGTAAAGCGGAACAAGCAGGAAATAGCCAACAATTCCAACAAAAGCACGGATGATGTCCTGCAATGCTAGAAATGCGGGCCTATTCAGCGGAAACCAGATGACGCTAAAAGGAACCAACAAAAGATCTACTATGGCTGAAATGCCAATAATCCGGAAGGTGAAGGCGCCTGCCAAGTACTCCGATCCGAGTGTCATCTTCATCAACCAAGCTGCGGTGAACCAGAAAACAACCAGGCCGGCCATGCCTATTGGTGCCACAACCATAGTTGCCCTTCTGAGGTATGATCTGATTTGCCGTTCCTCCAGACGGCTTGCATAAGGGAGAAGCAATGTGGCAATCGTAGCACCAAAAAAGCTTACCATTTGCGCCAAATTACGGGATGCCCCGTACAAACCAACAGTATTGTCTGGAGCATACCAGGCCAGCACTATTACATCGAGACTTCTCAAGGCAAGCAGCGCATATGTGCCGAGAGTAATCCATTTGCTAAACCTGAATAGTTCGCTGAGATGGTGCGATTGCAAATGTGGCTGAAGTCTTTCTGGACGAGGAAGAACATAGCACCCCCAAAGAGTTGACACCAAAGGTAGCAATATCCACATCGAGAGCAACAAATTCAACGAGAACTTTCCCACAAAAATTGCGAAGGCGATAACTAACAGAATGCCTAAATCTGCTAATAGATTTAACCATAAATAAGTTTTGAATTTGCGGAGACCTTGGAAAGCTGCCAAAACGGTCAGCCATAGAGACAAGACCGCGGCTGCGACAACGCCTAGTGCTAGAGTTTGACCCAATCCTACTCTGTGAAACAGAATCTCGCCCATCTGCCCCGTAAGTGGTAGACTAACCACGACAAATACAACAGCTATTGTAAGCCGGACGCGCAGTGATAACCATATTGCACTAGCCACCTGTACCCTTGTTTCAGGCCTATCTAAACGTGCAACCAGCGTAACGGTCGCTGTATCGAGACCAAAACGCATGAGCGTTGCGCCGCTGAGCATCACTGCTGAGGCCATAGAGAATACCCCATAGTCAGCGGGCCCTAGCCCCCTCGCAGCAATCGCAAATGCACCAAATCGCGCAACTCTTGATAGGGCACTACCGATCAGAACCCAGCTGAAGTCACTGAGTAGCTTGCTACCTCGCGTTCTTGCACATAGGGTTAACAACCGCGTCCATATCGGTACAGGGGAACAAGGATAGTCAACCAGTTTCATTCGTTTCTCGGGCAATCTTTCTCCACCCTAGCCATGCGAGTCTCTATCCGCTTGTAGGCAGTAGAGCCCAAATCAGTCGATTTTAGCGCCAATCTGTAGTATCGAAGAGCTAGACAATATCTCTCTTGAGCCTCGTAGATTTCTCCTTGCAATATCAGAGCTGCAGGGTCACTTGGGTAAATTTGAAGAGATTTCTGCAGATATTGGGTGGCATGATCAAGGTCACCAATTGCACGCAGGGTTTTTGCGATTTGGTAGTATCCCGCGGCAGATGTGGGAGAAATCCTTATGGCCTCCTGAAACCAAATCGTCGCATCTTGATAGTGTTGCAACTGATATAATTGAACTCCAACCCCCACAATTACTTTATACGAGCGTGTATCCAGTTTATATGCCTCTAGCAACAATGCTAGAGATTTCTCATGCAAGCCGCGTTTATCGAACACGGCGGCTAGACCATAGTACCCTTCTGGGTAATCAGGGTATACCTCCACCATGTGGCCATACACATATTGCGCATCATCAAGCCGATCTTGAATTAATAGCATCTCCCCAAGTTTCGCCCAGCATGGCTTAGCCCCGCTAATTTGCCACGCTGAGAGTGCCTGTGGCAATCGCCCCAATTCCCGTAGCGCTATCCCTCTCATATACTCGATCTGAGGAGAGGGTGCAGGGTCATTGCTGTTTACATTGGCCAAGCTATGCCAATCCCCTGTAAGCAGATAGACTAGGGCCAAACCACGCTGAGCGGAACGATTAGAGGAATCAAGAGTGCGTGATCGTTCAAACCATTGCTTTGGTCGATCCAAAACAGCCAATGAAAGGTCATGTGATGAACACACCTCTCTGGTAAAAGCGCTAACATGTACTGATTTGGATAATGATATTGCCCCGATATTTGAGTAAAATAGTGACTTGAGGTACCGACCATTAGTTAGTAATACAATCAGCAACGTTAGAATGGCTAGTAGCATCCTAGATACGGTCTTCCAAGGGAGCCGACCAGCTCCCAGGTGCAACTTCGTGATGTTCATTCAACTAGCCTGCCAGCACAATGCTTGTCATCCTGCCAGCAATCTGAAACACCTCGCCGCTCACGCCGCTCTCCAGCGCCAGCAGGATGGCCCGGCACAGGTCGTCCACGTAGATGAAGTCCCGCGTTTGCTTGCCATCGCCGTCAATCGTGATCTGCCCCTTGGTCAGGATGTCTTTGAAAAACTTCCCCACCACGCTGTTCTTGTGGGCAGAGAAGGGGCCGTACACGTTCCCAAAGCGCAGCACCACCGTACCCAACCCCCACGAACCGTTGTAAGCCAGGCAGTACGCCTCCCCCGCCAGCTTGCTGGCCCCGAAGGGGGGGATGGGGAGGGGGGGCTTTGTCCTCTGTGGCGGGGGGCGGCTGGCGGCCGAG
>FWPU01012578.1_pt1 | contig 11133 bp, 10 predicted proteins | sample 2228361 | NCBI WGS metagenome assembly FWPU01 (sample SAMEA103939777, study PRJEB20133) | metagenome | reverse complement strand
CCCGAGGCACACATTAGACGCCAGCACGAGCAGGAGGGTTACACTGAGCAGGCGTTTGTGCATGACTGCATACCTCCTGTTGCAGATGCTGTTTCGGTGTGACTGGTCACACTATACCACACTCGGAAAAAAAAAGCAAGACCTGTGCTGGCAAAGATGAGTTAGCTGGCGGAGGTGTCGGTTATAGAGCACCTCCGCCTGGAGAGGCAGTTCGGCTGCGAAGTCAGTTCGCCCTCAGCGCAACGCCAGCTCCGCTTGCCGACTGCTAACGTAGCGCGAAGGCGAGTCGGTGTGCGGTCCTGCATCTGCTTCGGGGTCGATTCCTCTCAGCATCAGCCCCTGCCCTCGCGACAGGTGCGTCAACACCGTGGGATGGTCGGTGGGGTCGCGCATCTGGATCAGCAGGGTGGTGCGCGCCTCGTCGGTGGTGTTCACGCCCGAACCGTGTATCGTCAGGTAGCTGAACACCACCACATCCCCCGCCTCGGCTGGCACCGGCGTTGCGGATTCCAGCGGGTACTGCTCGACGGGCAGATGCCAGCCGCCCTGCGGGTTATGCTCCAGCGGTCCCAGCTTGTGGCTTCCTGGCACCACGCACACACAGCCCTTCTCGATGGGAGCGTCGTCGAAATGCACAATGGCGGCGAGCATGGTGTGCTTCTCGTGTGGGAAGTAGGGGTAGTCCTGATGCATGGGGAACGGTGCGCCCTTCTCCGGGGGCTTGATGAACAGTTTCGTGTGGTGCAGTTGGATATTCTCCCCGATGAGGTCGGCGATGCGGTCGGTTAGGCGAGGGTCCAGCATCAGTCGTGCGAATGCTGCGCTGTGGTACTGGGCGTTGTGACAGTGCAGGAGCTGGATAGGCGCGTCGGTAATCTCCTTCGCGCTTCCCCACGCAGCGTTGATGCCGTTTTCGGAATAGGTCTCCGCCAGCCGGCGAATCAGGGCGTGCGCCTCGGCGCGGAGGTAAGAGGCTTCTTCGCGCGTGAACACCGACTTGAGCAGTAGATAGCCGTTCTCCCGGTAGAACTCCACCTGCTCGGCACTGAGCGCATACTGTTTCTGTCCCGCAATCATCGGTTCCCCTCCACCGGATTATTTTGTGTTTCTAAATTGTGGCATACTCGGCGGGTTTGGTCAAGGAGGGGGGAAGGAAGGACGTCTCAAGCCCACTTCGCCTCTTCGCGTGCTGTGTCATTGCGAGGAGCTCAGCGACGAAGCAATCCCTTTTGAGTACCGGGACGCGCAGGGGATTGCTTCGCCTGCCCGAGGGCAGGCGAAGCAATGACACAGTAATGTTGTGTCATTGTGTTCTCCACTTTCTGTCATTCTGAGCGAAGCGAAGAATCTCTGAGATGCTTCGGCTGACGCCTCAGCATGACGATAATGCGGTTCATTCTGCCACTTAATTCTGTCATTCTGAGCGAAGCGAAGAATCTCGGAAATGCTTCGGCTAAAGCCTCAGTATGACAGGACAGGGCACGCTTCTGGAGGGCGAGTCCCTCCTGCCGAGCCGGTGAAGGAACCTAACCCCCTGCCCCCCTTCCCTGCGAGGGAATGGGGAACGCCTCTCCCCGAATCGGGGAGAGGTCGGGAGAGGGGTTTCAAGTGGCTCTCCACACAGGCAGAGCAACATTCTGAAGGGCGAGGAACCCCTGCCGAGCCGGTGAAGGAACCTAACCCCCTGCCCCCCTTCCCTGCGAGGGAATGGGGAACGCCTCTCCCCGAATCGGGGAGAGGTCGGGAGAGGGGTTTCAAGTGGCTCAACGGCTCACCGTGCACAGAGCCTATACCCTCTTTCCTGCCCACAGCACCGCGCGGTAAAGGATGCGTCGCACGGTCGGGTGGAAGTAGGTGGGCATCGTCTCGTGACCGGGGCGGAAGTAGAACACGCGCCCGATGCCCTCGCCCTGCCCGACGCCTCCGCCCGGACCGGACGTGAAGTTGGGGTCAATGCCTTTACCTACCGTCCAGCACAGCCCCGACGGGAACGTCTCGCCACCGAGCGGGAAGTACGACTGCAGAACCACCACCAGAGGCGGCGGCACGTCAAACGGCGCCCCGTACATCTCCTCGCCGTTCAGCACGAAGTCTTCTATGCCTTCCACAATCGGGTGCCACGGCGCGCACACACGAATATGCTCGTCCTCAGGCGGGTCGTTCTCGCGCCAGCCGCCCTTCAGGTGTCCGGTACAGTTCAGCACCGCCCGGAACGGCTTGGAATAGTGCGCCGAGTGCAGAGCCACAAACCCCATGCCCTCCTCGCGCACCCGGAGCGCAATCTTCTCCGCCAATTCGTCGCGCACCTCGCCGTGTCGGGCGTGTCCCCACCATACCAGCACGTCGGTGTTTGCCAGCAGGTCGGCAGGGCATCCCTGCTCCGGCTCGTCCAGATTGGCGGTGCGTACCTCCAGCACACCGTCGGCATCCAGCTCTTTCAGTCCCTCTGCCACCGCGCCGTTGATGCTGTTCGGGTACACAGCCTTCGGCGCGTGAGCGGGGTTCTCATCCCATACCAGCACACGCAGTTTGCTCATTCTAACCTCCTCTATGTGTCTTCTCCCATGATTTCGGCGCGGGTGACCTCCCGTCCCTCCTGTGTCGAGCGATAGCCCGCCTCGATCAGCGCCACCACCTGCAGGTTGTGCCTGCCACTGCACAGGTAGGGCTTGCCTTCACTCAACGACTGGATATAGTGGAGCATCGCGTTGCTGAAGGCGTCGGGGAACCACTTCCCGGTGAAGCGCGGGCGCACCTCGGCGGGCGGCTCCGCAGTCACAATCACCACCTCTTCACTGGTTCCGGTGATGGCACCCGCGTCGCCCTGTATCACCACTTCCTCCACCGAGTGGGGGCGCGGCAGGTGCCCTCGATAGCTCCAGTTGTTGATGACGCATGCCTGCATTCCGCTCTCAAAACGGATGTTCATCACGTTCCATGTGTCGCCGGCGATACCCTTCTGGGAAGGGTCGCGCCCCATGATGGCGTACGCACTGTGCCACCTGCCGAACCAGTGCACCACCAGCGCCAGATGATGCACGCCCATATCGCTCAGCACCCAGCGCTCACCCTTACCGTAGAAAGGATGCCCGCTGAGGTCGAACCAGTTGCGGTTCTCGATCTGACAGTAGTATGGGGTGCCGATGGTGCCCTCGCGCAGGTAGCGCTCGATAACCTGAAAGCCCGGCACGAACACCGAGTTCTGGTTCACCATCAGCGGAATGCCTGCATCCTCCGCGATCTGCACCAGCTTGAGGGCGTTGGCGTAATACTGCTCCAGCGGCTTCTGCACATACAACGCCTTGCCGTATTTCCCAGCCCAGCGGAAGATGGGTTCGCGCACGTGAAGAAAGTGCGGCGCGGTCACATCCACGATCTTCACCTCGGGATGCGCGATGAGCGACTCCACATCGGTGGTGGCGACCGGCAGGTCCCACTTCGCTTTCATCGTCTCCACGCGCGCGGGGTCAATGTCCGCCCCTCCCACCACCTTCAGCCCGGCGTTGCGGTACGCCTGCAGGTGCACATTGGCAATGCCACCCAGTCCAACGATGCCGATGCCCCATTCTTCGTAAGCCATGTGCTGTGACCTCCTCCTTTTCCAGCAGAAGCTATTTGGGTGGTGTCGCACGCGATTCCTGTTGCGCAGGAAAAACTCCACCCCTGCTCGAAACCAAACGGCGAGGAGGTGTGACAGAGCGATGAATCTATTTGAAATGCTTTTGCATACTACCGAGCGTCATCCAGACCAGACGGCACTCATCTTTCACGACCGCACTATCTCCTATCAGCAGCTGTTGGGCGCGGTGAGCGGAGTGGCGAAAGGGCTGAGTGAACTGGGCGTCGGCAAAGGCGACCGTGTGGGCATCCTGTTGCCGAACCTGCCGCAGTTCGTGATGGCCTACTATGGCTGTCAGGCGCTGGGTGCGATCGCGGTGCCTGCCAACCCTCTGCTCAAGCCGGACGAACTGCGTTACATCTACAACGACGCCGAGGTGAAAGCCGCAGTCACCATCCCGTTGCTGGCGGATGTGTTGCGGGCAGTGAAGCCGCAGGTTCCTTCGCTACAGCACCTGCTGATAGCGGGAGGCGAAGCGCCGGACTTTCTGCCCTTTGATGCCCTCTGGCAACAGCCTGCGCCGGTGCCTACACCACCCGATTTCAATCCGCGCGAGCATCCGGCTGTCTTTCTGTACACCTCCGGCACGACGGGTTTCCCGAAGGGTTGTATGTTGAGCCATCGCAACCTGATCGCCAACTGCGAGTCGTGCGTGCCGGTGCTCGAGATGACCCCCAGTGATAATTTCGTGACGGTGTTGCCTCTGTTCCATGCTTTTGCGGGCACGGTGTGTATGCATCTGTCCATCCACGTGGGCTGTACCAGCACCCTGCTTGAACGGTTTACCCCTGACGGCGTGCTGGAGGCGATTGAGAAACACCGCTGTACCATCTTCCCTGCCGTGCCCACCATGTATGCGGCCATCCTGCACTTCCCGCTACCGCGCGAGTACGACCTGTCGTCTCTGCGCATCTGCGTGTCGGGCGGGGCGCCAATGCCTGTGGCGGTCATGCAGGCGTTCGAGAAGCGGTTCAACGTGGTCATCGTGGAGGGCGATGGACCCACCGAGTGCTCCCCGGTGACCGCAGTGAACCCTCTGCGAGGCGTGCGCAAGCCGGGCAGTATCGGCTTGCCCATCCCCGGCGTGGAGATGAAAATCTTCGACGACAACGACAACGAGGTGCCCGTGGGCGAGCTGGGCGAGATCGTCGTGCGCGGCGAGAACGTGATGCTGGGCTACTACAAACTGCCCGAAGCCACCGCCGAGGCGATGCGCAGCGGCTGGTACCATACCGGCGACATCGGTAAGGTGGATGAGGACGGCTACTTCTACATCGTGGACCGCAAGAAGGATATGATTATCGTGGGCGGTCTGAACGTCTACCCGCGCGAGGTGGAAGAGGTGCTTCACACGCACCCGGCGGTAGCGGAAGCGGCGGTCGTGGGCGAGTATGACGAACTGCGCGGCGAGTCGCCCGTAGCTTACGTGGTGCTCAAGCCCGGTGCCGGGGCTACCGAGCGCGAGATCATCCGATACTGCCGCCAGCGCCTGGCGAACTTTAAGGTGCCCCGGCGTGTGGAGTTTCGCGAGTCCCTGCCCAAGTCGGGCACAGGCAAAATCCTCAAGCGCCTGTTGCGCAAAGAGGTGGAGCAGGAGCAGGGCGCAAGCGCAGGATGATCGGCACCCTCATCAACACCGCGACGGTCATCGTCGGCACGGGCGTGGGGCTGACGGCGCGGCGGTTGCTCAAGCCGCGCCTGCGCGAAACCACCATGCAGATCATCGGCTTGATGACGCTGATGATCGGCGTGCAGATGAGCCTCGGTGAAAAGAACCCGCTCCTGCCGCTTGCCAGCCTGCTCATCGGCGCCATCATCGGCGAGGGGCTGGATATCGAGGGCAGGCTGGACGCGCTGGGAAACGCCCTCCAGCGCCGCTTCAGCAACGAGGGCACCAGTACCTTCAGCCAGGCGTTCGTCAGCACCAGCATCCTGTTCTGCGTGGGACCGATGACCATCATGGGCTGTATTCAGGACGGACTGACGGGCAACTACAGCCTTCTGCTGGTGAAGAGCCTGCTCGACGGCGTGTCCGCCGCCTTCTTCACCGCCGCGCTGGGGTGGGGCGTACTGTTTTCTGCGGGCACGGTGCTGGTGGTGCAGGGGTCGTTGACGCTTGGCGCGGGCTGGATCGGCAATGTGCTCACCGAGGGCATGAAGAATGTGATGTTCGCCACCGGAGGGCTGATGATGCTGGGATTGGGCATCCGCCTGCTGAACCTGCGCCAGATTCCGGTGGCGAACTTCCTGCCCGCTCTGGTTATCGCCCCTTTGCTGGTGTGGCTCATCAACCTCTGGCGATAACCCTTTATCGCGCTGTGCGAACGTGCTCGATCATCCTTTGGAACGACTCGAAATCCCTGTCCCCTTCGAAGCGATAGCGGATGCGCCCCTCGCCGTCGATGATGTAGGTGATGGGCACTCCCTGTATCCAGTAGCCCGAAACAAGGTCGGCAGTGGCAAGCGCCATGGGGAAGTTGATTTTGAACCGCTCGATCCACTGGCGCACGGCGCGCTCGCCCTCCGTCTCGTTCACCGCCACGCCGATGATGACCACCTCATCGGGTGAATACGTCTCGCGCAGGCGCACCAGAACAGGCATCTCCACCTCACACGGCGCACACCAGGTGCCGAAGAAATGAAGCACCACCATCTTGCCTCGCAGGTCTTGCAGGCGCCAGCGCGAGCCGTCCAGTGCTCTCAGCGCAAAGGGCGAGGCGGGGTCGGCGCGCCTGGGATATATCGGCTGAGCGGTTGCCCACTTCTGCTCGTGCTTCCAGCGTGTTTTTTCTCGCTCCCACCACCGCTTCCACTGTTCGATAACCGCCTTCTGCTTTTCGGGTGGGTCGGAGGTGCGGGTGAAGTAAGGTTGCTCGGTCAGTTTGCGCAGTACGCCCATCGCAAAGAAGCGCACGGTGGTGTCCTGGTCGTCCAGCAGGGGGATGACGGCGGGAACCACCCGCTTGTCGTTAGCGAAGCGCATCTGGCTGATGGCTCCACGGCGAATATCCACATCCGGATCCACAATCCCCGCCAGCAGTAACTTCATGCCCCGCTCGCGGTCCAGCCGCCACATGGCTTCGATGGCGCGCCGACGTACCGCGGAGCTGTTGTCTTCCAGAGCGTTTTGCAGAAGGGGATATGCCTGCCGGATTTTCCAGTCCTCGACCGCCTCCACCGTTGCCAGCCGGAGCATGGGGTTACGGTTGTTGAGAAGCTCCTGCGCCAGCTCCGCGCGCGCCTCTGGGGACAATCCTGCCATACGATCCGCGACCTTCACGGTGGTCTCTTCAGTGGTGGGTAGAGGGAGCTCACGCTGACGACTGGCGATAAACGGGTAGACCATCACGAAAGTCAGAGCCAGCGCTGCAACAATCACCATAATTCCCCAGAAGGGGTGTACTTTCTGCGACTGTTTGTCTTGCCCGGCGCCCGACTGCGAAGGAGTGCCCATCCCCATACCTCCTTGCATTGTCACAGGACTTGCAGATCCGCCCCGCATCAGTCTACCATATCTGCCCAAAGCCTGTAAACGGGCATGGAGGGGATCGAATAACTGGCGACAGGTCGCGTGCTGAGGCGCACCCGGAGGTATTGGGCGGTCGTTATCGGATCGAGATAATATCTGACGCTTCTTCCCTCCTCCGCACACCGCCGTCACAAACCCTGCGACGTGCGCGGTACAACCCAGATGCGTTTCGGTGTAGTTGAGACACGAACCCCGACCTCGTCTGACCAGAGCTCAACATCTGGGCTTTCCTCGCTGTCCCTGTCCCGCAAAAACGACCAAGCACCTCACCCGTCTCTGTCAACAGGAACTGAACGCGCTGTCGCCCCTCACCCCCATGCGACACTCCTCCCGGTGTCGCCACGTACACAACCAGCGTGAACCGAGAATCAGCACACCAGCGCTCAAGCCAGCTCGGCGCATTGAAACCCGGCAGAATCCGCGTGCGCACCAGCCGACCCGCCTCGTCATATGCGAATAGCAAGCAGAAACGATGTTCCTTCACGCAGGTCGCTACTACCAGCGTATGTCGCCCGTCCCGTGTTACCGACGCCGAGAACTCCAGTTTGGACAACGGGTCGCTATCGGCATCCCGCCACTTCTGCACCACCGGCTCCCCCACCAGAGCCTCCAGACGCGCCAGCGCCTCCCACACCGGCACAGGTGCCGTCCATCGCTCGCCCTTCGCGGCGTCAAAACTCACCACCCGATACACGCCAGGAGTGCGCTCCTTCCCCCGATGCACCAGCACCACCGCCGCGAATCGGTCGTTGAGCCTCATCGTATTAGGCCCAGTGACGCATCCCCAACCTTCCGGAGGAGACCACCTCCAGACCACCTGTTCGCCTCTCTCCAGATCGTCTCGCTGGCTGGGGTTGGGGGTGCGCCAGCGGAAGGTTCGTCGCACGCCCTCTATCCAGCGGGGAGGGGGTGCGTATGGGAACGTTGGGGGAGTGTCCCATTTCGGCTTAATCTCTGGATAGGGATACAGCTGGCGGTAAATCAGGTTGGGGTCGATGTGGGGATTGTCGAACATCCGGTTCACCACCAGCGCCTCTGGACAGAGCCGTTCGCTGGTTAGTCCCATCTAATTCCGCTTGAGAAGCCAATCGCTGAGGCTGCCCGTCCATGTGGGCAAGAGGAGAGGCAGCTTCTCCCGCCAGTGTTTCCACACCTCGGTATCGAACCTGCCGAGGTTCACCTCCTGCGCTGCTTGCGCCCACGTGGGCGCGCCCTGCATCCAGAGGGCAACAAGGCAGAGCAGAAGCCTCATCCTGTGCATCTTCAGCACCTCCTCGTGCCTCCCGATGATTGGACGCGCCACAGCCGACGAGGGTAACACTTCGCCCCTGATGAGCACAAGGCAGGAGCGCGGTTTCCCCGGGAACAGCATCGGCACCAGCGAGCCTTGCTCACCCTGCTCCAACCTCGGCTCGGTGAGGGTCACAGGTGGCCCGGGCATCTTGCTCGCGTTGAAGACGCATCTGGGCGTTTCACAATGACGCAACATAGCCGTTGAGGCGAACTTTAGTGTACACGGGCGGGGACGCCCATGCTACAAGCGGCAAACTGCAGATACACTCTTAGCGATGGAGATTCAGCGTGTAGTCATCCGCTTCCATCTTGTAGCGGGTGAACGGTTTGAACGCATCTACCGGAAGATACACCCGCCCGAAAAGGTTGATCGCAGGTGCGCTCAGGCGTATGGTTGACTTGCCCGAGGTGAGCACCGAACTGCCAGCCCGCACAGTCCATCGCTGACCATTCAGGGTGATGGTCACAGTTTTGTCCGGGTTGTAGGTGACTTCTGCTGGCTTCGTGGCAAACAGGGGCAGGCGCAACCAACCAACCCACAGATACGCCGTCTTGTTCACCTGCACGGGGGGCGGGTTGAACAGGGTCACATCCGTGCTGTCTATCCTCATCCGCAACACACGGAAGCGGGGACACCTGAATGTTCGTTTGGAGGAACGCACGGCATTCGGCTTGTCTACGGGGGCCCGGCTCAGGTACTCGTCGAGATGAACGATCTCACCAGTGTGTGCATCTACGGACACATCAAACAGCATTTTCCATGGCTCCGAACCCGGCTCAGTGACCCCCACAATCTCCACCCGTGCTTCCCACGCCAGGCGGGTAGTGCCCATGACATCGCTAAGCACTCCCAGCAACCACTCTGTGTTGTATACGTCGACCGAGACCACCTCTTCCAGATGGAGCAGGTAGGACTCTGCGATCTGCTGAGCCTGTTGCAGGGAAATATGCGGTGTGGTATCGAGCCCTGCAGGAACGCCCGGGTTGCGCCAGAAGCATTCGTATACCACGCCATGTGTGGGATGCACATCCACAATTGCCACCCGGTTGTGGGGCAAGCCGTTGTGAAGGGCGCGTAACACCCCCGAGCGATAGTTTTCGTGGTCTTCTGCTACAAGATTAGGGACACGACTGGCAACAAATTGTCGTGCGATGGCATTGCGCTCTTCACCAGAGAGCGTTGGCGACAGGTAGTCCTGCTCGGTCGGTTCCGCGTCCGGATCGAGGTATTCCCACAACTCAATGGGAACGATAGCCACGAGGTAGAGCTTGCCGGTGTTATCCTCAAAGAGATACGATAGCCCCCCACCCGGCGCCCAATGCGGGTCGTAAACGGGCCACCAGTCGCGGTTCTCCAGAGCGCTCCGGTGAGAACAGGCAACGCCTACCAGGCGCAAGGTGAGTCCGGGAGTGTTCATCCAGCGCAGAAGGCGCTGTTCTGCCTCCTGGGGCGTCAGTCCAAAGTGCATCACTTCGGGCTGATAGGGTATGGTATAGGCAACCCTGTACCACTTCGGCTTGGCAAACACGGATGCGCTAAATAGCACTAAAGCGATGACCACATAGGCGATTCTCATCGTTTTTACCTCCACATGTCAATCATTAGGCAGTACGACCGTTTCGTTGTACAGGATGGGGTCGGATGGCTCTCTGGATAGATTGACTCCACTGTGAAGAAAATCACGTACCGCCTTAGCACCAGCCTGCAAAGCTTTGTAGAAATTTGGCGGGTTTCCGAGATCCTTGCTAGCCTGGTCCTTGGTTGACTTGAAGAACGCATCAAGAAAACGGTTGGCCTCCTCTATCACTATAGCCCGATTCATCGCAACGCGCTTTGGCACTGCCTTGGCGCGAAGCTGGCCAACCAAGGACTGCTCGGATTCCATGTTCGCACCGCTCCAACAACCCGTCATGATTACGCGGGGGGCGGGATGCGCAACGTCCTCCAGGAACACACGCTGCAAGTTAGAGGGAGCGGGAGCAGCCCTGCATGACCAGAGAAAACACTTGTCGCGGAATTCGAGCCCGTAGCCATGGTAACTTCCATGCCCGTGCGTGTAAGCCACCCACATGTCCGTCATGCATGCCGTTCGGTTAAGGTAGTATCGTGCTTCATGTGCTGTAATATTAGCGAACACCGCCTTTTGTTGGCCGAGCGGTGGTGCGAATACAAAAAAGGGAGAGCTCGCGCTGGTCCTGAAGGGGGGGCACTTGCTGAGGTACTTCTTCCAGAGGTCTTCGAGCGTCCGACCGCTAAAAGGCATGCCAACAAGTGCAACATGGAAGGGTTGCGTCTTCTGGTTCAGGGGCAAGGCTGGCTTCCGACGATGCGCTTTTTCGGTACCGTCCGTGTCGCCTCTGTCCCAGACACATGAGAGGAAGATGTAAGCACCACCTTCCCTAGCTTCAAAATGCTCCATCCTCGTGCAGTATCCGGTGGAAGCCACCTCCAATGGGGCCTCGTCCATGACTTGAAGACTCAAAGGGGCAAAAAGCAGTACCTTGCCAGTACTGCATTCGCCGTTCGTCGCACACGCCACAATCCATTCTTCCGCATCGTAGTCAAAGTCCAGGCTTGTCGAACGAATAAAAAGCGTCGTTGACCGGTTGCTGTCCCTGTCCGGTGGCGCACTGCCAGGCACGTAAGCCGAAAGACGATACAGATAAACCCCATCCCCGGCAGGCGCCCCAT
>FWPU01012577.1_pt1 | contig 11133 bp, 10 predicted proteins | sample 2228361 | NCBI WGS metagenome assembly FWPU01 (sample SAMEA103939777, study PRJEB20133) | metagenome | reverse complement strand
GGAGCGCAGGTTGGGGCTGGAGAGCACGTCGCGGTTCACCAGGTTGTCGGGCATCTGGCCCTGGAGGACGCGGGCGACCTCCCCGGCGGCGCGCTCCTCCAGCTCCAACACCGCCTCCTGGGAGAAGAAAGCCACGTGGGGCGTGACGATGACGTTGGGCAGCTTCAGCAGGCGGTAGTCGGGCGGCGGCGCGGGGTCCACCAGCACGTCCAGCCCGGCGCCGGCGATCTTGCCGCTCTTGAGGACGTGGTACAGCGCCTCCTCGTCAATCAGCGGCCCGCGGGCGCAGTTGATGAGGAAGGCCGTGGGCTTCATCATCTCCAGCTCGCGCCGGCCGATGAGGTTGCGGGTCTCCGGCGTCAGCGGCGAGTGGATAGAGACGAAGTCCGACTCCCGCAGCAGCGTCGGCATGTCCACCAGCTTCGCCCCCTGGGACGCGACGGCCTCCGGCGACAGGAATGGGTCAGAGGCCAGCACCTGGAAGCCGAAGGCCAGCGCCTTGCGGCACACGGCGCGCCCGATCCTGCCGAAGCCGATGATGCCCAGCTTCTTGCCGCGCAGCCGCAGGATGGGCATGTCCAGCGCAACACTGCCCCAGCCGGTGGTCTTGACCGAGCTATCGAACAGGAGGATGCGCCGGTTCCATGCCAGCAGCAGCGCCATGACGTGGTCGGAGACCTCCTCCACGCAGTAGTCGGGGACATAAGTGACGGCAATGCCCAGCTCGGTGGCCGTCTTCACGGCGATGTTGTCCACGCCCACCCCGTACCGCCCAACCACCAAGCACTTGGGGGCGGCGCGCAACACCCTGTCGGTGACCTGGGCAAAGCAGGTCAGGATGCCGTCGGCGTCCCTGGCCAGGGATACGAGGGTGTCTTCGCGTCCGTCGGGCGCCACCACCAGGTCTGCGCCAGCCCTGGCCAGCACGGCCCGCTCCGGCTCAACAGAGGGCCAGACGTAGTCGGTCACAAGGACTTTGTAGGGCATGCTCTCCTCCGGGACTGGGGCCTGACAGCAGTTGGCGCCGGCCGCCACCTGCGCAGCCCAGGTTTTCGAGTGACTATTGTACCGCCAGGCGGGCAGAAATGGCATGTTCCCGAGGCTACAAGAAGTGCATGCCAGCTTCAGGCCGGCTGCCTAGCTGAAGGTCGTGCGCATGGGCTTGAACAGGCAGCCCTCAACGAAGATGTCGAAGAAGTCCGGGGTAAGCTCCAGCTCCACGTGCTCGACCTTCTTCGCCATCTGCTCCGTGAGGCGGCGCGTGCTCTGGGACAGGAGCATGATGGTGGCGCCCTCCAGGGAGGCGTTGCCCACCTTGACGACCTTCTCGGGCGGGACGTTGGCGATGAAGCCGATGGCGATGGCGTTGTTGACGTTGATGTAGTTGGCGAAGCCCCCGGCCAGGTAAAGCCTGACTATCCTGTCCAGCGGCACGCCGTAGCGCCTCAGCACGATGTACTGGCCCGCGTGGTTGGCCGACTTGGCCTGGGCCAGGGCGCTGATGTCAGCCCTGGAAAGGGACATGCCCCTGTCGGGGGCGAAGAAGAACTCCCGGGCGCCGTCCGTGAAGACGCCCAGCTCGGTCATGCGGCCAGTGCGCCGCAGCTCGGCCAGCAGGTCCACCAGGCCGGAGCCACAGATGCCCTGGGGCGGCGCTTCGTTGATGGTGCGGTACCTGACCTGGCTGTCCACTATCTCCACCGCCTCCACAGCGCCAGTGTAGCCGGGCATGCCGTACCTGACCTGCCCGCCCTCGAAGGCAGGCCCCGCCGGGCAGGACGCAGCCAGCATGCGATGTCGGTTGCCTACCACAACCTCGGTGTTGGTCCCCACGTCCACCAGCACCACCACGTCCTCCTGCTGGTCCATGCCGATGGCCAGCAGGTCGGCGGCGATGTCGGCGCCCACGTGGCAGCTTATCAGCGGGCCGCCGTAGACGTGGGCGCCGGGGAAGATGCGCAGGCCCAGGTCCCTGGCCGTGGTGCTGATGGCCGTGGTCTCCCGCTCGCCCCGCTCCATGGCCAGCTCGGTCAGCGACTTGTAGGGCTTCTCGCCGATAGACTGGACGTCTATGCCGAAGAAGATGTCCCGCATGGTGGCGTTGCCGACCACTACGGCCTCATAGATAAGCCTGCGGTGGAGCTTGAGGCGGCGGCACATGTCGCCGATCTCGAAGTTGACGGCGGAGAGCATGACCTGCTGTAGCTCGCCGTGGTAAGGCCCGCCGTCGTAGGAGATGCGGTGCATGATGTCGCTGCCGCCGAAGCGCTGGGGGTTCTCGAAGGACGCGGTGTAGGCTATCTCGCCGCTCTCCAGGTCCACCAGGTTCAGCACTACCGTGGTGGTGCCCACGTCTATGGCCAGCCCGTAGATATGGCCCCGGTAGTCGTCAATGCGCAGGTCCTGGAAGTACACGCCGTCGCCCCGGCGGACTGTCAGCGGGTCCAGCTTGACCTTGCGCCGCACCGAGTGGGTGAGTATCCTGGGCTGGCGGCGCAGCACCGCGAACTCCACGTGCATGGAGGTGTCAATGACGCGGGCCTGGCAGGCGAGCCGGTAGTTGTCTCGCAGGAAGCTCTCGGCGGGCGTTGGTGGGCTGAGGGCCTCCATGCCGCGCTTGATCTCCACGATGCACTCGTGGCACGTGCCGCTGCGGGCGCAGGATGTGGGGACCCTGACCCTGAGGCTGTCGGCGTAATCGAAGACGCTTTTGCCCGGGACAAGCTCCAGCTCACGGTCGCCGTAGTAGAGATGGGCCATAGCCTTAGCTCTGGGCCTCCAGGACAGCCTTCAGCCGCTCCAGTGCGGCCTCGGTGTCGCGCTGCAGCGCACCCCGCACCATGCCCTCCGCCAGCTTCATAGGGCCGACGGGCTGCACCTCCAGGGTAAAGGTGACCCTTGTGCTTCCCTCGGCGCCCTCAAAGGCAAAGCGGCCCTGGAAGGGCACCGGGCCGGAGACACTGCGGATGGCGAACCTGTCAGGAGGCCCGTAGTCCGTGACCTGGGTGGTCACTTCTACCTGTCGCCCCAGGAGCCTGCGCACTTCCAGAAAGCTGCTGCCGGCGCGCAGCGGCCCCTCGGTAAGTTGGCGCGCCTCCACCAGGTTAGACTGCCAGCGGGGGTTGTTCCTGACATCGGTCACGAAGGCGAAGACATCCTGGACTGGCCGCCTGATGGTGACGCTGTGTGATACCGTGGGCATTATCTGCTCTGTAAAGACGCGGAGTCCCGGCATCCGGGATGGGTGGCCAGGGCCTCAGACCTCCCAGGCGCTCCTGTAGTCCAGCTTGTCGCTGCCGGTGCAGATGGGCAACTCAGCCAGCACCTTGACGCCCTTGGGGCGCAACTGATTGCGGCAGCCAAAGCTGGCCGTGCAGCGGTCCTGGGCGTTCTTGTAGGGGCAGCGCCACCTGGAGACCTCGTTAGCGGTATCCGAGATGCCCCTGTAGATCTCCATGAGCCGGGCGATGCTGGCCCGGAAGCGCTCCTTGTCTACTGGCTGGCTGGTCATCCTACCTCGGCTTGGCCGGCTGGGCAGCCTCCACCTCGATGCCCAGGAGCTTCTTGGCCAGTTCCACGCAGGCGATGGCGTCCTTGCCGTAGCCGTCGGCGCCCATCTCGTCGGCGAACTCCTGGGTCAGCGGCGCGCCGCCTACCATGATCTTGACCTGGTCGCGCAGCCCCGCATCCTCAAAGGCCTGGATAGTCTTGCCCATATTGGGCATCGTCGTCGTCAGCAGGGCAGACATGCCCAGCACCTGAGCGTTGTGCTCCGTGACCGCGGCGATGAACTGCTCGGGCTTGGTATCCACGCCCAGGTCATGGACAATGAAGCCGGCCCCCCTGAGCATCATGATGCACAGGTTTTTGCCTATGTCGTGCAAGTCGCCCTTGACGGTGCCCATGATGACGGTGCCGATAGGCTCGATGCCCGAGGCTGACAGGATTGGCTCCAGGTGCGCCATGCCCGCCTTCATGGCCCGGGCCGCCACCAGCACCTCAGGTACAAAGATGATGTTGTCGCGGAACTTGACGCCCACGATAGCCATTCCAGCGATGAGCATACCATCCAGGATGGTATTGGCCGAGTAGCCCTCGTCCAGGGCTTTCCTGGTCAGCCTGTCAACCTCCTGGTTATTGCCGTTGATCAGGTTATAGGCTATCTCCTGCATGATAGGAGCGGCCTTTTCCAGGGTACCCCGGATGTGCTTGGCCTCGAAGGGCCTGGTGACATAGGCCAGTTCCTTCTCCAACCCCTCATGGACAATCGGCATGCTTTCAGGCTCCGTCTGCTAGTTTGAGGCATCTGAGTAACATTATTGGCTTGGGTGGGGCAAATGTCAACGAAAAGCTGCCTTCAGCCCCGCCAGCCCGAGGACGTTCTTCCCCAGCCCCATGAGGCGGAGCGTACACACCCGTACTGCGCCGGGTATGCTCACCCCAGCCGGCCCTGGCGCCAGGCCTGGATGTAGTTGACGCAGTACTCGTCCTTGCCCGTGAGCATGTCGCGGGCCAGGCGCACTGGCTCGGACTCCTGGTCCAGGCTGAAAGCCTCGCTGACCCGGTTCTGGATGGGGTCAATGATGCCGCTGTCCAGGCCCGCCTCCATGCCCAGGCACATAAAGGTGTAGTTGATAAGCTGGCGCCTGGGCAGCCCGAAGGAGACGTTGCTGATTCCGCCGGTGATGTGGACCTCGGGGCCGTAGGTCTGCCGGACCTGGCGCACCGCGTCCAGGTAGTGCAGCCCGTACTGGGGCGACACGGAGATGGGGAACACCAGCGCGTCAATGAAGATATCACCCAGGGGAATATCGCGGGACAGGGTGGCCTCCATGACCTCGCCGACGTTCTTCACGCGCTCCTCGGCGTCCTGGGGCATGCCCTCCCTGCCGGCCGCCGTCACCACGACTCGGGCGTTGTGCTCCTTCACCAGGTCCAGCGTCTCCAGCCGCTCCAGGGCCACCGAGTTCACCAGAGGCCTGCCGGCGCGGCCATCGTAGGCGGCCAGGCCGGCGGCTATGACCTGGACGTTGGAGGAGTCTATGCTCAGCGGCACGGTGGAGACTGCCTGCACCGTGCGCACCAGCCACTCCATGGCCTTCTTGCCCAGCTCGGTGCGGAAGGACAGCTCGTCCACATTCAGGTCGAGGAACTGGGCGCCTGCCGCCACCTGCCGCAGGGCCTCCTGCTGGATGTAGGCCGCCCCCTCGGCCTGCTCCGCCGGGTCGTTGCTGAGGCCCTTCTGGACGGCGATGAGCATGTGCTTGATCTGCCCATCCTGGTAGTGCTGGGAGGACTTGTAGCTCTCCGGCACCTTGAGGTAGCGCTGCTGGCCGTCGGGCCCCTTGAAAGGTATAGCCTCGCTGCCATCGGGGAGGGTAGTGACCCTGCGGCCACTGCGCTGGAAGGCGCGGGTGGCGTGGATGTTCTCGCCTATGATGATGAAGTCCTGGGGTGACCTGACTACGCGTGTCAATTCTTGTGCTCTTTCCACCAGTCCTTGACGGCCCTGGGTATTTCCATGAGGTTCTCCAGCCTGGTGGCCAGCGGCACCGCGCACTCGGGGGCGATGAGCTGCACACCGGCGTCCAGGGCGCGGTACACTTCCTGCCGCACCTCCGCTGGCCCACGGGCGTAGAGGGTCTGCGGGTTGTTGATGTTGCCCACCAGCCGGATGCGGCCGGCCGCTATCTCCATGGCCTTCTTGGGGTCGTTCTTGGAGTCGAAGTGGAAGGCCGCCATGCCGGTCTGGGCGATGTAGTCCAGTCTGTCCAGGGTGTTGCCGCAGATGTGGAGTATCAGCGGCACCTTGAGGCGCTCGGCCATCTCCTGGTGTAGCTCCAGCAGGAACGTGCGGTAGTACTCGCCGCTGACCAGGTCGCCGGTGGCGTGGTCCGGGAAGGTGAGGGCGTCGGCGCCGGCGGCTATCTGCGCCTCGCCGAACAGCACCGATATCTCCTTGAGCTTGTCCATGCTGCGCTTCACCTTGTCCGGGTCGTCAATGGTCATCAGCAGGAAGTTCTCGACGCCGAAGACGTGGTAGCCCAGGGTCCAGGGCCCCATGGTCTTGCCGATGATGGCTACCTCGTCGCCGAACTCCTGCCGCAGTATCTCGATGGACCTGGTGATGGCGAGGGTGTCCTGGTGCTCCAGGAAGCCGGGCGGTATGCGCACGTCCTCGGGGCCTTTCCAGATGGGCCTGGACATGCGTACCGTGGGCCAGTTGTCCTTCTGCTCCCACTGCATCTCGCACCCCAGGGCCGACGACTCCTGGATGATGGTGAAGTAGGGCATGATGGAGTCGAAGCCCAGCTCTGTGTAGCCAGTGGCCGCCAGCCGGGCGTTAAGCTCCGCGTCGCGGCAGGCATCCGGGAAGGGCGCGTCCACCAGGTCCATCAACTCGACGGTGATGACGTTGGTGGGGTTGGCGCAGGGCGTCCTGTCCACGGGCTTGCCCTGAAGAGCGTTCAGGACTCGCTGACGGGGCGTCATAGTCTCGACCAGGGGCATAGTTGCGCCTCCTTTATCCACACAGAGACCGTGTGCCATCAAGTGGCCTGTATGGCCCGGGAATCGAGCAGGTCATGACTCCAGGAAGCTCAACAACTTCCGCGGTCCACCGGCCATCGGCTTCCTGTTCAAGCTCGGTCCTGAAATGCATGCATTCCTCTGGCTCGCTGTCTGAGGTAGCGCTACAGCGGCGTGAAGCCCAGGGTGCCTGTGGTCATCTGGCCGCGCAGGGCCTGGGCCTCCATCATGCTCTCCACGGCGCTCACGTTGCGGGCGTAGGGCAGCAGCAGCCGGGCGAGCTGGTCGTGGCGGTAGCCGCAGTGGAAGGTCACCTCGGTGTCGCTGACCTTCTCCATCTCGCCGTAGCGCACGAAGCCAGCGACGATGAGCCGCAGCCGCTGGGCCACGTTCTTTTCCTGGCCCTCGCCGGCTATCTGGTACACCCACCTGCCATCCCCCTGGCGGCCGGTCAGGGTCAGCGTCAGGTTGGTCTTGGTATCCCTGAGGGCCATTTCCCCTTCGGGGAGCGTGTAATTGGGGTCCTTCTCGACGGCCTGCATCATGAGGAACCTGGCTGGCCGCGAGTGGAAGCTGCCGCAGGGGAAGCGGGCCTGGTTATGAGTGCCCTCGATGGGCTCCATCCCGCCCAGGGCCACAAGCTGGTCCCTTATCTTGCGGACCCGCTCTTCCACGCCAGGTTTCTGGCTGTACGTCCAGACCGTGGCGATGTTGTCCTTCAGGTAAAGGCCAACGCTGATGTTGTGGAAGTTGGGGTCCATGGGGATAAGCTCCACGCAGCGGCCGTAGCGCTGGATGATATCGGCCACGCGGACCCTTTCCGTAGTCCTGGCATCTGCCATAGCGTCACACCATCCCGGTCAGAATTGTTGCCCAGCTAGTAGTCTGTCACGCGTAAATTGAAGGAACGCTCCCTTCATCCCAGCCTTCTCCCGCCAGGGGCCCAAAAGCGAAGAGCTTTTCAAGCCCGGTGGGAGAGTGGCATGCCAGCGGACCTCACCCCTACGCTTTACAAGGCCAGGGTCGGCCCAGTGCGCCCCCTCTCCGAATTCGGAGAGGGGGAACGGGGGTGAGGTCTGCACCTCTGCCCTCGGCCCACATCCCCTTTGCTCCCAAACCTGTCCGCTTATGGGCCCGCCAGGGGAGAAGGGACTTCCTCGCTCTGGATGGGAGAGGACTGACTTTATCAAATCACAGGTGACACACCACTAAGCGCCCCTCAGTGCCCTGGACAGCGCGCGGATGTGCTCAGGGCCAGTGCCGCAGCAGCCGCCCAGTATGTTGACGCCAATGTCGGCAAGTACCTTGAACCGCTCCGCCATGTACTCGGGCGTCTCAGGGTAGACAATCTTGCCGTTGATAATGGCTGGAATGCCGGCGTTGGAGTGGATGAGCAGGTAGGCATCGGTGGCGGCGCGCATCTGGCGGGCGACCTCTATCATCCTGTCAATGCCATTGCCGCAGTTGGAGCCTACCACATCGGCCCCGGCATCCAGGAGTTCCTTGACGGCCCGCTCTGGCGTCACGCCCATCATGGTGAAGTAGCCGCCTGGCCCCTTGTCGAAGACCATGGTGGCCATGACCACCAGCCTCGTGTGCTCCCTGGCGGCCTTGATAGCCAGCCTGGCCTCCTCCAGGGCGGTCATGGTCTCGATGACCACGCCATCGGCGCCGCCTTCTTCCAGCGCCGTAATCTGCTCGACGAAGGCGTCCAGCATCTCGGACTCGCTGACGGTCCCCAGCGGCTCCAGGAACTCGCCGGTGGGGCCTACCGAGCCAAAGACGTACTTGCCCGGCGGGGCGACCTTGCGGGCGTGCTGCGCCGCCAGACGGTTGAACTCCCGCACCCGGTGGGCGAAACCGTACTTCTTCTGCATGAAGCGGCTGCCGCCAAAGGAGTTGGTCAGCACCATGTCCGACCCGGCATCAAAGTACGCCCTGGCCATGCCCTGTACTACCTCGGGATGGCTGGCGTTGAACTCCTCCGGGCAGCCGCCCGGCTCAAGGCCGTGTTGCTGGAGATAGGTGCCCGTGGCGCCGTCGGATACCAGGACTTCGCCCCGCGCCAGGCGCTCCAGGATAGTGAGATGCCGGGTGCTCGTAGTGCTCATAGACTCCACCAGACTGCTAGCTAGACTCAATCCAATGGTCAATGGCGCCAGGGCGCGGGTCACGTTTGCCCGACCGGTGAAGGTCACGCACCCGCGCCACAAAGTCCCTGGGGAACCCTTTGTTGTAGCGTTCCGCCACCTTGTTGGCAGCCTCTCTGGCCGTGCCCTCCATCTCCACGTACTCGCCCCACATCCACGCCATCAGGTACTCGTCGCTGCCGCTGCTGCCATCGAACATGGCGATGGCGTCGGCGCCCTGCTGGAACCTGTCGTCCAGCGGCAGAGACACCTGCCCTGACTCGTCCTGGGCCTGGACCTGCACGGGAATTTCCTTCCAGTACATGATTCGCACTCTGGCCACCTGGCCGACTCCACGCACAGAGCAGGAATCCAGCCGGCCGGGCAACTCGCGCCTGTGCTGGCCGGCCTTTATGCAAACAAGATACATCATTCCCGCAAGGGAGAAAAGGGCCTGAGCGGGATGCAGCCCTCTCCAGCCCGCCCAAGCCTTGACACTGCTAGCGCCAGTACATAGCATAACCCTAACCTGGGGGTGACGACCACTGGAAAGGGGGCCATTATGGTTGATAGCACACTCGCCTTCATGCCAGCCACGGAGCTGCGCAAGCTGATAGCCAGCAAGCAGGTATCCCCGGTAGAGGTGACCAGCCTGTACTTCGAGCGCATCGCCAGCCTGGACTCGCGGCTTAACGCGTACCTGGCCCTCAACCACGACGAGGCCATGCGCACTGCCAGGGAGGCCGAGCAGGCAGTCATGCGCGGCGAGCGCCTGGCCCCGCTCCACGGCCTTCCCATCTCCATAAAGGACCTGGAGCTGACCCGAGGGATACGCACCACTGGCGGCTCCCTGGTGTTCAAGGACAGGGTGCCGACCGAGGACTCCATAGTGGTCGAGCGGGTACGCAAAGCGGGGGCCATCGTCCTGGGCAAGACCAATACGCCTGAGTTCGGCCTGCTGGGCACCACCGAGAACCGGCTGGGCGACGCCTGCCGCAATCCCTGGGACACCCGCCGGACGACTGGCGGCTCCAGCGGCGGCGCCGGCGCGGCCGTCGTCGCGGGCCTGTGCTCGCTGGCGACGGGTAGCGATGGCGGCGGCTCTATACGGATTCCCGCCAGCTTCTGCGGCGTGTACGGCATAAAGCCTACCCAGGGCAGGGTGCCCCGCTACGGCGGCGCCACTGCGCCGGTCCTGGCCAACCAGTTCAGCCAGTCAGGCCCCATGACCCGAACGGTGCGGGACTCGGCCCTGCTGCTCCAGGTACTGGCCGGCTACGACCCGAGGGACCCCTCGTCCCTGCGGGAGCCGGTGCCCGACTTCCTGGCCGCCGTGGACCGGGACATCCGGGGCCTGCGCCTTGGCTGGAGCCCGGACTTCGGCTATGCCGCCGTGGACCCTGAGGTAGTGAAGGTCACGTCGGAGGCGGCGGAGGTCTTCGAGGAGCTGGGCTGCACGGTGGAGGACGCTCGCCTGGCCCTGGAGTCGCCCTTCGAGCACTTCTGGACTTTGTTCAGCACCAATGCCTACGCCGGCTACGGGCACCTGCTCACCGACCGGGCCGACGACCTGACGGACTACGCCCGTGAGTGCCTGGAGCATGGCCGCACGGTCAGCGGGGCCGACTACGCCAGGGCGCTGGGCCACATAGACCGCCTGAAGGCCCACTTTGCCGACCTTTTTGAGCGCTTTGACCTGCTGCTGTCGCCCACCATGGCCGTGCCAGCCTTCCCGGTGGGGGAGCGGCCCCGGAGCATAGCCGGGCGCGAGGTGCATCCCTTCTGGGGGTTCCTGCCCTTCACCTTCCCCATCAACATGATAGGCCACACGGCAGCCAGCATCCCCTGCGGCTTCTCCGCCGATGGCATGCCCATCGGCCTGCACATCATTGGACGCAGGGGCGACGAGGCTACGGTGCTGGCGGCCTCGGCGGCCCTGGAGCGGGCGCGGCCCTGGGCACAGCACCGGCCCTCGGTATCATAGCCCGTGGCCCCAGGTCGGGGGCCTCAGAGGGTGTATGGGAGGTCATGTTTTACCCGTTACCAGGGGACGTGGTGCCCAATGGCGCCGCGCCGGTGGTAAGGCATAGCCAGCCCCCTTTCTGACCTTCCCCCAGAGGGGGCAGGGACATGCCCCTTTCCTGGCCTTCCCCCATGGGGGCAGGGACGGTCCTCGCCCCCTTTGGGGGAGAGCCAGAGAGGGGGCTGGCCCCTTGAAGGCGTGATGCACATTAGCAGGACGTGGCTGCTAATGCAGCGCTTCACCCTCATCCCCTCGACAGGCTCGGGGCAGGCCCCGACCTCTCCCGTCGAGGGAGAAAGGGTATTTCCTCTCCCCTGGCGGAGGGTGAGGGGGAGGTGCATGCCTCCGCCAGCGTTCCTGATGTGCATCACGCGTCCAGAGGGGGGCGAGGACCGTCCCTGCCCCTCTGGGCGAAGGCTAGGAAGGGGGCATGATAGCCCATGCAGCCACAAC
>FWPU01012576.1_pt1 | contig 11133 bp, 7 predicted proteins | sample 2228361 | NCBI WGS metagenome assembly FWPU01 (sample SAMEA103939777, study PRJEB20133) | metagenome | reverse complement strand
CCGAATTCGCCGGGATGGTGTGCTGGACGTTTTCTCGAGGGAGGAGCTGGCTCGCTGGTTCTTCGAGATGATAAAGGAGACCGCCGGGGTGGAGCTCGAGAAGAAGAGGGACGAGAGAGTGACGAACGTCCGCGCAGGGGGCGAGACTGACGAGCCCGTCACGTCCGATGTGAAGCGCCTGATTCGCCTCCCAACCTCGCTGCACGGCAGGACAGGCTTCCTCGTGGCTCCCCTCTCTCTAGACGAGCTGCGGACCTTTGACCCCCTCAGGGAGGCCGTGGTGCTCCCCTCGGACCCTGTGCGGGTCAGCGTGGTGAGGGAGCTTGCTGTGTCGCTGAAGGGCGAGAGTTTCCACATCACCCCGGGCGCGACAGAGCTCCCCACATTCGCGGCGGTTTTCGCTATAGGCCGTGGCGCCGCGTCCTGCTCAGGCCCCTTTTAACGGGGTATATTGGGAGAGGGGCGGGCCGCGCCCGCGCCTGACATCAACAAACACCCCCACCGCTCCCGGAGGGACTTTTTCTGACGGCGATATATATAATTTCGTGGTAAGTACCACAATAAACTTATAATCGCAAGTTCTAGTCAAACCCGCATGATGGTTTGGGGAATCTATCTGGCGCTCCCGCGCGGGCCAGCGCCTGACCGGTATCGGAAGAGACGCCGCGTCGGCCTAGTCCAGCTGATCCAGCCCCTGGCCCTTGCGGCACTCCTCCTCCCCTCCGCGAGCGCCCTCAGCCCCTGGGCGCCGCCCTCCCGGGGCGACGAGCAGGCCTCGAGCGCCGCCGCCCCGGCCCCGGTCCCGTCCACTTATACAGACCCGGCCTCGGTGGCACCAAAGTTCTGGGTCGATCCCGAGCCCTGGGAGGTTTCACGGCCCCCTCCGACCTCCGAGGCGCGCTCGTTCAACGGATACGCGGTCCTGATGGCGATCAACGACTACCCTGGCAATCCCCTCCAGGGCTGCATCAGCGACATTGCCGCCATTAGAGACAGACTCGTGAACAGCTACGGCTGGGACAACAGCAGCATTCACTTCGTCACAGACGCTTCCGTTACTCCGGAGAGAATCGTCCAGGAGATTCGCTGGATGGCCTCCGTCGCCGATGCCGGGAGCCAAACGATCTTCTCGTTCAGCGGGCACGGGAGCACCGGCGTCATATACGCCTACCCGATGAACGCCGTCAGCGACGAGACCATCGCCGCGGAGCTTAAGAAGCTGAGCTCGAGGGAGAACATCTGCATATTCGATTCCTGCCGCTCGGGCTCCTGCACCGAGGTCAATATCACAGAGCCACCCTTCATATCGATGATGGCCTGCGCGGCCAACGAGCTCGCTTCCGACGGGAACACGTTCACGAAGGCCTGGGTCGAGGGTCTTGGGACGACGGAGTGGGGCAACGTCGAGGAGGCCTTCCAGTACGCCTACAACAAGATTCAGGGCTGGCAGCACCCCGTGATTTGGGACAACGTCCAGGGGAGTGTGCTCATCGGCCGGCGGCCGCCCTCCATCGCCCCGCTCCCCGAGCCCTCCGCTCCCGAGGACACGCCCATAACCGTAGCCCTCACGCCCTACGAGTCCGACCCTGTGGACGGCCACCCAAACCTGACCTGGAGCGTGGGCTGGTGGGACCCCACGGCCGTGCGGGTCATATCTGGCCAAGGGAGCTCCGACGACACCCTCACGATTCAGCCCGTGGAGAACTTCTTCGGGCGGACCAACATCACACTCGTTCTGCGCAACAGCGCGGGCCGCACTGCCAGCGCTCGACTGAACCTGACCTGGGCGCCCGTGAACGACCCGCCGGGCGTCTCGAGGCTCGATACCATATCCCGGCGCGTGGAGAGGACGAAGGGCGAGAGGGTGATCGTCTACGGGAGCGACCCGGACGACGCCCCCTCGCTCCTGGGCCTTGAACTTCAGTACAGGCCAGCAGGAGGCGATTGGAACGCGGCCCCCGTCCAGCCCACCCACGCGACCAATCGCTGGGAGATGACGTTCGTCCCGCCCGCTGGGTGCCCCCTCGGGCCGGCGGACCTGAGGGCGCGCCTCAGGGACGCGGAGGGTTGGGGACCGTGGACAGAGGCGCCCGCTCTTCTCGAAATAGCCAACGCCGCGCCGCGCGTCGAGACCATCAACGCCTCCTCCGACGCCGTCCGAAGGACCCAGCCCCAGACCCTGGTCGTCAGGGGGCTGGACCCGGAGAGCCCGAGAGAGCTCGTCTCCTGCGAGCTCGAGCTGAAGCACACCAGCGAGCTCTACTGGTCCCGGCTGACGGGCGGGTCCCTGGCCGGAGATGCCTGGTGCTTCATGTTCACGCCCTCCGCCCGGGCCCCTCTCGGGTCCTACGACGTCAGGGCTCGGCTGAGGGACACCGACGGCATGAGCGGAGCGTGGAGGGAGGCGTGGGACCTGTTCTCGGTCGAGAACGCCATGCCCGTGGTTGAGGCGATCGAGCTCGTTCCGGCGGAGGTGGCCAGGGGGGAGAGGGCCATCATCGTCGTGAGGGGAGGGGACGTTGAGGAACCGCGCTCCTCAGTGGTGTGCGACCTCCAGTGCCTCGAGCCCTCCGGAGACTGGACCAGGCTGGCCGGTGCAGAGGTCCGGGGGGACCACTGGGAGGCGAGCTTCTGCCCCGGTCCCAGGGCCCGGCTGGGGAGCTACTCCTTCAGAGTCATTCTTAAGGACTCCAACGGCCTGGTCAGCGAGTGGCTGTTCAGCAACGACAGCCTTAGGGTCGTCAACAGCCCTCCCGTGGTGTCCAGTGTCGAGCTCTCCGCGCGCGCCCTCTACAGGACGGGGAGCGTTGCGCTCGCCGTATCCGGCAGGGACCTCGAGGACGCCCCCGCAGACATGACATGCGAGGTGGAGCAAAGGACCGAGGGCGGGGCGTGGTCCGACTCTTTCCTGAGCGAGCCAGTGCTGGACCCGGGCCGGTCCGTCTGGACCTGCACTTTCTCGCCTCCGTGCGGCGCGCCCGCGGGCTTCTACAGATTCAGGGCGAGGCTGGTCGACAGGGACCGCGGCTGGAGCCAGTGGAGGGAGGCGGGCGAGAGGGCAGAGGTGCTCAACAACAGGCCCGTGGCCGCTCTCCTCCCCCTCCCCAAAGTTGTGGACGAGGGGCTGGAGCTCACCTTAGACGGCTCGCTCTCTTTCGACGTCGAGTCGGAGCTTGACTTTCTGTGGGACTTCGGCGACGGCTCCAGGGCCGAGGGGAGGGTGGCGAGGCACGTCTACACCCGGGGCGGGAGGCGCGTGGTCAGCCTGATGGTGACCGACGCGGACGGGGCCACGGACCGTGTTAGCGCCGAGCTGAGGGTGAACTCCCTCCCATGCGCCATCGCGGAGTTCAGGGTCATCGGCGAGAGCGGATTCAGGGTCAGGTTCGACCCATACCTCTCCTCGGACCCAGAGGGTGGGGAGCTGAGGTGCATATGGGACTTCGACACCTCCGTAGACAGCGACGGAGACGGCGCTCCGGACAACGACGCCGACTCGACCTCAACCACCCCCACCCACGACTATAAAAAGGGCGGCAACTACGTCGCGAAGCTCACGGTCGTGGACTCGGACAACGGCACGGCCTCGATAACTTTCCTGGTCAAGGTGCGAAGGCCGGACGCAGACCCCTCGCTCTCTGCGCCGGCTCTCGCGGCACTCGCGCTCGCGTGCGCGGTCGCTGGGGCCGCGATCGCGCTTCATAGAAGAAGGCCCATATCGGCCCCTCAAGCCGACGCCGCGCCCCCGACGCCACCCCAGGCCTCGACTGGGCCGGCGTCGGCCCCTGAGTCGCTGGACTCCGCGGCCCCGCGGCCGGAGCAGGGCAGCCAGCAGGTTGCGGAGAGACCAGAGGCTCTCCCAGGGCTCGAGTGCCCTCCCCGAATCGGCCCGGAGCATGCAGCGCCCCAGCCGGGGGACCGCAGCTGGCCTGAGCACGAAAGCTGGGCCTCCCCACCCGAAGCCCAGCCCTCCACCCGGCCGGAGGATGGAGGTGAGCTCTCGGACATCCTGAGGAGGCTGGAGAGAATCAGAATCGGTTGATTCCCCTTCGCTCCATTGGGGGTTCGATAAGCTAATTACACCGCAGGACGATTACTATTCTGTGATGCCAATGGCGGCGGGCAGAAGGGCTTGGCCTGCGCTTCTTCCGGTTCTCCTGATATGCGTCCTCTCTCCCGCGGCCTCGGCCGCCATAGGCGCGGGCTCGGAGCTTCGCGTTGAGACCCAGACCCAGGTTCTCTTCAGGGAGGGAGGGGGCTACATCACCTGGGAGCTGTCTGGGCCCGTGGTGGTGGACGTGAGGAGGAACATCGACGAGAGAATGGGCGATGGGGACGGCAACGTCTCTCAGCTGGAGGGCGTCGCCTACATATCCGCCCTCGACTCGATTCTGGAGAACTACATCAGGTACGGCTCGGTAAGGATAATAAGGACCGCCCTGCTCACCAAAGACATCAACGCCGACACTTCAGGGCTGCTCGGCCCAGTCAACTCGAGCGCTCCCATCACGATTCACTACTACTTCAACGCCAATCTCAGGGAGGAGAGCGAGAGCGTCAATTTGGGCGACACCAGAGTTCCGTTGGGAGTCTTCCAAGCTCTGGCGGGCGAGGCGAACCAAAGCTTCTCGGGCTCGCTCGACTGGAGGCACACCGAGATTCTGGTCGGTGTGGCGAGCTTCTCATCTTTTTCGAGGGACAGGGGCGAGCTTACGCACCTGCGCGGGCCCGGCGTGGAGGTGCTGATGTACCATTTGGCTCTGAGCGGGGGTGAGAGCTCGCGCGACGAGCTCAGGTTCGATACATTCAATGCCGCTCAGTGCCCTCTGGAGCTGTTCATCGTCGTCTGCGTCTTCGGATTCGTCGCCCTCTGGATGCCACGGCGCTACATGAAAGGGAGCGAAATGAAGAAGGTCTGGTGGCTCCATTGGATGGCCATACTTCTCGTCGCGTTGCTCCTCCTCCTCTTCATCTTTGGTGTGGACGGTGTGGCGATATGGCTCCTCTCGCCGAGCTTCATGGTGCTCAGCTGGGTCCTTTCCTTCAAGATATACGCTCAGAGGTGGAGGGGGCTCGCGAAGCCTTTGGCTCCCGCGCCCAACCTCCCCTCGCCCGTGGCCACGGGGCCCGCCCCACCCTTCCCGCCTCAGGCTGCTTTCCAGCCCCTGAGGGAGTGGGAGTCCCTCGCGCCACCGGAGTTCCCAACGGGACCAGCGCCCCCTCCTCCGCCGGCCCCCGCAGCGCAGGCGAGCCCTCCCTTCCCGCACCCCACGAGGGCCATGAGGTGCCCGAAGTGCAAAGCCGTCTTTGACTTCCAGGACGACGGCCGGAGGCCGCTGGATGTCCAGTGCCCCCAGTGCGGAGCGGTCGGGGCGCTCAAGAGCTAGGTGGGGGCTCACTCGCCCCATCTGCGGTAGAGGCTGTTCTCGACGCCCAGGACGTCGAGAACCCTCCCCACGACGAAATCGACCAGCTCATCGACGCTCCTCGGTCCTCCGTAGAAAGCCGGACAGGCGGGGAGGACGACGCCCCCGGCCTCGGAGAGGCTAGCGAGGGCGCGGAGATGGATGGTGCTCAGGGGCGTCTCCCGTGGAACGACGACCAGGCGCCGCCTCTCCTTCAGCGCCACCGAGGCCACCCTCGTGACGAGGTTGTCCGATATGCCGCAGGCGATTTTGGAGGCCGTGGAAATCGAGCAGGGGCATATGACCATCGCGTCGAATGGGTGGCTGCCCGAGGCTATGGGGGCGTCGAGGCGGCTGTTTCGGTACAGCCTCGAGCACCTCCTCCGCAGCTCCCCCAGGCCGACGCCGGTCTCCGCCTTGAGAATTCTGAGGGCTTCGTCGGAGACGACGAGGCTCCTCTCGCACTCCAGGGCCTCGAGGAGGCGGAGGCCGTAGATCGCGCCGGAGGCGCCCGTCAGAGCGACCACGACGTGCCTAGGTGGCATCATCTCCCCTCGTAGAACCTGGTGTATGCTCTGACGGTGCAGAGAAGGTCGGCCTTGCTCGTCAGCTCCATTGGAGCGTGGAGGCTGAGCACGCAGGGACCCATGTCCACAACGTCCATTCCGTGCTCGGCGAGGAACTTGGCTATCGTGCCTCCGCCGCCCTCGTCCACCTTCCCTAGCTCCGCGCTCTGCCATGGGATTTTAGCTTCATTGAGGAGCCTTCTTATCGCGCCGACGTACTCCGCGCTGGCGTCGCTCGCCTGGTACTTCCCCCCGGACCCCGTGAATTTGGTCAGGACCACACCGTGCCCGAGGCGGGCGGCGTTGGAGGCTTCGTGCGCGTCCTTGAAAACGGGGTCGAGGGCGGAGGTCGTATCCGCGGATATGGCCGAGGAGAGCTCCAGGGCGCGCCTGAGCTCCATCTCTCGCGCGCCTCCCCCGCTCAGCTCCATCAGCCGAGCGAGGAACGAGGGGAGGAGCCTCGAGCGAGCGCTCGTATTGCCCTCGCTACCTATCTCCTCTTTGTCGAAGAAGAGGGCCAGGGCGCACCTGCGCGGGGTCTCCACAGAGCGGAGCGCTGCGAACGACGCAAAGGCACAGGCGCGGTCGTCCTGGCCGTACCCAAGAATCAGTGAGCGGTCGAAGCCGACCTCTCGGGCGCGGCCGGCGGGGACGAGCTCGAGCTCCGCGCTCGCAAAGTCCTCTTCACTCATCCCGTACGTCCTGTTCAGATGCTCGAGGACCAGGAGTTTTGTCCGGCTCTTCGCCTTCCTATGGCCCTCGACGGGCAGGGTGGCGGCGATGGCGTGGAGCTCCTCGCCCTTGAGGCCCTCTTCAAGGTGGCGCTTGGCCTGGGACTGCCTGTACAGGTGGGGGGCGAGGTCCTCTATCGTGAACACCGGGTCGGAGTCGTCCTCGCCTATTGTGACCCACACCTCCCTCCCGTCGCTCAGCACCACTTTTCCATGAAGAGCCAGGGGAATGGTGGCCCACTGGTACTTCTTTATGCCTCCGTAGTAGTGCGTCCTGAGGAGGGCGATGCGCGTCTCCGCCTCCTCGTGTAGTGGGTTCTGCTTGAGGTCCAGCCTGGGAGAGTCGATGTGGGAGGCGACGATGTTGACGCCCAGTGAGGGCGGCTCTCTGCCCATAACCGCCATGGCCACGCACTTGCCCTTCCAGACGAGGAGGCATCTGTCGCCGGGCTTGAGCGCTTGAATCGCCTCCATGTCGGCGAAGCCCCTCTCCCCGGCGAGCCGCTTCAGAGCCCTCACGGCGTCTCTCTCCGTCTTGGCCTCGTCCAGGAAGGCGCGGTACTCGACGGAGAGCGCCTCCGCGGCCCCCCTGTCCCTCTTGGAGAGGCGGTCCCAAGCGTGCTCCCTCTTCAGCTCGAGCCTCTCCAGCCTTCTCCCGGACCTCTTCGGCATCCGCACACCGACCCCCTTGATGATGGTCGGCGGTTATTATTATTACGGACGGCATTCGGTCATCGGGAGGTCTCGATGTGAAGCGAGTAGGGATACTCTGCTCTGGAGGGGACGCGCCCGGGATGAACGCCGCCATTCGGGCGTCGGTGCGGGCGGCGGTCTCGCGAGGTCTGGAAGCCGTGGGAATCGTCAGGGGCTACGCGGGCATGGTGCGCGGGGACTTCAGGCCCCTCGACGCCCGCTCCGTTTCCGGAATAATCAACCTCGGGGGAACGATTCTGCGCACTGCCAGATGCCCTGAGTTCATGGAGCGAGAGGGCAGGGAGAGGGCGTTCGAGCGCCTGAAGGGGGCCGGGATAGATGGTGTCGTCGCCATCGGTGGCGACGGGACCTTCCGGGGCGCCCACGAGTTCACGAGAGAGTTCGGGGTGCCCGTCGTAGGCGTCACGGGGACCATAGACAACGACTGCTACGGCACCGACTACACCATCGGCTTCGACACCGCGGTCAACATAGCCGTGGACGCCATAGACAGAATTCGGGACACCGCGGCCTCTCACGACAGAATCTTTTTCGTGGAGGTCATGGGGAGGCACAGTGGCTTCATAGCGCTCTGGTCTGGGGTGGCGGGAGGGGCGGAGGCGGTCTTCATCCCGGAGGTCCGGGAGAGCGTTGAGAGAACCGCACAGGAGCTCGTAGAGGGAAGGAGGAGGGGAAAGACGTCCGCTATCGTCATAGTTGCGGAGGGGGAGGAGGCGGGCGGCGCGTTCGGAATCGCCAGGAGGTTCAAGGAGCTCACCGGCCTGGACTACAGGGTGACGATACTTGGGCACATACAGAGGGGCGGGAGCCCAACGGCCTGGGACCGCATCCTCGCCACGCGCAGCGGCGTCGTAGCGGTTGAGGCGCTTCTGGAGGGCAGGGGGTCCCATATGGTGGCCATCCAGAGCCACGAAATGGTTTTGGTCCCGTTCTCGGAGGTCATAGGGCGGAAAAGGGAGCCGGACCTGAGCTGGCTGAGGCTCGTGGCGACGACCAGCGTTTGATATCGCCGCGCTGGGGAGCCGGGGAGGCACGAGGGCTGGCGCGCCCGAGAAAGGCTGATATACCACTCCGGCGATGATGCGCCGATGGCCGGACCCAGAAGAATCTCTCTGGAGGCTCTAAAGCGCCCCGCCGCCCTCCTCTCTTTGATTCTGACGCTATGCGCGCTCGCCCCCGGCCCCATCCCGGCCTCTGGAGCCGCGAGCGGAAGGGCGGGGGCTGTGCCCATCTGGCACCACGAGACCATCCTTCGGGACGATGGGCCCCTGTCGGCGGTGGTCTTGGGCGACCTCGACCCCTCCACTCCGGGGAACGAGAGCGCCGCGGGCGGGACCACAGGAAAGCTCTGGCTGGTCCGCTGGGAGGGCTGCGAGGCGCACAACGCCACTCTATGGAGCGCGGATGGAGAAATCACTGCACTGGCCTCGGGCGATATCGACCCGAGCTCGGCGGGAGAGGAGCTCGTTGCCGCCGCATTATCCCCGGCCGGACGAGGCGAGGTCCATCTGCTCTCGAGCGCAGGCGGGGCTCCCTCCTCATCCATCATCCACGCCGGCGGGAGCGCGGTGATGGCAGTCGCCGTCGGCAACCTTCTTCCGTCCAAAGAGGGCCCCGAGATCGCCGCGGGCTGTGAGGATGGGTCGGTTGTGCTGATCTCACTCAGCGATGGGGCCAGCATCTCCCAGCCCCTTCCGGGCCTCGCGGGCCTGAGCTGCATGGTCGCGGCCGACGCTCTTCCCATGAGCGGTGGAGACGAGCTGCTGCTGGGCTCGTCAAGTGGTCAGGTGGCGCTCCTCCACAACGAGAGCGGTGCTTGGAGGAGCGAGGCAATATGGCTCTCCTCCTCCGGAGCCAGGAGTCTGGCTTGGGGGGATGCAGACCCATTGCGCGCCGGCCCGGAGCTTTGGCTGGGCTGCGACGGGGGCGAGCTCGCCCTTCTTGAGAGAATAGGGGATGTGTGGGGAGGGAGCGTGGTCTGGAGGACGGGGTTCGCCCTGAGGGGAATCTCCGTGGGGGCCATTCGGCCGGGCTATCCCGGCCATCAGGTCCTGGTTGGAGCTGACGGGGGTGTCTCTCTCGTCGAATGGACGGGCTCGAGCTGGGAGGCTACGACGGTCTGGAGCAGGAGCGACTCATGCTCAGGCATCGTCGTGGGCGAGTTCGATGGCCTGCACGCGGGCGTCGAGGCCCTCGTCGTGGGCTCCGGCGGAGAGCTGAGCGAGCTGGGGCTCTTTATGCCGGACCTCGTCCTTTCAGCGCAGAACGGAACCGCTCGCGTGGTCGGGAGCGAGGGCCCCGCCTACGACCTGGAGCTCAAATCGCTCGACCGCCTCGAGGGCAAAGTCGTTGTAAGCACATCAGGCCTCCCCGAGGGCGTTGTGGTCCGGAGCGGAGAGGGCACAATCGAGCTGAGGCCGCCGAGCGTTCCGGTGCGAATCGAGCTGGTCGTTCCCCCGTCAGTCCCCAACGGCAACTACTCCTTCCTCGCCACGGCGTTTCATCAAGCGGGCATGTACTCCTCGGTCCGGTTGTTGCTTAGCGTGGAGCGCTTCCTGAACTTCACAGTCGAGATCTCCACCGATGGAACCAGCCCCGAGGCCGGAAGGGCGGCGACATGGATAGCGACCGTTAGAAACACGGGGTCGACGAGCGCCTCTTTCGGGTTGCGGGCCTGGACGGAGTGTGGTTGGAGGGTGGGCTACCCGGGGGGGACCCTCCCGGGCTTGCTCGCTCCGGGCGAGTCGTGCAGCCTGCCCATCCGGGTCTCGGTGCCCGGGGAGGCCGCCGGGAAGAGCGAAAAATTGACGGTCGAGGCCTATCCTGTTATCAATCCAGCAATGGTCGTGGAGGCGTCTATGAGAGTGTCCGTGCCTGAAAAAGAATTGTGCGCTTTTGTTGCGCTCCCGCTTGGGCTGGCGGCGCCCCTGGGAGCCGCGATCAGACTTCGGAGGGAGTCATCTCGCAGTCAAGAGAGTGAAATCAGAAAAGTAAAATGGAAAAATAAAAAAGAATAGATGGCTGGTTGCTTTAAAAGTCCTCAACCAGCCATGACTCTGCCCAGAAGGTGTTGCCCAGCACATGGATGGCGATCAGCCCGACACCTCCGGCCGCATCACCGGGGATGAGGCAGGTGGCGACGAAAGTGCCGTCGCCCATGGTGCCGGCCTTGCCCTCCCAGAGCTTGTAGGATGCCGAGCTCTGGTTGAGCTGCACGACCACATCCATCGCTGAGTCAATCGTCACCCACGAATCGGTCCCTTCGTTGTAGTACTGGACATATCCGCGGATGGTGAAGGGCTTGCCCTTCGGCCATGATGTGGCGCCTGGGTCGACCGCCGGGACTCCCTCAGGGTTAGTGAACTTGCCGGCCTCGGTAAAGGTCAGTATCACGCGGGTAGCGGGTCTGTTGGGGTTGCCGCCCTGCTGATTCTGACCATTGCCCTGGCCCTGGCCTCCACCGCCCTGCTGGCCCTGGCCCTGGTTCTGCTGGCCCTGGCCCTGGTTCTGGTTCTGGCCCTGGTCGCCTTGGCCCTGGCCTTGGCCCTGCTGGCCGCCCTGGCCCTGACCCTGGCCCTGCTGGCCGCCCTGCTGGCCGCCGTTCTGGTTCTGGCCATTGCCCTGGCCCTGGCCCTGACCCTGGCCTTGGCCCTGGCCCTGGCCTTGGCCCTGGCCTTGGCCCTGACCCTGGCCCTGGCCCTGGCCCTGACCTCGCAC
>FWPU01012574.1_pt1:0-10000 | contig 11135 bp, 9 predicted proteins | sample 2228361 | NCBI WGS metagenome assembly FWPU01 (sample SAMEA103939777, study PRJEB20133) | metagenome | reverse complement strand
CCCTTTCGGGCATTGCCCAATATTCCTCACTGCTGCCTCCCGTAGGAGTCTGGACCGTGTCTCAGTTCCAGTGTGGCTGATCATCCTCTCAGACCAGCTACCGATCGTTGCCTTGGTAGGCCGTTACCTTACCAACTAGCTAATCGGATGCAAGCCCATCCATAGGCGTCTTATAGACTTTAACAACATACCCATGCGGGTCCGCTGCATCATTCGGTATTAGCCCGCCTTTCGGCGAGTTATCCCGAACCTATGGGTAGGTTACTTACATGTTACTCACCCGTGCGCCACTTTACTCGGAGTATTGCTACCCCTTTCTCGTAGACTTGCATGTGTTAGGCACGCCGCCAGCGTTCGTCCTGAGCCAGGATCAAACTCTCCGTTGTAAATTTTAAATTCGTGTAATCTTTGTTTGAACTACTAAAGTTTCCTTTAGTCACTCACTCTATCAAAGAACTTTATTTGCGGATTGTAAACTTAATGTTTAGTAATTGTATTGTCAAGCATTTCTAAAAATTTCTAAGACCAAAATTATTTTTTTATGATTTTCTTAAAAAGAACGACTTCAAATATAGTATTTCTAATCATTGCTTGCAAATTTTTTTACAATTTTTTTTGATATTTCTTCCCAATTATTTCTTAATTCTATCTTTCATAAGGAACTTATATTTTGCACCAATGTTAAACGATTTGCAAAAGAAATTATGAAAGGGGCAAAGCCATGAAAGCAATGTTTGATGAGAAGAGAAATTTTAATCCACTGTCTGATTTGATTCCAGATGATATTTATCAAAAATTAAGCAGCAGAGGCTTTATTAATGAAAAATCGGTTCGTGACCATCTTATAAGAAAAAAATTTGCTGAACTTAAGTCCAAAAATATAAGCGCTGCAGAAGCCATTGAAATTATTAGAGAGGATTATCCTTACTTACAATATGACACTATTCGTAAAATAGTTTATCAGTCACACAAGTAAATTACTTGACAAACATTTTTAAGCAGTTTATTTTTGCCTTATCTTTCATTACTAAATTTTAATGCTGCCTGGTTTAAATCACCAGGCATTTTTCTAATTGAGAGGAATTTATGACTAAATCAAAAAGACATACTAAAACTATCAATAAACAAAAGATTTCTCCTTTTAATGATTACTGGGGAAAATATAATTATTTTATTTTACTTACTGGTCTGATATTGTTAGTCTTAGGATATATTCTAATGGCACAAAATCCATGGGATAATCCCATATCATTATCAATATCACCTATTGTATTATTGATAGCTTATATAGTTATCTTTCCACTTTCCATTATAATTAAAAAAGGAAGATCTAAAAAAAATAATGTTTCTAGCCAAAGTTAAAGGGAATATTGTCTCAACACATAAAAATAGATATCTTAAGAAGCATAAGTTATTATTAGTCCATCCCATCAATTTAAATTATGAATTCATAGGCAATAAAGATTTTATCGCAATAGATTTAATTGATGCGGGTATTGGAGATACAGTTATCGTTGTTCAAGAGGGGGATGCAGTTCAGCAAGTTCTTGGACATACAAATGCACCTGTTAATACTATGATTATAGGAATTGTTGATAATATAGAAATTGACAGTAAATTATTATAATAATGTGGAAAGTAATTTTAAGAATTTAATTTTCCTGAAATTACTTTTAAGTATAGAGGGCATAGGACCCCACAAAATATTTTCACTACTAAGTCACTTCCATAATTTTGAGAATATTTTTGAAGCTGATGCTAAATCTTTACTTAAGGTCGATGGAATTAATAAAACTCTTACACAAAAGTTATTAAAGGCAAAATCACAATTAAATGAATTTGGTTATAAAGTTGAAAAAGAATTAAATGATTTAACTAAGATTAGGGCAAAACTAATAACTTACTGGGACTATGATTACCCAGAATTGTTAAAGAAAATTTATTTCCCACCATTAATTCTTTATGTTAAGGGAAATTTTTCAGAGCGTGATAAATATACAATTGCAGTTGTAGGAACACGCCAGCCAACAAATTATGGCAAAAATCAAACAGAAAAAATTGTTAGAGAATTATCAGAGAAAAATATAACTATTGTAAGTGGTATGGCAAGAGGCATAGATACCGTAGCTCATAGAACGGCTCTTTATTCAAATGGGAGAACAATTGCAGTTATTGGTTCTGGTTTAGATGTTATTTATCCACCTGAAAATAATAAACTTTTTCATGAAATAGCAGAAAGAGGAGTTGTTGTTTCTGAATATGAACTCAGGACAAAACCAGATGCTCAAAATTTCCCTAGAAGAAATAGAATTATTTCGGGTTTAAGCTTAGGGACTCTTGTCATTGAAACAAGGTTAAATGGTGGAGCAATGCAAACCGCAGCTTATGCAATTGATCAAAACCGTGATGTATTTGCAATTCCTGGAAACATTAATGTTAAACAAGCAGAAGGTCCTAATGCTTTAATTCAAAAAGGGGAAGCAAAATTAGTGACTAATGCTGAAGATATTTTATCTGAGCTCGAACTAAAATTAAAACCGGAAGTAGGTAAGAACATTCCGAAACCTTCGGCTGATTTAAATTTGTTCGAAGAAAAATTATTACAAATAATAGGGACAGAAGCTAAGCACATTGATGAAATTGCTTCATTATCTTCGATGTCAACATCTGACTGTCTTGTTAATTTACTGACTCTCGAATTCAAGGGTTTGATCAAACAGCTGCCTGGAAAAATGTTTGTACTTGCAGATTAATATTTTTTTCTATTCTTCCACAAATTTTTTAATCTTTCTTTAATTGTTTTCTCCATTCCATTTTCTGTGGGTAAATAATATTGTTTATTTTTTATTTCATCAGGTAAATATGTTTCTTCAACAAAATGATTTTCATAATCATGGGGATATTTATAATCTTTACCATAACCAATTTCTTTCATAAGATTGGTTGGCGCATTTCTTAAATAAAATGGCACCGGATATTGAGGTAACGAATTAACGTCGCTTAGAGCATTATCAATTGCTAAATAAGCAGCATTACTTTTAGGAGCTGATGCTAAATAAGTTGCACATTGAGACAAAATTATTCTTGCTTCAGGCATTCCAATTTTTTCACATGCACTAAATGTAGCTTCAGCAAGTACAAGGGCATTAGGCATTGCATTACCAATATCTTCCGCTGCTAAGATTAGCATTCTTCTTGCAATAAATAAAGGATCTTCACCACCTTCTAGCATTCTTGCAAGCCAGTAGACTGCAGCATCAGGATCTGAGCCACGAATACTTTTTATAAAAGCTGAAATTAAATTATAATGTTCTTCACCGCTTTTATCGTAAAGAATATTTTTTTTCTGAGTTACATTTTGGATCACTTCTTTCGTAATTAATATTACCTCTTTCTTTAATTCTTGTAAAACAGCAGCCTCAAGAATATTTAGCATAATTCTAGCATCCCCGCCCGAAATAAATATTAAGTAATCGGGATATTCTATTTTTATTTCAAGCGCACTTAAAAATTCATCTTTTGCTAAAGCATTATTCAAGATATTTTGCAAATCGTTTTTTGATAATTCATTTAGAATAAAAATTCGAACTCTGGATCTTAGAGCAGAAATGATTTCAAAGGAAGGATTTTCTGTAGTTGCACCTATTAAAATAATTTCCCCTGTTTCTATTGAAGATAATAGGGCATCCTGTTGTGCTTTGTTATAACGGTGTATTTCATCGATAAATAAAATAGTTTTTTTATTATAATTAAGATTATTTCTTGCAACTTCTATAATTTGACGCAATTCTTTTACACCAGATGAAACTGCATTTAACTGAAAAAATTCTGAGTTTGTATTATCGGCTATTATTTTTGCAAGTGTAGTTTTTCCAGAACCTGGTGGACCCCATAAAATTATTGAACTAAGAGTATCATTTTCTATCATGGTTCTAAGTGGTTTACCATGGTCCACAAGATGTTTTTGTCCCTGAAAATCCTCCAAACTCTTTGGTCTTACTCTTTCTGCAAGTGGTATTTGTGGAATTTTCAATTCCTTTTTCATTTTAATATTCTTCTATTTTTATTACCATTTCGGTAGGTTTAAGCATATGATATTTTTCTCTTGCTACTCTTTCCATTTTTTCTTTACTATTTTTTAATGAATCAATTTCAAGTTGAAGATTATTTAATTTCACTTCTGCTTTATTTATTTCCATTTCTAATTTTCTTAATTCAGTTTTTAATCTTAAATATTCTATTATTCCATTCTCATTAAATAATAAGTAAGCAAATGCCAGAATTAGTAGAAAAGAAAAAATAATATTATAAATTTTTTTTATTTTCATTTTAATGCATAACTTATTATTCTTTCAATTAATTCTTCGAAGCTAATTCCTACAGCTTTTGCCATCTTAGGTAGTAGACTTGTTGTTGTCATACCAGGTAATGTATTGACTTCAAGGCAGTAGGATTTAAAATCTTTTGTTAATCGAAAGTCTACTCTTGCATATCCTTCGCATCCAAGTGAATTAAAAGCAAGCAAAGCTTGATGTTTAATATGTTCTGTAACATCATAAGGTATTTGGGCTGGAACTTCATATTCTGTTAATCCTGCAGTGTACTTCGATGTATAATCATAAAATCCAGATTTAGGTTTAATTTCAAGAACAGGTAATGTTTGTTGACCAATAATACCCACAGTAATTTCTCTTCCCGGAATATATTCTTCTATTAATACCTTATCAGAATATTGAAATGCCAAGTTAATTGAAGATTGCAGTTCTTTTTCACCACGACAGATTGTAAGTCCAATTGTAGAGCCCTGATCATTTGGTTTAATAACGCAGGGATATCCAAAAAATTTTTTTATCTTTTCATTAATAAAGTCATATCTTTTTTCATTTTTACTAACAATAAACCAATTCGGTGTATTTACGCCATAATGTTGAAATAAAATTTTTGACATGCATTTATCCATTGACAAAGAGCTAGCCAACTTTTTAGAACCTGTATATTTTATTCCTCTCATTTCCAGTAAAGACTGCAATGTCCCATCCTCACCCCATTTACCATGTAATGCAATGAAAGCCAATTCTACATCATCAAATATGGGCGAATTAATTACATCAATATAATTTTTCAAGGTTAATCCTTTTTCTAAGTAGTTACTATCAAAAAATTTGAATTCATCAGTAGGCTGATTTAAACCATAAGCGGGATCAATTACTTTTACTTTATAATTTAATTTCTTTAGAGCTTCGAATATTGATTTCCCTGTGGCTTTAGAAACTTCTCTTTCTGGAGATATTCCTCCCAATAAAAGTGCAATTGTTATATTCATGTTATTAAGAATTTTATTTAATTATTAATTGTCTATATGTTGTAAATACATTTAAAAATCATTTAAACGACTAATATAAATATTATCTTTTTAAGATTAGATTAAATAAAAACTCCAAGCATATTTTTTAAAGACAAAATTTGATTCTTTAATTACAAACACTGTTTTTCTATTTCTTCAATAATGTACATATTATGAAGTGCATCTTCACCAGTTGCTAATGGTAATTGATTTTTGAGAAATGACTTTTGAGCAGAACGAATCATGAATGTTACTTTATTAATTTTTTTTCTAAAAACTTTCTTTGTTTCTCCATGCAATGCTATTGTTAATTTTGTAACAAAATTTTTTTTGTCAATTGTACTTTCAATACTTATAAAACCTTTATGCCCGAATATATCTGATTTCATCAAAGTATTTTTTGTATCATAAGATATGTTAAACAATCCATAACCACCATTTTTAAATTTTAATATTGCTGCTGCAAAGTCTTCTACCTCACTTTTATACATTATATTGTCAAGATAACCTTTGACTTCAGATATTTCCCCACCTAAAAATCTTAATAAATCAATTACTTGAGAGCCAATATCTCTAAGTACACCTCCTCCACTATGTTCTTTTTTAAATCTGAAATTCTCACTCGGAGGTAAATCAATATTATATATTACATTTATAGAAACAATTTTACCAAGCAATTGCTTATCAATCAATTCTTTAGCTTTAATAATCAGCGGATGAAATCTGTGCAAGTGGTCTACAATTAATACAACATTATTTTTTTTACATATATCGACCATTTCTTTTGCTTGGTTTGAATTAAGAGCTATAGGTGTTTCACACAATATATTTTTACCAGCTTCTGCAGCTTTTATTACCTGCCAGTAATGATCAGAGTTTTTACTAGATATATAAACTGCATCTATATCACTTCTTAAGAAATCATCATAATCATTAAAGGCAAACGGGGCCCCAAATTTATTGGAGATAAACTGTGCTCTATTCAAATCGTGACTGAAAATTGATACTAATTTACTTCTTTTAACTAACTGAAAGGCAGGTAAGAAAGTATTTTCTGCAAAACTACTGCAACCCGCAACTCCCCATTTTAACTTTCTTGGGATGGGAACTTTAATGTTAATATTTTTCGGAGCAGGAATTATCATTTAATAACCTAATTTTTTCATCAACATGTTTATTGGTTTAGAATTTTGCATTATATAGAAATGAATAGCAGGAACTTTTCTGTTTAATAATTCTTCCACCTGCTTATAAGCCCAGTTAACTCCAATTTCAAGCGCATGCTCTGGTTTTGCTTTCTCGAGTTCTTCAACTAATTCTGAAGGTATATCTATGTAAAAATTTTTTGGTAGCGTATATGCATGTGATTTTGATGTTATAATTTTTAGTCCTGGTATAATTGGTACATTAATGCCTTCCTTTGTGCATAAATCTACATAATTGAAATAATGTTCATTATCAAAAAACATTTGAGTAACAATATAAGAAGCACCAGCATCAACTTTTGCTTTTGTATATCTAATATCAGTAATAAGATTTGGTGCTTCAAAATGTTTTTGTGGATAACCACTTGTTCCGATACAAAAATCCATCGGTTCTGCATCAAGTAAACCATCTTCAAGATATTTACCTTGATTTAAATCCTGAATTTGTTTAATCAAATCGATAGTATAAACATTTACACTTCGTCCATACTTAACTGGTTTTTTAAAACCACTATCATCCCCACGCACTGCAAGTACATTGTCTATCTGTAGGTAATGAAGTTCTATTAAGAAATCCTCTGTTTCTTCTTTTGTAAATCCAGTACATAACACATGAGGAACAGCATCAACGTTATATTTATTCTGAACGAGGGCACAAATTCCTAAAGTACCGGGGCGTTTTCTTTTTACTTTCATTTTAATTTCGCCACCTGGTGTCTCTTCGTAAATAACTTCTGCAGGGTGACTTGTTATATCAATAAACGGAGGATTGTACTTCACAATATCATCAAGAACTCTTAAGAGTTCTTTAATATCTCCACCTCTTTTAGGTGGAATAATTTCAAAGCTAATTAGTGTATCATTGGCTTTTGCTAAATGTTCTGTTACTTTCATAAGTAATTTTTTTGTTTTTTAAATTTAACACTTATGAATCAAATTATCAGATATTTGTTATCGAGATTTTAATAAAATTAACTTATGTTTTGCATTTTTGATAAATTCTTTTTCATTGAGTGGTATTCTGATGTATTCCCCTTTCAACCATAAATCTGTCATGTCCTTATAGTGCTTACTCATGAAATTACCCGATTGGCCTGTTGGCATTATAAATTCAATATAATCAGGGTTCCCAAAATCGAATATATATCTCATTGATGGACCCAATGTATTTTCAAAAGGTTTTATTTTAAGTATATTTTTTTCAAAATTATTTTCTTCATACAATGCTGTAAACGAATATTCAGTATTAAATATTGTAGTCCCATCTCCTCCTATTGGGAATGGTCCAATATCAACCAGGTTATCAACAAATTTTGCAATACCATGAAATGAATGCTTAAAAGTTACTTGATGTATTTTACCCCACTGCCATTGTTCAATCTCCATCCCATATTTTCTTTCAAGATATATTAACGCATCTACCAAGCTTTTTCTTATAATATCATCCTTTGATTCTTTTTCAGGTGTATTAATATTATCAAATAATTCAGAATTATCTTTTTCAAGTAATTCAAGGATTTTTCTATAAGGAATATTAGCAAGAAATACATACTCTTTAATTAGATCCTTACCAAGTTCATCTTCAAAAGTATTTTTAATAATAAAATGCAAAAAAGTTGTATATATTGTTGGTACCTGCCTTCTTTCATTAAGTTCACAATCCCAATTATCCAAGAGCTCAAGTGCAATTTGCAAATTTTTTTCGGTTATTTTCACATTCTTAAATGCACTTAGGATATGAGTTACTATTTTTTTTGCATAAGGTGAAATAAAATCGAGTTGATATTTTTTGAAATCATTTGTACTATGTTTTGTCTTAGAATTTAATAATTCTACAATTCTTTCTATTCTTGACGATGGTTCCCAGATGTTTGAGATATGGTATTTAAAGTTTTTTATTGTTTTATTGTTAGCAGAAGCTATAAAATTCTGTGAAGGATTAAAGAGTTTTGGCATTTCATTATAAGGGACAAAACCTTTCCAGTCGAATTTGTCAGTAGTGCCATCATAAATCAAAGTTGGGCTTGGATTATTTCTTAATGGTAGCTTTGCAGCACATACATAACCTATATTACCAAATTTATCTGCATAAATATAATTCTGACCCGGTACTGTAAAATTTTTCAATGCATTTTCAAAATCATTCCAATTATTCGATTTATTGATCAAGATTGAAGAATAAACTTCATCACTGAATTCAAAAGCTGTCCATCGCATACTTATACTGGAAGATATTTTACCTGATTCTGGATATAATACATTATAGGCATGTACATCAGATATAATTGGTCCACGATGAGTTCTTTTTATTTGAAAAGTATAGTATGAAGAATCTTTAACTGCAAAAGAATCCTTCTGAACAATTAAATCTCTCCATTGACCATTAAAAAAGTATTTAGTACCCGACGAATCAATTTTCTCCACATAAAAATCCGCATCGTCTGCCATCACATTTGTCATAGCCCATGCTATTGAATGATTTTTACCAATTACTATAGAAGGAACTCCAGGTAATGTAAAACCTTCTGCATTTAAATTCTTACTTCTAATAACTACAAAATACCATTTACCAGGGGCTGAAAAAGTAAGGTGAGGATCATTAGCAATAATTGGTTTACCTGATTTTGATAGAATTCCGTTAACTACCCAGCTATTAGACCCAATATGTGTTCCACTTAAACCTAAAAATTTTCTAAAATTTTGATTTACTTCAATAAATTTATCTGGAATCGCAACATATTTTTCTAATGATTCAGGAATTATAGTTGGTGCATTTTCAGGATAATCAGGTATTAGTTCTTTTGCTTTCTCGGCTCCTAACTTTTTTACAATATTAGAAAATGTCACATCTGACCACCAACTTAAATTTAATTCCCATGCCATCAATTTTGCGATTAATAAACTATGTTCAGGTTTCCATGGATAAGGGTCGTAACCAAGTACATCAAACTCAATTGAATACTTCCCTTTTGATTCTTTTATAAATTCATTTACACCATTTGAGTAAGCAAGCAATATTTTTTTTGTGGCTGGATTTAATTTATCATAATTTTCAATAATATTATTATATAATCCAAAAGTTCTAAACATTTTATCAAACGCAATAGTTTTTGATCCAAAAATTTCACTCAACCTACCTTCGCCTGCACGTCTGGCAATATCCATCTGAAATAATCTTTCTTGAGCATGTAAATAGCCCAGTGTAAAAGATGCATCCTCATCGTTTTCAGCAATAATTAATGGAATTGCAAATGAATCTCTATAAATAATGATTGAGGATGAAATATTTTTAACAAATTTTTCTCCATCATAATCAGGCAAAGATTTTTTTAACATGAAGAAAGAAATTATTAATAGGAAAATAATTAGAATAATCACTGAGCCTGTGCTCCCAATAAAAATCTTCTTCCATTTTTTCATAACTAATTTTCTATGTTTATTAAATAAATTT
>FWPU01012573.1_pt1 | contig 11136 bp, 13 predicted proteins | sample 2228361 | NCBI WGS metagenome assembly FWPU01 (sample SAMEA103939777, study PRJEB20133) | metagenome | reverse complement strand
TGTATCGCCGACCTGGGGTCGGCCTTGCCACACCACTTCGTGGCGCTTGGCATAGCCTGGCGGTACAATGTGCTAGTCCACACTAAAACTTTGAAAAAAACTGCCTTTGGCGAGGTAACTTGACATTGTCAAAGTAGTTACGAAACTTCGAACAGCTCTGACGCCTTCGGTTCGCTTCATGCACTGCGCCTCACTACGAACGAGTCGAATTCTCCGCTGGCGGTTGCCCATTCCTCGCGCGCTTCTTCCACAAACGACAGGCGTGGTCCCCGTTTGACGGCTTGCACAAAGCGTTCTATTTTTTCTCGTTCTCCCTCGGCTATCGTTTCCACCATATCGGCGCCCACGTTGCGCACCCAGCCGGTTACGCCGATGAGCATGGCCGTTTGCTGGACGAAGGCTCGAAAACCCACTCCTTGCACTCGTCCCCTGACCCAAAGATGAATCTGTACTTGTTCTGTTGTTGGTGTCATTTTCTGGCCTCCTCACACAGTAAGGCAAGTTTGAGGCTTGCCCCACGTAGCCATTATGTTGATTTTCGGTAACTGCTCAGGTCAAGACCCTAAAGGTCTCCTTTGCAATCGAAATTGTGTTTCGAGCCTGACCTTCCTGCAAATTCAGCCTTTCGATTTACGGGAAAGACCTTTAGGGTCTGTATTTGCGAAAGTGGCTGAGCAGTTACGATTTTCGTTGTATCAAGCCAATGAAAGGTAACAAGAGCAACAAGCCCAACACGGCAAGGTAGGGCAACATGCTGCGCAAAAAGACGGCCACCACGTTCTCGCCGAGGGTGGTTTCACGCCAGCGCACTTCCAATTGCGCCAGCGGCACTCCCAGGGTGCGCACGGCTCCTTCGTTGCAGCCCAGACCGTCAGCGTAAGCGGAGGTCAGTGCCAACAGGGCCGCGCTGCCGTAAGTATCGCGCAGGTAGCGGACAAAAGATTGGGCCTGGGCATACGCCAGGAAGGCGGAAGCAGCATCGGGGGGGAACGAGGCGCACAAGTCCTGCATGGGCAAGAGGCTCCCCCGCCGGCTGGCGGTCTGCAATGCCAGCGCATAGTCAGGATTGGGGTACAGTTCGGCTAGCGAGGCCACGCCCTCGCTTAGCCACACAGGCAGGTGACGGTAGGCATCGCCCACCTGGCGATAAAGCAAGACGTGCGCCAATTCATGCGGCAGCAAGGTCTCCATTTCGATACTCTGTCCCGGCCCCGGCGTGACGGCCGCCATCACCACGCCCAATTTGGGGTTGGCATGGCCGCCTGTCCATTGTTCGCCGCCCAGGAAGAGGGCGCCTTGTAAATCTTGCACATTTGCATACACGTAAATATCCACTGGCTTGAGATTGGTCGAGGCCATCAGGCCGGCTGCTTGAGCCATGCCGCGGCTGGCGGCGTCTAACAAGGTGGCTCCAAAGGCTGCATCGCCCTCGTACCAATGTACCCGCAGCAAGCCGTTGGAGATTTCCCTCCATGGGAAACGGTTATCCTCGTACCGCACTTGATATTCGGCGCTGCGAGCAGCCTGACCATCTTGTAAGGTAAATTCGAACCAATATGTCAGTGTGGTAAACGGCCGCAGGACGTTCTGGGTCACATCATAGCGGCTCGAGACCAGTTCGGCAGACGTCATTTGCAACGGCAAGACGCGCGTGATGTCGTCGAAGTCATCGCGGAAGTGGAGGACGCCTCCCAGAATGGGGATGGGGGAACGGATACGCGCCCAAAACGTGACTTGCACCCCAAACTCGGCCTCTACCCAGGCCTGTTCCACTACGCTTCCCGCCTGCGCCTGAGCCTGCTGAGGCGCTCCGAGGAGGAATGCAGCCATCATGACCGAGAGCGCAAAGCGGCGCATCATATCACCTCCCCAAGTACACCAGTAGGGGCGTCAAAGTCAAGGGGCTGAGCAGCGTGCTGAGGAAGACTGTCGCTGTTACCAGCGAAGGTTCCAGGCGATATTCGCTGGCCAGCACGGTGGTGGTTACAGCCGTGGGCATGGACGTTTCTACGAGGCCGGCTTGCCAGGCCGCTCCTTGCAGTCCAAAGGGGATGGCCAGCACCAATCCCACGAGCGGGGCGGCTACCAGCCGCAACCCCATGCTGACCGAAACCAGCGACCACGAGCGCCCCCATTCCACCCGCGCCAATTCCAAGCCCAAGAGGACGAGCATGAGGGGGATGGTGCCATCGGCGGCTAGTTTCACCGTCCGATCCAACGCCAGCGGCAGGGTTACCTGGAGACGGTTCAACAGCATGGCCAGAAGGGCCGCATACACGGTTGGCACCTTGAATAGGCCTAGCAAGGCAGCCTTGAAATCGGTATGCCCAAGCGAGGCAATCAACACGCCAGCGGTGTTGAACAGGAGCGAACTGGTGACGAAATACAAACTGGCATGCGCCAGCGCGTCTTGCCCAAAGGCAAACGATACCAGCGGCAAGCCGTAGTTGCCGGTATTGCCAAACAACGCCGTCAGCAGCAAGGCCATAGCCAGGGGGCGGGTCAGGCGTAAGGCACGGGCTACGAGCAAGATCACGACGCCCGTCGCCAGGTACACGGTCAGCGCAAACCCCACTGTGCCGGCAATTGCATCCAACGGCAGGGTGTTTTTCAGGAGCAGGTTGAATACCAGGATAGGGCTGAAGATGTAGAAAATGATTCGCCCCACGCTGCGCGAATCTACCTGAAGGAAACGCGCAAATAAAAATCCCATGCTGCTGATCAGGATGATAGGCAGCAGGTTGTTCGTAAAAGTGGTGATGAGATTCAAGAAGGACATGACGGTGAGATGCTCGATGCAAGGTCCTTACAGCCACGAGTCAAGGCGTTCAGCGGTTTGTCGCTTATTCTTCATCGGTTTCGGGGGGATTGTAAGCCATCAGGTCGAACTGCTGCAGGTCTTCGGTAAATGCCAGATTGTCGAGCGCCTGTTCGAGGAAGGCAACTTGAGCGTCGTCTTCGGCGGCGTCTAGCAGGCTTTCCAGGTAAATGCGCACGTCTTCGCCGCCAATCTGCGAGAGCGCCCAAATGGCCGCCTCGGTGATGTTCGAGTCTTCTTCCTCTTCCAGGAGGCGCAGCAGCATCAGGCGCGCCTCGACTAGGCTCAATTCGCCGGCCGCGCTCACCGCCGCCATGCGCACATCCACGTTATCGGATGAGAACATGGACAGAATTTGTTCACTCCAGCGCTCGTCGTTGGTGCGGCCCATAGCAAACAAGGCGCTGGCCTTCCAGTCGGGATTTTGACGCTCGAACGCGGACTCGATGAGGGCCGGTACTTCGGAACGCGAGGAGTAGCCCAGCGATTCCAGGGCGCAGCGACGCACTAGAGGAGAGTCTTCGCTATGGAAAGTCTGGATGAGGGCGTCTTCCACCTGGCTCAGGATGGTATCGGGGATGTCGCCAAATTCGCCCAACTGAACGAACAGGCCCAAAGCGGAGGCGGCTTCGGCGCGCGCGGCTGTGTCGCTATCGGCAGAGAGGATGCGCAGGTAGATGGGGATGAGGTGGGGGTCTTCACATTCGTCCAGCAGGCGCATGGCACGCACTCGCACCTGGGCTTCGGGGTCGGTCAGCAAGGCGCGCCCCAGGTCGTCGAAGGAGACGAGGGTATCCTCGTCAGCCAGAGTATCCAGCCGGTCGAGCAGGAGCAGTTTGCGGCTGAGTCCGATGCGCGGCCAGGCCTCCAGCAATGAGGCGAGTGCGGCAGCGTCTAGATCCGAAAATTGGTGCAAGACGCGAGGCGAGAGCGGCCGGCTGTCGTCTAGCAGCACGTTCAACGCGTTTCGAAAGGAGGAGGTCGTCATGGCAGGGTAATCTGATAGGGGTTGAGGAAGTCCATGACGTTGATGTATAGCATGAACAGGATCAAGAAGGCAAAACCAGCGGCATGGACCCAGTTTTCGAATTGGGGCGGCACGCGCCGCCGCAAAATCAGTTCGGGTAAGACGAAGAGAATGCGCCCGCCATCCAGCGCCGGGAAGGGCAGCAGGTTGAAGATGCCCAGTGTGAGGGTGAGCGAGGCGATGATTTGCAGCGTGAAGTTGGTCGGCATGGGAGCCGAGCCAGGCGGGGCCGCAGCGGCTTGTTCGCGGCTCTCTACGTCGCGGTTGACGGCCTGGCCAAGCAAATCGTAGATGCCTTTCAGGCCCACGAAGCGCCCTTCTTCAGGCGGGAGACTGCCGCGCAGCATTCTGGCCGGAAAAGAGAGGATTTGAACGACTTGATTGTATGTGTAGGTTGCGCCGTAGGGAATGGTTTGGATGAACGAGGCAGCCGGCACCATAGGTGGGCCAGGCAGGATACCCAGCAGCCCTTGTTCTTCCGTGCGACTGCTAAGGGGTGTGGCGGTCACTTCCAGACGTTCTGTGCCGCGCTGGATGGTGATGTGCATGGGCTGGTCGAGATGGGCGCGAATCAGGGAACGAAAGTGAGCCTCATCTTGCACCGGTTGTCCGTCTACCGCCAGGATGAAGTCGTCAACTTGCAAGCCGGCCTGGGCAGCCGGGGAATCGGGCAGCACCTCGTAGAGCATGACGCGGTTCAGGTCGGGGATGCCTACCTGGGCAAACAACATGCTGTTGACCAGCACGCCCGCCAACAGGTTCATGAGCGGGCCGGCAAACAAGACTCCCAGCCGCACCCAGGGTTTGGCGGCCACCAATCCGCCGGGGATGGATGGGTCGTTTTCGCCTTTGGGGCGCACAAAACCGCCCAACGGCAGCCAGTTGAGGGTAAATTCAGTGCCAGGGCGCAGGTCATGAATGCTGCCGCTCCAGTGGAAATTTCCATCGCTATGGGGTGTGAGTTCAGGGTCGGTGGGCTTGAATTGACCGTCTTCGAGCGCGGCCAGTGCAATGGATTTGAGGGTAAAACGGTTGCCTGTTTTCTGTAATATCAAGTCAACAGGTCGTCCTTCCAATTCTTTGATGTCTACGGGTAAATCGAAATTGGAAGGGATGATGACCGAAAGGTCGCCGGCCTTGAAACTGCCGCGAGCACGCCAAAAACGCCACAAACGCGGCGGCAGGCCAAAGCCGAATTCTTCGACTTCGACTTTCATGAGGCGGGCCGCCATGAAATGGCCGAATTCATGAATGAACACCAACCCGGCAAAGACTATGATGAAAATCAAGAGTTCCAATGTTTACATCCTTTTGGTAAAGTAGAGATACTGTGGCTCGGAATCCATCCTGCGGGGACACAACCAAATGCGACGATTTTGGTCGTATTTTCAAGGGGACGACTGTTCCTTGCAGGGGCGATAAAGTCATTACTACGAAATTTTCATCCCCTGAGGATGGATTCGGCAGAGCAATTTTCTACGAGAGCCTCTCGTCATGCTCATTATATCCCAATCTGTGCCGGCTACGGAGGTGATAAGGTAGGCGGTGTGCCCGCACAAGTTGTCAGTGGCGATTAGAAAAAATCCACAGATGGCGCAGATTTCCACAGATTTTTCTGTGATTTCTGCGCCTATCTGCGAAAGGCGAGCAGGCCGCCATCCTTGAGAGTGATGGTATTGTTGTCCCCCAAGACAATGATGCTGCCGTTGACGCCATTTTTGGTCGGGTAGTCTGATAGTCTGATAGTCGCGTAGTCGGCTGGTCAACGTCCAATCGTCAATCGCCTATGGTCTATCGTCTATGGTCTGTGATCTGTGATCCGCATCCGCTCAGCGTAGCCACTCGAAGATCCATGCGCGCCCGACCTCATCCCCGCAGACCAGCATGCGCCCGTCGGGGGTCACGGCCACGGCATTCACCCAAGCGGTGTGGCCTTCCAGGGAGCGCACGAGCGTGCCGCTCTGGAGGTCCCAGATCTTATCTTGTTGGTAAGTTGGCCGGTAGTCTCCCTCTTGAGAGCAGGTATCAAAAGAGGTACGCTTGGGGCAAACTGAATATGGAGAAAAGAGATGGAACGCTTTGCTAAACCTGGAGAATGTTGTCCAAATCCGGCTTGTCCGATGTACCGGCAGGCGCGTTCCATTTGGCGGGAACTGAGCATCCCCCTGGCGTAGGCGAGCAGGATGATTTTGAGCAGGATTTTGGGGTGGATGGCGGTCGCGCTGGTCTCGTCGTTGTTGTAGCGCGCGTCGAACGCCGAGAGGTCAACGTGCTTTTCGACCACTTCGTGGATGGTGGACTCCAGGCGGCCGGGGACGAGCTGGGCTTCGAGCGAGATGGGCAGCATCACCCTTGGGTCGAGCCTATCGAGACCATCTGGTCGTAGTTGCAAGGCTTGAATTTGGGCATGGGCGTGTCATTTTTCGCCCCAAACTTTACCACCTCTTTTCACCCAAACTTTACCACCGATTTGCGGCCAAAGTTTACCACCTGGGGGTAGGGGAGCTCCGAAAAATCCAGTATCCTTCCGGGAAAAACGCCGGAGAGATACATGCCAAACAGGAGCAAAAAACTTATGGACGTACGAGAGATCCTCAACCAGTTGCGCGCAGGCGCGAGCGAGCGGCAGATCAGCCGGGATATGGGCATTGCCCGCCAGACGGTGAAACACTACCGGGGGTGGGCCGCAGCACAGGGTCTGTTAGCCGGTGCAATGCCGGATCTGGAAACGCTGCGTGTTCTGCTGGCCGAAACCATGCCAGAAAAGAATCCACCGCAAAATATCTCATCGGTAGAAAGTTACCGTGAGATGGTCGAACAAATGGTGCGAGCCGAAGTGGAAACGGCTGCCATCTGGGAGCGGCTGAAAGAGCGCGGCTTCACAGGCGCCTAAGCCAGCGTATACCGCTTTATTCGCAATCTCAAACCTGCGCATCCAAAAACGACCGTGCGGGTGGAGCGCAAACCGGGCGAAGAAGCCCAGGTAGACTTTGGATACGCCGGGCTGATGCTCGATCCAGCCAGCGGCAAACTGCGCAAGAGCTGGGCGTTTGTAATGACCCTGTCTTGGAGTCGTCACCAATACGTGGAATTTGTCTGGGATCAGAGCGTGGCAACCTGGCTGAAACCGCACATCAACGCCTTCGCCTTCTTTGGCGGCGTGCCGGAGCGCATCGTCCCGGACAACCTGAAAGCCGCCATCCTCAAAGCCAGTTGGGACGAGCCCCAGGCGCAGACTTCGTACCGTGAATGCGCCGAACATTATGGCTTCCGCATCGCCCCCTGCCGGGTACGCACGCCTGAACACAAAGGCAAAGTGGAACAGGGCGGTGTGCACTACGTCAAGTGCAACTTCCTGAGCGGGCGCGAACCCACCAGCCTGTCCCAAGCCAATCGGGACGTGCTGCGATGGTGCAAAGAGACCGCCGGGCAGCGTATGCACGGCACAGTGAAAGAAAAACCGCTCGAGCGTTTCGAGACCATCGAAAAAAGCCGCCTGAAACCTCTGCCCGCTTCCCCTTACGACCTGACGATCTGGAAACGGGCCAAACTGCACCGCGATTGCTATGTTGTTTTCGAAGGCTCATGCTATTCGGCTCCCTTTCGCCTGGTGAACCAAAGCCTGTGGATCTGCGCCGGAAGCAAGCAAGTGCGCCTGTACAACACGAAATACGAACTGATTGCTACCCACGAGCGCGCTGCAAAACCCGGGGAACGACATACCCATCCCGATCACTTGCCGCCCGAAAAGCTGCCTGGGTTGCTTTTGGATCGCGAAAGCTGCCTGCAAGAAGCCCGCGCCATTGGTCCAGCCGTGCAGCAGGTCATCCAGGCCATCCTTTCCGACCCGGTGATGGAGCGCCTGCCTTCCGCCGGGCGGCTGTTGCGCTTGCGCAACCGCTTTAGCGACCAGCGTCTGGAGGCTGCCTGCCAGCGCGCCCTGGCGTTCGATGATCCCGGCTACAAGACTGTGAAACGCATCCTGACACAAGGCCTTGAAAATGAACCGCTGCCCACCCCGGCGGAACTTTCCCCTGCTACCACGTTTGCGCGTCCGGCCGGTGAGCTGGTGGGCGTCCTGGCGGAGGTGCCCGCATGGAACTGAAACACCAACTCGCCGGGCAATTACGCCAATTGCGCCTTTCGGGCGTCCTGGAAACCCTGGAAAACCGCCATCGCCAGGCCATCGATGGGCAGTGGAGCCATGTCGAATTCTTGAGCCGCTTACTTGAAGATGAAATCGAGCGTCGCGCACAAAAGCAGCTCACCCTGCGGCTGCGGCGCGCCACCCTCAACACCGCCAAGACCCTGGAAGGCTTCGACTTCACCTTCAACCCGCAAATCAACCGCCAGCAGATCCTCCACCTGGCAGAGTGCGGCTACATCCGTGAAAAACGCAACCTGCTGTTATGCGGCCCAACCGGGGTAGGCAAGACGCACCTCAGCCAGGCGCTTGCCCAGGAAGCGGCAAGACAGGGCTTCGATGTGCTGTTCATCAGCGTCCAGAAAATGCTCTCCCATCTCAACGGTGGCCGTGCCGATGGCAGCTATGAACGCCGCTTCGCCGCCTACCTGCGCCCGGATCTCCTGATCCTGGACGATTTCGGGCTCAAACCTATCCAGCCGCCCGGCCCGGAAGACCTGTACGACATCATCAACAAGCGCTATGAAAAGGGCAGCATTTTACTGACCTCCAATCGCGCTCCCAGCGAATGGCCGGAGGTCTTCCGCGATCCACTCCTGGCCTCCGCAGGTCTCGATCGCTTGCTCGACCGGGCAGAGACCGTTATCATTCGTGGAGCCAGTTACCGCGCACAGCATCGCGCCCCTCTCGAACAGGAGGTGCAACCCGCCCAATCCTGATCTGCACCTTACCATACCTGAATTCCCCCATAATGAAAACGAGAACAGCCGCATAAGAGCCGTTCCCGTTTCCAAAGTTGGGGGGGTGAGATTATTTTACCTCACCTTCGTCTAAAAAAGGAGTTCCCCTCACCCGTTCATAGTGGTAAACTTTGGGTGAAAACCCCTGGTAAACATTGGCCGAAAACTGCTGGTAAACATTCGCCCGAAAATTGACAGTCCATTTGGGGCCATGTACCGGCGTCTGCGCGCGCGCTTGGGGCCAGCCCAGGCGACGGTGGCCACGGCCCACGCCATCGCGCGGGTGGTGTACAAAATGCTCAAGTACAAGGTAGAGTATGACCCCTTGAGCGTGAACGAATACCAGGAGAAGTACGATGAACAGCAAGTGAAGTACATGAAGAAAAAGGCGGCCAAACTCGGCTACCGATTGATACCGGCGGAATAAGGGCGGCCAGGCCCACGCCCCGTGATCGGCGTCTGGGGGGGGGGACGCCTGCTTTGCATTTAATCCCTTGCGAGATTTTTGGCGATTTTTTGGCCTGGAGAGGCAGGTCGGGAGCGTTCTCCCCAAAAAGAGCGCCCCGAGGATGGTCTCCGGGGCGCTTGGGGTGGGACGGTTTCTGAGGACGCTGTGTTAGGCGGGGTTATTGCGCGACTCAATAATTTTCACCAATTTTTCTTTTACTTCAGAGTCAACCATGCCCAAAATTAGAATTGCTTCATCGCGCATATACCACGAGTTTGGATGCTTGATGATTTCAAGAAGTGGAAAAACAGCAGCTTGCTTCATATCTGCAATTTTACTTTCAATAAGTGCGGCATATGTAGATTGATGCCATACATTATCGCTCCAAATCTGCGAGATTGCCTGTCTGATTTGAGGTGCAATAGATTGTCCATCAACTTCACCTAACCCAATCAGCGTAAGCACTTTTTTATAAGCCTGTACTTCACCAGTAAGTATTGCCGCTTTTTCTGGATTTGTTTTGCTGAAAAACTCGATTTTTGGGTGATGAGTAGTAATCTCTTTTTGAAGCGTTTTCAATAATGTGTTTTTCAATAGTTGATAGATGAAATCGCTAAGTTCATTTGCCATCATACTGGCAGTATAAAGTTCTGTAAGCTTGTTTGTTTTGCTTTTCAAATCATCGAGTGTGAAATCTGCCAGTGTTTCATCAATCTGTTTGCAATTTATCTGGACCTCGTCAAATTCATTGTAGTTGATTGCAAGGGTAACAATGACATTATCACTGTCTTTCGTAACTTGGTACTCAATTGGCTTGCCCGTAGAATTATTCAATTTCTCGAAAACACTTTCCCAGTTGTTACAGGCTATCAACGTTACTTCGGCAATTGGCATTCCTTCAACTTGGTTGTTAGTCCACCCGCTCCTGTCAATTCGCAGAATTATATTATCGTTATTTATTGTAACTGCAAGGAGGTATTGGTCAAAACTGTATGGAATGCTCATGGTTTTCTCTTGAATAACATACATCCTGCGTAAACGAGATTTGCACTCCGCCTAACGCCCGCGGTTCAGCCGATTGCGGGTGGGCGTGGCAAGCTACATTATACACCAACTTTGCCAGCAAGAAATACTTGAAAAACCGGGCGGTAGCAATTCGGCTGCAACCGCTTGTTGGGCCGCTTCTTCTCTGGTCAGACCATTAGCTCTACTATCTAAATGAGTTCAACCCCTAACCCTGATCCGCTTTTCGTCCACAATCCACAAATATCCCTCCAATTCTTCGACATCTAAAGCCTTGACCACACCAGCTATAACCTTCAATACACTCCCCTTGTCCTGTTGTTTCAGCCGTAAAACCACTAACCCCGCATATTGAGCGGGTGGATAAGTTCGAATATCGGCAAAATCCGTATCCAAGGTGATTAATGCCCGTTGTTCTGATTGACAAACCAAGGCCACAGTACGGTCAATTTCACCCGCTAAATTTTGGTCATAGACTGTGGCCGTATCATAGCCAGCTTGTCGGAGCAACTCCGCTACTTCCACTGGCAAATTTTCATCAATTTTGAATTTCATCATTTAGGCAGGTAAAGCCACAACCCGTTCACGGGCTAATTCGGCGGCGTAAGACATAGCGGCCTGGATCGTTTCTGGGGTTAGAGAGGGATAACTGTTGATAATATCCTTCACACTTAAACCGGCAGCCAAGTTATCCAACACAACCGAAACCATGATTCGCGTACCTTTGACACAGGCACGACCGTGACAAATAGCTGGATCAACGGTAATATAATCTTGCCACTTCATCCGCAAACTCCTTATCAGTGGATACGGGTATTATATCACAAACTTCCCGAAAAAGGTTTGGTAGTGGTCAAGTCGAAGTGATTTATGGTACAGTGAGCGCATGATAGCCAAACTCGTCGTATACAAATGTCGGAACTGCGGTAGCCAGAA
>FWPU01012572.1_pt1 | contig 11138 bp, 11 predicted proteins | sample 2228361 | NCBI WGS metagenome assembly FWPU01 (sample SAMEA103939777, study PRJEB20133) | metagenome | reverse complement strand
ACCACCCCCTCCCTCTCCCCCATCAACACCTCCGGATGCACCCGCACCCGAAAGTCCTTCTCCTCCTCATCCCCCGCTCATACGGCGACTCCGGCACCGCCCGCAATCCCCGCCCCAGCCGATGCCCGTGATACCGCAGAAACACCCCGATCACCGTCTGCATCCGCGGCAGCACCAGCGTCATGCTCCACCGGATCATCCCCCCCGCCCCAGCGCCTTCTTCAACGCCTCCCGCAGCGCCGGATGCATCTCCAGATACTTCCGCAACAGGTATACCGACGCATACGGGTACGCCGCCTCCCGCCGCACATCCCCGCTCCCGTGCGATGCCCCGTAAATCACCTCCATCACCTCAAAAAACACCGCGTTCTCTATCGTCCGATATCCCCGGCGCCATCGCTGCACCCGCGAAGGGATCGCCAGCCAACCAGCGAATCTGATAAGGAGCCATTGGAGCAACAAATCGCTGACCATCTACACTAAGGGTCTCACCGCTGAGCAGATCGCGCCAGGTTCGGCGAGGCAGGTCGGCGGCATTCAGAGAAAGTCGGGTGGGTCGGTCGGAAACGTTGACGCTGCATAGTAGCGGTGCCTCGGTTTCGTCGCCGCGCAGCAGCGTGAACAGCGCCGGATCGCCGAAGAGCACCCGCTGGCTGGCTGCCGGGTGGAAGGACGCCTGTTCCCGGCGCAACCATAGTAGTCGGCGATAGGCGTGGAATACCTGGTGCTCGTGGCGAGTGGGGTCGGCCAGGATCATCTCAAGCGATGGCCGGTTGAACTTGCGCCGGTTGAGGGAACGAGGCTGGCCGGTAGCGGCAAAGCACTTGTGGCAGTTGCGCGAACCGAAGAGGCTATGCACATAGATGCCCGGCACGCCAACCAGTGAGAGAAGGATCGCTTGCGAGGCCAGGAAGCGCGGCACATCCACCGCGGGGTCAGGATGAGTGGGATCGTTGAGAAAGTCATAAAGGGTGATGTTCAGTTCGTACACGCTGGTAGAACCGTCGGGATTGGCTTTGTACGACACCTGACCACCGTGGGCCAGCGTCTGTGCAACCAGTCCCTGCACTTCGTCCTCGCTCAAAATGCCGCGCGCAGGCAACAGGCCAATGCCATCGTGCGAAGCGATGAAGTTGAAGAAGGTAGCGCCCGGAGCAGGGGGCTGCAGCGTGGCCGCCCAGCGCGATAAGCGGGTCGCGTCGCCAGTCTGGAGCGCATGCAACGTGAGGGTCGCCAGCGAAAAGTTGTAGACCATCTGGGCTTCGTTGGTGCTTCCCGTTTCGGGCAGCGGCTCGCCGAAATAGCGGATGTTCTCGTCGTGTGGCACATTGGTTTCGGTGATGAGCAACACATAGGGGGCCACGGCGTCCAGCACGGCCCGCCACAGTTTGACCACCGCATGGGTCTGCGGCAGGTGGATACAGGACGTACCGATCTCCTTCCAAAGATAAGCGATGGCGTCCAGTCGGATGATCTCTGCCCCGCGGGCCACATACTCCAGGAGCACACTGGTCATCTCCAGGAGGACCTGGGGGTTGGCGTAGTTGAGGTCAATCTGATCATCGCTGAAGGTGGTCCAGACATACCGCACGCCATCTATCGTGGCAACAGGCGTCAGCAACGGCAGGGCACGCGGCCGCATCACCTGTGAAAGGTCAACAGCGGGATCCACGACGATGAAGTAGTCCCGATACGGCGCTTCGTTCCGTAGAAAGGCCTGGAACCAGGCGCTGTGCCGCGAGATGTGATTGGCGACGAAATCCAGCATCAGACGATAGTTGCGGCCGATGGCGGCCACATCATCCCAATCACCCAGAGCAGGATCCACCTGCCGGTAGTCCATCACCGAAAAGCCGTCGTCCGAAGAATACGGAAAGAACGGCAAAATATGTACGCCGCTGATCCCATCGCGCAGGTGGTCATCCAGAAACGTGGCCAGCGTTTGCAGCGGTGGCCGGTCGGGTTCCTGGAACTGATCGCCGTAGGTGATCAGGATGACGTCGCGCAGGGTTAAAGGCGATGTGTCGGGCCGCTCAACTCGGTTCTTCGACCGGAGAAACGCCTTCATCTGTTCATTTAACGCTGACCCAACCTGGGCTGCCACCGCCTCGCCATACAGGAAGGAGAGCAGACGTCTGATGCGAGTTTGCGGATCATTCATCGGTGAGGTCATCATGTAGACTTCATCTGAATCCAGACTGGGCCACGCCAGTACCGTCGCGGCGAAGAGCCCTCTACGGCGCGATCAAACGAGGGTGCTGGAAAGCCGTCCCGCTCGGGGGAGACCCCCAATCCGGGGCCCTCCAGCTGCTGGACCATACGGCGGCCGCGCGCCGGGTCGGGAATACCGGCGTACAGGGGCGTGAAGCCCGCCAGGACAGGGATGACGATCTGGGCATCGGTTGTCAGGTCGTAATCCACGCACAGGCCTCGCTTTCATTCCAGGGTTTGGCGTTGATGGCAGATGCTGTAGCCTGCCCGCGCGCCAGGAACGGTACCGGGTCTCTGCCGATCCGCCGCGCCAGTTTGGTCATATCCTGCTCGGTCCGGCAGAGCAGGGTGTTGAACAGCACGTCCTGCACCAGGAAGGGCGCACCGTCGGCATAGATGCGCCGATCATTGCAGGCCCGTTGCTGGAAAAAGTCCACCAGAAATATGTAGCGGTCGCAATCCCAGTCCAGAGGGCGCTCGGCGGGATCCACAACCCGGGTGTCTGCGCGGCGGTACGGCGGAATTTGATCGGGCCGAAGCGCTATGCGCGCTAGCACCGGATCCCAAAGGGGTGAGTTGTCCTGCCCCGACTCCCAGGGGTGACATATGTATACCTCACGCGGGCACAAATTGCGCTTTTTCGAAGAGCTGGAAACGCAACGTCAATAGCGAATCCAACTCAGGTTTGTAGGTCGTGTGCGTTCTGCTCAAACAGTCTGTAATAGCCGTTTTGAACGCCGCAAAGTCGGCGTAGTATTTCGAGTACAAACACTGTTTCTTGACAAACTTCCATAACCGTTCGATCAGGTTGAGATTGGGCGAGTAGGCGGGCAGGTAACAGAGTTCGATGTTCAGGCTGGCTGCCACAGCAGTCACCAATGCGCACTTCTGATACCGGGCATTGTCCAAGAAAAGCGTGATCGGTACACCCAGGTTCAGTGCGGCCAACTTGTACAGTAGCTCGCAGACTTCTGTGGCGGTGATGTAGGTGGTATTGGTGACGGTGACCAACTCGTGGGTGACGGCGTTCAATGCCCCCAAGACACTGAAACGTTGCCGTCCGGCAGGCGCCTTGATGAACACCCGCACAAACGACCACAGACGACCCAAGAACGCGGCCCACACAAAATGGGCCGCGTCCACAAAGAAAACCGCCCGCTTGCCGGCTTGGGCCTCGGCCAAACGGGGTTCGATTTGCTCTTTCACATAGGTCTCTTGCTCCTGGGGGTCGGCTTTGGCAGGCACCATCCCCACCTTACGGCAACGGAGACCCAGCTTGTTTAGAAAGTGCCGCACCTGGGTCTCGCTGCGCTTGATCCCGGTCAAGGTTTCGATCTCACTCTCGCTTCCTTGACCGTGGCGGGCGGGTTGTCTCGAAAGTGGGTCTCCAGTGTGGCGGCATGGGCCTGCAACTCGCTTTCAGGCTGATAGAAGGGGACTTCTTTCAGCCTTTCGATCCCGCCTTCCTGGTACAGCCGAAAGTATTCCCGCATCGTGTTTTCGGATACCCCGGCGAGTAGCGAGATTAGCTTATGCGGCAGGCCGTGGCTTTTCAGCCAAAGCGTTTCCATACGTCGCCGCACCAGGGGAATCGGGTGATGATACCGCTCGTGGTTCAGAGCGGCCAGGATTTCAGGTGTGAAGGTCAGTTGTATGGTCATAAATGTAATTACACCACATTATGTCCCGATCTCCAAAAACGCAGTTTGTGCCCGTGGGCAGTATAGACCAGATGTTCCCCCCTGGGATCGCGCTCGCGGTACAGATAATTGTGCCAGGCCTCCAGCCGGGGGAAGATCTCGGCTACGAAAGCGGTGACGCGCCCCCGATCGGCCGCGTACCGGTAGAGATGCCACACAGCAGTAGCGTGGATGGGCGGTTGTACGATACCAGAGGTGCGCAGGGGAGCTGGGGCACAGGGATTGCGTTCCGATTGCCAGAAGTCAGGGCCGGGGAAATAATAGGGGGGTCCTCTGTAGGATGGAAGACAATGTGCGGCACGCGGCCGCCGGCCGGCCCACTGCGCGGCGAAGAGGGAGCGCAGTTCTTGCGCAGCACGAGCCTGGTCGTAACGGGCATAGCCTATTGCGCTGAAGGCGGAGTCCCACGACCATTGGTGGGGATATCGCTTTTCGCTGGGGACGGTGAAACCGCCGCGCCGGTTTGCATCCAGGATGGCCTGGGCGCGGGCCAGCAATTCCATGCGGCGGAGGGAAGCATGGTTGGGGGTTGGCATACCTGGCCTTCAGGGTAGCAGACCCGCTACCAATGGCATCACGGCCTCGTAGGAGAAGCGCTGGCGGGCCACGGAGTAGTTGCGCTCAACCATCCGCCGCCTCCGCACGGGATCCATGATGGCTTCTATCACCGCCGCCACCGTCTCTTCAGGGATGATGGTGGGGTCGGTCGGGTCGTTGTGCAGGTCTATCTCAATCAGATCAAAGCCCAGGGGCGCAATGTCGGCTGTGTAGACAGGGTAGCGATTGACCATGGCCGGCAGACGGAAATAAATCGTCTCCAGCAACGCATTGCCAAAACCCTCAATCAGGCTGGGATATGTCACGAAGTCGGCATGTACATAGGCATCCCACAGCGCATAAATCTTTTGCCCGTCCCGTTCGCCTCCCTGGGCTGCAAATCGTTCCGCCGCGTAGATCAGGGGCACACCACCCCGATGTGCCAGGTCCTGTAACCGCTCTAGATAGGCGGCCCCCTCATCTCCTGCCCGGTGGCTGATGACCAGCACGGGCTCTTTGCCGCGCAATTGCGCCCGGCGGGCCGGCTTCCGCAACCGGTGCACCAGTTCAATCGCCAGTTCAATCCCTTTGCGGGGGATGACGCGTGTGGGTTGCAGGATGAGCAGATGGTCATCGCTCAACCCCAATGTCGTACGCAGGTCGGCATTAAAGGGAGAAATACCGGGCGCGGCAGTGGCGAAGTCAAAAATGTTCGGCAACAGAGTAGCCTGGATGCCCTTGCGTCGGGCCAGTTCCTGCTGTGCCAGTGAGTTAATGACGATGTGTCGGACCGAGGGGAGAACGGGTGGAAAACAGCGTTCCAGGATATCGGGGATGGCGTTGCAGGCGAAGCGATCCCGTTCCCAGTACAGGTCGTGGTGATGCGCCAGGGTCGGGATGCCGGTTTCGGCGATGAAATCGGTCAGCGCCACCCCCAGCGGCACATGCATGGGGATCGCCAGGGCGTTCTGGACGAAGAGCACATCCACCCGATATGCTTTCACGAAGCGGGCGATGGCGGCCTTCAGAACACTGGCAAAGGCCGCGATGCGCTCTCTAAAAGCTCCGTTGCCCTCTGCCGTCGCACGCTCCCCGAAGCATTGGTCATGGAGCCAGACCGCCTCCGGGTGTGTGAAGTGCATCTCGGGCACCCATTGGCCTGGGGCGAAGGCGGCATCCAGTTCCCCCGCGCAGTAACAGCAATTATGCCCAAGTCGGTGCAGGATCGTTGCCAGTTTGGGGATCTCCAGGGAGACGCCGTCGGTGCCGGCGATGCGGGTGGAGATGAAGCCAACATTCATTTGGGGTATAACGCCATTTCGGTATCCGGGTCCATCCAGCGGATCCGGTCGACCGGGAATCGCAACCAGATGTTCGCGCCCGCGCGGGTCTCAAGGGTCGGATGCGCGGAAACCTTGATCTGGTGTTTGCCGAACGCCACAGTCAACAGATTCTGCGAACCCAGCGGTTCCACTACCAACACCCTGGCCTGAAGAGCGTCCTCGGCCGGGCCAACCAGCACCTCCATATTCTCGGCCCGGATGCCCAGAACAATGGGCCTACTTTCATACCCGGCCAGGATCGGTGCCATCCGGGCATCGGGCTCCACCGAGAAATCGCCGATCCGAACGAGGAGGCGCCCGTTCCTGCTATATACCAGTCCCTGCAGAAAGTTCATCGGTGGCGTGCCGATAAAGCCGCCGATGAACCGATTGGCAGGATAGTCGTAGACGGCAATGGGGGTGTCCACCTGTTCAATGACGCCCTGGCGCATTACCGCGATGCGGTCTCCCATACTCATCGCCTCAATCTGATCGTGGGTGACGTAAATGGTGGTAGCACCCAACTCTTTCAGCAAGCGTTTCAGTTCAGCGCGCATCTCCAGGCGCAACAGGGCGTCCAGGTTGCTCAACGGCTCGTCCATCAACAACACCTGGGACTGCATGGCGATGGCGCGTGCCACGGCCACACGCTGGCGCTGGCCGCCGCTGAGCTGGGAAGGGAACCGGTTCAGCATCTCCTCAATGTGCAACAGTTCGGCCGCCTGGCGCACCCGTCTTTCAATTTCCGCCCTGCTCAGTTTCCGCATCCTCAGGCCAAATGCGATGTTGTCAAACACATTCATATGCGGAAAAATGGCATAACTCTGGAACACCATAGCGATATGGCGCTCCCGCGGGGGCAGGTAGGTGACCTCTCTACCGCCGATAATGATCCGGCCCTCGTCCGCCATACCGAGCCCAGCAATCGCACGGAGCAAAGTGGTCTTGCCACAGCCGCTGGGGCCTAGCAGGACCATAAACTCCCCATCGGCCACGGTGAGAGAAACGTTCTTCACCGCAACAAAGGTGCCGAACCGCTTGGTGACATTTTCAATGATGATCTCGGCCATATCCGGTTCCCTCTTTTGCGAAAACTATTTGCTGATCTGTCCCCACATGTTGAACAGATACTTACGAATTGCGAAGATAAAGATCACCGAGGGCAGGAGCATAAAGAACCCACCAGCGAACTTGTAGGGCTCCGGTGACTGGCGCAGAGAGACTAGCACCTGTGCCGGCAGGGTGCGATTCTGCACCGTCAGCACAGTGGCGGCGAAGACCTCATTCCACGATGTCACGAAGGTGAAAATGGCCGCGGCAGCGATGCCGGGCAGGGCCAGCGGCAACACTATCCGGCGGAACGCCTGCAACGGCGTGCAGCCGAACACCTGGGCCGCCTCTTCCAGTTCATAGGGAATGCTGGCGAAGACACTGCCGATCACGAGGATAGAAGTGGGCAAGGTCAGTGCCGCGTGCATCAGCGCCAGGCTGTAGACCCGATCAAAGATGCCCAGATTGATGAAGGTGACCGCCAGCGGGATGGAGAGGATGACCACCGGGAACGCGCGCACAGCCAGAATGGAGAGGCGGAACAGGTTGCGGCCCCGGAAAACGTACCGGGAGATGGCATAGCCCGCGGGCGCGGCGATCACGGTGGAGAGAAGCAGGGTGATAAGCGCAACAATCACGCTGTTGATCAATCCCGGCACGATGCCGCGCGATTCCAGGAAGAAGCGCATCGTGTCAAAGGAGAAGGGAATGAAAGGGAGTATGCTCTTGGGATAACTCCGCACCGCTTCGGGTGTGGTCAATGCCAGAGAGGCGATCATCCAGATGGGGATCAGCACCCACAAAGCCAGGATAATCGCTACCAGATAGGTCAGACCCCGGCGGATCATCAGACGCCGACGGGCCCATGCCCGTCTGCGGGCCCTCTCTTCCGAGATCGGGACGCTGGGCAAAGTATGAGGAAAGGTCATTGACGGACCTCCTCCTGACTGCGCACCACGCGCAGATAGATGGCCGCGCTGATCATGGAAAGGAGCAGAATGAACGACGCATAAGCCGCCGCCACATTCATGTTGCGCAAAGTGTAGTACTGACGATAGGCCTCGTTGGCCAGCACGGTGACCACGTCCCCGCCGGAGAGGGCGACGACCACCGCGAACACCTGAAGGGCCAGAATCGTGCGCAGAATCAAAGCGACCTGAAGGCTGGGCTTGAGCAGCGGGAGAATAACGTAGCGCACCCGTTGCCAGAGGGTAGCGCCGAACACCTCCGCCGCCTCCAGCACCTCCTGCGAGATGGCCTGCAGGCCGGAGACCACGATCACCATAACGAGCGCAGTGGCGCGCCACACTTCGGCCAACCAGATGGCGATGATAATCCAGGGACGGGTGTCGGCGCTCAGATAGACCTGGGGGCTGCTGATGAGACCGAATCCCTGCAGGATGGAGTTGAGATAGCCACTCTGGGTAAAGATAGCATACCAGACGATGCCCACGGCCAGATCGGAGACTGCCAGAGGGATGGCAAAGATCGCCAGGAAAATGGTGTGGAACTTCAACTGCGCCTGGACCACCAGCGCCATAATGATGGCTACGATGAACTGCACAGGGATGATGATCGCCATCAGCAACAGGGTGGTGCTCAGCGCCGATCGGAAGAAACGGTCGTTGAGCATTCGTTCAATATAGGCGGTGGTGAACTGTCCGGTTTCCCCGCGGTCAATACGGCCGGAGACACCATCTCCGTATACCTGCAGGGCGTGGGATGGGGCCCAACCGGTGACCGTTTCCTCTCCTCGCTGGCCTTGTACAAGAAACCAGACCTCCAAGAAGGTCTGTTCCAGAATATCCACGGGGGTGCCGCCGTCCATCTGACCGACGGCGGCGCTGGTTTCGCTGGGTTCAGCATACAGAGTGGTGAGGGGATCGGCCGTTGCGCCCAATTTGGGCCGCACGGTGCCGCTCACGGGCACGCCTCGCTCGTCCGTGACCCGCACCCGGACGCGGCTTTCGGGGATCCAGCCTTCTATCGGATTGCCCAATGGATCGTTCCCGGCCACGCGAAACCAGGTCTGGATGATGGCCGTATCTCCTGTCAGAGCATCCGCCGAGGCTGGGACGCTCTGGCGATCCAGGAGGGCCACCTGAGTGCCCTGGGGGAGTGCTCCTGTTGCCGGGCTCCGGGAAGATGCTTCCTGGTACAGGGTCAGCAACGCCTGTTCGTCCCACACGGCCAGCCGGATGGCGCGCGTCATCGGCCAGGCAAAAAAGAGGGCCAGGTAGAGGAAAGACGGCAGCAGCAGGATGTAGGGCGCCCACTGAACCCTGGGACGACGGGCCTTTGCCGGAGCAACCGATGGGGCGGCCATAGCCCTGCTCCTGTGATTCGGATAACCACATATCTTTCCACATCCGGCGGACTATCCGTCCGCCGGATGTGGAATTCGATTCGCCGCCCATCCTGAACCCTTCGGTTGAACAGACGATGAGCCCTTTCCGGAGGGTCGGCGAATCTCCTCGCAGCCCCCCTGGTTCGCCAGGGGCCTGCGAGGGGTCTGCGGGCCGTTTTCAGCGCGGGGCCACGGGGCACGGCCCATCGGAGGGCGGATCGGGCGCCCAGCAGGCGGCGCCGGTTTCGTTCAGCAACGCCTGCAGGTTGGCGGCCTCTTCAGCGAGCACTTTGGTGATCTCTTCGCCGGTCAGCACCACACGGTCAAAGGCGTTGCGGAATATCTGGTTGATCTCGCCTCCACGTGCGCCGAGGCCCACTGGCAGCAGCGCGGGCAGCGCGTCGGCCGAGTTGGCCTGCTTGATCACCGCTTCCATCTCAATGGCAATGCCGCGCGGCAGGCCCGCCGTTTCCACACCGCTTACCACCGGGAAGAAGCCCAGTTCTGTAAGCACCTTGCCCTGCACCTGGGGCGCGGTGAGAAACTCAATGGCTTTCATGGCCGCTTCGGGATGGGGAGCAGTCTTGGGGATGCCCAGGCCGACGATGACGGGCATAAAGCCCCGGCCCGCAGGGCCCGATGGTGCAGGGAAAGCGACAAAGTCATCGGGCTTCTCGTTGAATGCGTTGATCAACCGGGCCGTGTGGTCAAAGGCCACCCACACCTCCCCCGCTAACAGAGGCTCCTGCATGAAACTGTAACTGATGGACTGCGGATTGACGTACGGCCACAACTCATCCCGCAGCCAGGTCAACATCTCCTCTGCTTCTTTGCTCTGGAATCGGGTGACCATGCCACCAGTGAAGGAGGGCCACATATACCCCTGAAGGAAGCGATGGAAAAGGCCAGCGTGGGGCAGACCGCAGAGGGGCTTACCGGTGCCCTCGTAGATGGCCTTACACCAGTCGCTGAACTGATTCCAGGTGAGGTTATCCAGGTCGGCATTGGGCGGCAGGTACTGCAGCGCGTCCTTATGGGCGGCCATAATGTAGGTAGCTTGCATCCAAGGCACATAGTACAGATAATCCTCGGTGCCCAACAGGCCGGTCTGCAGAAAGGCCGGAGCGAAATTGCGGGTTTCCATCAGGTCCTCGGCCAGGTCGGCCAGATTGAGCAGAGCATCCGCCCGCTGCAGGGGCGGAAATGTACCGTGCAGCGCACCGATCAGATCCACCGTGCCCTTGCCGGCCTGTGCTTCGGCGATCACCAGGTCCAATAGGGGGCCTTCCTCCGACGGAGTGAAGTCAAAGCCACCCTCCTTGATGATGGCGCGGAACTTCTCCTGCTCCTCCACCGGCGCAAACTGGGTGGAGAAAAACACAAGGGTGGACATATCCACAGGTGTGGCAGTGGGTGTAGGCTCGGGGACGGGGGTCGCTTCCGGTGTTTTGGTGGGTGGGGCCGGGGGCTCTGTGGTCGGCGTAGGGGGTAGGGTTGGTGCGCCACGGCAGGCGGTTACGATCAGTGCCAGCACCACAGACACGGCCAGCACAGCCAGCCAACGGGATGGCCTGGAAAGAGTCTTCATTGCGCTCCTTTCTGAAAAATGGTCATTTTTTGAACGGAATTGGGGTTCAGCAGGTTCACAATGCCTATGGCGACCCGCTGAAGCCATTGGCGCCTGCCTTACGGTCAGGCCCCGGAAAGGATGGGGCAGCGTTCCGTCGCAGCGATATCTCACCTCCTTTCTGGACCTTGGCGAAACGCTCTTTTTCGCTCCCGGCGGGTCTGCGACCCGCCGGTCGCCGGACGCCAGTCACAGACCGGCTTTGAGCGACGGAAATCGTTGCTCTCAGGTAACTACCTACCCTTCTGCAAGCAATGAGACGGGCTGATGGGTAAAGAGATCGCGCAGCGTCCCAAAGACACTTCGCCCCTGCTTGCGGCAGGTGGAAATGACCGCCTGCAAGC
>FWPU01005944.1_pt1 | contig 11138 bp, 9 predicted proteins | sample 2228361 | NCBI WGS metagenome assembly FWPU01 (sample SAMEA103939777, study PRJEB20133) | metagenome | reverse complement strand
GGAGTTCGCCACCACCAAGCCGGCCATCGCCGCCGGGGCCCGGGGTTCCTCCATGCAACCCTACGGGGTCTATGCCCGCACCGCCATTCACGCCTTGAACGCCCTGGTAGGCAGCATCGACGTCCCTGGCGGCGTCCTGGTCCAGATAGGGCCGCCCTACAGCAAAGACCCCGATGTGACCCAGGACGATATAGCCGAGGCTGGAGTCAAACAACCGCGCATCGATTATGCGGGCACCAAGCGCTATCCGCTGGCCGGGAAGGTCTACCAGGGCATCCCCGAGTTCGCCACCGGCCAGGGCCCCTACAAGGCCAAGGCCCTCCTCCTTTATTACACGAACCCCGCCTTTTCCACCCCGGACGTGGGACGGGTCTTCAAAGCGCTGGAGCAGATCCCCTTCATCGTGGACTTCACTCCCTTCATGAGCGAGACAGCCGAGTACGCCGACCTGATCCTGCCCGATGATACCTACCTGGAGCGCTGGCACGACGATGTCATCTATCCCAGTCTGGGCTACCCCGTCGTTGGCCTGCGCCAGCCGGTGGTGGAGAGCCGGCGGGGGCGGCTCCTGCGCCGGCTGCGGGCGCTGCTCGAGCCTGAGCCCATCCCCGCCCCCCGCCCGTGAGGGCTGAGGCCCCGCCGGTCCGGCTACGCCGCCGCCGGCTGGGGCTCGAGCACGAGCTCAGCGATCTGGACGGCGTTGAGGGCGGCGCCCTTGCGCAGGTTATCCGCCACCACGAGCAGGCACAGGCCTCGCTCCACCGTGGGGTCGGGGCGGATGCGCCCGACCAGAACCTCATCGCGCCCGGCCGCCTTCCCCGGCGTCGGGAAGTTCTCCACCCTCAGGCCGGGGGCTGAGGCCAGCACCTGGGCTGCCTCGTCGGGGGAGAGGGGATCGACCGTCTCCACCCACACCGTCTCGGCGTGGCCGACGAGCACGGGCACCCGCATGCAGGCGGCGCTCACCGGCAGCTCGGGCAGCTCCAAGATCTTGCGCGTCTCGGCCCGGATCTTGACCTCCTCGTCGAGCTCGACCCCGTCGAATTCCCAGTCCATGCGCAGATCGTGCTCGCCCGGCGCCTCGGCCAGGAGCCGGGCCATGGCCTGCGCCCCCGCCCCCGACACTGATTGGTAGGTCGCCACCCGCACCCGGGCCAGGCCGGCGGCCTCGAGCAGCGGCTTGAGCACGCACACGAGGGGGATGGTGCAGCAGTTCGGGTTGGCCACGATGCCCGTGTGTTGGCGCGCCCGCTCCCCGTTCACCTCCGGTACCACCAGCGGTACTCCCTCCTGGAGCCGGTAGGCGGAGGACTTGTCCACGCACAGGGCGCCCCCCCGTAGGGCCTCGGGCACGAGCGCCCGGGAGGCGGACGTGCCCACCGAGAAGAAGCAGAGGTCGAGGTCGCCGGCGGCCAAGGCCTGGGGGGTAGCCTCCTCCACCGCGAGCTGCCGCCGCCCGAAGGGCACCCGCGTCCCCGCCGAGCGGGCCGAGGCGAAGGCCCGCACCTGCTCGTAGCCGCGGTGGGCCAAGATCTCCAGCGTCACCCGGCCCACGACGCCGGTGGCGCCGACAACGCCGATACGGACCCCCTCAGGCACCGCCCGCCACCCGCGGCCCCGTCGTCTCGGCCAGGCGGAAGCGGTCGTGCACCGCCTTCACCGCCCGCTCCACATCCCCTGCCCGCACCACGCAGGAGATGCGGATGGAGGAGGTGGAGATGATCTCGATGTTGATGCCGGCGTCGGCCAGGGCCTCGAACATCTCCGCCGCCACCCCCGGATGGCTCCGCATGCCCGCTCCGATGAGGGACACCTTGCCGATGTCGGCGTCCTGGGTGAAGCCGCGTGCCCCCACCGCCTGCGCCGTCTCGGCCAGGATGGGCTCGGCTACGGCCAGGTCGTCCTTGGGCAGGGTGAAGGAGATGTCGGTGTGGCCGTCGGCGGACACGTTCTGGACGATCATGTCCACGTTGATGCCGGCGTCGGCCAGGGCCCGGAACACGCGGGCGGCGATGCCGGGGCGGTCGGGCACGCCGAGAATGGTCACCTTGGCCTCCGACGTATCGTGGGTGACGCCGGAGATCATCGCTTTCTCGAGCATGCCTTCATCCTCCTCGCGGATCCAGGTTCCCGGTGCCTGCGAGAACGTTGATCGGACGTGCAGGGTGACGCCGTGGTTGCGGGCGAACTCCACGGAGCGTAGCTGGAGCACCCGGGCGCCGGTGGCGGCCATCTCCAGCATCTCCTCGTAGCTCACGGCATCCAGCTTGCGGGCCTCGGGGACGATGCGGGGATCGGCGGTGAAGACTCCCTCCACGTCGGTGTAGATCTCGCAGGCGTCCGCCCCCAGGGCGGCGGCCAAGGCGACGGCGGTCATGTCGGAGCCGCCCCGGCCCAGGGTGGTGATCTCGGCCTCGGTGGATATCCCTTGGAAGCCGGCCACGAGCACGACCTTGCCCTCGTCCAAGGCCTCGTGGATGCGTCTGGCGCGGATGTCCACGATCTTGGCCTTGCCGTGCTGGGTGTCGGTGACGATCCCCGCCTGAGAGCCGGTCAGGGAGACGGCCGGCGCCCCCAAATCCTCGATGGCCATCTCGGCCAGGGCGCAGGAGATGCGCTCGCCCACGGTGACGAGCATGTCCAGGGCGCGGGGCTTGGGCCGGGGCGAGACCTGGTGGGCGAGGTCGATGAGCTCGTCGGTGGTGTGGCCCATGGCCGAGAGCACGCAGACGACCCGGTGACCCGCCTGTCGGGCCGCCACCAGGCGGCGGGCTACCGCCTTCAGGCGCTCCACATCCCCCACCGAGGTGCCGCCGAACTTCATGACGATGGTGCCCAGGCGCCGGCCCACATCGTCGCGGGAGACGGCAGGGACGCTCTCGAAATCGGTGACGGCCACGCCCCGATTGTACGGACCGGCCGCTCCCCGCCTCCTGGCCAACCCGGCTCAGCGGCTTCCCGCGCCGGCGCCGGATCAGGCCATCTCGCGGCGGCCGGCGAGGGCGCGGCCCAGCGTCACCTCGTCGGCGTACTCGAGGTCGCTGCCCACGGGGAGCCCGCTGGCCAGGCGGGTCACCCGCACCCGCCCCCGCAGCCGGTCGGCCAAGTAGGCGGCCGTCGCCTCGCCGGTCATGGTCGGGTTGGTGGCGATGACCACCTCCTGCACGCCGCCCTCCTCCACCCGCCGGAGGAGCTCATCGATACGGAGATCGCCCGGCTCCACGCCGTCCAGGGGGGACAGAGCGCCGCCCAAGACGTGGTACAGGCCGCGGTACTCGGCCGTGCGCTCGATGGACACGAGGTCGGCCGGCTGCTCGACCACGCAGATGAGAGAGCGGTCGCGCCGTTCATCGAGGCAGATGCCGCAGACGTCGTCCTCGCTGAGGTTGCCGCACTGGCGGCAGAAGCCCACCTTCTCCTTGACGTCGACGATGGCCTGGGCCAAGGCCAGGGCCTCCTCGCGGGGGGCGCGGAGCAGGTGGAAGGCCAGCCGCTGGGCGGTACGGGTGCCGACGCCGGGAAGGCGGGTGAGCTGGGAGACGAGGTTGTCCACGGCCGGCGACAGCACGGCCACATTGTGCAGGTCTCAGCGGGCGTAGTGGCGCCACTCGTCGGGGACGGGCGGGCTCCAGTCGGTCGGGCCCGGGGCGCGCACCGCCAGGTGAGAGACCGGCCCTGCCTCGGTGGCGCCGTGCATGTGGACAAGGCCGGCGGGCACGACCACCATGCCTCCCTCCCCGATCAGCTGCTCCTCCTCGCCGGGGAAGACGACGAAGCCGGTGCCGGACAGGAAGAAGAGCACTTGATCGGTGGGGTGGATGTGCGGCCGGGTACGAGCGCCCGCCTCGAAGAACACCGCCAAGCACTCGAGCTCAGCTGTGCCTGCGGCCGCCGCCAGGTTCTGCATCCGCACCCGGCCGATGAAGTTCTCCGGCTCGGGCGGAGGCCCGGAGACGCTCTCGTCGATGCGCAGGACGTCGAGCACGGGCGCAGAGCCTACCTCCCCCGGCCGCCGAGGTAGCCGGTGCCGTACCCAGCCCGCATGCCGCCGTCCACCACGAGCACGGCTCCGGTGACGAAGGAGGCCTCGTCGGAAGCGAGGTAGACGGCGGCGGCGGCCACGTCGCCGGGCTCCCCCACTCGTCCCAGGGGCGGCAGCGGCCACTCCTGCCACCGCTCACCCAGGTCGCGCATCCCCGGCTTCACGTCCCCGGGGCAGATGCAGCTCGAGCGGATGCCGTAGGGCGCCCCGTCCAGGGCGAGCATGTTGGACAGCATGAGGAGGGCCGCCTTGGACACCGAGTAGGCTCCGACCTCGGGATCGCCGACGAGGGCCACGTCCGAGGCGATGTTGATGATGGCGCCGCCGCCGCGCCTGCGGAGCACGGGTAGGGCGGCCCGGGCGTGGAGGAACGCCCCCCGCACGTTGACGGCGAAGATCCGCTCCCAGTCGGCCGGCGAGGTCTCCGTCACCCGCGCCCAGACGCCGGTGCCGGCGTTGTTGACGAGGATGTCGAAGGGAGCTGCCTGCGAGGTCGCCCGCTCCACGTCGGCGGGGACGGAGGCGTCGGCCTGGACGGCCCGGCAGCCGAGCTCGGCGGCGGCGACGGCGAGGCGGTGCCGGTCGCGGCCGGTGATGGTGACCGATGCCCCCTCGGCCAGAAAGGCGCGGGCGATGGCGAGCCCGATACCGCTGCTCCCGCCCGTGACGAGCGCCGCCTTGCCGGCCAGGCGGCCCATCTCACAGACCGGGAAGCCCCAGCCCGCCCAGGCCGGCGGCGGCGCCCAGCTTAGCCTGGGCCAGGGCTTGGGCCGCCCGCAGGGCCTCGTTCACCGCCGCCAGGACCAGGTCCTCGAGGAGCTCGAGGTCGTCGGGGTCGACGGCCCGGGGGTCGATGCGGATCTCCCTGATCTCGCCGGTGCCGCTGGCCTTGACGGTGACGAGGCCGCCCCCAGCGGAGGCCTCCACCGTCTCTTGGGCCAGCTCCTCCTGGGCTTTGGCTACCTGCGCCTGCATCTGCTGGGCCTGCTGAAGCAGCTTGCCCATGTCGAAGCCCCGCGTCACTCCTCCACCTCGCGGGCATCGAAGGTCTCCTTGAGCAGCGCCACCAGCTCCTCCTCGCCGGCGGGCTGCTCCGGTGCCGGCTGGAGTCGGCCCCGGCGCCCCTCGCTCAGGGAGAAGGCCAGGCGCAGGCGCCGTCCGGTCACGTCGTAGAGGGCGTCGGCGAGGAGGGCAGCGTTCCGGGACTCCTCGGCCAGCTTGCGGTGGAACTCGGCCTCGGCCGGGAACTCCACCGTCAGGAGGTCGCCGTCGAGGGCGGCCGGGTGCGCCTCCCGGAGCATGGAGGCGACCGGGATGGACCGCTCCTCCACCGTCGGGAGCACCGACCGGACCCACGCCTCCTGGAGCTGGGCGAGCTCCAGCGACGGGGGCTGGGGCGCCTCCTCCTCCGCCTCCTCCTCCCGGGTCGCCTTCTCCCCGGCCGGCGTCGCCGGGGAGCGGAGCTGCCGCTCGAGCAGCTCCAGCCGGTAGGAGAGGGACTCCCGGGAGAGATCGGCGGCGGGCCGGGTCACCTTGACCAAGGCCAGCTCCAAGGGAAGCCGGGGGTCCCCTCCCTGGCGCATGTCGTCTACCGCCAGCGCCAACAGGTCACAGAGGCGGAGGACGGTGGCCTCGCCGAGCTGGTTGGCCTGGGCCCTGAGGCGCTCCCGGCTCTCCTCGGTCACCGGCAGGGTATCCGGGACCTCGCCCAGGTGCTGGACGAGGAGGAGGTGGCGAAGGTGCTCGAGCAGGTCGGTGACGAGCCGTCCCACGTCCTGGCCCTGCTCGGCCAGCTCCTCCACGTAGGCGAGCGCGCCGGCCGTGTCCCGGTCGACGATGAGATCGACCAAGCGGAACAAGACCTCCTCCTCGACTACCCCCAGGAGCTGGAGCACGGCCTGCACGCTCACCGTGCCCGAGGTGGCGGCGGCGAGCTGGTCGAGGGTGGAGACGGCATCGCGGAAGCTCCCCCGGGCGGAACGGGCGATCAGAGACAGGGCGGCGTCGGGAACGGCTAGCCCCTCGCCGTCGGTCACCCGGCGCAGAAGGGTGACGAGCTCGGGCAGCCGGGGGCGGGCGAAGCGGAATACCTGGCAGCGGGAGCGCACGGTGGGTAGCACCTTGTCCAAGGCGGTAGTGCAGAAGACGAAGACGAGGTGGGGGGGCGGCTCCTCGACGATCTTGAGGAGGGCGTTCCAGGCGGCGTCGGTGAGCTGGTGGGCCTCGTCGAGGATGTACACCTTGCGCTTGCCCTCCACCGGCTGGAGGAGTACCCGCTCGCGGACGTCGCGGATGTCGTCGATGCCGCGCTGGGAGGCAGCGTCCATCTCCACCACGTCCAAGGAGGTGCCGGCGGCGATGGCTCGGCAGGTGTGGCAGGTGCCGTCGGGAGTGGGCGTCGGCCCCTGAGCGCAGTTGAGGGCCTTGGCCAGGATGCGGGCAAGCGACGTCTTGCCCGTGCCCCGCGGGCCGGCGAAGAGGTAGGCGTGGCGGACGCTCCCCGATTGGACGGCGTTGGTCAGGGTCCGCACCACCGCCTCCTGGCCCACCACCTCGGCGAAGGTCTGGGGGCGGTACTTGCGGTAGAGGGCGGTCACCGGGGCGATTCTCGCAGATCGAACGTCGCCGCGACCCCTTCCGCCTACCCGGTGGCCGACCTCCGGGCACGGCCGCCCGCTCTCTGCCCGACCGGGCGGGTACGGCTCCCGCCTGTCCTGCCTGACTAAAAGTGATCAATAGTGGTCTACCGCGGCCACCCTGCCTGGGCGACCCTGAGGGCATGGACGGGGTCTACTCAGCGGGAGGAACCAGGGCCAGCCGGCGCTCGTCCAGGCGCATGGGGATGAAGGGGAGCCCTCGGGCAGCGAGCCAGTCGTCGAGGGCATGGGATGCCTCCCCCACTGTGCCCTCGGACACCTCGATCTCCCACCGGCCCTCCCGGGCGACGATCCTGGCCACGAGGCCACGCCGGGAGAGCGCCTCCAACGCCTCCCAGGCATCGGCAGGTCGGGCCAGCTCCACGCACACGGGCTCGGCCATCGCCTTCCATGGTGGAGTCTCGCCTCCGGCCGGGGAAGGCCAGGATTGATCACCGACCCGGACGCCGACCTCCTCCTCGAGCCCGAGCCCCAAGCCCCCGGCCGCCGGCGCGCCGCCGTCGACGGCAACGAGGCCGCCGCCCGCGTCGCCTACAAGGCCAGCGAGGTCATCGCCATCTACCCCATCACCCCCTCCTCGCCCATGGGCGAGCTGGCCGACGCCTGGGCGGCGGAGGGTCGGCGGAACGCCTTCGGCTCGGTGCCGGAGGTGATCGAGATGCAGAGCGAGGCGGGGGCGGCGGGAGCCGTGCACGGGGCTCTCCAGGGCGGCGCCCTGGCCACTACCTTCACCTCCTCCCAGGGCCTGCTCCTGATGATCCCCGACATGTACAAGATCGCCGGCGAGCTGACCCCGACCGTGTTCCACGTGGCAGCCCGGGCGGTGGCCACCCACGCCCTGTCCATCTTCGGCGACCACTCCGACGTCATGGCCGCTCGCGCCACCGGCTTTGCCCTCCTCGCCTCCAGCTCCGTCCAAGAGGCCCAGGACCTGGCCCTCGTCGCCCACGCCGCCACCCTCGCCTGCCGCGTCCCCTTCCTCCACTTCTTCGACGGCTTCCGCACCTCCCACGAGGTCGCCACCATCGAGCTCTTGGCCGACGAGGACATCCGGGCCCTCCTCGACGAGGAGCTGGTGCGGGCCCACCGGGAGCGGCGCCTCACCCCTGACCGGCCGGTGCTGCGCGGCTCGGCTCAGAACCCGGATGTCTTCTTCCAGGCCCGGGAGGCGGCCGGTCCCTACTACGCGGCCGTCCCCGCCATCGTGGAGGCGCAGATGGAGCGGCTGGCCGAGCTCGTCGGCCGCCGTTACCGCCTGTTCGACTACCGGGGCCATCCCCAGGCCGAGCGGGTGATCGTGGTCATGGGCTCGGCCGCCGGGGCGGTGGAAGAAGCGGTGGAGGCGCTGGTCGACCGGGGCGAGCGGGTAGGCATGGTGGTGGTCCGCCTGTTCCGACCCTTCGCCGCCGGCGCCTTCCTCAGCGTGCTTCCGGCCGAGGCGCGGCGGATCGCCGTCCTCGACCGCACCAAGGAGCCGGGAGCTCTCGGCGAGCCTCTGTTCGAGGACGTGGTCACCGCTCTCGCTGAGGCCGCCTGCCACGGTCGGGCTTCCCTTCCCCTCGTCATCGGGGGCCGGTACGGCCTCGGCTCCAAGGAGATGACCCCGGCCATGGCGGCGGCCGTCTTCACCGAGCTGGCCGCTGCCCAGCCCCGGGCCCGCTTTACGGTAGGCATCGAGGACGACGTGGGCGGTACCAGCCTCCGGGTCGACCGCTCCTTCTCCACCGAGGCCGACGACGTCCTCCGGGCCGTGATCTTCGGCCTGGGGAGCGACGGCACGGTGGGGGCGAGCAAGAACACGGTCAAGATCGTGGGCGAGGCCACGCCCCTCCATGTCCAGGGCTACTCCGTGTACGACTCGCGCAAGGCGGGGGCGGTGACCGTCTCCCACCTCCGCTTCGGGCCCCGCCCTCTCCGCTCCAGCTACCTCATCGAGGGGGCCGGCTTCGTCGTCTGCAACCAGTTCCACCTGTTGGAGAGGGTGGACGTGCTGGCGGCCGCCGAGCCCGGCGCCATCTTCCTCCTCAACAGCCCATACGGACCGGAGGAGGTGTGGGATCGGCTTCCCGCCGAGGTGCAAGCCGACATCATTGGCAAGGGGCTCCGCTTCTACGTGGTGGACGGCTACCGGGTGGCCCGGGAGACGGGGCTTGGCGCCCGCATCAACACCGTGCTCCAGACGTGTTTCCTCGCCCTGTCCGGGCTCCTCCCCCCTGACCAGGCGCTGGCCGCCGTCAAGCAGCGCATCCTCAAGTCCTACGGCAAGTTCGGCGAAGAGGTGCTCCAGCGGAACTTCGCCGCCGTCGACCGAGCCTTGGAGAGCCTGCACGAGGTGCCCGTGCCGGGCAAGGTCACCTCCTCCCGCCGCCGGCGGCCGCCGGTGCCTGCCGACGCCCCCCCGTTCGTGCAGCGGGTGACCGCTCGGCTGCTCGCCGGCCGGGGCGACGAGCTGTCCGTGAGCGCCCTACCTGCCGACGGCACCTTCCCTACCGGCACCTCCCGGTACGAGAAGCGGGCCCTGGCGGCCGAGATCCCCGTCTGGGATCCCGACATCTGCATCGACTGCGGCAAGTGCGCTCTCGTCTGCCCCCACGCCGCCCTCCGCATGAAGGTGTTCTGGCCCGAGGAGCTCGAGGGAGCCCCCGACGGCTTCCGGTGGAAGCGGTGGCGGGGCAAGGACCTGCCCAACCGGCTCCTCGCCATTCAAGTCGCGCCCGACGACTGTACCGGCTGCTCCCTATGCGTGGATGCCTGCCCAGTGACGAGCAAGACCGACCCCCGCCACAAGTCCATCAACATGGCCCCCCGCGAGCCCTTGCTCGAGCGGGAGCGGGCGGCCTTCGACTTCTTCCTCCGCCTGCCCGACATCGAGCGGCGCCTGGTGCGGCACGACCTCAAGGGGTCGCAGCTCCTGCCGCCCCTGTTCGAGTTCCCCAGCGCCTGCCTCGGCTGCGGCGAGACCCCCTATCTCAAGCTCCTCTCCCAGCTCTTTGGCGACCGTATCGTGGTCGCCAACGCCACCGGCTGCTCCTCCATCTACGGCGGCAACCTGCCCACCACCCCCTGGTCGTACGATGGGAGCGGCCGCGGCCCTGCCTGGGCGAACTCTCTGTTCGAGGACAATGCCGAGTTCGGCCTGGGCCTGCGCCTGGCCCTCGACGGCCAGATCGCCCGCGCCCGGGCGCTGCTCGAGCGGTTGGCGGCGTCGGTGGGGGACGGGCTCGCCTCGGCCATCCTCGAGGCCGAGCAGCGCGACGAGGGGGCTATCGCCGATCAACGGGCCCGGGTGGCCGAGCTCAAGGAGCGACTGGCCCTTCTGTCCGAGCCGGAGGCCCGCGAGCTCCTCGACCTGGCCGACGCCCTCGTGCGCAAGAGCGTCTGGATCGTGGGGGGCGACGGCTGGGCCTACGACATCGGCTTCGGCGGTCTCGACCACGTGCTCGCCTCCGGCCGAGACGTGAACGTGCTCGTCATGGACACCGAGGTGTACTCGAACACGGGTGGCCAGGCCTCCAAGGCCACTCCCCGCGGGGCGGTGGCCAAGTTCGCCTCGGCCGGGAAGGCCGGGGGGAAGAAGGACCTGGGGCTCTTGGCGATGACCTACGGCAACGTGTATGTGGCTCAGGTGGCTCTAGGGGCCAAGGATGCCCAGGCGGTGAGGGCGTTCGTGGAGGCCGAGTCCTACCCCGGGCCGGCCCTCATCATCGCCTACAGCCCGTGCATCGAGCACGGCTACGACCTGTCCGAAGGTCTCCGCCACCAGCGGGAGGCGGTGGAGTCAGGCTACTGGCCTCTCTACCGCTATGACCCCCGCCTGGCCGATCCCCTCCACCTGGACAGCCGCCCGCCCGCCCTGCCCCTGCGCGAGCTCGCCGCTAAGGAGGAGCGCTTCGCCCGGCTGGCCCGCATCCAGCCTGAGCGCGCCCAGGCCCTGCTCGACCTGGCCCAAGCGGATGTCGAGCACCGCCGAAGGCTGTACGAGCGCCTGGCCGAGGTGCACGCAGGTCGGGACGCAGGAGAGCGGGGCGTCCGGAGGGCGCTCCACGACGGGGACGACTGAGAGGCCCGGTCGCGCGGACTCGCCGTCGAGGTGGGCCACCCGGGCGGCGCCGGTGCCGCTTGCTCGGGCCAGGCGGCTCCGCGGCACCTGAGAGACACTGCTTAGCGCTGCTTCCTCCCGGACCTGACGCGGTTCGCAGGCTCCCAGTGCGCGGGACCTGACCGTCAACGCCACGCGCGCCGGCCCTGGCCCCGGACGACTCCGCCCCTCGGGCGGTGTTCGGCCCCGCTATAGCGGGTTGCGGGTTCAGGGAACCGCTAGCTCCCCACCTAGCGCGACCGGGCAGGAGGATCGTACCAAGGCCCGACGGCGAGCGGGTGCCACCACACGCTGGTAGGAGCGCGCCCAGCCGGCATCACGAGGGGCCGCTCGCAGCGCG
>FWPU01012568.1_pt1 | contig 11140 bp, 10 predicted proteins | sample 2228361 | NCBI WGS metagenome assembly FWPU01 (sample SAMEA103939777, study PRJEB20133) | metagenome | reverse complement strand
AATGATTCATTCCAGTTGTAGCTGCTAGGCACAGATTCAACAAGAACACCCACGTTATCAAATACGGATATTGACGTTGAATAGGCTGGAGATACAAAGGGAATGCTTGTTTCTCTTGAGGGGCCGATGTTATGAATACTGATAGTCTCTGTGTAATATAACCAGCCCCATGGATCTATTCTTACATCTGTCACTCTATCTGCAACAATCATTGGGGTATAGGACTTTATCTGTAATGTGAGTGGTTCGTACTTCATTGGAGATATATTCTCTCTGCGACCCTCTGGTGATGTGTCAACTAATGTTTCACCACTACGTAATGCAAAAGATAAGGATGCGCCATGTAGGACATAAGGAACTAGTGGATACCGGAAACAGCGGAATAAAAAGATGTTATTATTGAAGTCAGAGATGGTCTTTAAAGAGTGATAATAGATAGTCACAGTAAAAATGTATGATTCCATGTAGTCCACGGCGTCAAAGAAGTGGACACGCCAATGCATCATACCCGAAACGTCCTCAAGTCGAACCAGTCTGAGTGCGTTATCCTGACTATCTTTAGCATATACATTTATGAAATTGGCAACATAATCTTGGGGAACATAGAATTCGATTGCATTGATGGGCAGAGAAAGATTGTTTACTACCGTAAAGCTGTCTTCAATTTTTGTCTCATGATACAACAGTGTAGTGACTGTTCTGCCAACTATAAGACGCATACCAAGTAATGCCACATAGGGCATCTCAAAGGTCACATTGAAGTGTGTAACACTTGTCGCATTTGATGGGTCGGTTGCATTCAGGTAGAGTGTATGAGTCCCTGGACTATATTCATCAAGGCTGATTGCTGCGGTCCATAGTTTTGTAGTGAAGTCATATTTTAGTTTGATCCACGATCTGTTATCAATACGGTATGCGGCTCTTCGTACGAGCGATTCATCGGTTGCATTTAGTTCAATATTCATTACCCATGAAAGTACAGAGCTTGGAGTGGGACTATTCGCAATGAGCGTGGGAGGTGAATTAGGTCTGAAAGACACATAGAGAGGATTAGACCAATCAGAGTGAGAGGTAGGCAGTGAATTGAAGTCTTCAGTACTGCACATCATGAAGCTAAACGGATAAGACACATCAGTGGCATTCAAAATAGGGATGTCATTGAAGTCAGTACTATTCATTCTAATAAAGTACTCAAGGCGGGTATTAGTTCCATCATCACTGGCATTGGCTGCAACAATACGACTCTGGTCAGTATCTGCCTCATGAGCAAAAGTACTAGTTCCATGAGCATCTCTGTAGACAATATCACTTGATGATGCAGGATTTGTGAACGTGGTACCGATTCTTTTCAGTGTGATGACATATTCAAGGTCCTGTCCATACAATTCATGATTTGGAGAAGTATATGCGCGTTCGGCAGGAATGACAAAGTGTCTGATCTCACCAATACGCATACCAAGTATAGCAGACTTGTAGTCCGCAAGCAGATTTTCGTTATTGATGGGGGTTGTGGATGAGTCAGTTGGTGCATCACCCTCTTCAACGAGAGTGCCATTTCGGAGATATAGTTTGTAGTGAACTGTCACAGCCTCGGTTCCGGTGACACGAGAATAGGTCATATGAGGCGTGCCTGGTGCATAACCAAAGAGGATATCGGAACCATTTATACCAGATGTGGAGAAGGAACCATTGGGATGTTTCCAGCCCAGGGCAATCCAGCCCTGTGTTTTAGCCGAGAGTCCAACGTATAATATTGTGGAGTTGTGTTCAAGATATACGGTGATTCCAGTCGCTGGATCTGTATACTGAGCGGCATACTCTTGTGGATCTATAATGCCGTCCGCATTTCCATAATGAACGTCCACATAGGGAATAGTGAGATTCAAATCACTCTGTGACAGGACTACGCGTCTGTCATTATCAGCTGAAGCGACAGGACTCACAGAGGGTATATTTGGGGAAGTTGTCACACTAAAGGCAGCACTTGCTAGAAAGAGGATCAGTAGTGCAATTGATGCAATTCGTCTGTGTACAAGACTCACGTCATATCACCGTATACCGCGTCATAGAGTAGTTTGTCCGCATGATTTGATATGTTCCATACTAGACTACGGACGGTGGCGTCAACTATGGGTCAGTTAAAATACGTTTCGGACGTTCAACTACTGTATAAGAACACATAGACATGGAGCTAGCACATATGTTTTGAGAGAGATCGCTTAGCCATCATTAGAGTGCATTCTACTTCTTCATAATCGACATGTAAAAAAGGGAACACCGGTCTAGACGATGGAGAGATGACATAGGATGATATTGTCGTTGTTTGTTATGTTAATTGCCTTCTTTATCGTTGTTCTTGTCATGCCAACCGCAATGCGGGTCTTTAGAGAGAAAGGCATGACGGGAATTGATGTTCATAAGCCAGACCGACCGGAGATACCAAAGGGTGGCGGTGTGGTGATATTGTTTGCAATAGTGATCGCACTTGTTGCCGCAATTGGTATCACTACTTTCAGCGGAGAAAACATCAATACAGGACTTCTTGCAGCTCTGGTGTCCATACTCATGGCGGGAATGATAGGACTACTTGATGACATCCTAAACTTCAGAAATACCATAAAAATAGTCCTACCGCTGGTTGCATCAATTCCAATGGCTGCAATGCAAGTTGGAATCACAACAATGAACATGCCCTTTATTGGTGTTATCAACTTTGGAATAATCTATCCGCTGCTCATAGTGCCGCTCATGATGACCTTCATTATCGATTCAACCAATATGTATGCTGGAATGAATGGCCTTGAGGCAGGTCTTGCAACAGTAAACGCATCCGCTATCTTGGTCTATGTCATATTCCAATTACTCCTTGGGAAGCTGTCGTACTCCAGTGCACTAGACAACACAATAATGATTGCAGCCTCGGTCATGGCCGCTTGTGCGGCATTTTTGTTGTTTAACAGATACCCTGCAAAAGTACTAACAGGAGATGTGGGACTGCTTCCAATTGGAGCGGCGCTTGGCGCATCACTCATTCTTGGGAACATGGATCGGCTCGCAATAGTACTCTATATTACATATGGACTAAACTTCTTGTTATACCTATTCTACAGAGTGTATATTTGGCGGACGGGTAAAGAATATGTGAAATTTGCAAGCGTACGACCGGATGGTAGTCTGGAGGTGATTGGTCCATATACCTTATACTGGCTAGTCCCATATCTGTTTAGGAGAACAGGAGAAAAGAGGAACGTAATGATTTTAGTATTAATACAGGCCATAATCGCATATACTGGAGTGGCCATGTTGATAGTGAGTTAGTGATGCCTGGAGATATTCTAGACCAGCTTTGAAGACAGGTATTCATCTACGACATAGTCCATACCATATCTGCTGAATGCCTGTTGTTCAGCCTTCACACGCATGTCTTTGAACTGTCGCAGATATTCCTGCCACTCAGAGCCTCCATAACGAATGTCTCGTGCCAGATCATCAAGCCGTTTGAGGTCTGCATCAGTCATTGGTTCAGTAGGCAGTTCATACTGTTTTATATCACTAGGAGTGACACCAATCCATTTAGCATCACTCACTGTGAGATTACTAATATGGGCAGCATTGGCACTTCCAGCAATGATCACGCGAGCGATATGCATTCCCCAAGGGTCACCATCTGTAAACAGATACACAGGAAGTCCAAGTTCATCATGCAACCTACGGATCAGACGACGTGTTGCGCGAGGCGGTTGACCACCTAATTGAACTAGCACAGCTCTGAATCGTTCCCATGCCCTTGTTTCAATTAGTCTTGAGAACATTCCACCACACTCTATGCCAAGAATGATCTCTGCCTCAGAACGGACTGGTTCTGCTGTCATGAGTGCAGGACCGATTGGTAGGCCATCGGGACTCACTGTCAAGTCGACCTCGCGTCCCTCATAACCGGGTACAGTATATCGCATCACTACTGGACCGTAGATGGATGAGTGTTCCTCGGGATATAGACCAAACTCCTCGCGTGGAATACCGAGAATACATTCAAGATCCGTCACAATACGGTCAGACTCATCCTGATCCTTGAATCTGACTCCGAAGGCCTCAGCCGAATAATAGAGGTCCCTGAGAGAACTTGTACGCCCAGAGGTGAGCAGACGTTTGGCAAAAGATGCTACCCAGACGGTCTGTGCAAAACTCCGCACATGACGAATGTTACTCGAGTCACGGATTGTGTGCATCTCTCCTAATGTGAATTGATTGAGTTCAGGACTAAAGACAATGTTGGATGTGTCTCTGTCAGGTATTATAAGTCTGGGATACTCATTTTCACGGACGGATGATACTATTGATTCACCCAATCGTTTCAGAACATCAAGCGGTGTTGTCTCTCTCTTCATCTTTTGGCACCTCGAAAAGACGTCGTACTAGCTCATCAGTATCTGGCAAATCCACCTCTGCCAGTTCTGAACCGAACTTTACAATCAATCTGAACTCTCGGGCAAACTCTCTCATACGTTTTGACGCTCTAGCAGCCTTTTCAGAGCCACGCATTGACTCTCTCAACAGCCGTCCAAGATTTTTATATAGAACAATCAATTCATGTTCAATCTCAGGAATTGAGGCGATAGACTGTTTTCCTGCCGCTTTATACGGGATTCGCGTAGAACAGAGATGGACGAACAGTTGAACAGGACGTGAGTTCAGACCATAGTGGGACCAACGAATATCATGTACAACTTTGTTGAGTAAGCAGTCACCAGTATCATATAACAATGGAACTCTATTTGCGAATCTTTGAATTGCAGGTACATCCATAACAGAAAAGTCAGGGACAATAGCTGCTACTCCTTCAAGCAGAAAAGGATTGCCTTGCCATTCATTGATAGGACTTCGTGAATATACGACACGGTCGATCTTGAATAACGCTTGCACTGCAGCCAACATTGGCTCGGCACCAATTGGACTCAGACTGATAGCACTTGGCCGGTCAATACCATCGAATGACCGGAGAGCATTACTTAGTTTCAATATATCCTCTCTTGACAGACTGCTGATTGGATGGTTTACGTTTATTGAAATGAAGGACAGTAGACGCCGGGCGGTTCTTTCGCCAAGTTGTTGAAAAGACTCGACCAAAAGGTCCTGAATACGCATTGTGGGAGGATTACTGGCAATGAGTCTGCGAAGCAGTTCGGGATCCGCAGAACGAGGATGCGGCCTCATTACTCTTGTTCTTGCAGGAGTTTGTAGATGCCATGGACCAAAGGTCAGCGGAGATGACTCATTCAGATGTATAATAATTCGGGCATGGGGTGTGCCAATAGTACTAAGTCGGAGATACTCTATGACACGTTCTTGTGCACGCCGTAGTTCACCTCGGATATGGAGTGTGACGGTGGTACCCCGTTCAGATCTGTCAGAGGACAATACTGTATCTACAATGGGAATGTTGCGCTCTACATTGATGAAGACTCTGAAGAAACGGCCTGGGGTCGCATCTGTCTTTGTATGTATCTCAACTGGCATATCTGTCGTGATCTGACCGTACAGAACCGCCATGGTCACGCCGAGTCCAAATGTACCTCGTCGTTGTCGTTCTTCATACTTGCTACCATAGAAGACTTGACCAAAAGAACTGGCAACCTGATCATATGGTACACCAGAACCGTTGTCAGCACATGTGATGGCAACACTGTTTGCCGAGTCCTGCCTCAGACTCACTGAGACTACTGGTGCAACACCAGCATCATCACATGCATCTAAACTGTTTTCTACGAGTTCTCTTACGGCGGAATAGACTGCTTGGACAGGATTTCCAAAACCAGCCATCTGTCGATTACGATAGAAGAACTCGGACGGCGATATACTTGTGAATATATCACGTTCATCATTGTGACTGCTCATTCATCTCACAACTTATCGTTGTCAGTCAGATAATGAAATATGGCATTACATCACGGAGAGTACAGATGTCACTCCCAGATGTCAGCCTCTGCACGGACAATCTCCCTTCGCATTCGTTCCAGATATTTATAGACCACTCCATGAGGCGCACCCTCAATGATCATCTCGATTGCGCGAGAGGCAATCTGCAGACGAGGATATGTACCGATAATTGAGATTGTATCACCATATACCGAGATCTTGACTCCAGTGATATCCTCAATCACTCTTCTAGCACGTCCATTCTCTCCAATCACACGACCGGCTATGCGTTTTAGATGAGAACGTGTTGAACCAACAATTTCGCGTAGAGAATACACGACTAGAGATGCATCATCATCATCAAGTAGAGCAAATGCATTCTTAGGACTGAAACCCCTTGCCATAGCACGTATGATATCACGGGCTTTCCACATATTTACAGGGCCATCTACATCTGTTTTACCAGTGATACATACAAGACCCTCTGGGGATATCTCAATCACGACATTGGTCAGCTCTTCTACACGCTTTTTCACTCGACCATTGCGTCCAACTATGACACCAATTCTATCACTGGGAACCCGGATGGTCTCACGATACAACATCATTATTAGCTCCAGACGAGGTTATTTCATCCAACATGTGTGTAATCTCAGGTGTTTCAACACCGAGTCTGCGGAAATAGTCTGTAATGTTTTTAATATCACGCAATAGGTATTTTTCAGCATTTGGATGACTAGTCAATACAGACTGGGATACATCTATAAAGACCGGTTCGTTGTACCACATGATATTGTATTCACTGAGGTCAGCATGAACAAGTCCGGCCTTATTATAACCTATATCAATCATGTTCATTATATCATCAAACACGTCTACTGGTGACTCTAACTTAACATTCCGGAGTAGTGGTGCAGGAGTGCCGTCCATAACATCTCCAATGAATTCCATCACGAGAACATTACGTTCAACAGCAATTGGACGAGGGACACGTACGCCCGCTTCATGAAACTTTTGAAGGTTCTTATATTCTTTCAATGCCCATTGAGGGATTAGTTGGCGAACTTGATGGGGAACAGAGATGAAACGCGGATCTCCTTGGATATACTCGTACATGTAAGATGACTCCGCAGTAGACATCCGGTATATCTTGACCGCTACAGACTTTTCTTCTGTGTCCACCCCCCGATACACATTTGCTTCCTTTCCCGAACTCAGAACGCCATATATTCTACTGAGAACACCACGATTCAACAGTCTGTAAAGGACCTTGAGTGTGGGAGGATCGATGACACCCTCAACTACCTTAAACTCATCTGCATCAAGTCTCCGCTTACTGCTACGTCGTTCAATCTCTGAATCAATCTGCCGCATGCGGGTCTCGATTCGTTTCATACAGACCAGCTCATATTGTACTTATCCGAACATACCCTTAAGATAGGTCTGTTAAGTTGGATTAAATATTTCGTTAAGGGGTATATAACGTCAAGTATGTATATTGTTAACGGAAAACACTATAGAAAAAAGTACTTGGAAAACAGCCTGGCATTGAACATCAAAACATCTTGAGTATGCCTTTCTTTTGAAGCCAATCAATCTCGTTTGTACGATAACGCCAGACAACGTCACAACGGCTGCCACTCTGGAAGTCCCATGGCACCACAAGAACCATGTCATTGACCTTCATCCAGACTCGTTTTTTCAGGCGACCAGGAATTCTCCCAATACGGACCTCCCCGTCTTCGCAACGTACACGAACTCGATCAAAACCTAGCATTTGAACTATGATGCCAAACATCTCACCATTTTCGCGGTCTGGGGTTCTAACACGAACTGATTCACCGGTCTCACTAACACTATCATCAAAGTATCTATCTGACAAGACAATCCTCCATGGAAGATAGAAGTATGTCCTAAGGACACAAAGGGGAGAGTCACATATGATTTAAGTATGTCGGCCCGACTGTATAGTGGGCTACCATACGTAATTACTGGTCAATGTTCTCGGGTGCAATGAAATAGAACTGATCATTTAGAAAAAGTCCTCGTACAGTGTTTCCAACATCTACAGTGCACGTGACACGCTTTTCATCCACTTCAATAATCTGAAAGTTCTGAAGGTCCATGAGTTGATAGGGTTGTTGATAGCCATGAGTAATAACAGTGTATAGACGACTCTCAGCCGCGGGTGCAATATACATCATCGTCTGCCACTTGGCACTCCTAGGAGATACACTGAAAGTATGGCCACTTTCAAGGTCTTGACAATTGAGCGTACCTGGCCCAACCTTTTTGACCTGACACACATGCCCGTCAACTATAATGAAATCGCCCGCAACGAAACGAGGAAGTCTGAGCATTATTGTGATTCTGTACCTTCGGCGACCATCATGTTCCTGTGTGACTAACTTGTAGTTCTCTTTTCTATCAGCAAGAAAAGTCCATTCTATCTCATCTGCAATCTTGCGTGCGAGATGTTCAGAGCCAATTTTGAGATCAATACCATACTTGTGTTCATCAATCGAGGTCACAAATGCCTTGACATCATGTCCGTATTCCGAGTGCGTTCGTCTGGTGACAATCTCTGTCATGAGACCGGACTCGAAATCAGTGAGTCTTCGTTCATCAGCACGGACCTGTATAATTGCATCATGATATCCACTACTCATCAATGCACATGTTTCGCATGTCGCATAATCAATTCGAATCTTTGTACAGACTTGTTCCTCATGAGATGAGAGATCTGGATGTGCCATACCAGTGCCGACCACAACAATATCAATAGTACGGTCTAGTCTCTTTTCAATATAGAAGTCTACACGAACGTCATTGTTTAGTCTTGAGACAACGTAGGGGAGTAGGATATGGATCTGGTTTTGAAGGAGTTCCTCCGAGGACACGTCGGTATCAACAATGGGCTTCCAACCACTGGTAACACGTACGGCATTGCAACTCTTGCAGACAGTCATCAATAATGAGGGCGCCACTCGAATTAGCGGATGCAGATTCCTGTAACACTGCGGACATAGACCGTCTGTGACTGCAGATTGACCGCATATATAACATGGGGCAGGCATATCGAATGATCACCTTCTATTGCGATGGATAGTTCTAATATTATTAGAGTATACACATTTTAATGAGACCGCCCCTGCATAGAATGAAGTTCTTGTCATTCAGAGTCGTACCCACTGTGCATGAGGATGTCCATCGATGTAGATGACAGCCTGCCGATGCACTAAGCCCGCCTCAATAGCTGCATTGACTGTGACTGTACCAACCATGTTTACGATAGTAGCACGTCTCATATATTCCAAACATGTCTTAAGGTCTACTAGGTCTCCACCATAGAACTCCTCACTCACCTTAAAGTGAAGGTCACCTTGTACAAGAGTCTTTCCCAAGAGCCCCTTGTCACATGCTGAAACAACATAGTGTTCGGGCGTTTCACGAACTCGCACATACACTGATGACAAATCTCATCACATCCAATCAGACAGGTCTTATCGCAGTACGGGCACCACAGGCGCTACATACTAGATAATATGCCCCAGACTCCTTTGTTTCGTTGGTATCTGGACGACCACATACAGGACATATGATGTATTGGCGGATATATTCCCAGAGGACCCTGTTGACTTCTTCTGGTGAAAACTTCCCATTGAAGATAGCAGTACTGCCCTCAATAATACCTGCGGTGGCGAGCTGCCCGGCGACATACTTCACTATTTCTTTACCCGGCCGATTGAGTATGTCAATTATTGGCTGAAAATTGTGCCAGAATGTCCGATTTCCCTGTATCATTGTTTCAACATTTGGCACTTGAAAACGCTCACCCGATCTCTTGAAGGCATCAGGGGGAATCTGAGAACGTGCCCGTTCAAGGTATTTTTCATAGTCGTCCATGAGTGGACAAGTGGACCATTAGGCTATTGAATCTTCTGATGAAGCATGTACACATTTTATAGTGCAAAAATATCCGCTCTATTTTGCTCATATTTGAATTCATCAGTCATCTAGAGATCGCATGGGAGATATTTGCTTACACTCACTTCACGTATCTTTTGTGCATCCAGCAGGTCAATTATGTATAGATTCACCTCGGTCTTTGTAAAGCCTTTTGCAACAAAGAATTCGATTATATCTTTACCATCCACACCACGGCCATCACCCTTACGAGCTGCTTGCTGCCTTATGAATTCAAATACCTGTGACTCACGTGTCTTGTTTGAACCCTCAGAAACATTTGAACTGACAGAGGGGGATATAGGTTCACTCGTCCGTGTCTTTGTTGATGTCTTAGTAGCTGACAATACAATAGGCGCATCGCCTGTCGTGAGTGACTCAACAGACTCTATATCAGACAAAGAACGCCCACGAGAAGGCACATCTGAAAGAACAATCAGTCCTCTCAGGCGTTCCAGTATATGCAGAGTGATGTAATTTGGGTCTGTTAGTCTACGAATGATCTCAGGCTCAATATAGATATCCTGTTGACCAGACTGCTTGATCTTCCCAATAACAAGCACTAGCACACCCTCTTCTACGTTTCGTACAAGATTGAGTTTTTTTAGGTCCGAGTCCCATGCCTTAACTTGGACTGTATCAGTACCATCATCAAGAATAATGGACGCATATTCTCGTTCTTTTTTAGACTGAATACTCCGAACCACATGACCAACAACCATTACACGGCGCATCTCTATACCCAGAGGTGAAACAAAGTGTGGTCCTTGTGAATCGAAGCGAGCCTGTACTATGTCAGATATATTGACTCTTACAGTTGTTGCTCGTGCCATCATAGTTTTAACAACTCACCTATATGTTACTGTCTCATGCTATATATTGTTGATGCAGTCAAATACTCGTCACATGAATTCACTAAGGCTGCTTTGAAACGAGGCATCACGTTGTGACTCATAGTGTTCTTTTAGACGGGTCAATGCACCTCTGACGCGCTCCTCACTGAACTCGTGTCTAGAACAGAGTAGACTCATGATGGTATCCTCATTTGCTGTCGCCCATTTGAGTTCTGGAAGTGGTATCTCAGGTGCTTCAATGAATATTCTACGGATCTCATCAATAGGAGTTTCAAACGTGAACCCTTTTGCAGCAATGACACCCTCAAGATTACCATAAGTCTTGATTAGTTTCAATGCAGTCTTTGGTCCAACGCCCGCAATCTTGTCATTGTAGTCAGTACCCACAAGAATGGCTATGTCAA
>FWPU01012567.1_pt1 | contig 11142 bp, 9 predicted proteins | sample 2228361 | NCBI WGS metagenome assembly FWPU01 (sample SAMEA103939777, study PRJEB20133) | metagenome | reverse complement strand
TCGAACCCGCGTCGGCGCCCACGACCAGTAAGTCCGTCGCCTTCGTCACCGAGCTCCCCACCTTGCCCCCGCGCGCCCGGATCGCTTCCTCGGCCTCTCCCCGGCTCATCGTCTCCAGCCGCCCAGTCACCACGATCGTCAGTCCCGCCAGTGGCCCCTCCGCTGCACCCGCCCCCTCCATCCGCGGGTTGATGCCCGCGGCGATCAACCGCTCGACAATTTCCCGGTTCTCCGGCCGCCGCACCCATCCCTCGATGCTCGCCGCTACCACCGGCCCAATCCCCTCGATCTGCTGGAGCTCCTCGGCGGTCACCCCCCGCAGCCCCTCCAGGCTCCCGATGTGCTCTGCCAGCAGCCGCGCCGTCTCCATCCCCACGTGGCGGATGCCCAGTGCGAACAGCACGTTCGGCAGCGGCCGCCCCTTGCTTGCCTCGATGCTCCGCAGCAGGTTCTCCGCCGTCTTCTCCCCCACCTTGTCGAGCTGCAGGAGCTGCTCCTTCGTCAGCGCGTAGATTTCCGCTACGCTCCGCACCAGCCCCGCCTGGTAGAGCGCAATCGCCATCTTCTCCCCCAGCCCCTCGATGTCCATCGCGCCCCGGCTGGCAAAGTGCTCAATGAGCCGAATCTGCTGCGCTGGGCAGGCGGCGTTCGGACAGTACACGGCCGCCTCTGTCGGGTCGCGCGAAACCGGCGTCCCGCAGGCCGGGCACCGCTCCGGCATCACGAACTCCCGCTCTTCCCCCGTGCGCAGCTGCACAATCGGCCCCACCACCTGCGGAATCACCTCCCCCGCCCGCTGCACAATCACCGTATCCCCAATCCGGATGTCCTTCCGCCGGATGTCGCCCTCGTTGTGGAGCGTCGCCAGCGATACCCGCGCGCCGCCCACCACCACCGGCTCCAGCACTGCGAACGGTGTCAGCACCCCCGTCCGCCCGACGTTCACCTGGATGTCCAGCAGCTTCGTCGTCCGCTGTTGCGGCGGGAACTTGTACGCCGTCGCCCAGCGTGGCTCCCGCCCCACCGCCCCCAGCCGCTCCCACGCCTCCGTGTCATCCAGCTTCAACACCACCCCGTCGATGTCGTAATCGAGCCGCTCCCGTTGCTCCCCCCACCACACGATCCGCGGCAGCGCCTCGTCCAGTGACGCGTGCAGCCGCGCCTCCGGGTTCACCGGGAACCCCATCTCACGCAGCCACCCCAGGATCTCGAAGTGGCTCCGCGGGTGACTCCCCTCGCACCACCCGAGCTGGTACACGAACATCGCCAGGGGCCGCGATGCCGTCACCGCTGGGTCCTTCTGGCGCACCGCCCCCGCCGCCGCATTCCGCGGGTTCGCGTACAACGGCAGCGGCCGCTTCCCCTCTCGCTCCCGCCGCAGGTTCTCCTCCCCGATCTGCGCGTTCAGCTCCTCGAACCCACTCCTCGGCATGTACACCTCGCCCCGCACCTCGAACCGTTCCGGGTACGCGCCGCGCAGCTCCTTCGGAATCGAAGCGATCGTGCGCAGGTTCTCCGTCACGTTCTCGCCGTGGTACCCGTCGCCCCGCGTCGCCCCCTGCACGAATCGCCCACGCTCGTACACCAGCGCAATCGCCAGCCCATCAATCTTCGGCTCCGTCGTCACCGGGAACGTCTCGATCCCCAGCCGTTCGGCCGCCCGGCGGTGCCACGCCCGCAGATCCTCCTCGCTGAAGCAGTTCGAAAGGCTCAGCAGCGGCACCCGGTGCTCCACCACCTCGAACGTCGGCAGCGGCGCACCGCCAACCCGCTGCGTCGGCGAATCCGGCGTGATCAGCTCCGGGTACGCCGCCTCGATCGCCCGGAGCTCGTTCATCAGGTCGTCGTAAGCCTCGTCCGAAATCTCCGGCTGGTTCAGCTCGTAGTAGAGCCGGTTGTGATAGTTGATCAGCGAGCGCAGCTCCTCGCTCCGAAGCCGCGCCTCGTACTGGGTCTTCGGCACCTCGCGCATGCCCCGGAAGTATACCCCCGGCCCGCCGCAGCCTCCGTGATACACTCGCCGCATGCGCGATCGCGTGGTCGTCATCGATTACGACGCCGGCAACCTCCGCTCCGTCGCCCGCGCCCTCGCCCACGTCGGCGCCGACCCCTACGTCAGCGCCGACCCCGCCGATATCGCCACAGCCGGCGCGCTCGTCCTCCCCGGCGTCGGCGCCGCCGCCGATACCATGCGCAACCTCCGCGAGCGCGGCCTCATCGAACCCATCCGCGCCTACATCGCCGAAGACCGCCCCTTCCTCGGCGTCTGCATGGGCCTCCAGGCCCTCCTCGAACGCTCCGAAGAAGGCGACCAGGCATGCCTCGGCGTGCTTCCCGGCACCGTCCGCCGATTCCAGCCCGGCCCCGGCCACAAGGTCCCCCATATGGGCTGGAACACCGTCACCTGGCGCTATGCCCACCCGGTCACCGAGGGCATCCCTGCCGGCACCTACTTCTACTTCGTCCACTCCTACTACCCCACCACTCCGGACCCTGCCCTCGTCCTCGGCGAAACCGAATATGGTGTGGTGTTCCCCTCCGTCCTCGCCCGTGGCTACCTGGTGGCCACGCAGTGCCACCCCGAAAAGAGTGGCCGCGATGGCCTCCGCCTCTACGCAAACTTCGTCCGCTGGGCCCGCGACGGCGCCCCCATCCCCGCCGCCGCCACAGCCCCGTGACCTTCGAAGTCATCCCCGCCATCGACCTCCGTGGCGGCCGCTGTGTCCGCCTCCACCAGGGCGACTACGCCCGCGAAACCGCCTACAGCGATGACCCCGTCGCCGTCGCCCGCCAGTGGCAGGCCGAAGGCGCCCCCCGCCTCCACGTGGTCGACCTCGAGGGCGCCCGCGAAGGCCACCCCGTCAACACACCCGCCATCGAGGCCATCTGTCGCGCCGTCACCATCCCCGTCGAAGTCTCCGGCGGCCTCCGCACCCTCGACGATATCGAGGCCACCCTCGCCCGCGGCGCCGCCCGCGTCCAGCTCGGCTCCATCGCCGTCAGAGACCCGGCCCTCACCCGGGCCGCCATCCACCGCTTCGGCCGGGCCATCGTCGTCGCCATCGATGCCCGCGATGGCTTCGTCCGCACCGATGGGTGGCTACACGGTAGCAACGTCCGCGCCATCGACCTCGCCCGCGAGCTCGACACCGCAGGCGTCGCCCGCATCATGTTCACCGATATCTCGCGCGACGGTACCCTCTCCGAACCCAACTTCCAGGCCTACCACGACCTCCTCGCCGCCGTCCGCTGCCCTGTCGTCGCCTCCGGCGGCATCTCCGCCCTCGACCACCTCGTCCGCCTTGCCGCCATCGGCTGCGAAGGCGCCATCGTCGGCACCGCCCTCTACGAGCGCCGCTTCACCCTCGCCGAAGCCCTGGCTGCGGTGGCCACAGCGTAGCTGCATGCCCGCCCGTCGACAGCCCGCCCCGCCAGCCCCACAATCGAACACATGCTCACCCGGCGCATCATCCCCTGCTTCGACGTCGACCGCGGCCGCGTCGTCAAGGGCGTCTCCTTCGTCCAGCTCCGCGACGCCGGCGACCCCGTCGAGCTCGCCCGTCGCTACGAAGAAGCTGGCGCCGATGAGCTCGTCTTCCTCGACATCACCGCCTCCGCCGAGGACCGCACCACCACCTACGACATGGTCGCCGCCACCGCCGAACAGGTCTTCATCCCCTTCACCGTCGGCGGCGGCATTCGCACCACGGCCGACATGAAGATCATGCTCGAGCTCGGCGCCGAAAAAGTCTCCATCAATACCGCCGCCATCCAGGATCCCGATCTCGTCAGCGCCGGCGCCGACCGCTTCGGCAGCCAGTGCATCGTCGTCGCCATCGACGCCCGCCGCGTCGAAGGCCTCCCCGGCCGCTGGGAAGTCTACTCCCACGGCGGCCGCGTCCCCACCGGCCTCGATGCTGTCGAATGGGCAGTCGAAGTCACCCGCCGCGGCGCCGGCGAACTCCTCGTCACCAGCATGGATACCGACGGCCACCAGCAGGGCTACGACGTCGACCTCCTCCGCGCCATCGCCGATGCCGTCCCCGTCCCCGTCATCGCATCCGGCGGCGCCGGCGGCCCCGACCACATGGCCGCCGCCCTCCTCGAGGGCCACGCCGATGCCGTCCTCGCCGCCAGCATCTTCCACTTCGGCACCTACTCCATCCGCCAGGTAAAGGAAGCCCTCGCCGCCCGCGGCATCCCCATCCGGCCCGTCCCGGGGTCCTCAACATGAGCGAGGTCGAACGCCTCACCTTCGGCCCCGATGGCCTCGTTCCCGCCGTCGTCCAGGACGCCGATACCGGCGAGGTCCTCATCCTCGCCTACATGAACGCCGAAGCCCTCCGCCGCACTATCGAATCCGGCCTCGTCACCTTCTGGAGCCGCTCCCGCGGCCAGCTCTGGCAAAAGGGCGAAACCAGCGGCAACACCCTCGCCCTCGTATCCATCGCCAAGAACTGCGAGGCCAACTCCCTCCTCGTCCGCGCCCGGCCGTCCGGCCCGGCCTGCCACACCGGCCACACCACCTGCTACTACCGCCCCCTCGACCCCGCTACCGACCTCCCCGCCTGACCGCCCCGCCATGGATTCCCGCGACTTCGGCCTCCTCCTCATCGCCCTCGGCGTCGTCGCCGTCGTCGTCGGTGCCCTCGTAGCATTCGGCGCCTTCAACTGGTTCGGCCGCCTCCCCGGCGATATCCGCATCGAAAGCGGCGGAACCCGCGTCTACATCCCCATCACCACCATGGTCCTCCTCTCCATCCTCCTCTCCCTCGTCGCCGCCATCCTCCGCCGCTTCCAGTAGCATCGCCCCATGCCCAAGCCCGATTACACCGCCCTCGAATTCCCGCCGCCGCCCGCCGACCGTCCCTACGTCATCGTCAACATGGTCATGTCCGTCGATGGCAAGGTCGTCGTCGAAGGCACCGAGCAGGGCCTCGGCAGCCCCGTCGACCAGCGCCTCATGCGCGAACTTCGCGTCCACGCCGATGTCGTCCTCAACGGCGCCAGCACCCTCCGCGCCAGTGGCACATCCTCACGCCTCGGCGATCCCATCCTCGAACAGGTCCGTGCCGCCCGCGGACGCCCCAACCTCCCCATCGCCGCCACCATTACCGCTAGCGCCGACCTTCCCCTCGATCGCGTCTTCTTCACCGCCCGCGACTTCGAGGCCATCGTCTACGTCACCCGCGGCGCGCCGAACGACCGCATCCAGGCCATCCGCGCCACCGGCCGCCCGGTCGTCCAGCTCCCCCGGCGCAACGACCTTGTCGCCATGCTCCGCCACATGCGCCAGGAACTCGGCGCCAGCCTCCTCCTCTGCGAAGGGGGCCCCACCCTCAACGCAGGCCTCTTCCAGGTCGGTGCCGTCGATGAGCTCTTCATCACCATCGGCCCGCGCATCGTCGCCGGTCGTGAGACCCTGACTCCCGTGGAGGGCGACCGCCCCTTCACGCGCCGCACCATGCGGCAGCTCACGCTGCTCTCTGCCGTTCCCAACGAGGCCACCGGCGAGCTCTACTGCCGCTACCGCGTCTCCTAGGCCGTCTCGATCACCACCGTGGCCGCCACCACCGCCGCTGCCATGCCCCACAGCGTCGGCACGAAAGCCCACCGCGCATACCTCGCCGGCCGGTAGTCCGCTCCATGCTGGCGCGCCAGGCTCAGCCAGAACACCGTGCTCAACGACCCCACCATCGTGAAGTTCGCGCCAACCGTCAGCCCGATGAGCGTCCCAACCACGAGCGCCTCGTGCTCCCCCGGCCGCGAACCAATGGTCGCCGCCAGCAGCAGCGCCGCCGGCCAGTTGTTCACCAGGTTCGCAAGGACCGCCGCAAGCACCGCCGCCCCGCCGATGGCAACCAGGAGCGGCTGCCCCCCAAGCCAGCCCAGCAGCCGCGCCAGCCAGTCCAGCGTGCCCGCCGCTACCACGCTCTCCGCGAGCACCAGCAGGCCCGCAACGAACAGCAGCACCCCCGGCGCCACATGCCGCCGAAACTGCGCCCCATCGATCGGCCCCCCAAGCCGCGCCGCCACCGCCATCGCGCACCCGCCGACCACTGTCACCGCGCCCAGCGGCCAAGCCAGCACCCCGGCAGCCACGTACCCCGCCGCGAGGCCCGCCACCATCGCCAGCGCCGGCCCCACCGGCCGCTCCACCGCGAGCCACTTCCCCGCGTCGTCAGCCTCCGCCAGGACCCCGGGTGCCGAGCGCCGGAGTGTCACCAGCGCTAGGGCAGCCGCGCCCGCCGCTGCCGCCGGCGTCACCGTTGCCAGGTACCCGCCGAACCCAAGCTCGAACCGCTCGTAAAACAGCAGATTCACCGGGTTGCTCACCGGCAGGAGCAGACTCGCCCCATCCGCAATGAACGTCGCCGCGAACGCAGCCTGCGTCGTCGAGCGCCCGCTCGCGGCGCCCGCCGCGAAAATGGCCGGCGTCAGCACCAGCGGCGTCGCATCGTTCGAAAGCACAGCCGTAATCCCCGCGCCCAGCAGGAGCACCAGCCCCACCCGCCCCCGCACACTCGACCGGCTGGAGAGCAGTCGCGCCGCCCTCGCGTACAACCCCGCCGCCTCTGCCCCCGCTGCCACCAGCATCAGCCCGAGAAAAAAGGCCAGGATACTCAGCGCCTCCCGCAGCGTCTCCAGCCCCCCGCCGAGCCCCAGCGGTCCCAAAGCCCAGGCCGCGCACCCACCCGCTACCGCCACCTGCCAGTCCCGCGCCCCGAACGGCCGCAGGTAGAGCGCCGCTACTGTTGCCGTCAGCACCAGCCCGAGCGCCGTTGTCTGCACGACCGAAAGCATCGCCCCCGCCCGCCCTGCGGGAAACTCGCCCCAGTGGAACAAATGTTCAGGAGCGTGCTACCATCCCCTTCGGCCGCCCCGGCGGTACACTCGAATCGGCCGCACACCCGCGCCCCGCATCCCCACCGCTGGAAAGGCTCGTTATGCCCCTCGACCACATCATCGTGCGCGGCGCCCGCGAGCATAACCTCAAGAACATCGACGTCCGCATCCCCCGCGACCGCCTCGTCGTCATCACCGGCCTCTCCGGCTCCGGCAAGTCCTCCCTCGCCTTCGACACTATCTACGCCGAGGGCCAGCGCCGCTACGTCGAATCCCTCTCCGCCTACGCACGCCAGTTCCTCGGCCTCATGGAGAAACCCGACGTCGACCACATCGACGGCCTCTCTCCAGCCATCTCCATCGACCAGAAGTCCACCTCCAACAATCCGCGCTCAACCGTCGGCACCGTCACCGAGATCTACGACTACATGCGCCTCCTCTGGGCCCGCGTCGGCCGCCCTCACTGCCCCACCTGCGGCCGCCCCATCGAACGCCAGACCGTCCAGCAGATCGTCGATGCCACCCTTGCCTACCCGCCCGGCAGCCGCCTGCTCCTCCTCGCACCCGTCACCCGCGCAAAAAAAGGCGAACACGCCGGCATCTTCGAAGAAGCCCGCCGCGCCGGCTTCGTCCGTGTCCGCGTCGACGGCCACGTCTATGACATCGACGACGTCCCCGCCCTCGACAAGAAAAAGCGCCACGATATCGACGTCGTCGTCGACCGCCTCGTCGTCCCCGAGCCCGGCAGCGACCCCGCCGCCGCCAGCCGCATCGCCGATTCCGTCGAGCAGGCCCTCAAAGTCGGCCAGGGCGTCATGATCGTCGCCTACGCCGGCGGCGCCCCTGCCGGCACCGAGCCACCGGCCGAGCGCATCTTCTCCGAGCACTTCGCCTGCCCCTACGATGGCACCTCCATCGGCGAAATCGAACCCCGCACTTTCTCCTTCAACAGCCCCCACGGCGCCTGCAGCCGCTGCACTGGCCTCGGCGTCGAAATGCAGATCGACCCCGCCCTCGTCATCCCCGACCGCACCAAGTCCATCGCCCAGGGCGCCCTCGAAGCCTGGACCAAGTCCCCCACCATCCCCGGCTGGCACCTCCGTCAACTCCTCGCCGTCGCCGAAGACCAGGGCTTCACCCTCGATACCCCCATCGCCGAGCTCACCGAACAACAGCTCAACGCCGTCCTCTACGGCACCGGCGACCGCGTCATCCCCCTCCGCTTCACCAACCAGCACGGCCGCACCCAGGTCTTCGATACCCGCTACGAAGGCGTCATCCCCAACCTCCAGCGCCGCTACCGCGAGACCGACTCCGATTACGTCCGCGCCGAGATAGAAAAATACATGGCCGCCATCCCCTGCCCGGCCTGCCTGGGCAGGCGCCTCCGCCCCGAAGCCCTCTCCGTCCTCATCGACGGCCGCCCCATCTCCGAGGTCGCCGCCATGAGCATCGCCGAAGCCCGCGCCTGGTTCGATCGCCTCGCCGGCCCAGCCACCCCCCTCTCCCCGCGCGAGCAGGCCATCGCCGTCCAGGTCCTCAAGGAAATCCGCTCCCGCCTCGAATTCCTCGTCGATGTCGGCCTCGACTACCTCACCCTCGATCGCGTCTCCGGCACCCTCTCCGGCGGCGAATCCCAGCGCATCCGCCTCGCCACCCAGATCGGCTCCGCCCTCATGGGCGTCCTCTACATCTGCGACGAACCCTCCATCGGCCTCCACCCCGTCGATGGCGACCGCCTCATCCGCACCCTCGAACGCCTGCGCGACCTCGGCAACACCGTCCTCGTCGTCGAGCACGACGAGGCCATGATGCGCGCCGCCGACTGGATCATCGACATGGGGCCCGGTGCCGGCGTCCACGGCGGCCGTGTCGTCGCCGAAGGCCCCCTCGATGCAATCCTCCAGCACCCCGAAAGCATCACCGGCGCCTACCTCTCCGGCCGCCGCCGGATCCCCGTTCCAACCACCCGCCGCCCCGGCAATGGCCGCGCCATCCGCATCGTCGGCGCCCGCGAAAATAACCTCCGCAACATCACCGTCGAAATCCCCCTCGGCAAATTCGTCGCCGTCACCGGTGTCTCTGGCTCCGGCAAGTCCTCCCTGGTCACCGATATCCTCGTCCCCCGCGCCCTCCAGGTCCTCCACGGCGCCCGCAAGCGCCCGGGCGCCCACGACACCATCGAAGGCCTCGAGCACGTTGATAAGGTCGTCGATATCGACCAGTCCCCCATCGGCCGCACCCCCCGCTCCAACCCGGCCACCTACACCGGTGCCTTCACCCTCATCCGCGAGCTCTTCGCATCCGTCCCCGAAGCGCGCGCCCGCGGCTACAAAGCCGGCCGCTTCTCCTTCAACGTCAAGGGCGGCCGCTGCGAAGAATGCGCCGGCGATGGCTACAAAGTCGTCGAGATGCAGTTCCTCCCCGACGTCACCGTCCCCTGCGAGGTCTGCCACGGCAAGCGCTACAACCGCGAAGCCCTCGAGATCACCTTCCGCGGCAAGAACATCGCCGAAGTCCTCGATATGACCGTCTCCGAGGCCGTCGAATTCTTCGAGCGCTTCCCCCGCATCAAACGCATCCTCGATACCCTCGAAGCCACCGGCCTGGGCTACATCAAGATCGGTCAGCCGGCCACCACCCTCTCCGGCGGCGAAGCCCAGCGCATCAAACTCGCCAGCGAACTCTCCCGCCGCTCCACCGGCCGCACCCTTTACGTCCTCGACGAGCCCACCACCGGCCTCTCGTTCCAGGACGTCGCCCACCTCCTCGATGTCCTCCACCGCCTCGTCGATGCCGGCAACACCGTCGTCGTCATCGAACACCACCTCGACGTCATCAAGTCCGCCGACCACATCATCGATCTCGGCCCACTCGGCGGCGACCGTGGCGGCCAGGTCATCGCCCAGGGCACCCCCGAGCACGTCGCCACCGTCGAAGCCAGCTTCACCGGCCGCTACCTCCGCCCCATACTCGAGGCCGCCGGCACCCTCGGCCCGGCGGTCGCCGCCGTCGACCCGGCCGATGCCGGCCCATCCCCGAACGGGCACGCCGGGGCCGCTGCGGCTGTCGCTGGCCGTGCCGTCGCCGCCACGGGCCGCATCGCCGAGCGTGTGGCCCGCGAGGCCGCGCCCCAGCCGGCCCCCGAGCCATCGACCCGTCGCAAGAGTGCCACCCGCAGGGAAACCGCCAGCGAGCGCGAACTCCGCCGCAAGCGCGACGGCGCCTGAATGCTCAGCCCCCGCGGCCCCGCGCCGCCAGCAGATCGCCGCACCACGCGATGATCGCGGAGTTCAGCCGCTCCGCCGCCTCCCACTGCACGAAATGCCCGCAGTCCCGTAGCAGGAACGGCCCCACCCGGTTCGGGAACACCGCCGCTGCCATCAAATCGAAGTCCGGGTAGATCACGTGGTCGCTCGGCCCGAACAGGACCATGGTCGGCGTCGGGTTCGGGGCTGCCATCGCACTTGGCCCGCTCCTCGCCTCCTCCCGGAAGGTCGCCTCGTACGCCCCGAAGCTCGCCCGCAACTTCGCACCGTCCGCGAACGGCTCCGTCATGAATGCCACTGCTTCCGGCGAAAACGCCCCCGGGTGCGCCCAGAACCGCGACGTATAGAACGTTGCGATGTACCGTCGCCGCATCTCCGGGGTCGCCAGCTCGGCCGCCAGCCCATCGGCATCCGTCCCCTGCCGCACGAAGTAGTCCGAGGCCTCCCGGGGTGGCCGCGTCCGCAGGCCCGCCATCCGTTCCCGGTCGTACGGCAGCGGCGAATTGAACAGCACCATCCGCTCCACAAACCCCGGGAACCGGAGCGAAAGATCCTGGATCACCGGTCCGCCCAGGTCGCCGCCCGCGGCCACCACCCGCTCGTGCCCAAGATGCTCAAGCACCAGCGCGTACAGGTCGCGACTGTGTGCCGGCACATCGTGGAAGCCATCCGGCCCGACCTCGGAGTCGCCAAATCCCCGCAGGTCTGGCGCGATCACCTCGAACCCGGCCGCCGCCAGCGGGGCGATGTTCCGCCACCAGATCCGCTTCGTCTCCGGCCACCCGTGCACCAGCAACAGCGGCACGCCGCCCACGCCCTCGCGCACGAACGCCTGCACGAATCCCCGCGGCGACGCCCGCTCTACCCGGAACCGGTCGGCCCGCAGATCAGCCTCCTCTACCTCCGGCATCAGGCACTCCTCCGAACCATCGTGCCCCAAGCCTACCTCCTCTCCCTTTCTCCCGCTCCCTCGCAACTCACCACAATCCCGGGCCGAGCGCCCGGTCAACCCGCGCCACCAGCCGCG
>FWPU01012566.1_pt1 | contig 11142 bp, 11 predicted proteins | sample 2228361 | NCBI WGS metagenome assembly FWPU01 (sample SAMEA103939777, study PRJEB20133) | metagenome | reverse complement strand
GCCGGGACGTCGCCGAAGCCCGTGAGCACGATCAGCTCGACCGTGACCGGATGGGTTCCATCGGGACGGACGAAGCGCTCGCGATAGAGCTCGAGGGCACGCAGGAGCACCGAACGCCGCAAGGGCCGACGCAGCGTCGGCGCGAGGGCGGCACTCTCCCCGCTCGCCCGGAGATCCCGAAGCAGCCGCAGCGGGTCGCGATAGGCGAGATCGACGCGCTCGACGTCCACCACCGGCGAGGCGAAGCCGGCCCGCTGCAGGAGGGCGGCGATCCGGGCTGGGACCCGATCGTGGCCATCGAGGCCGCGGGCGCGGAGGAGGTCTTCGACCTCACGGTGCCGGTCGTCGAGTCCTGGCTCGCCGACGGGATCGTCAGCCACAACTCGGGCGCGCTGGAGCAGGATGCCGACCTGATCCTCTTTCTCTACCGCCAGGCCGTGTACAAGGAGGACCTGCCGCCCGAGGAGGCGAACATCACCGAGGTCATCATCGGCAAGCAGCGCAACGGGCCGGTCGGCACCGTGAAGGTCGTGTTCCTGCCCCAGTACGCCCGGTTCGAGAACATCGCCGAGGGCCACCGGCAGCCCCAGCCCTTCTAGACCGGCTCGGCCCCCGCGGCACGCCCGATGGTATGTTCTGAAGCGTGACCAGGGTCGTCATCGTCGGCGGCGGCAAGGGGGGGCGGGCGCTCCTCGAGATGTTCGTGGGAGACCCCACCGTGTCCATCCTCGGGGTGGCCGACCTCAACCCGTGGGCGCCGGGCCTCGAGTTCGCCCGCCGCTTCAACATCCCGGTCAGCACGGACTTCCGGGACCTGGTCGCCGATCCCCGTGTCGATCTGGTCATCGACGTCACCGGCCGCCCGGATGTGCACGAGACGATCCTCCGGCTGAAGGGCCCCGGCACCGAGGTGATGGGCGGTCTGGGCGCCCGGTTCATGTGGGACCTGGTGGCCGAGCGGAAGCGGTCCGAGGAGCTGGAGGACCGCTACTCGCTGGTGGTCCGCCAGCTCCAGGCCCGGGAGGACGAGTTCCTCATCGGCCAGAACCCCAAGATGCGGGAGGTGGCCGAGCTGGTGGCGCGGGTCGCCCCCACCCCCACCACGGTGCTGGTGCGGGGGGAGTCGGGGACGGTCAAGGAGCTGGTGGCGCGGGCCATCCACAAGTACTCGCCCCTGCGCGACAAGCCCCTGCTGACCGTCAACTGCACGGCCCTCACCCCGACGCTCATGGAGTCGGAGCTGTTCGGCCACCGGCGCGGCGCCTTCACCGGCGCCGTGAGCGACAAGGTCGGCCTGTTCGAGAAGGCCGACGGCGGCACCATCTTCCTGGACGAGATCGGCGACATGCCGCTCGAGATGCAGGGCAAGCTGCTGCGGGTCCTCCAGGCCGGCGAGATCAAGCCGGTCGGCGACGTGGTGACCCGGCGCGTCCGGGTGCGGGTGATCGCGGCCACCAACCGGGACCTCGAGGTGGCCCTGCAGCGGGGCGAGTTCCGGGAAGACCTCTTCTACCGGTTCAACACTTTCACCATCACCCTGCCGCCGCTGCGGGAGCGCCTGGAGGACCTGCCGGTCCTGGCCTACCATTTCCTGCGCAAGGCCGAGGCGAAGGTCAACAAGAAGGTCGACCGGATCTCGGCCGAGGCCCTGGACCTGCTCAAGCGCTACTCCTGGCCGGGCAACCTCCGGGAGCTCGAGAACATCATCGAGCGGGCGGTGGTCCTGGCCCGGGACCGCTCCGTGGAGCCCGAGCACCTGCCGCTTCACGTGCAGGAGGGCCGGCCGCTCGGGCTGCAGACGGAGGAGGGCCTGCTGGCCGGCAAGCGGCGCCTCGTGCGGGAGTTCGAGCGGCAGGCCCTGCTTCGCCTGCTGAGGGACTGCGGGGGCAACGTGTCGGCGGCGGCCAGGCGGGCGAAGATCACCCGGCGGAACTTCCACAGGCTCCTGGCGAAGTACCGCATCGAGCCGCGAGGCTTCAAGAGTGTGACCGAAAAGTCTCACTAGTGAGACTTTCACGTCACATCACGGCTTTAGCTAAATCTATCTTGTTTAACTGATATTTATGCTTCAAGAACCCGCATAATTCCCACGAATGACCTGGGACATCAGCGACTCATATGCTATACAACTACTTGAAAAACAAAGAATTCATTGGTGTGAGGTCATGGAATAGCTCTTGAAGAACCCAAGGGTGATCCGTCGAGGGGCCTGGAGGGAGCCATGGATGTGAGCTGTCGCTGCGGAAGCTACCGACCGGGGACCTACCCGGCCCTGGGATGCCTGGAGTGCGGCACGCCCTGCTGCCCCGCGTGCGCCGTCCCCCTGGAGTCGGTCACCTACTGCCGTCGCTGTGCCACATCGCTGCTCGAGCCGCTGAGCGTGGAGGCGCCCGGCTCGTTCGAGCTGCACTGAGGAGCGCGCGATGACGCCCGGAACCTGCGAGTGCGAGACGGCCGCGCGCGGCCGGACCACCTGCCAGGAGTGCGGCACGGCCTGCTGCCGGAGCTGCGCGCTGGAGATCGAGACCCGGATCTACTGCCGCTGGTGCGCCACGTCGCTGGCCACCCCGGCCTGAAGGAGGAGCCGCCACCGTGGAGAGCATGGGCCGGAAGTTCCGCCAGCTGCTGCAGGACGAGGAGTACGTCTTCACCGCCGGCGTCTACACGCCGCTGGACGCCCAGCTTGCCGAGCGGGTGGGGCTCAAGGCCGTCTACATGAGCGGCTACTCGGTGGCCCTCGCCAGCGGCTTCCCGGACATGGGCCTGCTGACCATGACCGAGGTGACCCGCACGGCGGCGATGATGGCCGCCGCGGTCCAGGTGCCGATCATCGCCGACGCCGACGACGGCTACGGCAACGCCCTGAGCACGATGCGCACCGTGCAGGAGTTCATCCGGGCCGGGGTGGCCGGCATCCACCTCGAGGACCAGCGCTACCCCAAGCGGTGCGGCCACATCGCCGGCAAGACCGTGGTCAGCCGCGAGGAGGCCATCGGCAAGTTCCGGGCTGCCGTGGACGTCCGCAACCGGCTGGATCCCGACTTCGTCCTCATCGCCCGCACCGACGCCTACGGCGCGGTGGGCGGGAGCCTGGAGGAGGCGATCTGGCGCGGGCGGGCCTACGCCGACGCGGGCGTGGACCTCGTCTGGGCCGAGTTCTCGGGACCGGAGCGGGAGCCGGCGATCGCCTTCGCCCGGGCCATGCGCGAGAGTCATCCGAACCTGCCCCTGGCCTTCAACTACTCGTCGTCGTTCCGCTGGCACCAGGACCCGCGGCCGCTGCTCTTCCGGGAGCTGGGCGCGCTGGGGTACCGGTTCATCTTCATCACGCTGTTCGCGGCGCACGCCGCCACCTTCGCCGTCTGGAACGCGATGGAGGACCTGGTCAAGAACCAGGAGCAGGCGCAGTGGACGCTCGAGAAGCTCAAGGCGGGCCACCCGACCGAGAGCCACCACGTCATGGCGCGCGTGGCCCACTACCAGGAGCTGGAGAAGCGGTACATCCCGGGCACCGAGGACCGGCTGAAGGCCTCCCACGGCTTCGACCAGCACCGCGCGCACTAGACCTCCCGCGCCCGATACCGCCGGGCCGCCACCGCCTCGACGCCGGAGGGGTCCGGGACAGGCCCCCCGCCGTCCGGACATCGCGCGGGCGTCACGGCCTCGCCCGGGCCGGCGGGGGGCCCCGGCGCCTCCCCTGAGGTGTGGCCGGCGGCGCGAAATCGTGGCGGCGTGCCCCGGTGGCGTATGATCGAGCCTGGGAGGCAGCGGACCTGAGGCTCCACGCCCTCAAGCGCCTGCTGGTCGGCCGGCCCTTGCCGACGGCCCAGGCCCGACACGAGCGCCTGTCGAAGGTCACCGGGCTCGCCATCTTCGCCTCGGACAACCTGTCGTCGGTCGCCTACGCCACCGAGGAGATCCTGCGGGTCCTGATCCTGGCCGGCGCGGCCGCGCTGACGCTGGCCATGCCGATCGGCGTCGCCATCGCCGTCGTCATCGCCATCGTCATCTTCTCCTACCGCCAGACGATCCTGGCCTATCCGCAGGGGGCCAGCGACTACATCGTGGCCAAGGACAACCTGGGGGCGCTGCCGGGACTGACGGCCGGCGGGGCCCTGCTCATCGATTACACGCTGACCGTGGCCGTGAGCGTGTCGGCCGGGATCGCGGCCCTCACCTCGGCCGTGCCGGCGCTGTTCCCGTACCGGGTCATCCTCTGCGTCGTCGCCGTGGCCGTGATCGCCATCGGCAACCTCCGCGGCGTGCGGGAGTCGGGCCGGCTGTTCGCGGCGCCGTCGTACCTCTTCATCCTCGGCTTCCTGCTCCTGATCGCCACCGGCTTCGCGCGCTACCTCACGGCGGGGGTCCCGGCGCCGCCGGCCGCGCCGCCGGCGGCGGAGGTCGCCCCGCTGACCGCGTTCCTGGTGCTGCGGGCCTTCGCCTCCGGCGCCGTCGCCCTCACGGGCATCGAGGCCGTGGCCGACGGGGTGACGGCCTTCAAGCCGCCCGAGGTGCGGAACGCCCGGACGGTGCTGGCGATGCTGGGCGCCATCATGATGACGCTGTTCCTGGGCGTGACGGCCCTGGCCTCCGTGTACGGCGTGGTGCCCCGGGAGGAGGAGACGGTCGTCTCGCAGCTGGCCTGGCAGATCTTCGGCGGCGGGCTGCCCTACTACTACATCCAGATCGTCTCCATGCTGATCCTGGTCCTGGCCGCCAACACGGCCTTCGCCGACTTCCCGCGCCTGGCCTACTTCATGGCCCGCGACGGCTACCTGCCGCGCCAGTTCAGCAACCGGGGCGACCGCCTGGTGTTCTCCAACGGGGTGCTCATCCTGGCCGTCACCGCCGCCGTCCTGATCGTGGTCTTCCACGGCAGCACCCACGCCCTCATCCCGCTCTACGCGGTGGGGGTCTTCACCTCCTTCACCCTCTCCCAGGCCAGCATGGTGCGCCGCTGGCTGGCCCGGCGCCCGCGCGGGTGGTGGTGGCGCTCGCTCGTCAACGGCGTGGGCGCCGGCACGACCGCCGTGGTCCTGGTCGTGGTGGCGGCCACCAAGTTCGCCGACGGCGCCTGGATCGTCGTGGCGCTGATCGCCCTCCTGGTGACGACCTTCATGACCATCAAGACCCACTACGCCAGCGTGGCCGAGCAGCTCTCGCTGGAGGGGTACGGCGGCCCCCCGCCGCTCCGCCACACGGTGCTGGTCCTGGTCGGCGACCTGCACCGGGGCGTGGTGGAGGCGCTGCAGTATGCCCGGACGCTGTCGCCCGACGCCAAGGCCGTCTACGTGGAGCTGGACCCGGAGCGCACCCGCCGGCTGGAGGAGAAGTGGGGCAAGCACGGGCTGGGCGTGCCGCTCATCGTGCTGACCTCGCCCTACCGCTCGCTGCTGGGGCCGCTGCTGGACTACATCGACCACCTGCAGGCCGGGGGCGAGCGCCACGTGGTGACCATCGTCATCCCGGAGTTCATCGCCGCCCGCTGGTGGCAGCAGCTGCTGCACAACCAGACGGCGCTGCTCATCAAGGGAGCCCTGCTCTTCCGCAAGAACGTCGTGGTCACCGACGTTCCCTACCACCTGCAGCGCTGACCGGCTCCGCGGGCGTCTGATACACTACACGCCCGCGTGACCAGCCGATGAAGATCGTCCTGGCTCCCGGGGGCCCGCTCGACGTCGCCGCCACGCTCGCCCGGTACCACCTCTGGGGCGAGGACCCCGCCAACCGGGTGACGCCCGACCGGTTCCGGCGCGTGCTGGCGGGGACCGACCGGCTCCTGCCCTACGAGGTGCGCTGGGAGGGTCCGGTCGACGCGGTGCGCCTGCACGTGCACGTGCCCGGCGCCCGCGGCCCGGCGGTGCGCGACCGCGTCGTGCAGGAGGTGCGCGCGGTCTTCGGGCTCGACTTCGACCTGGCCGGCTTCTACCGGTTCGCCCGGAGCGACCGCACGCTCGCGCCCCTGGTGGAGCGCCTCTACGGGCTGCGGCCGACCCTGGCTCCCTCGCCGCTCGAGATGCTGGTGGGGTCCATCTGCGCCCAGCAGGTCAACCTCTCGTTCGCCTTCACCCTGCGGGCCCGGCTGGTGCGCCGCTACGGCCGGCCGGCCGCGATCGGCGGCGAGGTCGTCCACGCCTTCCCCCGGCCCGCCGACCTGGCGGGCGCCCACCCGCGGACGCTCCGGGCGATGCAGTTCTCGGGCGCCAAGGCCCGGGCCATCCGGGGCGTGGCCCGGGCGCTGGCCGGCGGGCAGCTCGACCTCGCCGTCCTGCGGGCGGCCCCGAACGCCGACGTCATCGCCCGGCTGACGGCCCTGCGGGGCCTGGGCCGCTGGAGCGCCGAGTGGTTCCTGGCCCGCTGCCTGGGGCGCGGCGACGTGTGCCCGGCCGGCGACCTCGGGGTGCGCAAGGCGTTCGCCCGCTACTGCTCGAACGGGGGGCCGCCGGACGAGGAGGCGATTCGCCGCCGCGCCGCGGCCTGGGGCGCCTACCAGAACCTGGCCGTGCACTACCTGCTGGCCGGGCTCCGGCTCGAGCACTCGCGAGCGGGAGGCGCCGCGTGACGCGGCGGGTCCTGCCGCTGCTCGGGCAGCCGGACCCGAGCACGCCCCGCGACGTCCACCTGGTGGGCCGCTACGCGGTCGGGGTGACGTGGAGCGACGGGCACGGCAGCATTTTCCCCTTCGAGCGGCTGCGCCGGGACTGCCGCTGCGGCGCCTGCGCCGGGCTCGGCGCGCTCACGCCCGCCATGGCCTGGCCGACCGACATCACGCGCACCCCGGAGGGCCTGCGCGTGGCGTGGAGCGACGGCCACCAGAGCCTGTACCCGTACCCCGGGCTGCGCGAGTCGTGCCCGTGCGCGACCTGCACCGGACGCCACTGATGGACGAGGGCCGGCGCCGCCGCGTCCTGCTCGGGATCGTGCTGGCCATCTTCCTGGGCGCCATGGAATCCACCGTGGTCGCCACCGCGATGCCGAAGGTGGTGGCGAGCCTCGGGGGCCTGGCCATCTACTCCTGGGTCTTCTCCGGCTTCCTGCTCACCTCCACGGTCGGCATGCCGCTGTGGGGCCGGCTGTCCGATCTCTACGGGCGCCGGCCCACCTACCTGGCCGGGCTGGCCATCTTCCTGGCCGGCTCCGCGCTGTCCGGGGCCGCCGGGGGCATGGTCGAGCTGATCGCCTTTCGCATGCTGCAGGGCTTCGGCGCCGGCTCGCTGATCACGATCGGCATGACGATCGTCGGCGAGCTGTTCCCGCTGGAGCGCCGGGCCCGGATGCAGGGCTACTTCTCGGCGGTGTGGGGCGTGGCCTCGGTCGTGGGGCCGCTGCTGGGCGGGCTCCTCACCGACTACATCTCCTGGCGATGGGTGTTCTTCGTGAACCTGCCCTTCGGCGTGCTGGCGATGGGCCTGATCGCCTCCGCGCTGGCGGGCGAGGCGCGGCGGACCCGCCGCCCGATCGTGGACTACGCGGGGCTGATCCTGTTCGCCGGCGGCATCTCGGCCCTGCTGGTCGGGGTGGTCGCGGCCGGTCAGGCCGGGGCCTGGTGGCGCCCCGAGGTGGGCCTGCCGCTGGCCGTGGCCGGCGGCGCGCTGGGGGCGTTCGTGGCCGTGGAGCGGCGGGCCCGGGAGCCGATCGTGCCCCTGCGCCTGTTCGCCAACCGGATCGTGCTGGCGGCGGTGGTCACCGGGTTCCTGGCCGGCATGGCCATGTTCGGGTCGCTCTCCTTCGTGCCGCTGTTCATGCAGGCCGTGGTCGGCGCCTCGGCCACCCAGGCCGGGTTCGTGCTCACGCCCTTCGTGCTGGGCTGGGTGGCCCTGTCGGTCATCAGCGCGCGGCTGGTCCTGCGCGTCGGCTACCGCACGGTCGTCGTCCTCGGGATGGCCTGCCTGGCGGTCGCCTTCGTCCTCTTCGCCCGCTGGGGCGTCGAGCTGACCCCGGCCGCCGCCATGCGGGACGTGCTGGTGGCCGGGGTCGGCATGGGGCTGAACATGGTGCCGATGCTGATCGCGGTGCAGAGCGCGGTGCCCCGCCCCGACCTCGGCATCGCCACCTCCATGACGCAGTTCTTCCGCGCCGTCGGCGGGGCCGTCGGGGTCTCGGTCATGGGCACCGTGATGACCCGCCGGCTGGAGGCCGGGCTGCCGATGGCCGACGCGCTGCACGGCGTCTTCGTGGTGGGCCTGGTCGTGTGCCTGGCCGCGCTGGCGGCCGGCTTCCTGGTGCCGGCCGGCACCGCGCGCGAGCTGGCGCGGGCCGAGGTGCGCGGCGACCCCACCCGCGCCGGAGGATGAGCATGGCTGACGTACCGCTGCTGGAGCGCCTGGCCCGGCTGCCCGACGTGCCGGCCGCCACCGCGCTGGCGCTCGTGCAGGCCCTGCCGGCGCCTCAGGCCGACCCGGTCCTGGGCCCCCTGTTCGGCGTGGACGACGACGGGGACCCGGTGGTGAGCGCCCTGGTCCCGGCCGTGCTGCAGCAGTTCCAGGAGAAGCCGGAGCTGACCTGCTACGCGGCGCTGCTGGAGGGCCTGACCGGGATCTGGAACGCCGCCGTGCGGGCGGCGGTGGTGGCGCGCCTGCGGGCCGCCGGACTGCCGCCCGACGACCTCCTGCTGAAGCTGCAGGCCCTGTCGCCCACGCTGGGCTTCGCGCAGGAGAAGGGCGACTGGGCGCGGCAGTGGCTGGCCGATCCGGCCAGCCAGGACGCGCTGCTGGTGCAGCAGTGCGTCGTCCGCGTCCTGCTGGCGCTGCGGGCCCTGGCCGAGGCGCGGGCCACCGAGCTCACGACCCAGGAAGGGTAGGCCCGGACGACGAGGAGACCATGCACACCCACATCCACGAGCGCAAGGCCGAGAGGAAGCGCCTGAACGGACTCATGCTGGCCTCGCCGATGAAGGTCTACGCCGCCTTCGGGCAGCTGGGCCGGCAGGTCTTCGCCGACGGCGCGCTGAGCAAGAAGCACAAGGAGCTGATGGCGCTGGCGGTGGCCGTCTCGCAGAACTGCTTCGACTGAATCGACCACCGGGTCGAGGAGGTCCTCGACCAGGGCGCGACCGAGGCGGAGATCGCCGAGACGCTGGACATCGGGCTCCTGATGGGCGGCACGCTGGCCGCCAAGTCAGCCCGCCACGCCTTCGCGGTCATGGAGCAGCTGAGAGGAGGACGCGCATGAGCGCAGCGGACGCACTGGCGAAGTACCGCGACATCTTCGACAAGAAGGCCTTCGCCCACCTGGCCACCGTCGGCCCCGGCGGCGCCCCGCAGGTCACCCCGGTGTGGGTGGACTTCGACGGCACCCACGTCCGCATCAACACGGCCCGGGGGCGGGTCAAGGACCGCAACCTGCAGCGCAACCCGCGCGTGAGCCTGTCGGCCCAGGATCCCGACAACCCCTATCGCTACGTGCAGGTCCAGGGCCGGGTGGTGGAGATGACCGAGCAGGGCGCCGACGCCCACATCGACGCGCTGGCCAGGAAGTACCTGGGCCAGGATCGCTATCCCTTCCGCGCGCCCGGCGAGGTCCGGGTGCTCGTGAAGATCCGCCCGGAGCGCGTGCAGGGCATGGGATAGGGTGCTCGTCCAGCTCGACGGCGTCAGCAAGGCCTACGGGGGCCGGGCGCTCTTCCGCGACCTGTCGTGGCGCGTCACGGCCGGCGAGCGCGTCGGCCTCGTCGGTCCCAACGGGGCGGGCAAGACGACGCTGTGCCGCATCCTGGCCGGGCTCGAGGCGCCCGACGCCGGCGCGGTCAGCCGTCCCCGCGGGCTGGTCGTCGGCTACCTGCCGCAGGAGGTCGGCGCCGCCGGCGCCGGCTCGGTGCTGGCCGAGGCGCTGGGCGCCTTCGAGGACGTCTGGCGGGTGGAGCGGGAGATGGAGGAGGCGGCGGCCCGGCTGGCCGTCGAGCCCGGGGAGGCGCTGACCGCGCGCTACGGCGAGCTGCAGGCCCGCTTCGAGGCCCTGGGCGGCTACCGGCTGGAGCACGAGGCCCGCGCCATCCTGAGCGGCCTCGGGTTCGCGGCCGCGGATCTCGGCCGGCCGCTGGCCGAGCTGTCGGGCGGCTGGCGCATGCGGGCGGCGCTCGCCCGCCTGCTCCTGCTCCGGCCGCCGCTGCTCCTGCTCGACGAGCCGACGAACCACCTCGACCTCGAGTCCCTGGCCTGGCTGGAGTCGTTCCTGGCCGCCTACGAGGGCGCCGTGGTGGTGGTGGCCCACGACCGCTACTTCCTCAACCGCATGGTGTCCTCCATCGCCGAGCTGCGGCCCGACGGGCTCGCGGTCTACGCGGGCACCTACGACGACTACCTGGTCCAGCGCGAGGCCCGCCGCGCGCTGCTGGAGGCCCGGGCCCGCAACCAGGCGCGGCGGGTGGCGGAGATCGAGCGCTTCATCGAGCGGTTCCGGTACAAGGCCACCAGGGCCCGCCAGGTCCAGAGCCGGATCAAGATGCTCGAGCGGATGGAGCGGGTGGAGACGGAGGCGCCCGGGCGGCAGATCCGCTTCAGCCTGCCCGCGCCGCCGCGGACCGGGCGCCGGGTGATCAGCGTGCGGGACCTGCACAAGGCCTACGGCGACCGGGTCGTCTACGCCGGCGTGGATCTCGAGATCGAGCGCGGCGAGCGGGTGGCCCTGGTCGGCGCCAACGGCGCCGGCAAGTCCACGCTGCTCCGGATCCTGGCCGGCGTGCTCCCGTTCGAGCGCGGCAGGCGGGAGCTGGGCGCTCACGTCACCGTGCACTACTACGCCCAGCACCAGCTGGACGCCCTGGATCCGACCCGCACGGTGCTGGAGGAGCTGGAGGCCGTCGCCCCGGAGGCCGGCCAGACCCGCCTGCGCACGATCCTGGGGACCTTCCTCTTCTCGGGCGACGCCGTGGACAGGAAGGTGGCGGTGCTGTCGGGCGGGGAGAAGGCCCGGCTGGCCCTGGCCCGCATGCTGGCCCGGCCGGCCGCCCTCCTCTGCCTGGACGAGCCGACCAACCACCTGGACCTCGCCTCCCGGGAGGTGCTGGAGGCGGCGCTGGCCGACTTCCCGGGCACCATCGTCTTCATCTCGCACGACCGCTACTTCATCAACCGGCTTGCCACGCGGGTGGTCGAGGTGGAGGGCGGACGGCTCACGAGCCACGCGGGCGACTACGACGACTTC
>FWPU01012565.1_pt1 | contig 11142 bp, 5 predicted proteins | sample 2228361 | NCBI WGS metagenome assembly FWPU01 (sample SAMEA103939777, study PRJEB20133) | metagenome | reverse complement strand
CCCGGCGGCTCATGGTGCCGGTGTGATACGGATACAGCACCCGGCCGGTGGTCAGGATGAGCGGATATTCCTCGTCCGGCAGCTCGGCCGGTTCCTTGAAGTCAATGGCGGAGAACAGCCCCTTGCCCCGGGCGAACCGGTCTTTATGGAGGAAAGTGGTGCCCGGATGGTCCTCACTGGGGCAGGGCCATTGCAGGCCGCCTTCCCGCTCCAGCCGGGCGTAGGTGATGCCGGCGTAGGAGGGGGTCGCCTGGCGGATTTCCTCAAAGATTTCCTCGGGGGAAGCGTAGTTCATAGGATAGCCCAGACGCCGGGAGATCTCGCAGATAATCTTCCAGTCAGGCCAGGAGTTCCCGACGGGCTCGATGGCCTGGCGCACCCTGAGGACCCGACGTTCGGTGTTGCTGAAGGTGCCGCTTTTTTCGGCAAAGGAGGCGGCCGGCAACACTACGTGGGCCAACTTGGCGGTCTCCGTGAGGAAAATGTCCTGAACCACCAGGAAATCCAGTTTTTCCAGATTTTCCAGGACATGATGCTGGTCCGGGTCGGAGATGGCCGGATTTTCGCCTACCACGTAAAGGGCCTTGATTTTACCGGTGCCGATGGCCGGGACCATTTCCGTCAGGGTCATGCCCACATAGTCGGGAAGATTGCTGACCCCCCAGAGCTTTTCCATTTTGGCCCGGTTGGCCGGATCGGTCACCGCCTGATAGCCGGAGTAAACGTTGGGCAGGCCGCCCATGTCGCAGGCCCCCTGCACGTTGTTCTGGCCGCGCAGCGGGTTGACCCCACCGCTCCGGATGCCGACATTGCCGCAGAGCATGGCCAGGTTGGCCAGGGACTTGACGTTGTCCGTGCCGGTGGTGTGCTGGGTGATGCCCATGGCGTAGCAGATGGAGGCCGCGGGGGCCTTGGCGTACAGGTGGGCCGCCTTTTCCAGGTCTTTGGCCGGAATGCCGCTGATCTGCTCCACATATTCGGGAGTGTAGCGGGCCACCGTGTCCCGCAGGGCTTCAAAGTTCTCGGTGCGCTCGGCGATGTATTCCTGGGCGTGGAGGTTGTCCCGGATGATGACGTGCATCATCCCGTTGAGCACGGCCACATCGGTGCCGGGACGCTGCCTCAGCCACAGGGTGGCGAACCGGGTCAGGGTGAGCCGCCGGGGATCGATGACGATCAGGGTGTGGCCCTTCAGCCGCACGGCCCGTTTGATAAAGGTGGCGATCACCGGGTGGGTCTCAGTGGTATTGGAGCCGGTGACCAGGATGCAGTCGGAATCCTCCAACTCCGCAATGGAGTTGGTCATGGCGCCGGAACCGAAAGTGGCGGCCAGACCGGCCACCGTGGAGCTGTGACAGAGACGGGCGCAATGGTCCACGTGGTTGGTGCCGATGACCCCCCGGAGGAGCTTCTGCAAGAGATAGTTTTCCTCGTTGGTGATGCGGGCCGAGCACCAGCCGCCGATGGTTTCCGGACCATACTTCTCTTTGATTTCCCGGAAGCGGCGGGCCACCAGGTCCAGGGCCTCGTCCCAGGAAGCTTCCCGGAACCGGCCGTTTTCCTTGATCAACGGGGTCTTGAGGCGGTCCTCATGGTGGACGAAATGCCAGCCGAAGCGTCCCTTGACGCACAGCCGGCCCCGGTTGGGGATTTCGTCCGCGCCCGTCACCTTGACGATGCGGCCGTCCTTGGTGTGGAGGTCGATCTGACAGCCCACCCCGCAGAAAGTGCAGGTGGTGCGGACCTGCTGGAATTCCCAGGGCCGCCCCTGATGAAGGACGTTTTTGTCCACCAGGGCGCCGGTGGGACAGGCCTGGACACATTCCCCGCAAAAAACGCACTCCGAGTCAATAAGGGGGTTGTCCTCCATGGCCACGATGGCGCTTTCATGCCCCCGGTAGCCGATGCCGATGGCCAGATTGACCTGGCGGTCGGTGCAGGCCTTGACGCAGCGGCCGCACATGATGCACTTGGACCGGTCCCGGACGATCATGCTGTTGTTGTCTTCGTAATAAAAAGTCGTGCCCGGGGCGGGCCCGAAGAGCGGCGGGGGCACCTGGTAGCGGTAAGCCAGGGCCTGGAGTTCACAACTCCCGTTGGCCTCGCAGATGAGGCAGTTGTGGTTGCCTGAAGCCAACATCAATTCCAACACCATGCGCCGGGCGGCCTGCACCCGGGGGCTGTCGGTGAAAACCACCGATCCCGGGGTGGCCGGGGTAGCGCAGGCCGGCACCAGAACCCGACCCCCTTGCACCTCCACCACGCAGATCCGGCAGGCGCCCGTGGGAGTCGTGTCTTGGTAATGACACAAGGTGGGAATGTAAATGTTGGCGCTCTGAGCTACCTCAAGAATCGTCTGACCCGATTCAAAAGGCACCTCGATGCCGTTCAAGGTAAGGGTAGGTCTCGTCATAGTCCAGGAAACCTTTCTGGGCTGATAGGCACCCGACAACGGTTAGTGAAAATTTTCCGGAACCACGGTAGCATGAAGAAAAAAAATTGGCAATAATTTACCTGTACAAAAGTTCACAAAACCCCGGTCCCGGCCGATTTTTTCCCGGCGGGGCCTCCCTGCCGAGGATTCTCAGGGGGTTTTTTCCCTCAGAAGGTCGTAGGCCCAGCTCAGCGCCGCCGCCACGGTGGGAAAACCGATGGTGCTGGTGAGCAGGAGCAGGGTGTGGTAAATCTCCTCAGGGCTGGCCCCGGCGGCCCGGGCCCGGCGCACATGGCTGTGCACCGCCCCTTCGGAGCGGATGGCCGCGGCGGCCGCCAACTGCACCAGGTGGGAAGTTTTTTCGTCCAGGGGCCCGGCGCGGCGCCCCACTTCGCCGAGCTGCTCCAGGGTCTCCATGAGTCTGCCGTATTTTTCTTTCATAAACCGATACCAGGGAGGATAATCGACTGCGGTCATGGCGTCCTCCTGTGAAGAAAGGCCCCTTGGATGAGCCTTTGCCGTTTTCTTCATCATGCCGGAAGGGGCGGGGCAAATCAACCGGAGAATAGCGGGATACCCCAGACCGGGGCAGTCTTTCCGGAAACCTCTCCTTGCTGAACAAGGTCTTGAGGTTCCCTTGCGCAAAAAGTGGATTTATTGGTATATCAAATGGTTATCTCAAATCCCCCTGACCCCTCTTTAGAAAAGGGGGACTTAAAACCGCACCTCCCAACTTTTGCCGGGTTGATGAGATATCTCAAGCTTCAGATTGGGTTTTGAAATAGCTTTTAGGGTTTTAGGAAGCCGAATCCCCCTGGACAGCCTGACCAAGCCCCCTGGCCGATGGGAGGGCGCCCCTTTCGACGGCCGGGGTTTTTCCTTCGGAGGACGACATGCTGAACAAACCAAACCCCCGATTCATCCGGCCCCTGTTTATTTGGCTGCTGTTGGTCTGCTGCCTGGCCTGCGCCGGCAAGACCCAACTCCGGCCCCGGGTCCAGTCGCACCCCAACTGTTTTCCCTTCTCCCTGACCTCCCAGGGGGTGGTGATGGCGGTGGTCCCCTTCGACGGCCGCCGGGATGTGTACAGCGATCCCCAAGACCCCAGGCCCCTCAAGCCGGATTTCGCCTGGCTGAAGGCCGGGGTGCGGCCCACCCGGATCATTCTGGCCAACGAGTCGGACAAGGCGGTTTTTGTGGATCCCATGCAAGTGTCCGCCGTGGGGGAGGACGGCGTGGTCTATCAGGCCTATAGCCCCCGGGAAGCGGGGGATGCCGTGGTGTCTTCGGAGGCCTTCCGGGCGCATCTCAGCCAGGGCATGAAGGGGGCCCTGGTGGGGGGAGCCTTGGGTGCCGGAGTGGGCGCGGCTCTGGGGGCGGTCAGCGGCTATCGGGGCGGCGCCGCGGCTGAGGGCGCGGCCTGGGGCGGGATCCTGGGAGGAATCCAGGGACTCATGGTGGGGGCGGCCAGCGGCCGGGCCGATCTGGAGCGGCGGGTGCGCCTTCTGATGGAAAGCCGACAACTGGCCGCTGAAGATCTCAGTCCCGGCATGATGCGGGACGGCCTGGTTTTTTTTCCGGCCAAGCCCATCAGGGCCGTGCGCCTGGTGGTGGCCGACGCCGGCCGCCAAAAAACCGTGACCGTGGAGATCCCGGTTTCCCTTCCCCCGACGCCCACGGAAACCTCCCCGGTGACGGGCCGTCATTAAAGGACTCCCTCCCAGCCGGTGGGAAGGGCTTGGGTGCCGGGGCGGAAAACCGGGCCGCCTGGTTTTGGGGTTTAATCCTCCGGTTTCCAATGTTCCAGGGACAATGTTTTCTTGACAAAAGAAAAATTGTTTGAAAGGATAAATTCATGAGCAGGCACCAATCCTAAGGTCCTCCATCCCCAAAGGGGGTTTTATGCTTTTCAGAAGAAGCCAGCAACCGGCAGGACGGTAAGCTGGCTCTTTTAATTTTCTCCTTCCCGGGACTTGGGAACCCGCCTAGGCCCCTTTTATTCACCCGCAGATTCCTTCCCTGAACGGGGTCAAGGAAAATCCAGCAAAGACAGGGAGGTTATCAGGAATGGTGTCAGCAAATCGAGCTATAGTGGCAGACCGTGACCAAACGCTGATAAGCCTTAAGGAAAATGTTTACTATGTCATGTTGAAAGAAGGGGAGGGCCCCGCCATCGGCAGATTAATCTTGGTCAACGCCAGAAAAATCTACCGACCGGTCAATCAGACAACGGCGCTGCTTCTGTATCTTTTGCCTCTTTCCGGTGAGGATCCCATCCTCCTGGGCGATTATCTTGATCTGGTCAGGGCGAAATTTCCGGGGGCAGCAGAGGAGGACATCAGGGAATTTCTTGAGCAGCTTGAAACAAACTATAAAATCCTGACCGTGATCCCCGGAACTGTAGGTTCTGACGATCCCGATCCGGTGGGGTTGTTCGGGGAGAGATCCCGGGAGGAATGGGAGCCTCCCGGCCTCGATCTCTACCCCGCGCCCATTGTCAAGGCGACCACCTTGTTCAGTGTTCAAGGTGTAGTGAGAAAACCCCGCTAACCTGGTCCTTCAGATTGAACGCCCCATCCAGGCGTTTGAGTGGGGAGCTTATTTTTCCATGGACGGACTTTCCATCGAGCTCACCAACGCCTGCAACCGTCGTTGCCTGCACTGCAACCGCAACCTGGCGGACCCCCCGGCCCACCTGTCCCTGGAGATGGTGCGGGAGGTTTTGCCGCAAGCCCGGGCCCTGGGGTTTCGGACCGTCTGCCTGACGGGCGGGGAGGTGGCCCTCTATCCGTTTCTGGGAGAATTTCTGTCCCTGGTGGGGGATCATGGCTTTACCTTCAATCTGGTGACCAACGGCCATCGGTTCCGGGAAAACCTTCTGCCCCGGTTGACCGCCCGGAAAATCCGGGAAAAGCTTACTGAAGTCTGCTTCAGCCTGGACGGGGCCTCGGCGGAAAGCCACGATGCCCTCCGGGGGGCAGGGTCTTTCCGGGAGGTGGTGGAAGCCGCCGCCCTTTGCCAGCTGAAGGGCATCCCCCTCAGCTTCAAAAGCGTGATCACTGCGTTCAATCAAGAAGAGCTCGCCGAAGTGGCCTTGTTGGGGGCTACCCTGGGGGCTCGGGAACACAGTTTTTTGCATCCCCTGCCTTCCCCCCGGTCAATCCGGGAGAAGGTCCTCCCTTCCCCCCAAGAGGTCCGGGAAAAGCTTGCCTGGGTGATCGGGGGCCTGGCGACGATGTTCCGCCACCGGATCTCGGTTGAAGGCTTCAGCCCTCAAGCCACCATCTTTCTCTGCGGCAACCTCCTGCAATATGCCAACCTGGATTATCAAGGCAATCTGCTGCTCTGCTGCAACCTGTCCCACGTCACCCGGGAAGAGGGCCGGCCCAGCCTCCTTGGCCGTGAGTGCCTGGGGGACTTGAGGGAGATGTCCTTTCAGGAAGGCCTCACCCGGCATTTTCACGCCGTGGCCCGGCTTATGGAGGCAAGGCTTCACGACGCGGCGGAACTTTCGGCTCTGACCCTTGTTCCCTGTTATTGGTGCTTCCGACACTTCGGCAAACTTGAGTGGCTGAGGGGCTTCCCTGGGTCCCCCTGGGCGGCCGGTGTCTTGAAGGAAGGGAATCATGCGGTTACTTAAATGAGAAGGGCGGTTGTTCTCGGCAGTTTTGCTGGGAATTTTTCTAGGGTTCGCCGTCGCGGGGGTAGCCGCCCAGCCGGCGGGCCGGTTGGTTTTCCTGGAGGGCCAGGTGGCGGTTCGTCCGGCCGGAGGTGCCTGGCAGAAAGCCCGACTTCAGCAAAGTCTCTCCGGCGGGGATATGGTGCGCACCGGCCCCAACTCCCGGGCGGCTATCCTGTGTTTGGATGAAAGCCAGATCAAGCTGAACGAAAATACGGTGATGGCCCTGAAAAGCGTGGCCCCGTCGCCGCGTCTGCGTCTGGGGGAGATCGCCCCCGCGGTCCAGGCGGGGGAGCCCCAGAGCACCTATGAAGTGTTGCAAGGGGAAATCTGGCTGCGCAACAAAAAAGAGAAATTTCTCTTTGAATTGGAAACCCCCACCATTACCGCCACCATCCGGGGAACGGAGTTAACCGTGCAGGTGAACCCTGATGGGACCACCCGGGTGGTGTTGCTGGAAGGGGACGTGAAACTGGCCAACCGCTTCGGCGAGGTGATTCTGGCGGCCGGGGAGGAAGGCTGGGCTCTTCCCGGCCGGGCTCCCACCAAGCGGCTGCTGGTGCAGCCGACGGACGCGGTGCAATGGTCCCTTTTTTATCCATGCTACTTCAGCTTCCGGGACTTGCCGTTGCAGGCCCTGTTGGCCGGGGGCCCGACTCCCGGGAGGACCTCCGAGGCGGCCGCTTCCCTGGGCCAGGGGGTGGCGGCCTATGATCAGGGGCGTCTGGCGGAGACGGCCGTGGTCGCCGAGCAGGCTTTGAGCCGGAACCCTGGTGATCCCCTGGCCCTCACCCTGGCCGGCTGGGTGCGCCTTCAGCGCCGGCAGCCGGAAGAGGCCCTGGGATTCTTCCAGCGGGTTACGAAACCCCAGGTCGCAGTTTTGGTGGGCACGGCCCTGGCCCGCTACCAGCGGGGCGAGCTGCCGGAAGCCTACCAACCGCTGAAAACCGCGCACCAAGGCAAACCGGACAGTCCTCTGCTGACGGCCATGACGGGGTATTTCGCCATGCTCTTGGGAAGGCCGGGGGAGGCCCGCACCCTGTTCACGGCCGTCTTGGCCGGCCCTTCCCCTGAGGCGCAGCTGCTGGCCCGGTGCTATCTGGCCCAGATGTCCCTGGTGCAAAATCGCAAAGACAAAGCCAAGTCCCAGGCGGACGCCGCCTTGGACCAGAAACCCTCCTCTCCTTTGGCTCTACTCAGCCGAGCCCTGGTGGATATCGCCGACTTTCAATTGCCCGCGGCCCAACGCCGTCTGGAAAGGGCCCTGGCCGAGGACCCCCGCTTCCTGGATGCCGCCCTGTATCTGGGCCGACTCTATCTGGGCGGGGAATTTTTTCTCAAGGCCCGGCGTCTGGCCGAGCAGACCCTCAGACAGGCCCCCCGGGACGCGGCGGTTCTGTCTCTGGCCGGCTTCGTCCACCTTGCCTTCCGGCGGTTCGAGAAGGCCCAGGACCTCTTTGCCGGAGCCATACGGGAAAGCCCTCGGCTGGGGGAGCCCCATCTCGGTTTGGCTCTGTGCCGGTTCCGCTTCCAGGAGCCGGAACAGGGTCTGGCCTCGATGCTCACCGCCACCCTGCTGGATCCGCGGCTGTCGGCTTATCAGAGCCAACTGGGCAAGGCCTTTTATGAATTACGGGCCTTCGACAAGGCCCTGGCCACCTGGGATTACGCCGCCGGCCTGGATCCCAAGGATCCCACCCCCCACTTCTACAAAGGCATCGCCCTCACCGACCTGAACCGCCCCGGGGAGGCCGTCCAAGCCATCAACCAGTCCATCGCCCTTAACAACAACCGGGCGGTGTTCCGCTCCCGGCTGCTCCTGGACCGGGACCAATCCACCCGCAACTACAACCTGGCCCGGGCTTACTCGCAGTTGGGTCTGGGGGAGTGGGCCCTGAGCAAGGCCACCACGGCCGTAAAGCTGGACCCCTTAAACGCCTCGCCCCACCTCTTCCTGGCCAGGGCTTATGAGGCATCCAACCAACGGGTCATGGCCTGGAATTCGGAGAATCTCCTGTACCGGGTGCTGTCCCCGGCCAACCAGAACACCTTCCGCTATATCCTGGAAAATGACTACACCGCCATGTTTGAAAAGCCCTACGCCCGGGCTACGGTTCAGGCGGGATTGGGCTCCTGGGAGGAACGGAAGCCGCTTCACGAGGACTATGTGGCGGCATACGGCGGCCTGCCGGGGGCTGCCTTTTTCGGCCGGGGGGACTACAACGACGACCGCGGCTTCCGGGGGAAAAACGGCTTTTCCCAGGTCTGGAACGCGGAAGGCATCTTTAAAGGTGATCCCGCGGTGCAGACCAGCCTGACGGGATATGTCCAATACAATCTGGAGCATTCCGGCGATGTTGATTTCCTCAATGACTATTTTTATAAAAATGAGACTGACTTCCGCATCACCAATCGCTTCCAGAGTTATGAATTCGCCTGTTTGCACCGGTTCACGCCCAATGTGCGACTTTTGGCCTTTTATAACTTCCAACGCTTCGATTATCATGCGTTCGGCAACTTTCTGTACTATGCTGACCGGGCACAGAACATTCTCGAACGACTTCACTACTTCAATGAATTTAATAATTACTCCCACAACATCCAGGTCCAGGGGCAGCTCATCCTCGGAAAACACACTCTTATCGGGGGTTATGACTATTTCACCGGGCCCATCAGCAACCATCTCAAATATATTTTCCACCAGCTTTATGTGGATGAATCGGGTCCCACCGTTCTCCCTCTCGGGACCACTTATGAATTCACCGGCCCCGTTGACCGGACCTACAGTCTATACCTGTTGGATTATTGGCGGGTGACCCCCTGGCTCCTGGTGGAATTGGGGGTTTTCCGGGATATCGCCCAAAATGCCAGCGGGTACGGCTCCCGGCCCTTTACCAATACCCTCTGGAGCCCCAGGCTGGGATTGAACCTCCGATTAGGGCCCAAGCACATGGTGCGTGTTGCCGTGATGCGCTATCTGGACACCCACCAGCTCATCCAGCCCATCCTGGTGTCCTCGGAGGTTGCCGGTCTTCCCTGGGTGGAAGACGCCTTTCCGGGTTCTGAGGTGCGGCAGACCGGCGCTTCCTGGGAGGCCCAGTGGGACGGAAAAACCTTCACGGTTCTGCGGTTCGCCGCCACCCGGGTGTCCATGCCCAGGTATTTTGATGCCGCCTTGGCCGACGGCACCCCCTACAATTACATCGGGTGGAGAACCTGGCGCCGATATGAAGGCTCCCTTTATTTAAACCGCATCCTCGCCAACTGGCTGGGATTCAGGATAGGAATCATCGGCAAGAGGTTGATTCCCGACAAGAGTTTCCGTTTCCGGGATGCGGAAAACCTGGAGCCCTATACTGAGGTGAACTGGCTCACCGGGATCTCCTTTTTGACCCCCCGGGGCTGGCAGGGAGGGATCACCAACCGGCTCGTACACCAATACGTCCGGTACCACTCCAAAGACCTGTTTGCCATCGTCAACCTGCGGATCGGCAAGGAGCTGGCCAACAAGCGGGGATTGATCTCCTTTGAAGTCAAGAATCTGTTCAATCGTCATTTTTACTACCGTCTGGAGCCTTCTTACTATTTTTACACGCCGGACTTTTACCCGGCCCGCCGCTTTATAGGGAAAATTGCCTTTTATTTCTAAAGTCCTCGAGCACCCCCTGGGACGATCCCTGGGGATGGGGCTGGCGGTCTGGCTCATGGTGATGGCCCTGGCTTCCCATGATCTGGGGCGCACCGCGGAGAACCTCACCCTGGACCTGTGCTGCCGTCTGCGGCCGGCATCGCCACCGCCCCAGGAGCTGCTCATCATCGGGATTGACACCGCTTCTTTTCAGACGTTGGGGCCATGGCCCTGGCCCCGGCGCCATCATGCCCGCCTTATCGAACGGCTGACGGAGGCAGGGGCGGCCCTTATCATCTTTGACGTTTTTTTCGGCGAAGCCGGCCCGGCCCAGGATGACCGGCGCCTGGTGGAAGCGATCAGAAAATCCGGAAAAGTCCTCCTGGCCCGGGTGATAGAATCGACCCGGGACCCGCTGTTTTCCAGGCAGATAATCCTCCATCCCCTGGAGGACCTGTGCGCCGCGGCCTGCGGTCTGGGAGTGAGTTTCATCACCCCCGACCCTGACGGGGTGGTGCGCCGCTTCCATCTGTCCCTCGCCGGTCACAGGACCCTGGCGGAGGAGGCGGTGCGTCTCCTGAAGCCTGACCGGCCATTGCCGGCTGACTCCAAGGGACTGATCCGGTATCTGGGCCCTCCCGGGCGAATAGAAACCTTATCTTTTCAGGAGGTGGTGGCCGGGGAGACCCCCCTTCCCCGGACATTGATTCAAAATCGCATCATCCTGGTGGGACGGGAGATTGAAGACACGCCCCTGTCCCAGGTCCAGGTGGATGCCTTTCTGACCCCTTTCAGCAGGGCGTCAAAGGGGTTTATGTCCGGGGTGGAAATCCAGGCCACCATCATCCACAACCTCCTCACCGGCACCTGGGTGCGGGAACCTTCCTTTGCTCAGCGGGGGGTCTTCTATCTGGTGGTGCTGGCGGGATTCAGTCTGCTGACCGCGGGGCATTCGCCAAGATTCAATACGATGCTGCTCATCGTTTTGATCGCGGGTCTCTTCCTGGGAGCCTGGGCTGCCCTCTGCTTCTTGCGGCTCTGGATTCATCCGGTGTTGCTGGCGACCGGGCTGGGGTTGGCTTACGGCGTCACCCTGTTCACCCACCATCTTTCCGATGTCCGGGAGAAACGATGGCTGCACCAGGCCTTCACCCATTATGTCCCCCCGGAGGTGGTGGAAACCCTCATAGAGCACCCGGAGCAGTTCGCCCTGGGAGGGGTGGAATTGGACACCACCGTGATGTTCGCCACCCTGGCAGGATTTGCCGGGCTGACCCAGTATATGTCCCCCCGGGAGCTGATAAATCTGTTGAGCGATTATTTCTCCCCTCTGACCGACATCATCCTGGCCCACCAGGGCACCCTGGACAAATATATGGGCCCCAGCCTCATGGCGGTCTG
>FWPU01012560.1_pt1 | contig 11144 bp, 10 predicted proteins | sample 2228361 | NCBI WGS metagenome assembly FWPU01 (sample SAMEA103939777, study PRJEB20133) | metagenome | reverse complement strand
GGCTTATAAATATAATGTAGTGTCTTTGTAGTAAGTGATTTTTAGAATTTTATAGGGAAATATATTTCCTTTGCCATACACTTTTGCTAAAAAAGTAATTTTTTCAAAATTAAAAAATATATGGCAACTTTTTACCAAAAAACTTTAAAAGTCTTAGCGATTATGGGAATAATCGGTTGGACTGCAAACGCCCAAAATGTGGGTATCGGTACTACCACGCCAGGCTCTCGCCTTGAAGTAAGAGGTACTACCAACGACAACACCGCCTCCATGCTTAATCTTACAAGCAATGCGGGGACTTCGCGTTTCTTTGTACGTAATGATGGACGTGTAGGTATCAACGAAACAAGTTCTCTTGATAGAGGAATGCTTACAATCACTTCTAATCTTACCAATGGTATTAATGGGTGGAATAGAAATATTTATTTCAACAATACCAATCACAGTTCTATTACCACTGATGGACTCCTACTCGGTTTTCACGATACCAATAAGGCATTTTACTTTGGGGATATAACTGGTACTACTTTCAATAAGTATGTAATGACCATCAATGCGACTTCGGGTAATGTAAGCATTGATGCAGGTAATCTTCGCGTACAAGGACTTTCAGGAACAGGCAGCAGAGCAGTAGTAGCAGATGCATCAGGTAATTTATCGGCAGTACCTTACTCTACCGTAGGCGATAACCTCGGCAACCATACGGCTACTACTACATTGAATATGAATGGGCAGAGTATTTCTAGCTATGCTTATTTAACACCTTTTGGTGTAGGCGGAAATAGCGGTCTTAGCCATGCATCTTATTCTATTTACCAAGAGGGGGGTGCTTGGAGCAATCCTTTTCCCGATTTGAATATCAACTTTCACACTGGTATTAAAATGAATGCTTATTTTGGTTATGATGGTATTCGCTTCTATACAGGAGCTTCTCCTGCTACGGGATTAGCTTTTCAAATAGGTGAGGCTTCTAGCGACCATATTATGGGTTACAGATACCTTCGTCTTTCAAGCGGTAATTGGTTTGGGGTAGCAGGCTCGGCAGGTATATACAATTATGAGCACGGACAACACTTTTTTACTACTAATAACAGCAACTACTAGGTTTCAAGAAGTGGACTTGGTATGCAGTTTCTAAATGCAAGTGCCGCTACAATGGGATATGTATATCATGACGGTACTAACTTTGGTTTGTTACCATCCGATGGTGGCTGGGCAGTGAGAACAAATCCTAGTGGTGTATACATACATAAAACACTTGATTTGCAAGGTGCTGTTCCTATGACAGGTGCAACAAGTGTTACTACTGTTGGTGCTAATGCTGCTTATTTCTTTGCAGATAGAACCGTAGGAGGAAGAACATTTGCTTGGTATGCTACAGGAGACATAGTTAGGCTATGGTCTAATAATGCAGGTGATAGAGTTACTTACAACAATGCCACTGGATTGATGAGTGTAGCAGGAAGTCTTACCATTACAGGCGTATTCAACTCTACAGGCTACAAAGAAACTTCCGATGCTCGCTGGAAAAAGAATGTAAGCAATATTCCTAACGCTTTGAGCAAAGTAATGGCAATGCGTGGGGTGAATTATGACTTCAAAACCAAAGAAGAACTATTAGCTGACAAGCAAGACACTACTTACCAATTTTCAAATAAAAGACAAATCGGTTTCATAGCCCAAGAAGTAGAAAAAGTATTGCCCGAAGTGGTTAGCACAGACCCCGTAGGCTACAAAACCGTAGAGTATAGCAAAGTAGTAGCCCTACTCGTAGAAGCAATGAAAGAGCAACAAAAAGAAATAGAAGCCTTAAAAGCCGAAAATGCTTCGCTCAAAGCTCAATCCGAAAAAGTACAAAAGTTAGAGGCTAAAATGGCGAAATTAGAAGAGATGATGAATGCTTTGCAAGATATGAGTAATGCCCAAGTAAAAAAATAGCAAAATCTTAAAACAGATAACAACAATGAAAGCAATAGCGATAATAGTGAGCTGGCTTATGTTATTGGTACCTGATGTATGGGGGCAATGTAACCTGACCTACGTAGGTCCCGTCAATGGCGATTGGCACACAGCCAGCAACTGGAACTTATGTAAAGTCCCTGATGGCAATGACTTGGTAACTATCCCCGCGGGTGGGCACGTGAGAATAAATAATACCAATGCTACTTGCAGACGTATTACCGTGCAACCTGGGGGTACCGTTACAAGAAACGGCACAGGCACACTTACCGTTACGAATAGTGTAGGTACGGTACCTTGTACGGCAGCGTGTAATAAAAGGGTATTTGTAACTTCTACTTTACACAATGGTAACTTAGGAGGCTTGGCAGGAGCAGATAACATTTGCCAAACAAGAGCAAACGCTGCCAGTTTAGGAGGCACTTGGAAAGCTTGGTTGAGTAATGGTACCACAAGTGCCAATTCACGTCTTGTAAATCATACGGTTGATATGGTACGTATTGATAATGTAGTAGTAGCCAACGGATGGGCAGATTTAACAGACGGTAACCTCGATAATGCTATTAGTATTACTGAATTAGGAACAGTTGTTAATAATTCTACTCCACCTGTTACCGTATGGGCTAATACAGAGGAGAATGGTAATATTGCTTCACCATCACAACATTGTAGCAACTGGACGAGTGCATCATCTTCCCTTCCAGGCAGAGTCGGACAGGCAGTTACATCAGGCTGGGGATGGAGTGATATTACAATTGGTTATTGCGATAATCCCAGACGTCTTTACTGCTTTGAACAATAATGCCATTACTCCAATTAATCATATTGCCCTTTTGTTGGATAGTGTTAAGTCTTAATGGCTTAGCCCAGCAGGTTATTGTAGGTAAGTTGCAAGATAACATCTTGCTCAATCCTCAGAAGCAAGAATATCTATATGATAAGATCTATCTTTGGGGAATGAATGCTGAATATACTTGGGCAAAAGTAGACTCTGCCCAGATAGATGCCAAAGGTAATTTTGTATTACGCAATCCTAAACAATTTATCAAAGCACTCTATCGAATGGCTTTTACTGAAGATGGCTTAAAATTGGGAGTGTATAGAGATATAATTCTCACCCAAACCCCTGATACTTTGTATTGGACTTTCACAGCTACCGAGGTAAATAGCAATACGTATTTTCAGCATAATACCGAAAATAGAATTTTATCAGAAGCTCTACGCCTTATAAATGCTTACAAAAATTTACAAAAAAAATACCGCAGGCAAGTTGCGGCAGAAAATTTTAACTATTTAGATGCACAATATTTGGCAAAGTTTCAGGCAATAGAAAAAGCAAAAGTGCAAAGTTTTGATTCTTTACAGCGAAATATCAAGCAGTTTCGTAACACTTACAGAGGCACTTATGTTGCCGATGTTCTGCTTTCGCTTTTTGCCGAACCTATCATAGCCGAACAGTATCCACAAAAGTATGATACACGCTCTGCTTTCCTGAAAGATTACTTTGTGCAAGAATGGAATCTTGCTGACGCAAGTCTATTGAGCGTACCATTTTTGGAGCAAAGAATTTATGAATATCTGAGTGATTATACTTATATTCATAGCTACGAAGGGATACGATTTTCGGTAGATAAGTTACTCAAACAAGCCAAAGCAAATGCCACGGTATTTGATTTTATGCTGAACTATCTTATCAAAACTTACCTACATAGTGGTTATGAGCAAATGGTCAATTATATTTATGAGCAATATTACGATGCTTGCAGTCAGCCGATTACTTCGGCATCAGAAGAACTCAAACGATTTGAGCGAATGAAAAAGCTCAACCCAGGCAATCTGGCACCCCTTATTCCTCTTGAAAAACAAGGTATGAAGCCATTCAAAGAACTTGTAAAAAACTACGAAGTTACGATAATTTATTTTTGGGCTTCCACCTGCCAGTATTGTAAAAAAGCTACCCCTGAGTTGAAAAAATCATTAGCTCAATTCCGACAAAAAATAGGAGTAATAACGGTATCTTTGGATACCAACGAAAAAGATTGGAAAAGTTATCTGAAAACACTTGGTGTAGATAACGCTTGGCATCACTTCTGCGATTTACAGGGCTGGCAGTCGGAAGTAATACAAAATTACGTTATTCGCCGAACTCCTACCTGCTACCTTGTGGATTCAGAAGGAAAGATTATTGGTAAAGAAATATACCCTACACAAGTAGAGGAGTTTTTGAAAAAACATTTGACAAGCAAATAAATGCAGAAAATTATGACTCGCTTTTTATTTTCCCTCATTGGAGTATGGCTAATACTATGGGGGGGCAAGCTACAAGCTCAATTAGTAGTAACAAATGGTGCGAGCCTGAATATCTTATCAGGTGAGACGGTTACTTTATCAGGAACTAATCTGCAAAATAATGCAGGAGGAACTATCTCGCATCAGGGAACATTGCGGGTAGCAGGTAATACTACCAACAGAGATGTTATCAATAATGGGACTTTTAATGGAGCTAGTGGGATTATTGAGATGTTGGGAGTAAATGAACAGCAGATCCAAGGGAGTGCAGTATTGAACATTGGTGATTTTGTAATAAATAACGGAGGCAATGGTGTGAGTATTACCAATACAGGCGGTTTGCGAATACACAATGCTCTCACACTTACCAACGGCAGATTGTTTGCTTCTGATAATAGTCCTGTTTATTTTACACCTTCTGCAAATAGTCCTACGGAAACCAATGCCAACCATATACGTGGTACAGCCATTATGGAGGCAAGAACGGTGGGTACAGCCGCATTTCCTACTTTCTTGATGTTTTCAATGCCTGCTGGCGGAGATGTAGGCAACCTGACGCTCACACGCCGTTCAGGAGATGGAACTACTACGAGCAGGGGGTTCACGCCTACGGCAGGAACGGCATTGGTGGGGGCAAGCGAAAGTTTAGATGTGCATTGGATAGTGAATATTACCAATACTACGGGCAATAGAGATGCGACCTTTTCTTGGATTTCGGATTGGGATAATGGAAAAAGTCTTACTCAAATGCAATTATGGCGTACTGCTCCTGCGAATATAAATACCTCTTGGTTTATACACAATGCGGGTTTATTAGATTTATCAGCTACACGTAGCCATACGCAGACTAATATCCCTCTGACTACTTTGCACAATGCTTGGACTCTTTCAGACCTTGTCAATCCGCTTCCTGTGGATATGTTTGCCTTTTCTGTGCGTGTAGTGAAGGGAAAAGATGTAGAAATAGTATGGACAACCCAAAACGAATACAACTTACAAAGATACCAAGTAGAACGCAGTCTTGATGGTTTGAATTTTGAAGCAATTGCCAGCGTTAATGCTCAAAATCAGAAAAATAATCAATACTTACACACCGACCTCAATGCCAAAGATTTGGGGAAAGAGGTTTTATATTATAGAATAAAAATGATTGAGCAAAACGGAGCAAGTCGCAACTCTGCTATCAAGGCGGCACATTTCAACAAAGAGTTTTGGGCAAATATCTTTCCTAATCCATTCAAAGATGATTTGAACATCAAAATTTTCAATCCTGAACGTAAAAATATAAAAATTACACTTATTGATAATATTGGCAGAACACACCTAAACGCTATCCTAGAAGGCGAGGAGATATTCTATCAACTCAATACTCAAATCAACGGATTAGCGGCAGGGGCTTATTTCTTGCAAATTTCAACTGATACCCAAACCGAAATAGTCAAACTCATAAAGCAATAACTTTTTTAATTTTAACCTTCGTCAGCTATGAATTTCAACAAGCTAAAAATTTTACTTGTAGATGATGATGAAATTCAGGAGGTACTTCTGAAAGCGAAACTTTTGCAAGTTGCAGAAATAGACTATGTGCGTAGTGCCAGACTTTCCTTGCCTATTATAGATAGCCAACTGAATAAATACGACCTCATCATCTCTGATATAGAAATGCCATTGATGTCGGGTTTGGATTTAGCTCTTTACGTAAGAAAGGTTATCAAAAGTGATATAGCTATGATAGCCCACACGGCTTCGTTAGAGGCAAGTGAAAAATTTTATATCAAAAATGGCTTTGATGGAATGCTTGCAAAAGGCTTTCAGATAGAAGAATTTATGAACTTATGGAGCAAAATAAAAGGCAAAATGCAGACACTTAAAGCTGAAGGTTGAAAATCCATAATAATTTATTAATCATAGGTTGCTTCCACGTCCCGAAAAGGCTATGCAATAAACCTTGCTATGTTTAATTGCAAATACGTAAAAACGAACAAATAGGAATATACCTTTGGTGTATTTCTATTTTCTTTTTTTACATTTATCTCTGATTTTTTTGCACTTTTTGAGGAATACTCTAATTTTGCGTACTTTTTGAAACTCAAAAACTACGCCAATGCAATCCGTATTTGAACAGTTAAACCTTCATCAGCACGAACAGGTTGTTTTTTGCAATGACGATCATACAGGCTTACAAGATATTATTGCTATACACAATACTACCTTAGGACCCGCCGCAGGCGGCACGCGTATGTGGTTCTATAACTCAGAAGCCGAGGCTCTCAATGATGTTTTACGCCTTTCGAGAGGTATGACCTATAAAAATGCCGTAGCAGGGCTAAATATTGGCGGTGGCAAAGCCGTAATCATCGGCGATGCTCGCAAACACAAGTCAGAAGCCCTTTTTAGAGCTTTTGGGCGTTTTGTAGATAGCTTGGGGGGCAAATACATTACTGCCGAAGATGTAGGCGTAAGCACTCAGGATATAGAATTTGTGGCAATGGAAACCCCTTTTGTAGCAGGAAAACCCAAAAGTTTGGGAGGGAGTGGAGACCCTTCGCCTTTTACGGCTTATGGAGTGTATATTGCAATGAAGGCTTCTGCCAAAAAAGTGTATGGCTCTGAAAGTTTAGAAGGGAAAAGAATTGCTGTACAAGGTGTAGGACACGTAGGACAAAATCTGGTAGAGCATCTTGTCAAAGAAAAAGCACAAGTGCTAATTTCAGATATTTATGAAGACCGCTTGCAGGCTATCAAAAACAAATTCCCGCAAGTGCAGGTTATAGATAAAGATAGGCTCTATGATGCTGAAATGGATATTTATGCCCCTTGTGCTTTGGGAGCAACCTTGAATGATGATACTTTGAGCAGACTGAAATGTAAAATTGTGGCTGGTGCCGCCAACAACCAACTTGCTGACGAAAATCGCCACGCCGATATGTGTAAGCAGAAAGGCATCTTGTATGCCCCTGATTTTCTTATCAATTCAGGAGGAATTATCAATGTTTATTGCGAAATTGCAATGCCCGTGTATAACGAACAAAGAGCTTACGAGCAAACCGAAAGAATTTATCAATTTACAAATGATATTATTGAAACTGCTGAAAAAGAAAATATCAATACACATCAGGCGGCAGTAGCTCTCGCTCATAGACGTATGGAAGCCATTGCCAAGCTCAATGCTAATGCTTTCAATCGTAAAAAGTAGAGTTGAAACAAAGTGCAATTTAGAAGTTTAGCCTTCTCAATCTAAAATCATTGTAATCTTTGCATAAAATTTACGCAAGAAAATGGCATCAAAACATTGGTACGCTGTAATAATGGCAGGGGGAATAGGCACAAGATTCTGGCCCTTTAGTCGTCAGCGTTTTCCCAAGCAGTTTCACGATATTTTAGGCACTGGAAAAACGCTCTTGCAACAAACCGTAGAGCGTTTTAAGCAAATTTGCCCGCTTGAAAACATTTATATCGTTGGTAGCCGAGAACACGAAACGCTCTTGTACGAACAACTACCCGATTTTGCCCCTCATCAGTTCATTCTTGAGCCCAGCCGCCGCAATACTGCCCCCTGCATAGCGTATAGTGCCTTCAAAATTTTTCAAAAAGATAAAAAGGCTAATTTAGTAGTTTCGCCTGCCGACCACTACGTTAGCAATGAAAAAGAATTTGCCAAAACTATTCAAAAGGCACTCAAAGAAACTTCACAAAAAGATATTTTGGTAACTTTGGGCATAGAGCCGACGCGTCCTGATACAGGCTATGGGTATATTCAGTATTGTGAAGAAAAAACTACCCTTTGGAAAAAAATTTTAGGCATTAGCTCGCCTATCAAGAAAGTAAAACTTTTTGCCGAAAAACCACCTTTGGAGCTTGCAGTGGAGTTTTTGCGTAGTGGCGATTTCCTTTGGAATTCAGGAATTTTTGTTTGGAATGTTCAAACCATTCTCAAAGAGTTTGAAATTCATTTGCCTGATATTTACGAAGCTTTTTGGGAAATAAAAGATACCTTTTTTACAGAAGAAGAAAGTAAAGCCGTTGAAAAGGCTTATACACAATGCCGAGCCATTTCCATAGACTATGGTATTATGGAAAAATCGGAACACGTTTTTATTATTCCTGCAAGTTTCGGCTGGTCGGATTTAGGTACTTGGAAATCGCTTTTTGAGCTAAGCCCCAAAGATGAAAAGCAGAACGTTATTAAAGGAAATGTAGTAGCTCTGGATACAGAAAACTGCATCATTCAAACGTCTGATAGTCGTTTGGTTATTGTGAAAGGCTTGAAAAATTTTATTGTAGCTGAATATGAAAATGCTTTGATGATTTGTCCCAAAGATGAAGAGCAGAGTGTCAAAGAGTTTGTAAGCATTGCAGAAAAGAAAGGACAGGAATTTATTTAGCAAGCAGAAGTTAAAAGCAAAATTTTGAACTTCTAAACCTCAAACCTCAATCCCCAAACTTCTATATGTATCGTTTTGCACTCATTATTTTTGGAATTTTCTTTTTTGTATTCGGCTTTGTAACTTGGCTCAATAGCGTACTTATTCCTTATCTGAAAATAGTTTGTCAGTTGCAGAGCAACTGGCAAGCCTATTTGGTGGCATTTGCTTTTTATATTTCTTATTTTGTGATGGCTTTACCTTCGGCTTGGTTTTTGGAAAAAGTAGGTTTTCAGAAAGGAATGGCTTGGGGCTTGCTGATAATGGCAATAGGTTCGCTGATTTTTATACCTGCCGCCGAAAATAGATTGTATGAAATTTTTTTAGTAGGTTTATTTACACAAGGTACGGGACTGGCAATTTTGCAAACGGCTGTCAATCCTTTTGTAGCAATACTGGGTAAGCCCGAAAGTGCCGCCCAACGCATTAGCATTATGGGTATTGCCAATAAAACCGCAGGCATTATCAGCCCAATTGTGCTGGGTTTTATTGTTTTCAGTGATATTGAAAGCATTGAAAAACAACTTTCTACTGCTTCAAATGCACAAAAAGACCAAATCTTGACCGAACTCGCCAGCAAAGTAATAGAACCTTACGGCATTATGGCTTTGGTACTTGTATTGCTTGCTGTGATGATACGCTTTGTTTCGCTATCCAATGTAGCACCCCAGAGCATAGAAAGTGATAGTTCCAAATCTTTGTGGCAATATCCGCAATTGGTTTTGGGGGTGATAGCACTATTTTTGTATGTAGGGGTAGAAGTGATTGCCGGCGATACCATTATTCAGTATGGAATTTCGTGGGGATATAGCAAGCAAGAAGCTAAATTTTTCACTTCTTTCACACTGACAGGTATGCTTATGGGCTATGTGATAGCGATTTTCACCATTCCTCGTTTTCTTTCGCAGGCAAAGGTGCTGACAATTTCAGCGGTTTTGGGTGCAGTTTTTAGCATTCTTATTCTGCTTACTGAAAAATCTTTTTCGGTAATGGCGGTAGCTCTTTTGGGGCTGGCAAATTCTGTAATGTGGCCTGCTATTTTTCCGCTTGCCATAGCCGATTTAGGCAAAAATACTTCCAAAGGTTCGGCTTTGCTCATTATGGCAATAGCAGGAGGAGCTTTGATGCCTTTGCTTTATGGCAGTATTGCCGATTTGCTCAAAAATGAGCGTTTGGCTTATGTAATGCTTGTGCCTGCATACCTTTTCATTGCTTATTATGGAGCAAAGGGTTACAAAAAACGCAATTGGTAATGGATAGCGAAGCAATCAGACAACTATTGCAAGAAAAATTTGACGAAAATTGCATTATTGCCGAAGATAAACGCTCACCGCAAACTATCTGGCAAGTACCTACCGAACTTTTGCCTGAAATATGTTTTTTTCTACAACAAAATCCGCAAACGTATTTTGATTTTCTTTCTTGCATTACGGGTATTGATAATGGCAAGGAAGTGGGTACAATGGAAGTAATTTATCATTTGTATTCTATTCCTTACCAACATTGGGCAGTTTTGAAGGTGCTTGTAGTTCGCAATGCTGAAAATGAACCTTTACCTCAAGTTCCTACCATAAGCCACATTTGGAAAGCCGCCGATTGGCACGAAAGGGAAATTTTTGATTTGCTGGGTATTCATTTTACCAATCACCCCGATTTGCGGCGTATTCTTTTACCCGCCGATTGGCAAGGATACCCCCTTCGCAAAGATTACACTGCCCAAGAAAATTATCACGGCATACGAGTAAAATACTAACTTTATTCGCCCATACCTTTGGCTCGGCTTGTCCAAGAGTTTCCTTTGATGCGAAATCGCCAAGGCAAAAAGGCATCTTCCTGTGCATAGGCAATACCTACACGCGTAGAAGCAAGAATTTCAAAACTTTCTTTGAAAAACTGATTTTCAGCTATCCAAATAGTATTTCCCCAAAGAATTTCGCCATAATGCTTTCTGTTTATGCCCAAAGCCTGTGATAAAGCCCCTGGTCCTGCTGTAAGTTGGGTCTTGATTTTGGCAAAATTACGCCTTTGGAGCATTGTTTCAATGCCTTCCAGCGGCTCAATGGCACGCACCAAAACGGCATCGGCTTCACCTTTTATGTTGGTAACTACATTGAAAAGCGAGTGCATACCATAACACAAATACACGTAAGCTCTACCACCTTCCTCAAACATTATTTGAGTACGCTCTGTATAACGATTTTGATGAGCGTGGCAGGCTTTATCGCTTCTGCCACAATAGGCTTCGGTTTCTACAATTTTACCTGCTGTGATTTTTCCTTCAATGTGGGTGAAAAGATATTTCCCCAACAAATCTTGGGCTATTTGTACTACATTGGCTCTGGTATAAAATTCTTTGGAAAGTTTTTGCATAAAAACTTGTTCAAGGAAATTTTTTTGTAACTGAGGTTGTTTAGGATTTATTTTTTTTGATAATTCTTCGGATAAAAATGACCATAAAGGATAAAATTAACA
>FWPU01012010.1_pt1 | contig 11144 bp, 10 predicted proteins | sample 2228361 | NCBI WGS metagenome assembly FWPU01 (sample SAMEA103939777, study PRJEB20133) | metagenome | reverse complement strand
GCCCTAGATCGCGCCGCTAAGGTGGCCCTGGCCCAGAAGGAGGCCGAGGTCATCAAGAGGGCGCGGGAGGAGGCCCGGGCCCGCGGCATGTCCGCAGAGGAGGAGCGGCGCTTCGTGGCCGAAGCCCTAAAGAAATTCTCTGCTGAGCAGGGGGAGGGTTAGGCCGTGGCTGGCGAACTCGAGACCATCAGCCAGGAAACCCTGGTCAGCGAGCACGAGCTCGAGACCATCGATATCAACATCAATGTGGGCCCCCAGCATCCGGCCACCCACGGCGTCTTCCGCATGATCCTCACCGTGGACGGCGAGGTGGTGGTGGACTGTGACCCTGTCATCGGCTACATGCATCGCGGCGCCGAAAAGCTTTCCGAGAACTGTGACTACCGCCAGGCCATCGGCTATCAGGACCGCACCGAGTACCTGGGCCAGTTCAACGCTGAGCTCTGCTATGTGGAGGCGATAGAGAAACTGGGCGACATCCAGGTGCCCGAGAAGGCGGAGTACATCCGGGTCATCCTGGTGGAATTGAACCGCATAGCCAGCCACTTCATGTTCATGGGCGCCTTCGGCACCGACATCGGCCTCTTTGGCACCCCCTTCATGTATAGCTTCCGGGAGCGGGAGAACATCCAGGACTTCTTCGAGGAGATCACCGGCGAGAGGATGATGTACAACTACTTCCGCCCCGGCGGCGTGGCCTGGGACGTACCTGAGGGCTTCAAGGAGATGGCGCACGAGGTCCTGCGGAAGGTCCGGCAGGGGATCGATGACGTCGACGGGCTCATGACGGAGAACGAGGTCTTTGTGGCCCGCTGCAAGGGGCTTAACCCCGTGACCCCGGAGGAGGCCATCAACTGGGGCATGACCGGGCCCATGCTTAGGGCCACCGGCTTGAAGCATGACCTCCGCCGCGCCGAGCCCTACTCCATCTATGACCGCTTCGAGTTCGATATCCCCACGGGCACCAGCGGCGATGTCTACGACCGCTACCTGGTGCGCTTAGAGGAGATGCGCCAGTCGGCCCGTATCGTGGAGCAGGCCCTGGCCCAGATGCCCGACGACGGTCCCCTCATGGCCTCCGGCATAAAGCGAGTGTTGCGGATTCCTCCTGGCGAAGTCTACATGCGCAATGAGACCCCGCGGGGCGAATACGGTATCTATCTGATCTCTAAAGGCGGCGATGGCCCCTACCGCCTGAAGATCCGCTCCCCCGCCTTCTGTAACCTGTCGGCCCTCAGGAACATGGTGGTGGGCAACTATGTGGCTGACGCCATCATCATCCTGGGCTCTCTGGACATCGTCCTCTGCGAGGTAGATCGGTGATCGCCGATAATCCCTGGGTGGACGCCCTGGCCCGCGTAGGCGTGTTGGCGATAGCCCTGCCCTTGATTCCGCTCTTCCTGGTCTACATAGAACGGAAGATGATCGGCCGCATCCAGATGCGGCTGGGCCCCATGCGAGTGGGCCCCTACGGCACCCTACAGACGGTGGCCGACACCATCAAGCTCTTGACCAAGGAGGACCTGCGTCCCCAGTTCGCCGACCGCTGGACCTTCGAGCTGGCCCCCTTTGCGGTGGTGGTGCCCGTCTTTGTAGCCTTCGTCACCCTGCCCTTCACCGGCGGCTTCTTCATCCGCAACCTGGCCCTGGGGCTATTCTTCATCGTGGCCGTCTCGGGCCTCTCCATCGTGGGCTTTCTGATGGCCGGCTGGGGGTCCGACAACAAGTACGCTCTACTGGGGGCCGTTCGGGCGGCAGCCCAGCTTATCAGCTACGAGATCCCCCTGGTGATGGCGGTGCTGGCCGTGGCCATGCTGGGCGGCACCCTCAACCTGGAAGAGTTGGTCAACGGGCAAGGCCGCGTGCCCTTCATCGTCTGGCAGCCCCTGGCCTTCTTCATCTTCGCCACGGCGGGCCTGGCCGAGGCCTATCGCAACCCCTTCGACATCCCGGTGGCCGAATCGGAGGTGGTGGGCGGCCCCTTCATCGAGTATTCGGGTATCCGCTGGTCCATGTTCCAGATGGGGGAGTACGCCAGCACCTTTCTCATCGCTGTTCTGGGCTCCCTAATCTTTTTGGGCGGCTGGAACTGGCCTCTGGGCAACGAGGCTGGCGTCGGACTACAGATCTTTTGGATCGTCCTGAAGAGTTCCCTCTTCATCCTTCTCTTCATGTGGATGCGGGCCAGCCTGCCGCGCCTGCGCATCGACCAACTGATGGCCTTTTCCTGGCAGGTCCTCTTGCCCTTCGCCTTCCTACAGATCATCATTAATGGACTGGTGCTGGTCTACGACTGGCCCGACTGGACCCTGGGTGTGCTGTCGGGGACGGCCATGATGGTGGCGGGGGCGCTAACCTACCGAAGCGCCCGCTGGGCGGCGGTGCCCCACCCGGCCCGATATCAGGCAGTAGGGAGCGTCAGTTAACGTAAGGGGAGCAAGATGCTGGGCGTATTCAAGGCCATTGCCACCACCATATCGACGGCCCTGCGCAAGCCGGTGACCGTTCAGTACCCTACGGAGAAGAAGCAGTTGCCTCATCGCTCCCGGGGCTTACCGGTCCTTCTCTGGGACTTCGAGGTGGACGAGCCCTTCTGTACCGGCTGCCAGGTCTGCGCCCGCTATTGCCCCGTGGACTGCATGACGGTAACCATGAAGGACAACCCCCTGTACGCCCAGGGCAAGAGCAAACGGCGCAAGATCGTCGACAAGTTCTACATCGATTATGCCCGCTGCATGCGCTGCGACATCTGCGTCGAGGTCTGCAACTTCGACGCCATCGTCATGAACAACGAGTGGAGCGGCGTCGAGCTGGCCCGCTATGATCGGCAAGAGTTGGTTATGGACCTGGAGTCCCTCCTGACCGATTCCAAGTCTGGCCGCCTGAGAGACCCCTTCCGGGAGCCGATGGGGGTGGCCCACTCGGGCTGGACACCCAGAGGTCGCCGCGAAGAGGAGAAGGCCCGGGCGGCCGCCGAGGAAGAGACGGAGCTGGCCCAAAAGCCTGAATAAGGGGTGGGCGCCCTTGTTGACTTATGAGTTATGAAGAGGGGATTTTTTATATCGTAGCCGCAGCCACGGTCTTGGGCGGCGCAGGGGTGGTGATGGCCCGTAACGTGGTTCACGCCGCCCTGTTTCTCATCATGGCCCTGCTGGCCGGGGTTTTCCTGCTCCTTTCGGCGGAGTGCCTGGCCATCGTCCAGATCCTCATCTATGGCGGTGCCGTCACCATCCTGGTGCTCTTCGCCATGATGCTGACGCGGGTGCGCGACATGCCCCAGGCCCTGGACGGCCCGCAGCGGCCCCTGGCCCTCTTGGCCGCGGGCACCTTCATGGGCCTATCTATCTTTACCCTCGTCACCACCGAGGGGCCTTGGAAGGGCAAGGAGGCCATTACCGCCATCTCCCTGGAGCGCCTGGGGGAGGTGTTATTCCGCAACTGGGCTGTGCCCTTCGAGGTGGCCTCCCTGGTCCTTATGGTGGCCCTGGTGGGCGCCATCATCCTGGCCCGGGGCGAGGAGGGCGAATGATCCCCCTCCAGCACTTCTTGGTCCTCAGCACTATCCTCTTCTCCCTGGGCATGTACGGAGTGCTGGCCCGCCGGAGCGCTGTCCTCATCCTCATGTCGGTGGAGCTGATGCTACAGGCGGTGAGCATCAACTTTATCGCCTTCGCTGTGTACCTATCGCCGGAGCAGTTCACCGGCCTCATCTTCGCCATCTTCGTCATCACCATTGCCGCCGCCGAGGTGGGCCTGGCCCTGGCCATCGTCCTGCGCATCTTTCGCAACAAGGCCACCGCCAACGTGGACGAAGTGGACATCATGAGATGGTAGGAGCGACGTAGCGGTGGGCATGGACGAGGCCTGGCTCTTACCCCTGCTGCCCTTCGCCGCTTTCGCCCTCCTCCTGCTGGTGGGCAAGTACCTGCCGCGGCGGGGTGACTGGCTGGCCATCGGCGCCCTCGTCGCCGCTTTCGCCCTTTTCTTCCCCATCCTAAAAGACCTCCTCGACAACCTGGAGTCCCCCAACTTCGACGCCCTGGCCACCTCCGGCTGGGACTGGGTGAAGTTCGACACCTTCAATATCCGCCTGGGCTTCTTCGTCGATCCGCTGGCCGTTGTCATGCTGGCGGTGGTCACCGGCGTGGGCTCCCTGATCTTCATCTACTCCATCGGCTACATGCAGGGGGACCCCCGCTACGGCTGGTTCTTCGCTGCTATGTCCCTCTTCGCTGCCTCCATGCTCACCCTGGTCTTAGCCGACAACTTCCTGCTGCTCTATGCGGCCTGGGAAGGGGTCGGCTTCTGGCATGAGAGGCGCTCGGCAGCCGAGGCGGCCAAGAAGGCTTTCATCACCACCCGCATCGGCGATGTGGGGCTCCTCATCGGCATCATCCTGCTGTGGCGGGAGGCCCAGACCTTCGACATGAGCGAGATTTTCCACTTTGCCGAGGAGGGGGGCTATTCGGCCGAGTACCTGACGACGGCGGTGCTCTTCCTTTTCGCCGGGGCGGTGGGCAAGTCGGCCCAGTTCCCCCTGCACGTCTGGCTGCCCGACGCCATGGAGGGGCCGACGCCGGTCTCCGCCCTCATCCACGCCGCCACCATGGTGGTGGCCGGCGTCTACCTGGTGGCCCGCTCCATGCCCCTCTTCCATCTGGCGGATCCGCTGGCCCTTAACGTGGTGACCGCCCTGGGCCTCACCACGACGCTGATGTCAGCCACCATGGGCCTGGTCATGACCGATGTGAAACGGGTCATCGCTTATTCCACCATCAATAGCCTGGGGCTCATGATGGTGGCCCTGGGTTCGGGCTCGGTGACGGCGGCCATGTTCTACCTCTTCGCCCACGGCTTCTTCAAGGCCCTCCTCTTTCTCTCGGCTGGCTCCATCCTTCACGCCACCGACCGGGGGGATGTGACCGAGCTGGGCGGCCTGGCGCAGAAGATGCCGGTGACAGCGGCCGTCTTCGGGATTGGCGCCTTGGGTATGGCCGGCATACCCCCCTTAGCCGGCTTCTGGGCCAAGGACGAGATCCTGAACGCTGCTAATCAGGAGCAGAACCTAGCCGTCTATATCATCCTGGCTTTCAGCGTCTTTCTGACCGCCCTTTATATGTGGCGGCTGTTCGTCCTTTCTTTCTGGGGTCGGCCCCGAGACGAAGGCGCCGTGGCCCACGCCCATGATGCGCCCCCAGTGATGACCGTGCCCCTGATTATCCTGGCGGTCCTTACCGCCATGGCTGGCTTCGTGGCTTTCGACGGGGTGGGGGAGGCCATGGGCTTTCCTGGCGGCATCGCCCGTTTCGTCTTCTTGGAGGAGCCGGAGGCCTTCCACTTCCCCTGGAAGGTGGCCCTAGCCTCCAGCCTGGCCGCGGCCATGGGCATCCTTGCCGCTGTCTATTTCTGGCGGGGTGAGGGGGAGCCCGCCCGTCGCCTGGCCCAACGGTTCTCCCCGGTCTATCGCACCTTGAAGAACAAGTACTACCTGGACGACGTCTATCAGTGGGCCATCAACCACGTCATCTTGGTGGGGGGCAGCATTATCGCCTGGTTCGACCGCAACATCGTCAACGACACGGGGGTGGACGGCTCGGCTGGCCTCACCGTCTTCACCGGCTTTGAGATGAAGTTCACCCAGACGGGGCGGCTGCCCAACTATGCCCTGGCCATCGCCGCTGGGGTCATCGTTATAGCCATCATCTTCACCGCGGTCAAGGTGTAGAGATATGGAGTGGGTCGTCTTTCTGACGATAGCCCTGCCGGTGGGGGCAGCCGTCCTGCTCATGGCGGTGCCGTCCCGCTACGCCAACCTGGTACGCTACATCGCTGGGGCTACCGGCTTCACCCTGTTTCTCCTTTCTCTGCTCATCTTTGCCAGGTACCAGTTCGCCGATGGGGGTCTCCGCTTCGAACTCCAGTTGGACTGGCTGGAGAACGTGGCCTTCCTGGGCGATAAAGGTATCACCTATCACCTGGCCGTGGACGGCATGTCGGCGCCTCTGGTGCTCCTGACCGGCATCGTCATCTTCACCGGCTGTTTCATCTCCTGGAACATTGAATATCGCAACAAGGACTTCTTCATCCTGCTGTTGCTCTTGGTGAGCGGCGTCTTCGGGGTCTTCGTCTCCCTGGACTTGTTCTTCTTCTTCTTCTTCTATGAGCTGGCGGTGCTGCCCATGTACCTGCTCATCGCCGTGTGGGGGGCCAGCAGCCACTTCGGCACCTTTGTCCGCACCAAGGAGTACGGGGCCATGAAGCTGGTGCTCTACCTGGTGGCGGGCAGCGTGCTGGTGTTCATCGCCATCTTTGCCACCTTCGTGGAGGCGGGCCAGGGCTCCTTCGACCTGCCGGTGCTGGGGTCTGTGACCTACGGCGAGACCTTCCAGAAGACCTTCTTCCCTTTCTTCATGCTGGGCTTTGGGGTCCTGGCCGGGTTGTGGCCCTTCCACACCTGGTCGCCCGACGGCCACGTGGCAGCGCCCACGGCGGTGAGCATGCTCCACGCCGGTGTGCTGATGAAACTGGGGGCTTTCGGCATCCTGCGGGTAGGGATGTTCCTCTTCCCCGAGGGGGCCGGGTTCTGGGCTCCCGTCCTTATGACCCTAGGGGTGACCGGCGCCCTCTACGGGGCCGTATCGGCCATGGCTCAGCGGGACCTGAAGTATATGGTGGGCTATTCCAGTGTCAGTCACATGGGCTACGTCCTCATGGGCCTGGCCACCCTGAACGAGATCGGCATCAACGGGGCCGTGTTACAGATGTTCGCCCACGGCATCATGACGGCCCTCATGTTCGCCATGGTGGGGACCATCTACGACCAGGCCCACCTGCGCGACATGCGCCTTTTCGGGGGCTTGGCCAAGAACATGCCCCGCTACACCGCCTACTGGGCCTTTGCCGGGCTGTCGTCCCTGGGGTTACCGGGCCTGGCGGGCTTCGTGGCCGAATTCCATATCTTCGTGGGGACCTTTCGCACCTATCCCTGGGCGGGGGCCCTGGGCATCCTGGCGGCGGCCGTTACGGCCACCTATATCCTGCGTATGCTGGCTATGGCCTTCTTTGGCCCCTTTAACGAGCGCTGGGCGGCCCTGAAGGACATGCGCCTGGCCGAGCAGTTCGGGGGGGCGGTGCTCATCTTCTTCCTGGCTTTTATGGGCATGTGGCCGGAGCCCTTCATTGATCGAATAGCAGCGACGGTGAGTACCCTGCCAGGGGTTAGCGCATGAACCCGGACTGGTCCCTGCTGGCGCCGGAGTACGTCCTAGCGGGCTGGGCGGCCCTGCTGGTGAGCGTCGACCTCTTCTGGCGACCCTTCCCAAGGGGTTACCTGGGCTATCTAGCGGCGGCGGGCGCCCTGGCCGCCCTGACCACCGCTCTTATCATCCACCCCTGGATTAATGAGGATGCCACCGATTTCGCTGGCCTCATCGACATTAACAACTACACCACCTTCTTCCGCGTCTTCTTCGCCCTCATCGCCTTCTTCGCCTGTCTGGCCTCGGCCCGCTACGTCCAGCAGCGCCTTCTGCATCCGGGCGAGTACTACGCCCTTATCCTGCTGACGGCCCTGGGGGGCAACTACATGGCTGGGGCCCGGGAACTGCTGTCGGCCTACATCTCCCTGGAGTTGTTGAGCTTCAGCCTCTACGTCCTCACCTCCTACGCCAAGTTCGACCTCAGGTCCAACGAGGGCGGCTTGAAATACATGCTTCTGGGCGCCTTCTCCTCGGCCATCTTCCTCTACGGCATGAGCCTCATCTATGGGGTGACGGGCACCACCCGCTTCGATGAGATCGCCGAGGTGCTGGCCGGCGATACCGAGGGCTTCCAGATGGCCTTGTTCTTGGGCCTGGTGCTCATCATCGCCGGGCTAGGCTTCAAGGTAGCGGCGGTGCCCTTCCACATGTGGACCCCCGACGCCTACGAGGGGGCGCCTATGCCCGTGACGGCCCTCATCTCCGCCATCTCTAAGGCGGCCGGCTTCGCCCTCTTCCTGAAGCTCTTCGCCATGGCTTTCCTGCCCCTAGTGGATGACTGGCGGCCCTTCCTGGCGGGTCTAGCGGCGGCCACCATGGTCCTGGGCAACCTGGTGGCCATCCAGCAGCACAACATCAAGCGCCTTCTGGCCTACTCCAGCATCGGCCAGGTGGGGTTCTTGCTTATGGGCATCGCCGCCCTCTCGCCGGAGAACACCGACGCTGCCAGCGCCCTGGTCCTGCACCTGGCCGGATATGTCATCAGCAACCTGGCCGCCTTCGTCTGCGCCATCATCTACCACAACTGGACGGGCCAAGAGGAGATCGCCGACTACGACGGCCTGGCGGAGCGGGCCCCTTTCCTGGCCCTGTGTTTGAGCATTTCGCTGTTTTCCCTGGCCGGGATGCCCCTGTTTGCCGGCTTCGTCACCAAGTTCATCCTCTTCCAGGCGGCGGTGGAAGAAGACATGTTGTGGCTGGCGGCGGTGGCCGTGTTTGCCAGCTTCGTCTCGCTGTACTACTACTTGGTGGTCATCAGGCACCTGTACCTGGGCCAGCCGGCGGAGCCGACGCGCTTCCCGACGCCCTGGATGGAGTATGGGGCCCTGTCCCTACTGGTGGTGGGCGTCTTTTTGGTGGGCCTCTACCCGCAGCCCCTGTTCAACGCCGTGGAGGAGTCCACGGCCTTCATCTTTACGGCGGCCCAGGCGGCCGGAGCGGTGGCGACGGGGCCGTAGACCTCGCTCCGCCGTCAGTTGGCGCCCTTGCAGAGGTACATGGAACCTGCTATGCTGCTAGCGGTGGTGACCGTTTAGTGCCACCCAGCCGCGTATAGCGTCCTGGACTCCGGTAACCAGACCGTCGCCAACTATAGAGCGAAAGGAGGTTACCCGTGAGTTATCAGGACAAGACCCTCACCTGCCAGGACTGCGGGCAGTCTTTCACGTTCAGCGCCGAAGATCAGGCGTATCACGCGGAAAAAGGCTACAATAACGAGCCGAAGCGTTGCCCTTCCTGCCGCCAGGCCCGCCGGGGCGAGCGCGGCTACAGCAGCTACGGAAGTAGCTACGGCAGCAGCTACGCCAGTTACGGCCCTTCCCGACGGGAGATGTACCCTGCGGTATGCGCCCAGTGTGGCAAGCAGACCCAGGTGCCCTTCCAGCCCCGCGGCGACCGGCCGGTCTACTGTAGCGACTGCTTCAGTAAGCAGCCGTCCTCAGGGCGCAGGCAGTCATACTCGGGGCGCCGCTACTAGGCGACTCAGGATGGTGAAGCTAGAGGGGGCCTCCGGAGGCCCCCTCTAGTGTTTTGGGATGTCGCTGTGGGTGGAGAGTCCACCTGCCCCTACAACACTGGCAGATAGCGCTTGATCTCATAGTCGGTGACCTGGCGGCGGTAGGTGGACCACTCGATCTTCTTGTTCTTGAGGAGGCTCTGGAACAGGTGGTCCCCCAGGGTCTCGCGCAGCAGTTGGCTCCCCTCGGCCAGCTCGATGGCCTCCCACAAACTGCCCGGCAGGTGGTCAATGCCCCGCTGTCTCCGCTCCTCCTCGCTCATCTCGAAGACGTTCTCCTCCACCGGGTCCGGACAGGGGTATTCCCGCTCGATGCCGGCCAGGCCCGCCGCCAGCATGACGGCGAAAGCCAGGTAAGGGTTGCAGGCCGGGTCCGGGGCCCGGTACTCGATGCGGGTAGCCTGCTCCTTGCCGGGCTTGTACTCCGGGACGCGGATCAGGTCCGAGCGGTTCCTGCGGGCCCAGGAGAGGTAGACAGGGGCTTCGAAGCCGGGCACGAGGCGCTTATAGGAGTTGACCCACTGGTTAGTGACCAGGGTGATCTCCCGGGCGTGGCGCAAGAGGCCGGCGATATAGCTCTTGGCGATGGGGGAGAGGTGGTAAGGGTCCTTAGGGTTGAAGAAGGCGTTGCGCTCGCCCTTAAACAAGGACTGGTGGACATGCATGCCGGAGCCGTTCTCGTTGGCCAGGGGCTTGGGCATGAAGGTAGCGTAAACGTTGTTTCTCACAGCCACTTCCTTGACCACTAGACGATAAGTCATGGTGTTGTCGGCCATAGTCAGGGCGTCGGTGTAGCGGAGGTCGATCTCGTGCTGGGAGGGGGCCACCTCGTGGTGGGAGGCCTCCACCATGATCCCCAGTTCCTCCAGGGTAAGCACCGTCTCCCGGCGCAGGTCGGTGGCGACGTCCAGAGGAGTGAGGTCGAAGTAGCCGCCCCGGTCCAAGACCTCGGTGCCATCGGGGCGGGCGAAGTAGAAGTACTCCAGCTCCGGGCCTACGTAGAAGGTGTAGCCCAATTGGGTGGCCCGCTGGAGGTTGCGACGGAGGATGTAACGGGGATCGCCCTCGAAGGGGGTGCCGTCGGGGAGGAGGATGTCGCAGAACATGCGGGCCACCCGTCTTTGCTGGGGCCGCCAGGGGAGGATGGCGAAGGTGGTGGGGTCCGGCAGGGCGATCATGTCCGATTCATCGATGCGGGCGAACCCCTCGATGGAAGAGCCGTCAAAGCCGACGCCCTCCTCCAGAGCCTCAGGCAGCTCCTCCACCGTGATGGCCACGCTCTTCAGCATGCCCAAGATGTCGGTGAACCAGAGGCGGATGAATTTGACGTCATGCTCCCGGGCCATTTGGAGCACATAGTCTCTGCTCTCACGGGTGTCCTTCATAGTTAGTGGCCTCCCGACTTTGCGCTAGGCCTCATTAAACCATAAATGTGCGGGCCAGCAAACCAGGGGAAGACGGCCCTTGGCTTGCTGGCTGACAGGCGATTGGGAAGAAGGGCCTATACGTCGAAGTAGAGGTAGAACTCCCAAGGGTGCGGCCTCAGCCGCACGGGATCGATCTCCTGCTCCCGTTTGTACTCCAGCCACACCTCCAGGACGTCGCTGGTGAAGACGCCGCCCTTGAGGAGGAAATCGTGGTCCTCCTCCAGGGCGCGCAGGGCGTCTTCCAGGGAACCGGGCACCTTGGGGATGGCTGCCTCCTCCTCCGGGGTCAGCTCGTAGGTGTTTTTGTCCAAGGGCGGGCCGGGATCTATCTCGTTCTCGATGCCGTCCAGGCCGGCCATGAGCATGGCGGCGAAGGCCAAATAAGGGTTGCAGGCCGGGTCCGGTGGCCGGTATTCGATGCGCTTGCTCTTGGGGTTGGCCGTG
>FWPU01012559.1_pt1 | contig 11145 bp, 11 predicted proteins | sample 2228361 | NCBI WGS metagenome assembly FWPU01 (sample SAMEA103939777, study PRJEB20133) | metagenome | reverse complement strand
GGGTCGCCGTAGAGATCCGCGAGCCGGTCGATCGTGCGCAGATGGACGGGCGTGAGCGTCATCATCCTGCTGCAGCAGTGGGCGATCCTCTCCTCGCCGGCGATCTTGAGGCGGTAGGGGCTCCAGTGGCACTGCATCTCCAGGCCGGGTAAGGAAAGCCTCCCTGCGTCCAGGCGCGTGCCGAGCTCGGGAGCCAGGCGGCGAGCGAGCGCCAATCTCCGCTCGGTCCAGCGAAGCCGCCGTCCCAGGAGCTTGGAGACCGCCGCCGACGAGAGCCCGTCCTCCTCGACGAGGCTCCGGACGACGCGGGCCTCGTCCATGGGGCCGAGGGTCTTCCGGGGGCTGTTGGCCTCGAGGCCGAGCTTCTTGGCGATGGTGAAGTCGGCCCAGAAGCAGCAGCCCCGCTTGTTGGCGGCGAGGTGCAGGAAGAACAGGAGCGCGATCTCCTCGAGCGACAGACCGGACAATCGGTCGCGGAGGCGGTGGTCGACCCAGGCGAAGTGGGGCGGGAGCGTGCGCACGCGGGCGGGGTCCACCACCGCGTCCGGGTGGGTCCGGGGGCTTCGTCATCGGCGTTCCTCCGCGGGCCGGATTTTCGAAAATTTCTGGACTGCCCGGCCCTGTAGGGGTATTTGGAACATCCGGCGGCGTGCGTTTGGAGGGGCTTTGTGGACCTGGGCGTGACGATGGGGCCGGAGGTGCTGGAGGACAAGCTCGACGAGGCCCATGAGCGCGCTCGCCGGGAGGCGATCTGGAACACGAGGAACCTCCCCAAGCGGCTCACGCCCGGGTGGACGAATCGGCTCTTCGTCGCCTGCCGGGGGAGGTGGGTCGGTTGGTTCCCGCTGTCAGGGGACGTGCTCTGGAACCCTGAAGACGAAGGCGCGCCCTACGGGCTCGTCTTTCAGGCGGCGAAGTGGACGCGCATCGCGCCGGTGGCGGCGCCGCGGTTCAGGCGAAGCAGCGCTGAATCTCCTCCCCCCCCTCTCCCTTCAAAATTCCCCCACTGCCCATGACAGGGCGGCCCCCGCGAGATCCGTGTCCACCCCGCCGGGGAGGATCACGCTGACGCGTATCCCATGCGGCTGGACCTCCACCGCTAGCGGCTTGGTCAGCCCCACCACCCCGTGCTTCGATGAGGTGTATGCCGACTGGTTCGGATATCCCTTGAAGCCCACGACGCTGGAAACGTTGATGATCCAGCCCGCGCGTTGAGGCTTCATCAGGCGCACCGCCTCCCGGCAACACAGGAAGGTCCCGCGGACGTTCATGGCCATGACTCGGTCGAACTCCGCAGCCGAGAACGACTCCAGCGGTCCGAATATCCCCACCCCCGCATTGTTGACCAGGACGTCCAGGCGGCCCTCGAAACGCTCCTCGATCCGCCCGAACAGCGCCAGGACCTCCTCCTCTCGAGAGACGTCCGCCGGCACCGCCAAGGCTCCCCCGCTCGACCGGGCGATCTCGGCGGCGACCGCCTCAATCTGCGACGCCGTCCTAGCGGCCAAGACCACTCCTGCGCCCGATCGAGCCAGGGCGGTGCTCACGGAATGCCCGACTCCCCGCCCCGCGCCGGTCACCAGCGCGACCTGACCCTTGAGATCGGCCGATATCGTCATGCCAGATTGAAGTAAAATATCACCCTGCCGCCTCAATGTCATCCTTCACCGACCGGCGTGGCGTTTTCATGTCGACTGTGCACCCCCACGACGCACTCCCTTGTGTGAGGCGCACGGCGCGGCGTTACCCGGCGTTACGAAAAGTAACCCGGCTGGGGCCGGCCCGGACAACCCCCCGCTAATCGGTTGCGCCGGAAAGGGTTGCCGCACCACGCGCCGCGGCACGGGCTTTGCTTCAACGCCCCCGTGTGGGGCGCTGGTTGAAGTGGAGGCGTCCGATGGTGAGCGCGTTAATGCTGCTGGTCCCCCTGGCGCCGTATGCGCTGTTCCGCGCGGGAGAACCCACGGTGGGATCCGCCGCGGCCGTCCCGACATCTGAGACACCCACCCTCCCCATATGCTGCTGTCCCCTCGGGGCCCTTGCCGTTCCGGACGGTAAGGGCCCTTCCCCTTCGCTGCCCCCGGCGGCCTTGCGGGAAGCCTCGCGGAGGTGGAAATGGAAAAACCTCGAGGCGCCGGGTTGGAGGATGATCTCCTCCGACCGTTTCGCCCTGCGCGGCGACGTGCCTCTCGAGGATCTACGGGAGTGCGCCGCCTGCCTGGAATCGTTCCTCGACGCGATCAGGGAGGCGCTGGGCGGCCCCCCGCCGGAAAGCCCTTTTTCCGTGCGAGTCTTCGCTTCGGCGCGGGACTTCCGACTCTACGCGACGCTGGCGGGGGCGCCCAATGCGGAGTCGTTCTACGACCCCAGGACCGCCGAGATGGTGATATGCCTCGATCCGCCGCGCGGGAAACAATGGCTGCACAAAACCCTCGCGCACGAGCTGACGCACGTCTACATGGACCGCGTCTGGGACCGGCGGGAGCCCCTGTGGTTCGCCGAGGGCGTGGCGGAATATTTCGCCGGCTTCCAAGTGCGCGGCGGGAAGGTCATCGCCGGTGCGGTGGACCGGGAGGCCCTCCGGCGGCTCCGGGAGCGTGGGCCGCTTCCCCTGGCGGATTTCCTCCGCCTCGGACGGGACGAGCTCTACGGGGAATCCTTCCCCTTCTACTACGCCCAGGCCTGGTCGCTGGCGCATTACCTGTTCTCCCGCGGGGACGGCGTCATCGATCTCCTGCTGCGCGGCGGGCGCCTGGAAAAGATCGAGGAGCTGGAAAAGGGGTGGTTGGAACACCTGGAAAGAATGAAATGACGCGAAATCCGGCCGGCCGAGAACCCCTCGTCGATGGGATCGGCCTTGTCAGTCTTCTTTGACTCGGCCGTTCGTGGACGGAGCCCCGCCCTCGGGCGGGGCTGAAAAATCGGCTGCATCCCCGTTGCTCGAGGGGATGAAACCGGGATCTTGGTTGATGGACGCCGGAATCCGCGGGGGCGCCGCGGAAGTCGGCGCCCTTTACTTTACATCTCGGGCTCGCCGGGAACCTTCGGCTCCTCCGGCCTCTCCTTCTCGGTGATCACCGCCTCGGTCGTCAGGAAGATGGTCGCCATGCTGGCGGCGTTCTGGAGCGCCATGCGGACGACCTTGCGGGGATCCAGGATGCCCGCCTTGAGCATGTCGGCGTACTCCCCCCGCTCGGCGTCGAAGCCGAAAGACTCGCCCTTGGCCTCCTCGACCTTCCGGGCGACAACGCTCCCCTGGGCCCCGGCGTTCTCGGCGATCTGGCGGAGGGGCTCGTCGAGGGCGTTCCTGACCACCTGGGCGCCGACCTTCTCCTCGCCCGAGAGCTTCAGCGCGTCGATCGCCCGGCGAGCCCTCAGAAGCGCGACTCCGCCGCCCGGCAGCACCCCCTCCTCCAGCGCCGCGCGGGCCGCGTGGAGGGCGTCCTCGATCCTGGCGCGCTTCTCCTTCATCTCGATCTCGGAGGCGGCCCCAACGTCGATCTGCGCGACCCCGCCGGAGAGCTTGGAGATGCGCTCCTGGAGCTTCTCCCGGTCGTAGTCCGAGGTGGTCATCGTGATGGCCTTCTTCAACTGTTCTATGCGGCCCTTGATCGCCTTTTCGGGGCCGGCACCCTCTATGATCGTGGTGAGCTCCTTCTCCACGATCACTTTCCTGGCCGAGCCCAGGTCGCGTAGCTCCACGTCCTTGAGGGTCACCCCGATGTCCTCGAGGATCGGGCGGCCGCCGGTGAAGATGGCGATGTCCTCGAGCAGCTCCTTGCGCCTGTCGCCGAAGCCGGGCGCCTTCACCGCGCAGGACGCCAGGTTTCCCTGGAGGCGGTTGACGACCAGCACCGCCAGGGCGTCGCCCTCCACCTCGTCGGAGATTATCACGAGCGGCCGCCTCCCCGAGGCCACCTTCTCCAGCAGGGGCACCAGGTCGCGGACGTTGGATATCTTCTTCTCGTGCACGAGGACGTATGGCTTGTCGAGCACGCACTGAAGCCTCTCGGGGCGGTTGACGAAATGTGGCGAGAGGTAGCCCTTGTCGAACTGCATCCCGTCGATCCGCTCTATCTTGGTCTCTATCCCCTTGGCCTCCTCGACGGTGACGGCCCCGTCCTTGCCCACCCGGTCGACGGCCTCAGCCACCAGGCGGCCGATCTCCGGGTCGTTGCCGGCGGCGATGGCCGCCACGCGCCTCAGGTCTTCGATGCCCGATACGGGGCGCGACATCCGCTGGAGCTCCTTGAGGACCGCCTCGACGCCCCGCGAGATGCCCCGCGCCAGCGGCACGGGGTTGATCCCCGTCTCCACGTTGCGCAGCGCCCCGGAGAAGATCGCCTCCGCCAGTATCGTGGCCGTCGTGGTGCCGTCGCCGGCCCTCTCCCCGGTCCTGACGGCCACCTCGCGCAGCATGACGGCGGCGGCGTTCTGGATCTTGCCGGGCAGCTCGAATTCCCTGGCCACGGTGACGCCGTCGCGGGTCACCAGCGGCGGGCCGAACTTCTTCTCCAGCGCCACGTGGTGGCCGCCGGGGCCGAGGGTGACCCGGACCGTGCGGGAGAGCTCCCGCACGCCCTCCAGCATCGCCGCGCGCGCCTCCCGGCTGAACTCGATGATCTTGGCGCCCATTATTTCTTCTCCTTAAGCACGGCGTTGATCGCCTCGCGGATCTTCCCGCCGATGGGAACCTCCTTCTTGTCGCCGTCGTAGAACTTCATCTCCTGGGGCGGGTCGTAGGTCTCCACCTCCGTCTCGGCCGTGTACTGCACCACGCCCCTCACGTTCGGGTCGGCGGACTTCAGCTCGGCCCGGCAGGTGATCTTCTTGAGGCGCGTCTCGGAGTCGGCGTGCAGTTCGATCGCGGCCGAGGACTCCATCCAGTGGAACTGGTCATGGCGGGCGTGGTCCCTCATTATCCTGGCGATCGCCTCGCCGGAGAAGGCGATCTCGACGACCCCGGGGCCGCGCAGCCTGGCCCCTCCCAGGTGCCGGCCGAGGACGTCCAGGAGCTCGTCGGGATTCTGGAGGCCCCGGCCGATGCCTGGACTCCCGATGGCTTCGGGGCGTACCCACTCGCCGGCCCCCTCGTGCCAGACCCACACATAGTCGGGCCCGACGCCTACGATGTTCTTGAGGTCGCCGCCGGTGGCGGTGTAGTGGATGTAAAGCACGCCCTGCGCCAGCCGGATCGTGGTCCCCCTGTAGTCGATGGAATCGCCCCGGGGAGGAGAGATGCGCGCCTTGAAGCGCGTCTGGTAGCTCCGGATACGCGTGTTGTAGATGGCGTGCTCAGCGAGCGAGCGCGGATTGCCGGGGTCGAGGGGCTCCTGGGGCTTCCTGGGGGGGGTGACCTGGCACGTCCAGGCCGCCCCCGCCAGCGCCAGGAGCGACAGCGTCCGAGTCGTCATGAGGCCCCGTATCCTATCGGTCCGGGGACCGGCGGTCAACGCCCGTCAGGACGGGCCGGCGTACTTGGCCAGGCGCCGCTGGAGACTCTCCTTGGCGCGGTGGAGGACCGACTTGACCGCCTCGAGCGTCAGCCCCATGGTTTCGGCGATCTCCTCGTAGCTCATGTCGTGGAAGCGCGCCAGGAGAACGGCCATCCTCTGGTTGGGCGAGAGGGCGTCGATCGCCTCCTTGACGTCCCTCCGGAGCTCCTGCCGCCTGAGGCTAGCATCGGGGGCGGCGGAGGAGGGTTCCTCCAGGATGTCGTCTATCGGCGCCGCGGTAGGCGGTTGTGCCTTGCGGGAGCGCAGCTCGTTGAGGCAGTGGTTCACCGCGATCCGGTACAGCCAGGTGGTGAACTTCGCGCTCGGCCTGTAATTCTTGCGCGCCCTGTAGACCTTGACGAAGACGTCCTGGGCGGCGTCCTCGGCGCCGGATGCGTCCCCCAAGTAGCGGTAGACCAGGTTGAGCACCCCCCGGCTGTGCCGGCGGACCAGCTCCTCGAATGCCCCCCTGTCCCCTTTCTGGAAGCGGAGCATGAGCTCCACGTCGGGATCGGATTGTGCGGTCATTTCTTCCTGAGGATCCGCTTGTTCTCCACGCGCTGGGTGACCCCGATGGCGTCGAGGTGCTCCAGGAGCGGAATCACGTATTTCCTGCTGGTCCCCACCAGGTCGCGGAAGTGGGAGGCCTCTATGGGCCCCTTCTCGCGGATGGCCTGGGCGATGATCTCCGCGGCCTCGCGTACCGAATCGCGGTGTAGCAGGATGTCGTCCTTGAGGCGCGCGATCGAGCCGCCGTCCACCAGGTACCCCAGCATGCGGTCGATCCTCTCCTTGGTGTACTGGGGCAGGCGCGAGCGCAGCTCGTCGGGGCGGGGGGTGTTGAAGCGTGCCTCGCGTATGATCCTCTCCACCGCGGCGGCGCAGTCGGCGTCGTCGCGGGAGAGCTTGACCTCGAACGTGGCGCGGCGGATCTTGTCTCCCTCGCGGGCGAGCGTCCCGCGCTCCAGCAGCCCCGCCAGCGCGCGCTCGAAGACGGGCGGCTCCATGCCGGACTCCCGGCGGAGCGCGGCCGCGTCGACGCCCACGCGCATGGGGTTCCGCGAGTGGAAGCCTTCCACCGCCACGGCCAGGCGGTCCATGGCGGCCTCGAACCCCGCGGCGTGCATGAAGCGGTTGGGCTCGAACCTGATGAGCTTGTCCTCCAGCCGCCTCAGGGCCTCTTCGCACGCCGCCGGCGGCGCCTTGGAGGCGACGGAGAGCTCCTGGAGGTTGAACGTCCGCGGCCCGGCGTTCTTTAGGGCGAACTCTATCGAGGACTGCTCGCTGGAGAGGGTCTCTTCCTTCTCCACGAGCTTCATGGTGATCTCGTCCTTCAGGCGCTTGATCTTCCGGTCGGAGACCTCCAGTATCGTCCCGCCCCCGATCGTGTACATGGGCGTCTGCAGGCGCGCGATGTAAGGATCGCCGGCCGCCGCAACGATCGGCTCGTCCAGGCGGAACTGCACGTAGCCCTCCTCGCCCGGCAGGAGCTCCCTGCGGTCCAGCAGGACCACGCGGCCGTCGCATTCCGCCGTGCCGGAATGCAGCTTCACCGGGGCCAGATTCTTCAGCGGACGCGGCTTGTCGGGCGCGTAGCGGAAACGCGCCTCCACGTAGCGGGACGCCTTGAAGTAGCCGGGGGCGGCGGCCACCATCCCGCGGCGCACCTCCTCGTGTGGGACGTCCGGGATGTTTACGGCGCTGGAGTGACCGGCGCGGATCTCAGGGACGTCCGACTTGTAGGCCTGCAGGCCCCGGATGCGCCCTGTCCTGCCCGCCGGCAGGATCTCCAGGACGTCTCCCACCGCGGCGCGCCCGCTTACGGGGACCCCCGTGATCACCGTCCCGAAACCCCTGGCCGAGAAGACCCGCTGGATGGGCATCCTGAAGACGCCGGAGACGTCGTGCGGCGGCGTGGAGGCCACCTGGATGTTGATCTCGTCCACCAGGCGGTCGATCCCCTCGCCGGTGACGGAGCTGACCGCCACCACGGGTGCGCCCTCGAGAAAGGTTCCCCGCACCAGGGCCCGGACGTCCTCCTCGACGATGGCCATCATCTCGGCGTCGGCCTTGTCGATCTTGGTCAAAACGATTATCCCGCGCTTGAGGCCCAAGAGGTTCATTATGCTGACGTGCTCGCGGGTCTGGATGTTGACCGACTCGTCGGCCGCCACCGCCAGCAGCACCAGGTCGATCGAGGTTGCCCCGGCCACCATGTTCTTTATGAAGCGCTCGTGGCCGGGGACGTCGATGATGCCGACGCGCCGGCCGTCCTTGAGCGTGAAGGGCGCGAACCCGAGGTCGATGGTCATCTCGCGCTCCTTCTCCTCGGGGAGGCGGTCCGGGTCGACGCCGGTGAGGCGCCGCACAAGGGCGGACTTGCCGTGGTCGATGTGGCCGGCGGTCCCGATGATGATGTTGTAGATGTCGCCTGGCCTGAGCGCCGGAGCCATTGAGGGGGCGATTCTATCACGGCCCCGGGCGCGATGGGAACAACGGCGTGGAACCCCCCGCGATCGGGCGGCTTGCTTGACCGGCGCCGCCCGGCGGCGCTATAGTTGAGCCCGATGAGAACCTTAGCGCTCTGCGCGGCGGCCCTGGCCGCCGGCTGCTCCAGGGAACCGACGCCGCCGCCCGACGAGGCCGCCCAGAGGCAGATGATCTGGGAGACGATCAAGGCGTACCACGACGCGGGCGACAAGGGCGACGTGGCGAAGATGGTCGGGCTCCTCTCGCCGATGGCGTCGCTGGTGAAGGGCCACGAGGACGCCGCGCAGGGGACAGAAGAGGTCGAGAAGGAGCTCACCCGGCGCGTGGACTCCTACAAGGGACAGTCGCGCAACACGCTGCTGGGGAAGGAGCGCATCACGATCATGGGCGACTCGGCGGTCGTGCACTACGTGGCCAGCGTCGGCACGCAGCGGGGCATCATCACCGCGGTCTGCCGGCGGTCCGGCGGGAAGTGGTACATAGTCCACATCCACGACACGTGGAGTTCACCCCTCCCTCCCAAGTAGGCCTGGTCGACCCGGGTCGGGGGGCGCCCGGCAACGCGGTCTTCACCCTTTGGGACGGGCCTCCCTGCGGTCGTGCCAAGTGGGGGTCGAATGCGGGGTATCCTGAGGCTGTGGCTCCTTAACGGGCTCTACGAGTTGATCCGCAACGACATGGTGGATTACGGCCACCGGTACACGGAAGAGGAGTACGCGCGGTCGCCGGAGATGACGCTGGGGATGGATCTTCGAGAGGTGACGATCGGGCAGTGCCTTCAGTCCGCCGGATACCGCGCCGGCGTCGTGGGCAAGTGGGACGGCGGACGGGCCCGCCGGTTCCTCCCCCTCCAGCGCGGCTTCGATTTCTTCTACGGCTTCGCCAACACGGGCATCGACTATTACACGCACGAGCGCTACGGGATCCCGTCACTCTTCCGGGGGAACGAGCGCATCCGCGAGGAGGGTTACGCCACCGATCTGTTCGCCCGGGAGGCCTTGTACCGGGCCACGGTGACTTGCCTGGACGCGGCGGTGGGGAACATCCTCGACGCGTTGAAGGAGCTGGGGCTCGACGGCCGCACGCTGGTCATCTTCACGAGCGACAACGGCGGAACGATTTGTCCGCCTCCCGCCCCGAGATCCTCGCCGCCATCGAGAAGGCGTGGGCGGAGTGGAAAAAGGAGATGGACGCCGCCGAGCCGCGCGGCCCGTTCCGGGATCATTAGGCCCCGGTCGGGGCGGGAGTCCTCTATGGCCGTTGCGCTGCTGGGATGGCTGGCCTCGGCGGGGCTTGCGTTGGGCGCGGCCCGGTTGGAGGCCCGGTTGAGGGAGGGGATACCCGCCCTGCGCGAGGCCGCCGCGTCCGACCCCGTGGATCCGGCAAAGGCGGGGGCCGCCTGCCGGGCGCTCCTGCCGGCCGCCAGACGGCTGGTCGAGGCCCTCGGCGAGGATCTCTCCAAGCGGGCGCCCGAGCACGCCGATCACGTCAGGTCGAGAGTGGATGACTCCTCACTTCAGGCTGCCCGCCGAGGCGCCCGTCGTCCTGTACGGCGCCGCCGGGGAGGAGGAGGTACTGGGGCGCTGGCGGGGTCAGCTGCGGGAGGCGCTGCGCGGCCTCCTGGGGGTGATGGAGGGAATGCTGAGGATGGAGGGCGAGGCCTGCACGGTGTGGTGCAGGATCGAGGCGGGGGACGCGCTGGTCTCATTCGACTTCCGGCCCGTCTCACTCCAGGGCAAGGCCGCCGGGAGCCTCTTCGCCTTCCCGGCCTCGCCACTGCCGGGCAAGGACTTCTCGGTCTCCGCCGGCCCCATGCCGGACTACAACTACGGCGTCGCCACGTATCACTGCTCGCTCTGCCGCGGGGATACCGGGATGACCAACCTGCGCCGCACGGGCCGCGGCCTGCGCATGCTCTCCAGCGTCCGTCCCGATCCCTGCCGTGAGCTGGGCAGGACGTACCGCGTCGAGATCCTCAAGTATGGCCCGACGATCCAGGTCTTCGTGGACGGCCGGCTGTTCCACTCCTATTACGATGCCGGCGCCTACGGGCCGCCCCTGTCGAGGGGACGGTTCGGCATCCGCCATTTCGCCGGGGGTGTCATGGTGTCCATGGTGGACGACTTCGAGATCGCCGAGCCGGCGGAGGAGAGGTGACCGGTGCCGCGCGTGGGGGAGGTGGCCATGAGAAGACCGATTGCCGCCTGGGTCGCCGCGTTCCTGGCGTTGCTCGCCCGGCCGTGTGCCGCCGCCGCGGCCGACGTCGCTGACGTATGGGCGGTGAACGACGGCGAGAAGATCCCGCGCGACGACCCGGCGAATCCGAACCGGGGCGGGAATTCCGTCTGGGACGGCAGGTCCATATCCCTCTTCACCAGGGATTCTGGTTCGATACCATGATCTGTTTCGACGGGGGACTCGGCCACCGCCATCCCGGCGCCGACGCCGGCCTCACGGCGGCCTATCACCGGTTCGCGAAGCGGCACCGGGTGGAGTTCACGCACGCGTACGGCGCGCCGCCTCCCAGGGACCAGCTGGAACGGGTCACCGGGGAGGCGTTCACAGCTTCCCGCGGCTACGCGGGCCCCGGCGAGGGCGTTGGATACCGGATAGTGCCGGCCTCGTTCTACGGGGCGCCGGCGAAGTGGAGAGGGGAAGGGGGATGGAAGGAGGCGGACCGCTTCATGGGGTGGCTCGAAGGGATCCGCCGGGACGCGGTGACCTTCCTGTACCTGGAGGACGAGCCGCCGCCACGGAGGTTCCCGGAGATCGCCGCGCTGGGCCGCCATCACCACTCCAATCCGGGTCCGGGCCGCAGGCTCCCCATGCTCTTAGGGCGGCGCGTCCTGGAGCCTGAGGGGGAGCGACTAGGACACCTACAGGCGCGAGCTGGGCGCGATGCTTGACGGGAAGATGTGATCCCGGCGCGGCCGGCGTGGTAGAATCGGTTCGAACCGATGGAAAGCGCTCGGGGATCCGGATCCTGGGGCGCGCCGGCGCTGGCCGCGGTCCTGTGGATGGCGCTGGGGGCGGCGCACGCGGCGCTGGGCTTGGCGGCCCCCCGGGGCGTCCTGCGCGACCCGCTGCTGCCGTTCGGGGCGCGGGCGGCCCTGGTTTCAACAGAGCTGGCGGCGCAGGCGCTGGCGGCGGCCGCGCTCGG
>FWPU01009966.1_pt1 | contig 11145 bp, 9 predicted proteins | sample 2228361 | NCBI WGS metagenome assembly FWPU01 (sample SAMEA103939777, study PRJEB20133) | metagenome | reverse complement strand
GCTGGACTTGCGTGCCGACAGCAGTTCATCCACCCGCTGAAGCGCATCATTTGCAGCACGTTCATCACCAGCCCGCACTACAATGACCAAATCATTTTCTTTTGCCTGTTCAACTTCACTGGTAACCAAATCAACGCGCGCGAGCAATTCTTTGTTCGTGGGGGTACCCATAATCACGCCAGCGTCTTCCACACCGGGCAGATCCGCCAGCGACCGCTGCAATTGCATCAAAACGGCCGAGTCGTAATAAACACCGCTGCGAATTTCAGCTTTAATCACGCTCATGTTTCACTCCTGTTCCTGGAATCATCAAAACAACCGGCCAGAAATAAGCATCCGTCGGTTGATTTTGGCTGGGAAAAGTCATTTGAAAATCCATTTTCAGTCGGGGCCTGAAAAGGAAACACTCTCCAGAGGGGTATTCTGATACGAGATTGATTTTCAGGTTTGGTACGGTTAGAGGTAAACTCGGCAGGCTTCTGGCCGTCTAAAGAAATGTAGGACAACTGACAAAATGAGTATAACACTTTGGGATTACCGAGTCAATCGGAGTATTTCCTCACCGGGGCTGCTTTCCCCGGTCTGATCTCTATGATGATACAGATCAGACCGGGGTACATCCTGAATGATTTTAAAGTTCGAGTTTTTCCGGCACGCGCAGCACCGCGTTGGCTTTGCGGACTTCTTCCGGCACATTGAAGTTCAAATCATTTCCGACCGCATCCACCAGATATTGCTTGAGCTGCAAATTCCAGTGATCCTGACTGACATAGAACACCTTGGCGCCGCCCAGCTCATGCTGGTACTCTGGCCACGGCTTGGTTGGTTGTGCCATCGCCAGCCCCGCCATCCGCCATCCGTTGTAACTTTCAAAGGTGGACCACCACTCCTTGGCTTTGCAGATTTCCATGGCATAGTAGGTCTTGGCATAATACATCGCCCAACCCACTCTTCCGCGGCGGGAGAAGGCCATCGTATGCAGACTGATGGCCAGATCTTTGTTCCAGAAGCGGCCATTGGCAAAACCGACCAGTTCGCCGTCCACCAGCCCCAAAATGGTAAAGGCATCCTTAATGCGTTTGCGTTTGACCGCCAGGATTTCCCCGTAAACACGCACACCGCCAATATCGTAAAAATCTTTTTCCACTTTCATCACCCGCTCCATAAAACCGAGCAGGGTGGGAATATCATCCTCGGTCATTGAGCGCAGGTAAAGGGTGCGGCCGTCTTTGAGCAGGAAGGTTGCTTCCGGCCATGGCGGCAACTGCATGGGGTAACCCTGCAAAATCGCCTCAACTTCGCCAACATCAATCGTCAATATGTCCACAGATACGGGAGTTGGGGGGGTAAGTTTCATCTGGTTCACTCCTTATAAAAAATGGAATTAACGGAAGGTTTCCAATCCTCCTGGCAGAATTGGCACACTTGAGAGGAATGGAAACAAAAGAACCCGCAAGGCTTTTACGCCTGCTGGACGGGTCTTACTGCTAACCTGTGGGGCAAAGATGGTATTGCTTTATGAAACTGTAGGGTGAAGTATTTTTATTATAGCCAATCCAAAAATATCCGTCAATAACACTTGTAATTACAGGGATGGATAATTGTCATACAAATTGTCTGCTAACGACCAATTTTAAGGCAAGAGGCTGGCCATTTGCCTTTCAATAATTTCGCTCAAATAATCCAGTGAAGGCGGGCCGAAGATTCTTTCGCCGTTCAACCAGAATGCCGGCGTAACACTAAATCCATTTTCACCCGCCCGCCGCATGTCAAACTCCACTTTGCGCCGCATTTGACTTTCTTCCAGACATTGATTGAAAGTCGGCATATCCAAACCCAACCGAGAAGCATAATCTTTCAATGCTTCTACCCCCAACCCCAAATCTTGCTCGAACAACAAGGCGTTATACTCCCAAAATCGCCCCTGGTTGAAGGCACACTGACCAGCCTCAGCAGCCTTGATGGAAGCCGTACTGCGTCTGGCATTATCCCGCCAAATAAATACCACCTGATCGGGGAAACGCTGTAAAATCCCCTCGCGCACCTGAGCGCGATGCCATAAACGGCAAACGTCGCAGGCGTAATCCCCATATTCGATCAAGACAATTGGCGCATCCGGGTTGCCCAAATACGGATCCGCCAACAGTCGCTGCTCAGCCACTTCGGGATAGTTTGGTTTTGGCAACAGGAGAACCAGCCCCAACAAAGCAATGATCAACATCACTACGAAAACCGTTGGCCGATTTTTGAAGATAGCCTGTAATCGGAATGGCATGGGAATTCCTCCGTAATACAAAATCCAGGTTTATCTTTAAGAAGCTGGCAGGTCTGGTTTTCTTACCCAAAGACCATTGACATTTTTATAAAGGTTCATAAAATTATACTTAAGTATAATTTTATGAACAATAAAATGCAAAACGACTCACTCATTTCAACCGCTGAACGCACCCTCAAACTGGTGGAGTTGTTCCTAAACCATCCTGAGGGACTGACCCCCCAGGAAATTTTGCCTCATTTAGGAATTTCACGGGGGGCATTGTTCTTACTGTTGCGCACCCTCAAAAACGCTGGCTACCTCGAACAAAGCGAACGCAGAGGGCGTTACCGCGCCGGCCCGCGATTGACCGCCTGGCGAACAACCAGCAGTGAATTTCACCAAAACCTGATGGATGCCTTCTATCAGGAAGCACGTCTCCATCCTCTTTCAGAAACCTTGCTCATCACCGTACCGGCGGCTCAGGGCATATTGACGCTGGCGCAAGTCGAAAGCCATCATACTGTTCGCAGCGCCTATCCAATTGGCGAGGTGATCCAAACCCGCAACCCAGCCGAGGATTTATTCCAATCTCCGCCGTCTTCTTCCATCGTCCAAAATGGTTATTCGATGCAATTATCCAGCGAGACCATCGAATTGGCATTACCGGTCTGCGCGGATGGAATACACCCTCAGGCTGCCCTGCTGCTCAGCGCGCCATCGTTCCGCTGGAAGGAAGAAGATCTCATTCAGCATACCCTGCCTGAATTGCGCGCCCTGGCAGCCCGGCTCTCCTATCGATTAGGGGCCACCACCTACACCCCTTATCAGGTTCAACCACCCGGCCAATTGACTGCTGAGGCTCCTTTGAATCCGCAAGAAATCCGGCGATTTTTACAAGGGCCATGGACAGCACGACTGGCCTGCCTGCGTCCGGACGGTAAACCGCATGTTATTCCGGTCTGGCAGGAGTGGGACGGTAAAGCCTTTTACCTGATTGCCTGGCGAGGTTCGCTGTGGGCAGAATACCTGCTTCAAAATCCCGAAGCCTCACTGACCATTGACGAACCGTGGCCACCCCTGCGCCGGGTCTCTGCCCGCGGCAAGGCCATTCCTCTACCGCTGGGACAAGATAACCCTCAGTTGAACGAGTTACTGCGCCGCCTTTCCGAGCGCTACCTTGGCGAAGCCAGCCTTGCACCATCCAGTGAGCAAATTCAACAGGTCTTTCAAATCATCCCTGAAACCCTGCGAGGCTGGAAAGGTCTGCTGACCGCCCATTCGCTTAAAGGAGAGGGCATCATCTCATCATGAAAGTCGAAATTGCCTCTCTCAGCCACACCTTTACTGTCCCTCAACCGCGCCCAGCCCTGCTCAATCTCGACTTGCAGGTCCCCAGCGGACAATTTGTGGCGGTCATTGGGCCGAGCGGCTGCGGTAAGTCCACCCTGCTGCGACTGATCGCCGGTCTCCTTCAGCCAACCAGCGGAAACATCCGATTGGATGGCAAAACACCCGCCGAAGCCAACGCCGCCCGGCAGGTCGCCTGGCTGGCACAAAGTCCTGCTCTCTTACCGTGGTTGACGGTGGAAGGCAACATATCCTTAGCGCGAAAACTGCTGGCCACCCGCCTCAACCATCAAATAAGTGTGCAACAGGCCCTGGAGCGGGTTGGGTTGGAAAATTTTGCCCGCGCCTACCCCTTTACTCTTTCCGGCGGCATGCAACAGCGGCTGGCACTCGCCCGCCTGTTGATTCAAAATGCCCGGCTATGGCTCATGGACGAACCTTTTTCTGCATTAGATGAGATCACCCGCGAACAATTGTCAGCAATGCTGGTTGACCTGTGGCAGCCGACTCAGCCCACGGTGCTGTGGGTCACCCACAACATCTACGAAGCCCTCCGACTGGCAGAGAGGGTGATTGTCCTCTCACCCGCGCCCGGTCGCATCACCGCCGATTTGAGCATCTCCCTCCCCTATCCGCGCCGAGAGGATACGCCAGCCTTTCAAGATCTGCTGCGCCGGGTACGCGCTGCTCTCAATCAGGCATTGGAGGTAGCCGCATGAACCGGTTGCAACTGGGGGGCGGTCAGATGGCTGTGCTGATTGTGCTGCTTTTCCTGCTGGGTTGGGAAACGGCCGTCAATATCTGGCGAGTGCCGGTCTATCTTTTACCGGCCCCCAGCCGCATCCTCCACACGTTGATCGAACATCCAGCTCTGTATGTGCAGGCCAGTGTGCTAACCCTTGGTGAAGCCTTCGCCGGGTTGCTGATTGGCCTTCTGGCGGGCATATTAATTGCCTCTTTGCTTACCCTGCTCCCCGGTCTGGAAGAGGGGGTGATGACGCTGGCAATCTTGCTCAAATCCACCCCGCTGGTGGCAATTGCTCCTTTGTTGACTATCTGGCTGGGATTTGGTATCCTGCCCAAAATCCTCATCACCGCCTTGCTGACCTTTTTCCCTGTTCTGGTCAACGTCCTCAGCGGACTGCAAAAGACCGACAGCCACCACCTGGAATTATTCCACTCATGGCACGCATCGCGCGGGGAAGTATTTCGTCACCTGCGGGCACCCAATGCGCTGCCCTACCTGTTTGCTGCCCTTAAAATCTCCGCACCTCTGGCACTGATCGGCGCAGTGGTGGCCGAGTGGACCGGTGCATCCGGCGGGTTGGGGCGGGTGATGTGGCTGGCCTATACCAACCTCAACCTGCCCTTTTTGTTTGCCGCCATTTTTATCCTCGCCGCGGCCGGCATGGCGCTCTATCGCCTGACCGTCTGGTTGGAACGGCGGGTCATCTTCTGGCAATCCCACCCCGAACCCTGAGAGGTGAACATGCAACGCTCCATTTCATTCTCCTTGCTTCTCCTTCTGCTGGTTTCTGCTTGCGTCACTGCCGCGCCCCCGCAAGTCACACCAACCCCAGAACCGCTTACCCTGACCTTCATGGCTGGCTACAAACCTCAAGCCAATTTACCCTTTGTGGGCGCCTATGTTGCCAAAGAAAAAGGTTTTTTTGAGCGCGAGGGATTGAATGTCACCATCGAGCATTCCGCCGGCCAGGGAGAGCATCTCCAACTGCTCACTGCCGGAAAGATTCAGGTGACTACTCAGGATGCCGCCGTCCTGCTCCAACGCCGCGCCGATCCCGGTCTGCCGCTGGTCTCGATTGCCCTGATTGGCCAGCGCGGCCAGCAGGCTTACGCAGCTCTGGCTTCCTCCGGCATTCAAACTCCCAAAGACTGGGAAGGGCGTACAGTCGGCTACAAAGGCACACCCCCACCCGATCTGTTTGCCCTGCTCAGTGCCGCCGGCGCGGATGCGGAAAAGATCTCTCTGGTCAATGTCGGTTTTGACCCACGCATTCTCACCGAGGGCATGGTGGACGTTTACCCGTTGTTCAAATCCAACGAACCGTACCTGATTCGCTCGTGGGGCTACGAACTGACCCTTTGGGATGCTGCCGATTACGGTGTACCAACCCTCGGCCTGACCTACGTCACCAGCGAAACCATCCTGCAGGAACAGCCAGAAGCCGTGCGCCGCTTTCTTAAAGCCGCGCTCGACGGTATTTCCTACGCCGAGCAATATCTCGATGAAGCGGTGGAAATCGTGCTGAAGTACACCGGCCCGCAAGCCGATCCGCAGCACATGCGCTACATGCTGGAGACTGAACTGCGCGACGCCAAAAGCCCGCTTACCGAACAATACGGCTACGGCTGGCAAACCACAGAACAGTGGGCGGCCCTTGCCGAGATGCTGGTGCAACAAGGCATCATTCCTCCGCTGGAGGTTGATAAGGTGTTTACAACGGCTCTGTTGAAGTAATCTTAAGACATTCTTGTTACATTTATCACGACAAGATATTTTTTTGTGCAGACAATTTTATGGTAAACTAACTCCTGCTGGCGGAGCACACAGCCTTCTGCATTTAGATCATCAGCCTCAAAGGTGCAGGCCGGGATATCCGGCAGGGGCAAAAGCATCTTTGAGGTCTTTTTAATTATGGAGTACGAATGCGCTGGGTTCGTGATTACACCCCTCAACCTGTGGAAAACCATCTTTACCGTTCTGCATTGTTGGTCACCATCAGCGGGAACGTCTTACTCGCAGCCGTGAAAAGCCTGGCGGCTTACTTTTCCGGTTCGGTCGCCCTCTACTCGGATGCCGCCAATTCTATCTCGGATGTGTTGTATTCCATCATGATGGTGCTGGGGCTGTATCTGGCTCAGCGTCCGCCGGATCTTTCCCACCCGCAGGGTCACAGTCGCTTCGAGCCGCTGGTCGGCACGTTGATTTCATTTTCGATGGCATTTGCCGGTTATGAGGCATTGCGCGCCTCCTTTGTTCGTTTTCAACAGGGCGGGCTGGCAATTGAACCCGGCTTGCCGACAATTGCCCTGCTTTTCAGCGCAGCCATTAAAGTGGGTATGTATCTCTATATCCACAATACTGCCAAAAAACTGACCAGCCCTACCCTCAACACCGCCGCCAAAGACAATCTGAGTGATGTGCTAACCTCCAGCGCCGCCTTTGTAGGAGCGTTTGGTTCCAGGTTGATTCATCCCATCACCGACCCGATTGCCGGTTTTGCCGTGGCAATCTGGATCTTTCGGGCTGCTTTCCTGGCAGCTCGCGAAAACCTCAACTTCCTCACCGGCGGCGGCGCACCGGAAGAATTGCGCCAGCGCATCATTCAGGAAGCCTCCTCCGTGCCGGGCGTTCTGCGCGTCCATCACCTGATGACCGATTACTCCGGCCCGCGCTTAATTGCCGACTTGCATGTCAACGTGGACGGGAATACCACCCTGACCGAATCGCACCGCATCACCGATGAAATCATCGCCCGGCTCGAAGCCATGCCCGAAATTGACCGCGCCTATGTTCATCTCGAACCAGATGACTGGGAATAACCCCGCAGAGGATTACCCCCATGCGCATGTCTCAACTTTTCAGTCAGACTCTAAGGGAAACACCCGCTGAAGCTCAATCCCCCGGTTATGCTTATCTGTTGCGCGCCGGCTATTTTCGGCAGGTTGCTGCCGGCATCTTTGCCGCACTGCCGCTGGGTCTGCGTGTTCAGCGCAAAATTGAGCGCATTCTGCGCGAGGAAATGCATGCAATTGGCGGGCAGGAAGTCAGCCTGCCGGTGGTGCTGCCGGCGGAGATTTGGAAAGAAAGCGGGCGCTGGTACCGCATTGGGGCTGAAATGGCTCGCCTTAAAGATCGCGCCGATCGCGACCTGGTGCTGGCGATGACTCACGAGGAATCGGTTGCCGACCTGGTGCGCCGCGAAATCCGCTCTCATCGTCAGCTCCCGCGCCTGATCTACCAGATTCAAACAAAGTTTCGCGATGACCCCCGTCCACGCGCCGGTTTGATTCGCGTCCGTGAGTTTATCATGAAAGACTCATACTCGCTGGATACCGACTGGGAAGGGTTGGAAAAGCAGTATCAGGCTCATTACGAGGCTTACCTGCGTATCTTCCGGCGTATTGGACTGCCGGTTATCGCCGTGGCATCCGACAGTGGCATGATGGGCGGTAAACGCTCACATGAATTCATGTACCTCACCCCCTTGGGGGAGGATACTCTCATGCTATGCGATGCTTGCGGTTACGCTGCGAACCGCCAGGTGGCTCGTTATGCTAAACCGCAGCCACCTCAGGAAGAGGCTCTGCCATTGGAGAAAGTCCATACTCCACAAACCCGCACCATCGAGTCACTGGCGCGCTACCTGAACATCCCCGAATCGAGAACAGCCAAAGCCGTATTTCTGACGGCCACCCTCCTTGAAAACGATCAGTCCAAAAACAGGCTGGTGATGGCTATCGTGCGAGGGGATATGGAACTCAACGAAACCAAACTGGCCAACCTTCTCGGCGCAATTGACCTGCGTCCGGCAACCGAAGAAGAAATCCGTGCCAGCGGAGCGGTGCCGGGCTTTGCTTCCCCGGTCGGCCTTCAGGATCTGCTGGTAGCGGTGGACGACCTGATTCCCCAATCCCCAAACCTCGTTGCCGGAGCAAACGAGGAAGATTACCATCTGCGTAATGTCAATTTCGGCAGAGACTACACCACCCCGCTGGTTGCCGATCTTACCGCCGCGCGACAGGGCGATCCGTGCCCCCAGTGTCGGTCACCCTTGCGTGCTGAACGAGGTGTTGAGGTTGGCAACATCTTCCAACTCGGTACGGGTTATTCCGAGGCAATGGGCTGCACCTTTCAAGATGAAGATGGACAGGTTAAACCGGTAGTGATGGGCTCCTACGGCATTGGCCTTGGGCGGCTGATTGGCTGTCTGGCAGAAGCCTGCCACGATGACAAAGGTCTCATGCTACCACCCGTAGTTGCCCCATTTCAGGTTCACCTTGTGTTGCTCAGCGGCAAGGGAGGCGAAGCAGCCCGGCAGACTGCCGAAGGACTATACGAGCAATGGCGGGCGGCTGGTCTGGAGGTGCTTTATGATGACCGTGAAGAAAGTCCGGGAGTCAAATTCAACGACGCCGACCTGATCGGCATTCCCCTGCGCGTCACGGTTTCCAAACGCACCATCGAAAATGGAACACTTGAAATCAAGGCGCGCCATGAGGAAGAGAAAATTACCATTCCGCTGGAAAACGGGGTGGTCTACCTTCAAGGTCGTTTGGCTCAATTGAAGTAACAAAATTGCTTTCAGTCAAATAACACATAATCCTGCAAGAAGCGTTCGGTTTGCTGGTAGAAATCTTCAATCGTCTCCGGCGCACGAAAGCCATGCCCTTCACCGGGATACAGGCGGAAGAGGTGCGGCACGCCCAATCCGCGCAGGCGTTCAACCAACGCCTGATTTTGGGCAGGTGGTACGGCCTTGTCCTCCTCACCTTGAAAAATTGCCAATGCATCCCGCATCTGATTTAACTGTTCAATCGGTGAACGCTTGCGATAGAGCGCCGCGGCTTCCGGGAATGGTGCGATCAACCGGTCGGTGTAATAGCGCTCAAAGCGGTGTGTTTCGCGCGCCAGTGCAATCAAATCGGCAACCGGGTAAAGCGCAATCCCAGCCTTGAACACGCCTGGGTAGCGCACCAAACAGTTCAGCACGGTAAAACCGCCGGCGCTGCCACCCATTACCACCATCCGCTGCTCATCCGCCTGCCCCTGGCGAGCCACAAACCGCGCAAGGTTGACTGTATCTGCCACATCGGCTTCGCCCCAGTTACCGTTTAATGCCTGCTGGTAAGTACGCCCGTAACCGCTGCTGCCACGGTGATTAACTTCCAGCCAGGCGTAGCCGCGGCTGGTGAAATAAGCCGCTTCGCGCGGGAAGTCCAGTACAGCCGCGGAAGTCGGACCTCCATGGACGTGGACGATGAAGGGTGGTAAACCTTGCCCTTCGGCCTTTGGATTTTGCGGCGGATAAAACCAGCCGTAAATCCGTTCACCATCCGGCAGGCGACATTCTACCGCCTGCGGATCGGCAAACCACTCCTCCGGCAGCAGCCAGGCATCCGTGCAGGCAATTTCCCGCCAGCGCGCTCCCTCCCAGCGTAAAATACGCTCAGCCAGGCGCGGTGAGGACGCCAGCACAGTAAATTCGCCGCTGTGCGGGTGTACACTTAACTGGCGCAGCCAGGTAAAGGGTGCGGTGGGAATCACCCGCACCGAACCGCTTTCGACATCCACCTCACACAGCTCAGCCATACCAGCGTGGTTGCGAATCACCAGCAGCCGTTTGCCATCCGGCAGCCAGGCCAGTGAGCGCTGCCCCTGCACCCATGCCGGCGTGCTGAGGTGATACCCCTGCGCCGCGTAGACTTCGCGCCTTTCGCCGCTTTCTGTATCGAACAGCATCAGATCATCCCACTCGCCCTGTGCAGCAAGGTAAGCCAACTGCCGGCCATCGGGTGAAAAACATGGCTGCGTGAAAACACCCTCACTCCTCCCGCCGGCAACTACAAATCTTTCAACGACATGCGGAGGTTCTCCGCCAAGGTTTGCCAGCACCAGCCGGGTTGCATCCCAAGGCATGTTCGGATTTTCCCATTCAACCCACGCCAACCGATTCCCATCGGGTGACCAGACCGGCTGCATGTAGAAATCCGCAGAATGATCCAAACGAATCGGCCAGCCGCCATCAGCCTCCACCAACCCCAGCGCCCCGTGATCGCCATCCTCATGGACGAAAACCAGCCAGCGGCCATCCGGAGAGGAAAGAGGTGTGCTGTATGCACCCCAGGCTGGTGTCACAGCACGGACAACCGCCGTATCGAAATCGTAGCGCATGATTTGGCGGCCCTGATGGACGAAAAACAGGCTGCGTTCGTTGCCGGTGAATTCCCCGCCGCCATAACCGACTCCGCCTCGCGCCGAATACTCGAAAAGCACATCGCGACGAGCACCGTGATCGGGTTGATAGACCAGTTGACCCTGCTTACCGCGGTTTTCCAGCCAAACCAAACCATCCCCTGCAAATTGAACATCATCCAGACGATTGCGTTGAGCCATTCGCCGCGCACCGATAATACTGTGCCAAAACCCATAGGGCTGTCTGATCTTTTCGGTGGTCATCCTTGTCCTCCTGTTGACCTGATTCTACCGGATTAACTCCCCCCGATTAAAAAAACTGCCCCTTGGCGAGACAGTTTATTCCTTCCAAACCCTGTCCATTCTACGGATGAACGGCAAGATACGGCTCGAAGGTTTCTTTTAATCGCTGCAAAGGTTGAAAGCCGCTCACCCGCTTGATGGCTTCACCGTTCTGGAACAGGATCAGAGTCGGCACGCTCAGCACCATGAACTGCATGGCAAGATCAGAAGCTTCATCCACATCCACCGATACAACTTCTAACCGGTCGCCCCATTCCTGACTGAGCCGGGTAAGTTCGGGTTCCAACCGTTTGCACGG
>FWPU01009244.1_pt1 | contig 11146 bp, 9 predicted proteins | sample 2228361 | NCBI WGS metagenome assembly FWPU01 (sample SAMEA103939777, study PRJEB20133) | metagenome | reverse complement strand
AACGTCTGCGGTATTTAGGTCAAGGATGGGCAGCTGCGCTACACGCGTATTTTGATGCGTAGTAAACCATGCACCCCATTCCGTCCGTTTTGTTCCTTTGGAAAAGAATTTCCACTCCCACTTATCCTCCGGCAATTGGGCAAAATCCCAAGCACGGACTACGGTATATGTAGGAGTGGGCTTTTGTGCTTCTTTCGCCTTGGGCTGGTTTTTGCCTGCTTCCTTAGCCGCCGAGGCAGGCACATTTTCTTTCGGGGCAGGTGCTACGGTAGGAGTGGCGGTTGGTGAAGCTTTTTGCGATGTTTTTTTCGCCGGTGCGGACTTCGCATCCGCCGCTTCACTCGTAGAGTTGCTACAACCCACGATAGCCAGCATGGCAGCCAAGAACACATAAACCGTCACCCGACTCAACATAAGTATGGCTCTCCTTCTAGGGCGTATGATCACATCCCACCGACATTGACACGAAAAACAACGTTATTTTACTGCAACTCGATGACAGATTGCGAACGCATCGGTATAGGATACAGGAAGACAGTTCTGCTTACAGAATACTCCCGGTTAGCCGATTGTGCGCGCATGATCACGTCAGCACATCTTTGTGTAATCGTTGTCGTCTACAAAAGACAACTCAGATATGGGTAAAGGCCTAGGAATGCCGCGCACATTAAAAAACACAACGTACGTCCTAGACAGCTCAGCCGCGAAAAGCCTTCATGGCAATATGTGCAAGCAACGTTTTGCCGGTAGTTGTACTCACGCCTTTACAGCCGACTATAATCATCCGATTGTTATGTACGATTTATTGGGGAGGAAATCACCATTCGTCTCTGCATTTTAGGCATGGGTTATGTGGGCGTACCGCTCGCCCTAGAGTTCGTGCGCGCGGGCCTGCATGTTACGGGCATTGATCCGAACACGGAGCGCATACAGGCTCTACGTTCAGGCCGATCTTACCTTACGGACGTATCTTCCGAAGACCTGGCGCAAGCCCTACGCACCGAGCGGTTCTTGCCGTCCTCGGATTTTTCCGCACTGGCGGAGGCCGATGCGGTATGCATTTGTGTTCCCACCCCTCTTTGTAAGAGTCGCGGGCCGGACATTTCCTACATTGTGGCGGCGGTAGAGCAGGTAAAACGATACTTGCACCCAGGTATGCTGGTCGCCTTGGAAAGCACGACGTACCCTGGAACCACGGAGGAAGTGGTACTGCCCATACTTTCCCAGAGCGGGCTGCGGGTGGGTACGGATTTTTTCCTGGTTTTTTCGCCGGAGCGTACTGACCCCGGTAACAAGATTTGGCGCGTAAAAAACACGCCTAAAGTACTCGGCGGCATCACGCCGGCCTGCACGGAGCGTGGTATAGCCTTTTACCGACGTGTGGTGGATACCGTGGTGCCGGTCTCTTCGACCCGATGTGCCGAAACCGTAAAGCTTTTAGAAAACATGTTCCGAGCGGTGAACATCGCGTTAGTAAACGAGTTTGCGCTCATGTGCGAACGGCTGAACGTAGACGTTTGGGAAGTGATCGAAGCGGCTAAGACAAAACCGTTCGGATTCATGCCTTTTTACCCCGGCCCCGGCTTGGGCGGGCACTGCATACCTGTAGATCCGCTCTACCTATCCTGGAAATTAAAGACACTGAATTACGATGCGCGCTTTATTGAGCTCGCCACAGCCGTTAATGCAAGTATGCCGTTTTATGTAGTAGAGAGAATCGGCCGGGCACTCAACGAAGTACAAAAGAGCATTAACGGCAGCCGTATCTTAATTCTCGGCGTCACGTACAAAGCGGATGTAAATGACACGCGCGAATCACCGGCCGTGGACATTATCCGCGAGCTGAAGGCAAGGGGGGCCACCGTGGCCTATGCGGACCCATACGATTTTGACCCGCCTTTGACGGCATACCCGCTCGCGGAGGGCGTAGAGTCTTTCGACTTGGTTGCCATTATCACGGCACATTCCCAAGTAAACTATCAGGAAATTGTGGAGCGTGCGTCATTGGTCTTTGACTCTCGCAACGTTACGAGGACATGTAAGATTCCACCGGGCTGCCGCATAATTCGCTTGTAGGACCACGCCTATTGGAAAACTACGTCCCCTACCCTAGTCCTTTTCCGAGGTCGTTGATTTTTGCAAAGAGACGAGGACAACCATGAAAAAAGTACTCATTACCGGCGTTGCCGGGTTTATCGGTTCGCATACGGCGGAAAAACTCGTCGCGCGGGGCGACCGCGTCGTTGGGCTGGACAATTTCAACACGTTTTACGATCCCGGTATCAAGCGCCGAAACATCGCCGGACTGGCGGCATCCCCCCTGTTCCGGTTGTATGAGGGCGATATCTGCGACCCAGTATGCGTCCGCACCGTTTTTGAACATGAAAAACCGGAAGTCGTCGTGCACTTGGCCGCGCGTGCAGGAGTGCGTCCTTCACTTCAAGAGCCGAACTTGTACAACCAGGTAAACGTCATTGGGTCGCAGCATATTTTGGACGCCTGCCGTGACTTCGGCGTCTCCCATCTGGTCTTTGCTTCAAGCTCGTCGGTGTACGGCATCAACAGCCGCGCCCCTTTTAAAGAAAGCGACCCCGTAGCGCATCCGGTAAGCCCCTACGCGGCGACCAAACGTATGAATGAGCTCCAAGCGCATGTCTACAGTCATGTTTACGGGCTACACGTGACCATGTTGCGTTTCTTTACGGTGTACGGACCGCGGCAGCGCCCCGACATGGCGATACACCGTTTTGCTCGTGCCGTTCTGCGCGAAGAACCCGTCCCGATATATGGGGATGGAAGTGCCCAACGCGACTTCACGTACATTGACGACATTGTACAGGGTGTTGTCCAGTGTGTGGACACACCGTTCCGTTACGAAATCTTCAACTTAGGGGGCGAACATACGGTAGATGTTTTGACGGTGGTGCGTTTGATTGAGCGCGCGGCGGGCAAACGCGCCCAGCTTCGTTTCTTGCCGGCACAGCCCGGAGACGTACCACTTACCAGCGCGGATGTCTCCCATGCCCGCGCGTTGTTAGGGTATAATCCTACTGTGCCGCTTGAGGAAGGGGTGACACGCTTTGTCTCGTGGTTGAAAGAAACCTTGTAGGGCATATGCCCCACGTCAAAGAGGATGGTATTTTGCATGGCTGAGAAAAAACGTGCATTAATCACCGGCATCACCGGCCAAGACGGCTCCTATCTTGCAGAGTTTCTCTTGGAACAGGGCTACGACGTCTCCGGTATCGTTCGACGAGCGAGTACGGAAACGTTCGAGCGGATTCAGCACATCAAGCACCGCCTACGCCTGTATCAGGCGGACTTGACGGACCAAGTCTCCCTGATTGATGTGCTCAAAGAAGAACGGCCGCACGAGGTTTACAATCTTGCGGCGCAGTCGTTTGTGCCCACCTCGTGGCAACAGCCGATTCTAACGGGAGACGTGACCGCCCTGGGCGTTACGCGAATCCTGGAGGCAATCCGCGTAACGGACCGATCCATTCGGTTTTACCAGGCTTCCAGCAGCGAAATGTTCGGCAAAGCGCAAGAAACCCCACAAACGGAAAAAACGCCTTTTTATCCGCGTAGTCCATACGGCGTGGCTAAGGTGTACGGCCATTGGATCACGGTAAATTATCGCGAAAGTTACAACCTGTTCGCGTGCAGCGGCATTCTCTTCAACCATGAATCACCGCGGCGGGGACTGGAATTTGTAACCCGAAAAATCAGCTACGGCGTGGCACGTATCAAGCACGGCGTTCAAAAAGAGCTGCGACTAGGCAACTTGGAGGCCAAACGGGATTGGGGATATGCGGGCGATTATGTGCGCGCCATGTGGCTTATGCTCCAGCAGGATACGCCCGACGATTATGTCGTGGCCAGCGGCGAAACGCACAGCGTCCGGGAATTTTGCGCCTTGGCTTTTGAGCACGTGGGTTTGGATTATCGCCAATACGTGGTTGAAGACCCCGCTCTGTATCGGCCCGCCGAGGTCCACATCCTTCTGGGAGACTGCTCCAAGGCGCGCCAAAAATTACAATGGGCCCCGAACGTGGATTTCCCAGGGCTCGTAAAAATGATGGTAGACGCTGACCTCCGCCGCGTGGAAGAGGAAATACGAAACGGTAAAGCATGAAGCGTCGCGCGCTAGTCACCGGGGGGAGTGGGTTTGTCGGCGCACACTTGTGCCGGACGCTTTGCGAGGGAGGCTGGGAAGTTGTTTGTACGGGACATCATGCGACCCTTACAGGCGACTGCAGCACACTCTCGGGGCTGACCTACGCATCCTGCGACATAACCGATTATGACCTTGTTCGCGCGTTGATTGAGCAACAAGGCCCGTTTACGCATGTGTTCCACTTGGCCGCCGTCACCTATGTCCCGGAATCTATCGCCGACCCCGTGCGCACCTTCCGGGTCAATGTGGAAGGCACCATCCATCTGCTGCGTGCCTTGCATGCAACACAACCCCGGGCCCGTGTAGTGTACGTAAGCAGCAGTGAAGTGTACGGTCCGCCGCAATTCCTCCCGATTACCGAGGAACACCCTCTGGCGCCGCGACAGCCCTATGCGATATCCAAAGCGGCCGCGGAGTATTTTTGTACCTTTGCCGAGAAAACCTACGCGCAGGAGATCGTCCGCGTTCGACCCTTTAATCACAGCGGGCGCGGCCAATCTTCCTCCTTCGCCTTGTCCGCGTTTGCGTATCAAGTGGCTATGGCGGAAGCAGAACGCCAGCCGCCGGTCTTGCGCGTGGGTAATCTTGACGTCGAGCGGGACTTTCTCCACGTACGCGATGTCGTACACGCGTATGTCATACTTGCCGAACACGGTCGAGCGGGCGACGTCTACAATGTATGCTCCGGTAAATCGTACCGTTTGCGGGACCTGGCGGAATATTTGATTGCTCAAAGCCGCATACCTTTAGTGATTGAAGCCGATCCCGGCCGGATGCGTCCGAGCGACGTTCCTCGCATCTGCGGCAGTCCGGAAAAGATCAGCGAGGCGGTCGGCTGGAAGCCGACGATTCCGATTAATGCAGTGTTGGACGATTTGCTCGCATATTGGCGCGAACGAGTAGAACAGGAAAGCTGAACGCAAAGAGAAAAAGTATGCAGGGTGAAACGTCTTCACATGTGTTGCTCGAGCAAAAGCTCAAAACCGTACCGGAACTGTCGGCGATCGTTTCCGAAGCACGGCGACAGGACCGTACCGTTGTCTGGACGAACGGATGCTTTGAAATTTTACATGCCGGGCATATCGAGTTTCTGCTAAGGGCCTCGCGACTCGGCGACATTTTTATCGTCGGGCTCAACAGCGACGAAAGCGTGCGGCAACTTAAAGGCAAGGGGCATCCTATCGTGCCCGAACAGGAGCGGCTTATGGTTTTGGCGGCGGTGGAGTGTATTGACTACTTGACGGTGTTCTCCGAAACACATTGTGCGGAGATATTAAAGGTTTTACGGCCGGACGTGTATGCCAAAGGGTTGCGCCATCTGCGCGGAGGTATCCACGAAGCGGAACGTCAAGTGGTGGAAGAAAGCGGCGGATGTATAGCCCTGATTGCGGCGAATCCCACAAAATCCACAGCAAATATTGTGGCACGCATCCGCCTCCCCGAAACGTCTCGTTCATAAGGACCCGCCGGCGCATGCCTCCCCACCTCTCAAGCGACAACCCGCCCTGGGCGCGGTTTTGCGGACGTGCTCATGAATATGCGGCCTTCCGCCCCCATTATCCCACCGGACTAATAGACGCGCTCGTTCAACGTTTCGGACGGGACGAAAAACTTCCCGTGGCGGACATCGGCATGGGCACAGGAATCTTTGCACGTGTTCTGTTAGCAAGAGGTTTTGCCGTCTACGGCGTCGAACCGAATGCCGAAATGCGTGCACTGGCGCAAGAAACTCTCGCACATTTTCCCGCGTTTCGGGCTGTCGCGGGATCGGCGGAACGTACGACTTTGCCCGATGCCTCGGTGCATTTCATTACGGCCGCGCATAGTTTTCATTGGTTCGCGATCGAACCGACACGCGTGGAGTTTCGGCGAATCTCGCGTCCGCCCCATACCGTGGCTATCCTATGGAACGAACGGCTTACCGCAACGCATCCATTCGCTGCGTCCTATGACGCGTTACTGTGGAAGTACGGTGTAGGGTACGCCGAGACTCTAGGCAAACAACAAGCGCAGGAGTCGAGATTACCCTATTTCTACGCGGCACCGTATGAGCACTTGACCGCAGAGCACACACAAATCCTTTCTTGGGACGCACTGCAAGGGTTGGCACTATCCTATTCGTTCGTGCCGCGGCCCCCACATTCGCATTTCGTTCCTTTTTTTGAAGAATTACGGCACCTCTTCGACAAGTACGCGGAAAATAATGTCGTGACCCTTATCTATCGTGCGCACCTTTTTATCGGAAATCTCGGCGAACGATGAGCGCTCGTCCTAATGTACCCAAACCCCGCGAAATCCACCGCGCGGGTAATCGTATTTTGCGGTGTACGGTACGTCTCTCACGCTGGATACCGTTCGGATTCCGCACCAACCCTCCGCGAACCGTGCTCGTCTATCGGCTCGGCAATATTGGAGACATTGTAGTAGCGCTCCCCGTGTTTCACGCGTTGCGTCGACGTTTCCCCGAGAGTCGCATGGTGCTCTTAACTTCTCCGACGCGGCGCGGGGCGCCTTCCGCAAGCGATGTACTGCAGCATGACCCCACGTTTCAGCGCATTATCACGTATTATGCGGATGAAGCGAAAAAACCAGGCTTTCTCCGCACGCTACGGGCCACCTTGGCCTCAGAAAAGCCTGATCTGGCCGTGGCCCTGCCTAATTTTCCCCACCGGCTGGGCAATCTCTTGCGGCACGTAATGCTGTTGACATCCGCCGGCGTTCGACACATTGTCGGCATGCAGCTCGTGGAAGAGCAGGATTACGCGTGCAATCAGGTCGAGCGACTCATGCGCCTTGTGCAGGAACTCAACCTAGGCGAAATTGAACCTACGCCGTGGATAAAAACCGACGCGTCCGACGAAGCCGCCGCTGAGGCCTTACTTCAGCCTGCAGCCCCTAACGAGTCGCTGATCGCCGTGCAAGTGGGCGCTAAACGAGCGGCGAACCGCTGGCCCCTGCGTCATTTCCTCGAAGTAGCGAAAGAAATTCAGGAGAGAGATTACGGACACCTCATTTTTACGGGAACCGCCGCCGAAGCGGCCGAATTGTCTCCGCTCATCCAAGCATTACCCAAGCGCGCCACGGTGATTGCCGGAAAGACGAGCATCCCGGTATTGGCCGCTGTACTGCAACGTTGTCGCGCCTTGATCACGAACGACACGGGCACGATGCATGTTGCGGCGGCGATGGGCTGTCCCGTGATCGCTGTATTCAGCGGGAGAGACTATGACCGCATTTGGTACCCGTATGGTGCGCAGCATCGGGTACTGCGTGCAACGGTGCCGTGCAGCCCGTGCCTCGAAGAATCGTGCCCACTCTACCCGGAACCGGAGTGTTTACTTCGGATATCTCCGAGCGCGGTACTGGAGGCACTCGTAGAAGTGCTGCACAGGCCAGACGGGATCACCCGACCGTAGGATGGGTCGCCCGTTTTCGGCAGAACCGCCCTCCGCAAATAGTACATAGGGTCAAGAATCCGCGTATAGTGGATAACGTTGCTCCCGGCACGACGCGTACTTCTTATCGAAGCGGAGTCATTACGACGTGGGCGGTGTATTCGTCCACCTCTATAGGTTCCGCGTCGGACGGCGGTGTACCGTCTAGGATGTCGAAGGCTGAGGCGAGCACTTCTCCCGCGATTGCATCCCTGAAATGAGCAAGCACCTCGCGCAGATCCAGATCGGCGGCGTAAACCTGTACGTGGACGCGGGCGTCATACGGTAATCTTCGCTCCTTACGCATTTCTTGGATGCGTCGTATACACTCGCGCATGATGCCTTCACGTCGGAGTTCTGGAGTAATCTCGGTAGATAACACCACGACAAGATAACGCCCCTGCGCCGCCGTAAATCCGGACTTCGCATTGAGACGAACTTCAACCTCATCCCGCGTGAGTACCAACCTCTCCCCTTCCACCGATACTGTAATAGCACCCTTCTCTTGCATTTCCCGGTACAATGCCGCTCCGTTTTCTTGCGCAAACGCCGCCTGAATACTTTTCACTTTTGCACCGTACTTTGGACCGAGGACTCGGAAATTCGGTCGTACTTCGTAGGTGACGTACTGCTCCGGGCATTCGGTGAACGCCACTTCCTTGACATTGAGTTCGTCGCGAATCAGTGGAAAATGCTTCTGCAAACCGTCCCGCAGGGACGGGTCCGCTACGACCAGTTCGCATTGCTGTAGCGGTTGCCTCACTTTAATGTTCGCGGCGCGCCGAGCGCTTAAACCTAAGGTAACGGCTTCGCGCGTCACCGCCATTTGCTGCAGGAGAAGGTGATCCAACGCAGCAACGTCTGCGACCGGATAGTCGCCCAGGTGAACACTTTCCCTCGCTCCGGAAATGGGTGCGGTCAGAACGCGATAGGTATATTCACTGAAAAACGGCACAAAAGGCGCCGCCAGTTGTGACAATGTAACCAAGCATTCATATAACGTCCAATACGCATCGGCCTTGTCCTGAGTCCACTCCGACGCCCAGAAACGCGGCCGACTACGGCGCACATACCAGTTTGACAAACTGTCAACGAAATCCGCCACCGCGCGCGCCGCGGGAAACACATCGTACTGTTCCATGTGCTCACGAACGACGAGGATCGTGCGTCCGAGTTCATGCAATACCCAACGGTCGAGTTCGCTACGCTCCGCAAGAGGCGAAAATCGCTGGTGTGCGGCTTCGCCTAGGGATTGCGCTTCAGGGCCTGCCGTCCGATGCAAAAATGTTTCGGGCGCATGCGCGGGGTGAAAACCATCCAGGTTTGCATAAATCACGAAGAAGCTGAACACGTTATACCATCGCACGAGGAACTCGCGCTGCGCTTCTTCTACAATGCGCTCGGAAAGGCGGGTGCTGCTCGTCGGCGCGTTTTTCGAAACGAAACTCCAGCGCAACGCGTCCGCACTGTATTTTTCAAAAAGCTCCTTAGGTTCACGGTAATTTTTCAAACGCTTGGAAAGCTTTTGCCCGTCCTCTCCTAAAATGTGCCCCAGACAAATGCAGCTGCGGAACGGATGGGGATACGCGACCTTATCTTTAAAGAGAAGCGTGCTGATCGCCAACAACGCATAGAACCAACCGCGGGTTTGGTCAATTGCCTCGGAAATGAAATCCGCCGGGAAATTTTCGCGAAAGCGTTCCGATGAACCGGTCTGGTGCGGGTAACCCCACTGCGCAAAGGGCATCGAACCCGCATCAAACCACACATCTATGACCTCCGGAACGCGGCGCATACGAGCACTGGGGTCTTTGGGGCTTCGGTACGTGATGGCATCGATATACGGTTTATGGACCTTCAGATGCTCACTCAAGCTCGGATCCGCCGCCTTTGCCTGCGCCCACACTTCCGTGCCTTGCACGTCGGGCTTGGCTAAAAGCTCGGCATACGACGCAACGCACTCCATATATCCGGTTTTTTCACACACCCAGATGGGCAACGGCGTGCCCCAGTACCGCTCGCGGGACAGCGCCCAATCTACATTGGTTTCGAGAAAGTTGCCGAATCGTCCGTCGCGGATGTGCTCAGGTTGCCAAAATATTTTGCTGTTGTTTTGCAAAAAGTCCGACACAAACCTCGACGTAGCGATAAACCAGCTCTCGCGTGCGTATTGAATAAGGGGATCTTGGTCGGCCCTTGGGCAGAAAGGATAAGGGTGCCGATAGGTTTCCTGTTTGAGGAGGCGACCGCGCTCTTTCAACAACCGAATGATGGCTTTATCCGCTGCTTTGCAAAATTGGCCGGCGATGGGAGCGCCCCCGTGCGGGTCTACATCGGTAACCCGTTCGTCAAACGTACCGTCCGGCTTTACTAGACACAAGAAGCCAACACCCTGCTCTTTGCATACTCGGTAATCGTCTTCGCCAAAGGCGGGGGCAATGTCTCCGTATCCACGAAATCGCCGGGAATGATGACCCAGTGCTTGTTCGACGGCTGGTTCTGCGTGAGGCTCATGGGCTCGGCATAACGAAACAGGGGTTCATAGCGGAGGCCGATAAGGTCGCGTCCGCGCAACGTGCTCAAAATACGGACTCCCTCGGGAAAATACCGCGGAAGTACGGCGCTCGCTAGAATGTACACCTTGTCCTCGGTGTCCTGAGGGGCGACAAGCGTGTATTCAATATCGGGGCCCACGGCCGCCGCGCAATTGCTGAGCAACGTCCATGGTGTTGTCGTCCACACCAAGAGTTCGACGCTTTTGCCGCCGAAGCCCAACCGCGGCGCCGATTCCGCGGTTAAAGGAAACCCCACCGTTATGGCGGGATCGTCTGTCTCGCGGTATCCCTCGCCCACTTCGCCGGCGGATAGCGCTGTGCCTCCTTGCGCCCACCACCAAACAACTTTGTGCCCTCGGTAGAGCAAGCCGGCATCAAACAGCTGCTTGAGCGCCCACCAAACACTCTCGACATAAGATTGATGGTATGTCACATACGCCGCGTCGAGATCCACCCAGAAGCCGATACGTTCCGTGAGTTCCTCCCATTCGCGCTGGTAGCGAAAAACTGAGTTAATGCATGCCCGATTAAAACGCTCTACGCCGTACGATTCTATCGCCGCTTTCCCGCCCTCAAGAATCCCCAATTCTTTGCATACTTCGATCTCTACCGGCAAACCATGGGTGTCCCACCCGGCTTTACGCTCGCAATAGTACCCCGTCATGGTCTTATATCGGGGAATAATGTCCTTCACCGTACGCGTCAAACAGTGGCCGGGATGGGGCAAACCGTTGGCTGTAGGCGGTCCTTCATAGAAAACAAATTTTGGTGCTGTTTTCCGTTGTTCCAGCGTCCGCGCATAAATCTTTCGTTCTTTCCAGAACGCCAGTATTTCTTTTTCCGCTCGGCTGAAAACAAAGGGCGTAGGTGGAGCGGGAAAAATTTCCTTTTCACTTCCCATCGGTCGGATTTCCTTACTTAACTTACGCCCGCGGCGTAAATCGTACGGACGTGATCAACTCTTGCACAATTCCATCGCT
>FWPU01012556.1_pt1 | contig 11150 bp, 8 predicted proteins | sample 2228361 | NCBI WGS metagenome assembly FWPU01 (sample SAMEA103939777, study PRJEB20133) | metagenome | reverse complement strand
GGCGGAGCCGGCCCGCCGCGTGGTCCATCGCCTGCGCGCCGTGTCGGACGTGGTGGTCGTGGGGGCCGGGACCGCGCTCGCGGATGACCCTCTCCTCCTGCCCACGCTCGTGCGGCGACCCCCGCGTATCCCCGTCCGGGTCGTCGTGGACGAGGAGGCCCGCCTGGAGCCGGAGTCGCGTCTGGTCCGCACCGCCCGCGACGCCCCGGTCGTCGTGGCCTGCACGCAGGCAGCCCCCGAGCGCCGCCGGGGCGCGCTCCGGGAGCAAGGGGTCGAGGTCCTGGTCCTCCCGCACGACGGAGGGCTCGTGGCCTTGCCCGCCTTGCTGCGGGAACTCGGGCGCCGGTCCTGGCAGAACGTCCTGGTCGAGGGAGGGGCCTCGCTCGCCGGCTCCCTAGTGCGCGCCGGCCTCGTGGACCGTTTGCTCGTGTTCCACGCCCCGATCGCCCTCGGGGACCCCGAGGCAGTGCCCCTGTTGCGCGCTCCGGGTCCGCGCACCCTGTCGGACGCGGCCCGCTTCGCCCTCCGCTTTGCCCGGCGGGTCGGCCCGGACCTCATGGTAGAATGGGTCCTGGACTCCGGCGGCCGGGCGTGACCGTGTTCACCGGGATCATCGAGACGGTCGGGACCCTGAAAGACGTGCGCGCCGAGCGGGGCGGGCTGCGCCTCGTGGTCCGGGCTGCGTTCGCATCGGGACCCCTGACCCCGGGCGAGAGCATCGCCGTGTCCGGCCCGTGCCTGACCGTGGAGCGAGTCCTGCCGGACGGGTTCGAGACGTACGCGTCGCCCGAGACCCTGGCCCGCACGACCCTGGCCCGGGCGCGCGCGGGCCGGACCGTGAACCTCGAGCGCGCCCTGGCCGTGGGCGCGCGGCTCGGCGGGCACCTCGTGTCCGGGCACATGGACGGCGTGGGACGGGTGCGGCGCGTGGCCCCGGACGGCGAGGCCCGGCGCATGGTGGTCCTCGCCCCCCCCGAGGTCCGTCCCCTGCTGGCGGTCAAGGGGTCGGTGGCCGTGGATGGGGTCAGCCTCACGCTCGCCGAGGTCCGCGGGGCCGAGTTCTCGGTCGTCCTGGTCCCGCACACCCTCGAGAACACGACGCTGCTCGCCTTGCGGCCCGGGGACGAGGTCAACGTCGAGGCCGACCTGATCGCGCGGTATGTGGCCGCCACCCTGCGCGGGCGGGCGGCCGGGGTCGAGTCGATCCTGCCGGGAGCGGTCGAGCCAGAGTGACCCTCGCGCAGGGTCCTCCGGGGAGACGGCGGTCGGACACGGAGGGGACGTGTTCGGGTTCCTCGGGCTCCTTTTGGCTCCCGCAACAAAACCAAAGGGAGGGCGCCCCGTCTATCCCCTGGCGGGGCTTGCCGACGAGGACCTGTACCGCCGGTTCGCGGGAGGAGACGAGCGGGCCTTCGGCGTCCTGCTGGACCGTCACGGGGACCGCGTGTTCGGGTACCTGGTGCGCTTCTTCGGGGACCGGGAGATGGCGCGCGACCTCGTGCAGGAGGTCTTCATGCGGGTCATCACCGGGGCGTCGTCGTTCCGGGGCGACTGCTCGTTCACGACGTTTTTGTTCCGCATGGTCCGCAACCTCTGCATTGACGTGATGAGGTCTCGCGCGGCCCGGCCCGACGCGGGGGCCGCGTCGCTGGACGCGGTCGGGGACCCGGACGACCGCCCGCTGTCGGAGGTCGTCGCGGGGCGGGAGCCGGACGGGATGCACCGCGGGCTGTCGCGGGAACTGGCGGGCGCGCTCGAGCGGGGACTCGCGCGCCTGCCCCCGGAGCAGCGGGAGGTCTTCCTGATGCGGGAGGCCGAGGGCCTGAAGTTCGCGGAGATCGCGCAGGTCCTCGGCGTGAACGAGAACACGGTCAAGAGCCGGATGCACTACGCGGTGCAGGCGCTCCGCAAGGACCTGGCCGCGTTCGGGGACGGGACATGACGAGCGACGAGGCCAGGGGGAGGGTCCTCGACTTCGTGTACGGGGAGATGTCCCCGGACGAGGCCGCGCGGTTTGAGGCCCTGCTGGCGAGCGACGAGGCCCTTCGGGCCGAGGTCGAGGCGGTGCGGGCGGTGCGGGAGGCGGCAGCCGGCCTCGGGGCCGTGCCCCTGCCCGTGGACGTGCGGGTGCGGCTGTTGCGGGAGGCGGAGCGGACCGCGCGAAAGAGGGCGGGGACCGTGCCGGTCTTCTGGTCCTTGCTGGAGCGCTTCCTCCTGTCGCCGGCGTTCACCGGAGCCATGGTCGTGGTGGTCGCGGTCGGGGTGGGCGTGCACCTCCTGTTGGAGATGGGGACCGAGGACCGGCCGAGCCGGATCGAGCGGGCGGAGCGGGTCGCGGTGTCCCGGTCGGAGCCGGCGGAGGAGAAGGCCGAGGTGCCCGTTGCGCCCGCGGGCGACGAGCGCGCGCCGGGGACGACAACGGTCCTCGCGGAGCGGGGCGGGGCGGTCGAGGCGGGGGAGCGGGATGCGGCGAGGGCGACCCCGGCGGGGCAGGCCCCGGCCGCTTTCGCGCGGGCGAAGGCGCGCAAGAAGGTCGCGGAGAAGGTCGCGATGGGACCCCCTCCGGCCCCGGCCCGCACGCAGGTGGCCGCGGACCGCGTCGAGGCGACCGGCGAGAAGGCCGGGGCGGGCGTGGCCGTGACCGGAGGCCTGTCCACGGAGGCCCTCGGCAAGGCCGCGGGCGGGCGCTCCAGCACCCCCGGTCCGGGCCGTGGGGGAACGACCCGCCTCCCCGCGGCCCGTTTCGAGGCGGCTGCCGCGGCCCCACCCGCGGAGGAGGCCGAGGAGGGCGTTGCGGAGCACACGGTCGCGGAGGACCGCGAGCGGGCCCCCGACGACGCCCGGGCGGACCTCGCACGCGCGAGGCACCTGAAGGCCGCGGGGAACCTGGACGCGGCCCTGGCCGCGTACCGGAAGGCCCTCGGTACCGGGACCCTGGCCGGGACCGACCTTTGCGACGCCCTGGCCGAGGCCGCGGAGGTGGCAATCGCCCTCGACCGCCCGGACACGGCCCGCGCCTTGGTGGAGCGCCTGAAGGCCGTCCCGGGCGGCCCCGCCCGCGCCTCGCCGCTCGAGCGCAGACTGGATCGGACGGAGAGCCGGTAACGCCGTCACCAGCCCGTGGTGTTGCAGGTGCCCGGCGAGAGGAGCACCCGTCATCAGACCCCCGCATAGACGGCGGGCAGGGCGATCAGGCGCTCGCCGAGCACCTCGATCCGGGTGCCCCCGTGCAGGACCCGCCGGCCAGGAACCGCTCGCCGGCCTCCTCCCTCAACACCGACAGACCTCGAACGTCGGAGCCTCCCGGCGACGCGCCCCCCGTGACCTCGATCCCGAGCACACGCCCGTCCCGTTCGACCACGAAGTCCACCTCGAACCCATCCGCGGTCCGCCAGTCGCCGACCTCGGCGCGCGGGCGTATCGCGCACAAGGCGGCACGGATCTGCTGCAGGACCCAGGTCTCGATCGCTGCCCCTGACATCGGGTTCGTGAGCAGCGTCGGGGGTGACCGGAGTCCGCAGATGTGCGCGTGCATCCCGGAATCCAGCAGGTAGATTATCGGGGTGCGGATCAGCCGCTTGCGCCGGCTCGCCAGGACCGGAGCGAGCCGGTGCCCCATCATCGCCACCTCCAGGACAGCGAGGTAGCGATGGACCGTCGGCGACGAGAGGGCCACCGCCCGGGCCACTTCCGGGTGACCGAGGAGTTCCTGTGGGACGACGGAGTCCAGCTCGTGTCGGGATTCCAGGTTCTGCCTGTTGGCAGCGGATCGGTCCGACCGCGCGACCCACCGGGTCCGACCGGCTTTCCTGCGCGACTCACGGTTCGAGCGGCTCGTAGTACTCGACGCAGGACCTGGTCCAGACTCGGAGACCCGCCTTGCTAGGGTCGTCGTCCTTCACGGCGGCGAACACATAGGTCGTGCCTTCCCCGTTCATCGCCGTGACGGCACGGGAGATGGGCCAGGGAGCCATCGTCAGCACGTCCATGGTCCAGTCGGTCGGCTCGCCCGAACCGAATTCGGAGAAGAACACAAGAGCCTCCCAAGAGTGCTGCTCGCTTCGATCAATGGGGTCGCGAATGACCGGGGGTTCCCACTGGGCGACAAAATGATTGCGTCCCAGCCCATCCATGACCGCGCGGTCGTCATCGGACTGCTCCACCTTCTGCCAGTCCGTGAAAGAACCATCTCCGAATCTCTGTTCTGCAAGATAACCGGTTGGCAGAATCTCGTAGACGGGCGACGCACCCGGCACGAAGATCAACCGTTCGTGGGAGTTCTTGGGGCGATCCGGATGGTCGAAGAACTGCGAGATGGTACCCACACCCGTCTTGTCGGGCAGAGAGAACACGCGAGCGGGTACCAGGCCATCACACCACGTGCACCCGCCTGGGCACAAGTCGGGATGGATCGGGTCCGCGTCCTCGCACAACGGCAGAGTCGTCAGTTCCTCACCATGAATCTCCAGAAAGCCCAGGGCCGCCATTCCCCGGTAGAAGCCGACCGCGCCAGGGCCGCTGACATTCACCAGCGACAACGAAAAGTAGCGATAGAAATTACTAAGATGGTAAGGACCGAGGAAAGAGAGGTTTCCCGTTGGATCCATGCGCACCCGCATCACGAGCGGAGTATCCGTCACGACCACGTCACAGAAGGGCTGCAACTCCTCCGGGACCTTCTCGTAACAATCCGGGGGGAGTGGGTCCACGGCGGCCAGGATCTCGAACACACCGTCATCGTCCATCGTCCCCGTGGCGAACGGGCAGTCCACGGAACATGATGTCCCGACCGGCCAAACCTGGCGCTCGTTCCAGTCATTCCACTTCCCGCGATACTCGAAAAAGCCGGAGTAGTACGTTTCAAGGTCGCCCGGGACGCCCTGTGCGACGAGGCGAAACGAGCCTGTCTCATCGCGAACTGCGGCGAACTGCCCATGCCCGGGTTTTCTCTCCGTGATGCTTTCCCCGTGCCAAACGCCGTCTGCGGAACGATACACGTGTGTCAGGACGCGGCCAGGCATCACAACCCCGAAGAGATGCGGCCTACCGGCATCGTCAAGTTCGACCGTGGCTTGCTCGATGCTGGTGACCTCAAGCCCAGGGGGAGCGACCTCCTCCTCGATCCACTCTGCCCACCTCACGCACGGTGATGCCTGTTCAACCGATGGCACGAGGACCGGCAGCACGACCGAGTGGGTCCTTTCCTCTCCCCCGCAGATCGCAGTCGCCGCGATCGTGGCGTGTTTGGTGCCTTCCGGGAAAGAGACCTCCGCGGCGCAAGGGAAACCAGGGCATTGCGTGGCGATGTCAGCGTCTGCAAGGAGCGAGACGTTGCAACCCCCTCCTGGAGGGTCCGCGTCGGTCGCCACGACTCGCAGATAGTTCCGGGCGCGCAGGTAGCCCGTCAACGGCTCGCACGACTCGAACCCAGCCCGGCACGACTCCAGCGCGATGGCCCACGCCGCACCCGGGTCCGCTTGATGATGGTCGAGACTCGCTTCGTCTGTGTCGCCGCCGGTCGGAGGGTCGCCCGACGAGTCGTCGGCAGCCACATGATCCCCTTCCGCTCCAACCGCGTCGGAGCGCGACTCCTCGGAGACCTCCACCGGCGTAACTTCCTCGGCGGATGCGGGATCGGGCGATTCCTCCGTGGCGTCGCTCTGGCCGCCGCCTGCCTTCCCCCCGGAACCGGAGCCACAGCCTGCGGCGACGGAGAACAGCATGACAACGCCGCTCAAGAGGACGGACAGGACCTGTCTCGAAACTCCGTGTTGGTAACGCATGACATCCTCCTCACCAAGTCAGGACGCGATGATTGATACAGTTCTGCCAGCTCGGGTCCGCGCAGTCGGACGACCAGGCGGCGATCGCGGTCGTCGAGCAACAGTCCGAGACGAAGAGGTCGGGATGCTGGTCCTGGTCGCTTGTGTCCTGGTCGAGCCGTTCCTCAATACTTCCCGGAGCAGGGCCCTGGCAGTTGCCGTTCTGGTCGGGCGTGGTCGTGTATTTCCGCCAGTAGGCGCTTGCCTGATTCAAGAAGAACGATACAGCGAACAAGGAAGATTGTCCTGTCACCCTCGGATAGACACAGCCCGTGTCAGTGTATCCATACGTCCCACTGTTGGCATCATCCACGTGGCAGATTTCTGTCCCGCTACTGTTCAGGACCCTTGCCTTGACGCCATCTCGTGCCCAACTCACGACGAAGGAGGACCCAATCGACGCCACATCCGGATAGACCGTCGTTCCAGCGGGCGAGACATCGAACTCGGATGTCGCAAACGAAGAGCCGGACCAATAGACGACCCGACCGACCAGCTTCGCCTGACCATTCGCGTATTTCGTCCAGACTACCACGAACCTGTCGTTGCCAAGTGTCGCGGCGGCGGTCGTATCTCCATAGGTTGACCCACCAGTGCTGGTCTCAGAAACCTGCACCTCGTTGGCACACTGATTCGTCTGCCAGCCCGGATTGACGTCGTAGCACCGTCGCCCGAGAATCCTGTCGTTCGCGATGTCGCGCCAGACCACCCAGAACTCGTCGTCCTTTGTCGTGAGGCCGGGGGCCATCTGCCAGCCGCTTGAGGCGATGCTCGGACGAAAGACGGGCGACCATGCGTCCGAACCCTTCTCCCCGAGATAGACCTTCGCTTCAACGTCGAACCCCGTGGGGTCCCCCGCATTTCGATGCCACGCTACGACGAATCGGTCGTCTTCGATTGGCTCGATGCGGAGTTGTCGAGGTTCGGTACCCCCAGGTGAGCAGTCCTGGACCGTGTACGGGTTTCCAATCTTCACGCCGTCGTGGTCAATGAACTGGGCGAGAATCTTGAACTGACCCGTGCAACCGTCGGATGTCGGCCACGCGACCACCCACTCACCTGTGCCGAGTCTCGTCACGGCCGGCGCTTGAACGCCTTTGCTCGAATCCTGAACCGGGGTGGCGACTTCGTCGTAGTCCTCCGCGGGTCCGCAGAGTTCCGTGTCCGGGCATGCGGTCGGGGCCAGCGTGTCCCAGGCGATCCCGAAAAAGGCGGTCGAAGCGGTTCCGGAACTCCAGTAAACCTTGAGAGTGAGGTTCTTCGTTCTTCCAGTTGGGTTATAATAGTAAACGTACTCATATGCGTTGTGGTAAGAAACCGAGGTCGCACGTTCGGTGCCTCCCTCGAACAGGTACAGGTCGAGGTCGTTGTCGGGCGTCACGGTCCCGCAGTCGCCTCTCTGCTGGTAGTTCGTGCACGTCGAGGTCGCGGACCAGGCCACGACCGCCTGGACCGCCGAGTACGGCGGCAGCGAGATGTTGTATGCCTCGTTGTACCAGTTGCTCGTGAAGTTTCCGGGAAACGACATCGTTCCGTGGTCGAAGCCCTTCGCCGAGGCCGCCTGGCCGCCGTCTTTCTTGTTGGCGGAATCCGCCAGAAGCACGGCCCGAGCCGCCGAGACCTCGCCCACGCCGTCCTTGTCGTCCACGCGGTCCGTCAGGTACAGGCGGTCCCCATCCACGTTCTCCCAGGCGGTGGCCATGACCACCGCCCTGACTGCTTCGGGGACGTATCGGAGGGAGTAGTTCTTGTCGTGCACGAGGGAGGCAATCCCTCCGACGATGGCCGCGGACGCGGACGTCCCCTCGTACTCGTACCCGCCCGCGTCCAGACCCTCCGACCCGGCCTTGGCCGGCGCCACCACGTGCGGCACCTCCGTCGGCCACCAGGGAAACGTCGGGTTCGTGTACGAGGAGCAGTCGTAGATCGCGTCGTCCATCCGGGATCGGGTGTCCTCGTCGTTCACCCCTCCCACGATCAGTCCGTTCAGAAACTTGTTCTGGACGTAGGAGTAGGTCTGGCTGCACGATCCGCCTGCCACGTCCCGGTTCCCGGCCGACGCCACCACGAGCACCCGGTACGTCCTCGTGTAGTAGTCCACGTACTTGTCGTGATTGGTGGCCGTGGCCTTGTCCGCGAGGGAACTCCCCATCGCATAGACGAGGACCTTGGCCGCCTGGTCGTAGGCCCACACCTCGACGAATCCCTGGTACCCGTAAGAGTTGGCCATGTAGTCCAGGGAGTCCGGCGCGATCCCCTGGTCCGAGTCGGGGAGTCCTGGAATGACCCCCGGACGGCTCCGGATGGCGCCCATCGCCCACGTGGACCGCGTCGAGGTCGTCCCGTTCGGGTTCGCAGTGGCCTGGATGACCACCTTGGTCGTGTAGTCGGCCGCGGGAGGCTTCTCGACCAGTTGCAGCGCGATCCGCTCGCCCGTGCCGTCAATTCCCCACACGTGCGGCAGTCCTGCTTCGACTGCATAGACCCAGTTCGCGCTCGTGGGTACCCCGGGACCCACGTCCAGGTCAATCGAGGCGATCCCGTCCGCCTTCGCGATGGCCCAGAGATCGGATGCCCTTGCGACGGCGTGGACCACCGGGGCGCCCTCCAGTTCGTAGTCCACCCCGATGCCGTGGGACTGAAGGACCGCCCTGACCGCGGCTCGACTCTTCGCGGTCAGTTCCTCGACCGTGAGACCCCAGACCTCCTGGTTCAACTCTGAGTCGGCGAGCCACTCCCCATCCGCATCCGGCAGGTCCACCTTCCCCCACGCGAACACGGGCAGCCACGCGTCCTCGTTCAGGAGGGCGATCGCGTCCGCGAGGGCCGGGTCCATGGCCCCGATCGCCTGCCATTTCGCCTCCCGCTCCACGGACAACAGCGACTCCTCGTCGGCGAGGAACCCGCCCTCGACGATGCAGGCGATCCGCGGGACGCCGGTCTCGGGATCGAGCATCTTGGCTCGCTGGTATGTCACGCCGCTGAAAGGCAGGACCACCGTCTCGCTCGCGAGGACCTTGCACGTCGGACAACCGACCATCGCGGCCGCGTCCTCCCCTGCGGGCGCCCCGATTGCGGGCCCCATCCCGAGCGCGAGCCATAGCCCGGCGAGGACCAGTGTCGGGACGACCCACCGCTCACGAGTCGTCACGTTCGGAGTGTTCTTTCTTTCTTTCTTTCTTTCTTTCTTTCTTGTCCATCGCGGCCCCCCTGGTTCGTGCGCGAGAAGACATCGGAACCCCCAGTTTCCGATCCAATTCTACACTCGATTCTCGAAAGCGTGACATTTGAATGATTTCCGGTTGTTGCAGTTCCGTTCCTGCCGGCTCCGCCCCCGAACAACGCCCGGACCTTCTCCACAAGCCGCTGGCGCTCCTTCCGCAGGCGGGCCGCCTCGACCGGGTCCCGGGGAGGCCGCGCCCCTGCCGGACCCTCTTCGAGATAGGCCCGCAGTCGTTCCCGGTCCCGCTCGTTCAGCCCACCCTCGCCGAAGAGACGCCGGAGCAACCGCCGGCGTTCACACTCCCACTCGGGGTGCGTGTACCCCTCGACCGGAACAGGCACCCTCTCGTCTTCCAGCCGGCGCCGGCCGTTCCTGCGATTCATGGCCCCCTCTCTCTGACCCGCTCCCGCTCGACTGCCACCCTCGCCCGGGGGACGACGCTTCTGGCCGTCCGCCCTATCAGTGTCTCCGAGAGGCCCAAATGTTCATTTCGGGGGTTTCTTGGAGGGGGTGCAATGCCCCGCACCCTCGTAGGGCATGTCGCACTCCATTCCGCACGGGCCCACCGCGGCGCCCTCGCAGGTCTGCGTCTGGTAGCAGTCCGCGTCCGTCCAGCACTCCCCGGGTTCCGGAGTCGGCTTGCACACGCCGATCTCGCCGGGGATGGAAACGCACTCCCAGCCCTGCGGGCACTGTGTGTCGCTCATGCAGCAGAGATGGGCCGGGGCGTCTGGCGGCGCATCGAGTCCCGGGTCCGTGACCGCCTCCGCCGGCAGGTCCTCGATGGGAACCAGGTCTGCCGGGAGGGCCACCCCGAAATCCAGGCACGGCCCCCCGTCCCTGTCGGTGCCGGCCTCGGCCGCGGTCTCGATGTCCCCAGCCACCTCCGGAACGGCCGTGTCCGGCGGCGTTTCCACGACCTTGTCCGCCGCACCCGGGTCCATTCCCTTCTCTCCCTCCGCCACACGCGGCGTACCCCAGGAGCCTCCCGATCACGCGCCCGATCTTCACGCCGTCCATGGCATCGCTCCTCCGGCGGACGCGAATTCGACTTGCAGGAAGCGGGCCAGACAAGACTTCAAGTATTTTCATGGGTTGCAACCGCCCCGCCCCGTGGACCCGGAGGTACCGCGACACGGATGTTACCGCTGGGGGCAGTGTATCATCATCCGGCCCGTGGAGGTGCGGGGGTGCTGCGCGTCACCCGGTACGGCGAGGTCACCCGTTTCGATGTCGCACGGACGTTCGCGGGGAGGGGATGGTACTGGACCGCGTGCTACCTGGCGGGGGACACGCTGATTGACGCGGGGTGCGCGCACGCGCGGGACGAGGTCGTGGCGGCCCTGCGCGGTGCCCGCGTGCGCCGGGTCCTGGTCACGCACTCGCACGAGGACCACGTCGGGGCCGTGGGAGCCCTGAAACAGCGGGACCCCGACCTCCCCGTCCTGGCCCATCCGCGCGCCCTGCCAGTCCTGGGGGACCCCGCCGGGATGCAGCCCCTGCACTTGTACCGCAAGGTCTTCTGGGGGCTGCCGGAGCCTGTCGAGGCCCGGCCGGTGACCGGCGGAGAGGTCATCGAGGCCGGGGACCTGCGCTTCGAGGTCGTCGAGACCCCCGGACACTCCCCGGACCACCTGTGCTTCTTCGAGCCGGAGCGCGGGTGGCTCTTCACGGGAGACCTGTACATCGGCGGTCGCGACCGGGCCCTGCGCAAGGGATACCGGATCCGGGAAATCATCGAATCCCTGCGACGCGTGGCGTCGCTGCCCTTGCGCGCCCTGTTCCCGGGAAGCGCCCGGGTCCCGGCCGACCCTTCCGCCGCCCTCGCGGACAAGGTCGGCTACCTCGAAGACCTGGGCGAGCGCGTGGTCGCCCTGCACCGGCAGGGCCGCACCGTGCGCGAGATCGCGCGGGCCCTGCTCGGGCGTCCGAACGCGATGGAGTGGGCGACTTACGGCAACTTCTCGCGCCTGTGGCTCGTCCGGTCCTACCTCGAGTCCTGGGAACCGGTCCGCCGGACCGCGGGGCCCGCAACTCCAGGATAGAAGCGGTCGTGGAACGCTTCGCGGTTTCTCTCGATAGAGGGGGTGACCGCTCGCGGCGGC
>FWPU01012555.1_pt1 | contig 11151 bp, 9 predicted proteins | sample 2228361 | NCBI WGS metagenome assembly FWPU01 (sample SAMEA103939777, study PRJEB20133) | metagenome | reverse complement strand
GCATTGATTGCGCCGCAGGCGGCGGTCATCTTCGAATGCGCACAACCGTTCTTCCAGCCGATCTTCGATCTGGAATCGCCGCAGCTTGTGTTCGGGCGCGCGGCGCTGATGGGCGATGCCGCATTCGTTGCGCGACCCCATATCGGCGCCGGCGTCACCAAGGCCGCGCTCGATGCGCAAAGCCTCGCCGATGCCCTCAGGGCCGCCGGCGACGACATTGCAGCCGCCCTTGCACGCTATGAGCGTCAGCAACTCGCCTTCGGCCGGGGGCTCGTCGCCCTCGGCCGGGAGGAGGGCGCCTACCTGAGCGCCCAGGCCAAGCCGCGCACGCAGCGTATCGACGGCGAATTGCGGCGGGACGTCGAAAGCGTGGTCGAAATGCACAACTCGCGCACGGCGAAGATCCAGCGCCTCGTCGCGGCGCGCGCCACATGACCGGGGTCCGGCCGCCGCGATTCAACGCTTGGCGTCGGCGTGCCGGTGTTGGATAGTGATCCGTCAACACAGGGCGGTCCGATGGAATTTGGCATTCTCTTCACCTCGCATCCCAACACGGAAGCCGAGCCGTATCCGCATCGCGACGTCCACGCGCGAGTGACGCGGCAGATTCTGCGCGCCGACGAGCTCGGCTATGACTATGCGTGGGTTGCGGAGCATCATTTCAGCAACGAATACGGCATCATGCCGGACGTTTTCGTCTACGCCGCCTATCTCGCCGCGCTGACCAAGCGCATCAAGATCGGGACGGCGGTGGTGACCCTGCCGCTCGCCAACCCGCTGCGCGTCGCGGAGAACACCGCCTTCGTCGATATCCTGAGCAACGGCCGCTTCCAGCTCGGCCTCGGCTCCGGCTATCGCAAGTATGAATTCGACGGGTTTGGCGCGGATTTCGAGGGCCGCCGCGACGTGCAGGAGGAGGCGCTGCCGGTCCTGATGGACCTGTTCCACAACAAGCGCGTCCGGCACAGCGGCAAGCACTTCAAGCTGAAGGTCGACGGCCCCTACGAGCTTTTTCCGCACCCGTTGCAGAAGCCGCATCCGCCGATCTTCCTGGCCGGCGCCACCGAACGTTCCATCGGCGTGGCCGGCCGCATGGGCTTCGGCCTGTTTCTGTCGAGTTGGACGCCGTTCGCCGAGCTTGCGCGGCAGACCAAGGTCTACCGCGCCGCGCTGGAGGAGACGCCCGCGGCGCTGCGCGGCAATCCCGCCCGCGGTCACGTGGACATCGCGCGCTGGGTCTATGTCGCGGAGACCGATGCCAAGGCGCGGCAGGACAGCGAGGCCGGCATCCTGAAGAGCCTCGCGCATTTCTCCAGCGGCCATACCTCCGGCTACCTCGGCACCGTGTCGCAGGACGTTGGTTCAAGTCCGCGCGATTACGACGCGCTTTCCCGCGATATCATCATCCACGGCTGTCCGGCCACAGTGGTGGAGAAGATCGAGACCCTGCGCGCGATGACCGGGGCGTCTTCCATCATGCTGCACTATCCGCCGTGGTACGGGGCCGAGAAGGCGCTCGCCTCAATCGAGCTTTTCGCCCGTGCAGTCATCCCGCAGTTCAAGGCGGGGGGCGCGGGCAAAGCCGCACGCCTCGGCGCCTTAGCGTGACGCGGCATAATGCGCGAGCGCCGCGAGCTCGGCGTCCGAAAGCCCCTGCACAACGACGCTCATCAGCGTATCGGCGCCGCTTCGCGTGTTGTCGCGATATTCCTTCAGCGAAGCGGTCAGGTAGTCCACGCGCTGCCTCGCCAGCCGCGGCATCTGCTGATGTCCGGTCAAATCCGGCAAATGACAGGAGCCGCAACGCAGCTTGGCCGCAAGTTCAGCGCCGCGTTTGACAAGCCGCCGGTCGATCGGCTCATCACTCGGCTTGGCGGGCAGACTTGCGAAAAATTTTGCCAGCGCTTCGATATCCGAATCAGTAAGCCCCTTTACCGCCGCCGTCATCGCCTCGATGCGCCGTACGCCCTCGCGCATAAGCACCAACTGATTGAGAATAAAAAATTCGGGCTGGCCGGCGATGGACGGGATTTTTTCCCTGCGCGAATTGCCGTCCTGGCCGTGGCAGGCCTTGCACTGCGCGATCCGCTCGTCAAGCGATAGGCTCTGCCCGGTGGCGGGTTCGCCGGAATGGATTGCGGCCGCCAGCGCCAATGCCAGCGGCCGCAGCCAAACAAGATCGAATAGCCGCATACGTCCGCTATTTTCCGGCTGTCTTCGGCCCGTACGAGATGCGATAGATGGCGCCGTTCTGCTCGTCCGAAACCAACAGCGCGCCGTCCGGCATCTGCAACAGGTAGGTCGGACGGCCGTAGAACTCGTTCTTTTTGGTGTCCAACAGACCAGTCATGAACGGTTCTATCGATGCCCTTCCGCCCGCGGTCCGCGCCACCACGACGTCATAGCCGAATTTCTGCGAACGGTTCCACTAGCCGCGTCGCGCGATAAACGCGACGTTCCGATAAGCCGGAGGGAACATGTTGCCGGTGTAGAATTTGATGCCCAGCCCGGCCGAATGTGGTCCGAGCAGCGCGGCCGGCAGCACGACGCCAGCGCAAGGGTTCGGCACCCTGATGTCCGGATCAGGAATGCCTTGCGCATGACAATAGGGGAAACCGTAGTTGGCGCCTTCCTGTCCCCTGGCAATGCGATTGAGCTCGTCCTGCGGCCCGGCATCGCCCGCCCAGTCTCGCCCATTGTCGGTGAACCAAAGCTCCTTGGTGACGGGGTGCCAGTCAAAGCCCACTGTATTGCGGACACCCCGGGCAACGATCTCCATGCCGCTGCCGTCCGCGTTATAGCGTCGGATCTGACCATGGGTGCCGGGATTGATCTCGCAGATGTTGCAGTTGGCGCCAACCTGAACGTAGAGCTTTCCGTCCGGTCCGAACGCCACATATTTCCAGTTGTGATGGATCGTGTCGGGAAGCCCGAACTTGTCCGTCAAATCCACGGGATCGCCCGGATTGTCGAGCTTGTCCTCGATGTTGTCGTAGCGCAGCACGCGGTGGATGGCGAACACGTAGAGCGAGCCGTCCTTGAAGGCGAGCCCGTTGGGCTGGGTCAGCCCTTGCAGCAGCGTCTTGACCTCGCGCTTGCCGTCCTTGTCCACGATGGCATAGACGCGGCCGATTAGCCGTGTGCCCATGAAAATGGTGCCCTTGGTTCCACGCACCATCGTCCGGCCGCCGGGATGGCCGGACGACCAGATCTCGGCCCTGAAGCCGGGCGGAAGCCTGAGCTTGTCGACGGGGATTTTCTCGACCGGCGTTACCGTAGGAGGGGTTGCGTGCGGGCGTAGCGTCTCGTCCTGTTTGCTCGCCTTCACGTTTGTCTTGTCGAGCGGACTAAACCCGGGCGGCGGGCCTTGCGCCACGCCGGGATCAACTGTTGCTGCGAGAAACGCAAAACCGCCTGCGGCCAATGCGCCGCGCCTCCACCACGCGCTGGACATGACATCCTCCCTTGTCCGTCGACTCCGCGCCGCGCCACCGTAGCGGAACGCGACGGTGGCAGCTTGCGGGTCCGTCGCAAGGATAAGTTTGAGGCATTTCGCCCTGGCCGTGCAATCGGGATTTGGATGTCCCGCGCCTTCCACCGCGTCGACCTACATGCGGCGGTAGGCGTACGCCGCCGCGTCACGCTGCGCCGCCAATGCCTCAACCCGCGCGTGATGCGGCGAAAGATGGCAGACCGGGTCGGCCGCAGTGGCATCCCCTGTGAGGGCAAAGGCCTGACAGCGGCAGCCGCCGAAATCCTCGGTGCGCCGCGGACAACCAGCGCAAGGCTCGCGCATCCACGCGGTGCCGCGGAAGGCATTGAAGGCCGGCGAGGTTGTCCAGATATCCGCCAGCGAGTGCTCGCGCACCGACCAGAATTCAAGCCCGGGAATGGTCTGCGCGGCGTGGCACGGCAGCACCATGCCGTCGGGCATCACATTCAACGACCTCCGCCCCCAACCGCCAACGCATGGCTTCGGATAGCGCGCATGGTAGTCGGGGACCACCGCGTCGATCACGATCTCGCCGTCATAGCGACGGCGCAGTTGATCGACCACGGCGACCGCCCGCTCGACCTGTTCCCGCGAAGGCATCAGTGCCGCCCGGTTCTTCAGCGCCCAGCCGTAATACTGCACATGGGCGATCTCCACGCGCTTGGCCGAAAGTTCCAGCGCGAGCTCGACCATCGCCGCGATGCGATCGATATTGGCGCGATGAATGACCGCGTTCACCGTGAGCGGCAGCCCGCGCCGCACCACCTCTGCCGCAAGCGCGCGCTTGCGCGCATACGCTCCTTCATAACCGGCGATGCGATCCGCTGACTTTGGTTCGCTGTCCTGAATCGAAATCTGCACGTGATCGAGGCCGGCCTTATCCAGCGCGGCGAGCGTCTCCGGTGTGATGCCAACCCCGGAGGTAATCAGGTTGGTATAAAGGCCGGCATCGTGCGCGGCGGCCGTGATTTCGACGAGATCGCGCCGCGCGGCAGGCTCGCCGCCCGACAGGTGCACCTGCAGCACCCCCAATGCCGCCGCTTCGCGAAACACCCGCGCCCAGGTGGCGGTGTCCAGTTCGCGCTCGCGCGGCTGAAGTGCCAGCGGGTTCGAGCAATAGGGGCAGCCGAGCGGGCACCGGTGCGTCAACTCGGCCAAAAGCCCGAGCGGTCTTGGCAGCGCAGCCGGCTTCTCCCCGCCTGCGACCGGCAGGACTTCGAAGCGAGGGGGTCGCCCCGCGCGCTCACTCATAAGCTCAGTACTCCAGCAGTTTTTTCTCGGCCAGTCCGCGGAGCAGGTTTGTCACGTCCGCCAAAATGCGCTCGCGCGGCGCCGCATAGCTTTTGGCAAGATCGTCGACGATGGCGGCGAGCGTCGCTTGGCCGGTGCAGCGCCTGACGATTTCGACCGCAATTGCGTCCGGCTTGAACACTCGCTCCGGCGCCAGCAATACCCAGCCGCCGTGCGCCTCGTTGTGGATGAGTCGCACGCCGCGCGCGAGCCGCGGCCGCACTTCCCCTGTGATCGCAATGTTATCGGCCACCGCGGCCTCCTGTCGCTCAAAGGCGCCTAGGCGTCGCTTGGGACGAACGCTCCCGGCGGGATCGCCTTCGGATCCACGTAGGCATGATACAGCGCATCGCACATCGCCCACAGCACCTCGCATTTGAACTCGAGCGCGCCGAGCACGGCCTGTTGCTGCTCCGCGGTCTTGGCGTGCTGCTTCACATAGGCGAGCGCAAATTCCGAATCGGCCCGCGCCTGCGGCGGTCGCGCCGTGAAATACGCGAGCGTCTCAGGCGTGACGAAGGCATAGTTCTTCAGCATCCCTTCCACGCGTTCGCTGATGATTTGCGGCGAGAACAATTCGGTGAGCGAGGATGCGATGGCCTCGAGCAGCGTCTTTTCCCGGACAAATTGCACATAGGCGTCCACCGCATAACGTGTGGCCGGAAGGACGCCGGCGCAGGAGGTGACATAGTCGCGGTCGAGCCCAAGGCCGGACGTCAACTGCAGCCAGCGCGCGATGCCGCCTTCCCCCGGCTTGTCTCCGTCGTGGTCGACGAGGCGGCGGCGCCACTCGCGTCGCACATCCGGGTCGGGACAGCGGGCGATCAGGCTTGCGTCCTTGATCGGGATCGTTGCCTGGTAGTAGTAGCGATTGAGCGCCCACGCCTGCACCTGCCCTTTTGTGCACTTGCCGCCGTGCAGGAGCTGGTGGAACGGATGCAGGCGGTGATACCGCCGTGCGCCGATGTCACGCAGCGCCGCTTCCAGTTCCTCGGGGCTCAACAGCTTCACAACGCGATCCTCATGCCGTCTTCGGCGACCTCCCAGCCCGCGGCCTCGACTTTACGCCGTTCCGGCGAACCGTCGACAAGTATCGGGTTGGTGTTGTTCATGTGGACGTAGATTCGCCGTCCCTTCAATCCGGAGAGCACGGCGAGCGATCCGCCGTCCCCATCGATCGGCATGTGTCCCATGCGGCGACCAGTCTTGGTGCCGGTTCCCGTTGCGATCATCTCGTCATCGGTAAACAGCGTGCCGTCAAACAGGACTACATCAGCGTCCGTGAGCCGCTCCCCAAGCGTTGCAGGCACGGCCGCAGCACCGGGAACGTAGAGCAGGCGGCGTCCGCCCGCGCGCAACTCTAAGCCGACATTGCTGCCGTCCTCGCTCGCAGCCCCGCCGCGCTCTCCCTCAAGATAGAGCGGCACCTTGCCCGGTACGGTGAACAACTCGGCCTCGATGCCTCCGGGCAGGGCGAGCGGCTGGCCGGGGGTGACGGTCGTGCGGTTGACCACGCCGGGGACCAGCACGTCGAACATAGGATTCCCAGCCACCGCGGCCTGCGTCTGCGCAGTGGCATAGAGAGCAAAGGGCTGTCGCTCCCGCAGGGTTAACAGCCCGGCCGCCTGGTCGACCTCGGCCCCCGTGAGGACAACCGCCATGATCGGGCTGTGGCGCGGCGGGAGGCGTGGGTGCAATTCCGGCGTTGCCTGCAATTGGGCGCGCAGGTCGGGAGAAGCGTTGAGCAGCACCCACGCGTTGCCGTCGGCGCTCACGGCAAGGCCCGCCTGCGCGCGCGGCTTTACCCGCCCATCACCGGCCCAGGCGAGCCGGCACACCGCACACATACAATTCCATTGCGGAAAACCGCCGCCCGCCGCCGAGCCTAAGACGATGGCAGTCAGGGCCCCCATTCAGGGGCAGTGATTCAGAGTTCGGCCGGAAGGTACCCGTTGATTTCAAGGCCGATGCAAATCTCGACGATGGTCGGGGTCGTCCAGGCCATATCCGTATCCTCTTTCGTCCTACCGGTCGGAAGGCCGAGCGGCCTCCCACGCTCCAGGCTGGTCCGTTCCTTGTAATCTTAGAGTGCGCGCCGTATTGGGTGCAAGGCCTGCGGCCGAGCGAAGCCGAGGGCTCCCCCGGCCAACGGTCAATACACCGTGATCAGTTCGGCCCCGCATCCTCGCAGCTTTTCGCAAGTTGTCGGAGACCTTCGGCCAGACCGGTGTGGCCGAGTCGGATGACCGTGCGCACCTTTTCCACGGTTGTCGTGGTGACGACCACTCCTTGCTGGCTCGAAGACGCTACGGCATCGCCGGATGGGGTGGTTGCAACCAATTCCAGAAACGACGCCGGTACCGTGCCGCGTGCCCGCGACAGCAGTTCCGCCACGCCATGCGCGGGATAGGACTCATCCACAATCAGCATGGAACGCTGAGGCGAATTGTTCTGCCGGGCCGAAATCCCCACCGCCTCAAGCCTGTCGGCCGCGCCCGCCGGCGAATTTGCCATGATGCGCTTCTCGCGGTAGGTGACCCGGTAACTGTCCGGCTTCTCGCTGCAGCTGAATGCGAGTTCGAAGTAGCCGATTTCAAGTCCCTCGATGGTGATCGGGTGTCGGCGTACCAACGCATGCTGACCCTCTCGCTCCATGAAGACCCAGCCGAGCGCGTTCGCGGCGGGTTCGACTTTCCGCGCGGCGACTGCGGCGGCCGCCAGCAATGTCGGAGCCTTGGCGAACGGGTCGTCCACCGTGTGCACCTTCATCCGCCGCAATTCCTCCCGCGACAGCAGTCGCATTTCCTCCCAAGGCGGAATGCGCGAGGCGATTTCGAACAGCTCGATATGCGCGCCCATATCGACGATGTAGCGGCCGATTTCGCCGTTGACACGCTGGATCGTCGCGACATTGGTGGCGCTGTAGGTCGTCGCATTGGCGTCATTGCGTTTGCTCGAGGGCCAGATTTGATGCACGAAGATCCGCGCTTCATCCGGGATGTGACGCTTGACGCCGCCGAGCAGGAGAAAGACGCACATCGAATTGCAGGTGGCGCGCGGGGACAGAGCGGCTCCCTGCTCGGCATCGCCGGCTACGAGCTTGACCGTCCTGCCCACGCTGGTGGTCACCTCAAGGCGGCGAAACTCGCGGCCAAGCGCGAGTCCCTGCACCACGTTGCCGCCCGGCGAGTCCAGCACGATCACGGCGCCGCGCACGCTACGCTGCCGGGCGAAGGCCAAAAAATCCTGCACCGTGCTGTCGACGATTGCGCCGGTGGCCGAAATCCACTCGCGGCATTGGTTGCCGCATTGCTCGGCCGGCCCCTCGCGCACCCACTCAAAGCGCATGGGCGTCGGTGCGGCGGAAACCGGGCCTGGATTCGGCGCCTGCGCAGCGGCCGGACCGTAGTTGTCGATGAAAGCAACGAAAACGAAAGCGGCAACGATCACCGCTGCGACCGTGCGGACCATGTGACGCGGCCCCTCGCGAGCCTCTAACGCGCCTCACCGCATCTCGGTTCGCAAGGACCATCCGCCGCCGCGGCGTCGACAGCCGCAACGCAAGTGGTGGTTCGGGCGCTAACCCTTGGCCCGCTCCGGTTCCCCCACAACCGTGCAAGCGATCGGACGGTACTTGCTCAAGTACAGATACACGCTTTCGCGCCAGCCATCAAACCAGATGCCGCGGCCCGCATAGCGATAGCCTTCACCCGACGGGATCAGTCGGACGTGCGCGCCGCGACCCCCGCGCCGGATCAGATGCGCGGTCACGAGGTCGCCTTCGTCGCTCACCGCAATCGGCCGAATGCGGTAGACGCCGCCATTTTCGCAAGACAGCCAAAGGGTTGCGGTTCCCGAAAGGGCGCGTGCGTCGGCCGAGCGGCTGGGTACGGTCATGACGCCGGCAGCAATCGCCATGGTTAACACCAGACCGCGTAAAGCAGAGCGCATGTCATTCCTCCTATGTGCGAAGTATTCGGTTAAGACTAACCAGGGTGCCCGGTTAGGATTAATTTTCGAAAAACAGCAAGCCAAGCTCGCCTCCGGCTTGCGGGCGACCTCATAACCATTTGAATAATATATGTTTTTTTCCATTCCGGCACGGCTCGGTCGCTTAACCAGAATTTTCAAATCGAATTCAAAGTTGCCCGGCAATCGTTTACGGTCCGGCAAGCCTAAGAGGAAGTTAGCGGCACCAGGCTCGATGCCCCGAAGACGCCGGGCATCGCCCCACGCGGTTCCCACGCGGGACGCAATGAAAGTACAGAGGCCATGAACGCACCTTTTGTCGTCGCGCAAGCCAACACCAGTGCAAGTGCGGGCAATAAGCCCCTTCGCATCATCAAGGTCGTCAAGCCGGAAAGCGGTCAGGCGCTGACCATCCAGCTCGGCTACGAGCAAAAGTATAAGCTCGATCTTTCGGCGATCGCCAACGAAAAAATCACGCTTGTTCACATTGGCGAAAGGCTGATCATTCTGTTCGACAACAAGGCGACCGTCATCGTCGAGCCGTTCTTCGACTCGATGAACGCGCCGCTTCCCAATGTGACGGTGGAAGCCGGCGGGCGCGACTTCTCCAGCAGCGACTTCGCTTCGACCTTTCCGATCACCACCGATCAATCGGTGCTGACTGCCGCCGGCATCACCCTCACGCGCGACACACCGCCGTCCGGAGCCAACTTCCGCGGCCCCGTGGTCGATCCGCTCGAGTCTCCGGATCCGCTCGACCTGCTCGGGCAGGAAGAGTTGCCGAACTGGGTGATCGATCATCAGGTTGCGAGTATCGGCGTTTCTTCCCAGCCGACAAACAACGTCCCGTCTTTTGCCGGCAGTGTCAATGACACGGTTGAGGAGGAAAACCTCAACGAGGAGGTGACGATCCAGCCGACCGATTCCGGCAACGGCAACGAAGATCAGAACTCAGCCGCGGGCGATGATCACGACACCGCGGCGGATTCCTCCGTCACCGGACACGTGGTGGAAGTCTCACTCGGGGACATGGTCGCCGGCGGCGACCTGCCGCTGACCTTTGAGTTGGTCGACGTGACAGCCGACCCCGATCTCGAGAACGACGTTGTTCGCGATACCAACGGCAATCGCGTTACCTCGTTCGGCGCCGACGTGCGCTATGTGTTTGTCGACGCAACGCTGGTCGAAGGGTGGGCTAACGGACGTCTGATTTTCACGCTGGAGCTGATCGACACGACGAATGGAACGATCCGTTTCACGCTCAATGACCAGATCGATCATCCGGATCGCACTGTCGATGCGGGATCGGTTAGCCAGGGCCTGCTCGAGGAAACGCTCGGCATTGATTTCAGCGAATTGATCCAGGGACACGACAATTCCGGTGATCCGTTCACGCTGCCGAGCCCAAATGGGCTCGTCATCAACATCATCGACGACACGCCGGTGGCGCGCGTGCAGGGGTCCCAGTCTGGCGCAGCCTTAATCGACGAGACGGTACCGAGCGGTGACGAGATTGCCGATCCATTTTCGCTCGGAACACCGCTCGGCGTTTCCACTCAATGGGTGGTCGACAGCTTCGGCAGCAATCCGGGCGCCGATGGCCTCGGGTCCTCGCAGCGCATCAGCCTGGAGATCGTGGGCGGCGACGGGGCGGATTCCGGGCTGACGACCACCGACGGCGCTCCAATCCGTCTTTTTCTCAACGGCGCCATTGTGGAAGGCCGCGTGGACGGCTCCGGTGCTGTCGCCTTCGCTCTGACCGTCAACGATCTCGGTCTTGTGACCGTGGCGCAATATCTGGCGCTGCGTCATCAGGTCTCCACCGATGACAACGATGCCCTTGACCTGTCCGGCAAGGTCAACGCGGCCGTCACGGTGACCGACGGCGACGGCGACGTCGCCACCAGCAGCGCAGACATCGGCGGCCTGATCCGGTTCGTCGACGACGCGCCGCAGGCGGCCGACGACAGCAACTGGGCCAAGGAACAGATTTCGGGTGCCGCCGGCAATGTGCTGGTCAGTCAAGACCATAGCGCAGGCGCGCCAGCGGGAACCTTCGCCGACCAGGCCGACCAAGTCGGCTCCGACGGTCTTGACTCCGTCTCCTGGAGCAACGCGGCAGGCAATATCATTACCGGGCAATATGGCACGCTGACCGTCGATGCCGCCGGCAACTACACCTATGCCGTCGACAACGCGCATCCCAGCGTCATTGCACTCGGCAACGGCGATACCCTCATCGACAGTTTCACCTATACGGTCGTTGACGGCGACGGCGACGCCAAGACCGCAACCCTGACGATCACGATTTTTGGCACCGACCGCGGGGTGAGCATCAGCGGCCTCACGCCCGAGGCGCAGGGCGGCGATGCCTCCGTCAACGAGGCCAACCTGGCCGA
>FWPU01012554.1_pt1 | contig 11151 bp, 12 predicted proteins | sample 2228361 | NCBI WGS metagenome assembly FWPU01 (sample SAMEA103939777, study PRJEB20133) | metagenome | reverse complement strand
AGGCTTTTGTTGGCGGCACGCTCTCGAAGTTCCCCTCGCGCATCCGGCTCCTGGATCGTCCGCCCTTGCGGGCGATGACGAACGAGATGTGTCATGACGAAATCCGCAAAAAAACCCCGCGGCCTGCGACAGATCCCGGGCAAACTGGTGCTGGTCGGCGCCGGCAAGATGGGCGGCGCACTGCTGACGAGCTGGATTCGGCTCGGGCTCGACCCGCGAAAGATCGTCGTGCTGGAACCTCGGCCGTCGTCCGAGGTGACGGCGCTCAAGCGCCGCGGCCTGCAACTGAACCCGGCGGGACGGCAGGCGGCTCCCGCCGCGGTTATCGTGCTTGCGATCAAGCCGCAGAACGCCCCGGAGGTGCTGCCCGGACTGTTGCCGCTGCTCGGCCCGAAGACTCTGGTGATTTCGATCATGGCCGGACGCACGCTGCGGTTTCTCGATCGCTCGCTGCCCAAGGCGGCGATCGTGCGCGCCATGCCGAATTCTCCGGCGGCGGTCGGACGTGGCATCACCGTCGCCTGCCGGAATGAGCGGGTCACCGCGGCGCAGCGCACGATCGCGCACACGCTGCTTGCAGCCACCGGCGAGGTCGAATGGATCGAGGACGAAGCCCTGATGGACGCGGTTACGGCGGTCTCCGGGTCGGGTCCCGCCTATGTGTTTCTGCTGGCGGAGACACTCGCGCACGCGGGTCGCGCGGTCGGCCTGCCCGCGGCGCTCGCGGACAAACTCGCGCGCGCGACGGTCGCAGGCGCCGGCGAGCTTCTGCATCGTTCCGAGCTCGATCCGCCAACGTTGCGGGCCAATGTCACCTCGCCGGGCGGCACGACCGCCGCCGCGCTTGATGTGCTGATGGGCGAGAACGGCCTTGAGCCGCTGATCACGCGCGCGGTGATTGCGGCAACCCGCCGCGGGCGGGACCTCGCCGGCTGAGTTTGTCGGCCGGGCCGCGGCAAGCCGCCTTGGAACCGCCGGCTTGCGGGGCTACTCTATCCATCAACCGTCCGTTGTCAGGGAGTTCCGCCATGGCTCGCCGGCGCAAGAGAGTTCCGACCGCGCGTCCCGAGGGACCGCGCGAGACACCGCGGGAGAAGATCATCGACGCCTTCCTCGCGCTGTTGGCTGAGAAACGCTTCGAGCAAATCGGGCTCGGCGAGGTCGCCGAGCGCGCAGGGGTGTCACTCGCCACACTGCGTGAGCAATTCAGCTCAACGTTCGCCATCCTTGCCGCCCACATGAAAGAGATCGACCGTGCGGTGCTGGCGGACATCGATAAGGACATGGCGGAAGAGCCGGCGCGTGAGCGGCTGTTCGACGTGCTGATGCGGCGGCTTGAGCTGCTCGAGCCGCACAAGGAAGCGGTGCGCTCGCTGATGCGCTCGGCGGTGCGCAACCCCCCGTTCGCGCTCGCGCTCAATGCGCTGGCGGTATGCTCGCAGCAATGGATGCTGGCGGCAGCGAGGATCGGCTCCGCCGGTCCGATCGGCCAGTTGCGCGCGCAGGGGCTGGCGCTCCTGTTCGCCAACGTGCTGCGCACCTGGGTCGACGACCACGAAAAGGGCCTGCCGCGCACGCTGGCGGCGCTTGATCGTGCGCTCGCCAGCGGAGAGCGGTGGGGCCGGTTTCTCGATGACTTGTGCGCGATCCCCCGGCGGATTTGCCCGTCGCGGCGCGAGCGCGAAGGCGAGCGCGAACATCGACGGGAGCGCCGGACGCGGCGCGGCGGCGACGAGGCGGTGGCGGTCTAGACTAGGCGCCGGTCTCGTGAAAGTATGCGTAGATCTTGCGGGCCATCTCAGCGCTGATGCCGGGCACGCGTGCGAGGTCGGCCGATGACGCGCGTTCGATTTCCTTCAGCGTGCCGAAGTGACGTAACAGCGCCCGCTTGCGCGAGGGGCCGATGCCGGGAATTTCCTGCAGGCCCGCCTCGCGGATGTCCTTCTTGCGCCGCGTGCGATGCGCGCCGATCGCAAACCGGTGCGCTTCGTCACGCAGTCGCTGGACGAAGCTCAACACCGGATCGCGCGGTTGCAGCTTGATCGGCGCGCGTCCAGTCATGAAAAAGGTCTCGTTGCCGGCGTCGCGCTCCGGTCCCTTGGCGACCGCGATGATGGGCAGCTCCGCGAGTCCAAGCCCGTTGAGCGTTTCCCGCGCGGCGTTGAGCTGCCCGATGCCGCCGTCGATCATCACCAGGTCCGGCCACGGTGTCTCCGCCGGCTGTTCGGCCTCCGCCGCGCCGTGCGACGGCTGCGGGGCTTCGCCGATCAACCGCTTGAACCGCCGCTGCAGCGTCTCGCGCATCATGCCGTAGTCATCGCCGGGCGCGATGTCGGTGCGGATGTTGAACTTGCGATACTGGTTTTTTACGAAGCCTTCCGGCCCGGCGACGATCATGGCACCGACGGCGTTCGCGCCCTGGATGTGGCTGTTGTCAAACACCTCGATCCGGCGCGGCGGTCGCGGCAATCCGAATCGCTCCGTCAGCGCCAGGAAGAGACTGCGCTGTGAGGCGGTCTCCGCGAGCTTGCGCTCCAGCGCCTGCCGCGCGTTCATCAGCGCGTGTTCGACCAGCTCCCGCCGCTCGCCGCGTTGCGGCACCGCAACGTCGATCTTGCGTCCGCTCTTGGCGCTGAGCGCCTCGGCCAGCAGCGCGCGCTCGGGAATTTCCTGGGAAAGCAGGATGCACCGCGGGCACGGCTTGTCGTCGTAGAACTGCGCCAAAAACGCGCCCAGCACTTCTCCTGCGGGGAGAACGCGGTCAGCCTTGGGAAAATAGGCGCGGTTGCCCCAGTTCTGTCCGGTGCGGAAGAAGAACACCTCGATGCAGTTGAAACCGGCATCTTGGTGGATGGCAAACACGTCGGCCTCCTCCACGCTGCGCGGATTGATGTCCTGTCGCGCCTGCACCGTTGACAGCGCCGCAAGGCGGTCGCGGTAGGTCGCGGCGCGTTCGAAGTCGAGCGCGGCCGACGCCTTCTCCATTTCCGCGGCGAGCTGTTCCTGCACCGTGCGGCTCTTGCCGGAGAGAAATTCGTTGGCCTCGCGCACGAGCTGGGCATAGGCCTCGAAGGAGATTTCGTGGGTGCAGGGCGCCGAGCAGCGCTTGATCTGATACAAGAGGCACGGCCGCGTCCGGCTCTCGAAGAATCCGTCCGAGCAGGAGCGCAAGAGGAATGCGCGCTGCAATGCCGTCAGCGTGCGGTTCACCGCGCCGGCGCTGGCAAACGGCCCGTAATAGTTGCCGGGCCGCGTCCGCGCGCCGCGGTGCTTGAGGATCTGCGGCGCCCAATGGTCGGAAGTGATCAGGATGTAAGGAAACGACTTGTCATCGCGCAAAAGCACGTTGAAGCGCGGCCGCAGCCGCTTGATCAGATTGGCCTCGAGCAGCAGGGCTTCCGTCTCGGTCTTGGTGGCGACAAATTCGACCGCTCTGGTCGCCGCGATCATGCGCTCGATGCGACTGTCATGACCGGGCCGCGTGTAACTCGCGAGCCGCTTGCGGATGCTCTTGGCCTTGCCGACGTAGAGCACTTCGCCGGCGGCGTCGATCATCCGATAGACGCCGGGCGAGGTCGGCGCGAGCTTGGCGTAGCGCGCAAGCGCGGCATAGCCGGCCGCGGGCGACGCTGCACCGGTTTGCTCGATCGCCTGCTCGGTGTCGGGCAGGGTGGACTCTTCGTCCTCCTCCGTGAGCAAGGTTGTGGGATCGATGTCCTGTTCGCGGCCGGTCATGCACTGATCGTATGCGCTCGCCTTGATCGCGGCGAGATTGGGCGGAGGCGTCCGCCGGCGTTGCGCGTATGGTAAATAATCCGCCGCTCCGCAAAAGCAAATATACCGATTCTTAGGCTTAACCGGCCGCCATCCTTACCGATTCAGAAACGCTTAATGTGGAATTCGCGACAATTCGCACAAGCTTGCTACCGACATTGTTTGCCATTTCCGTGCGCCGCGCCGCATGGCGCCCGACGAATTTGGAGGTCATGATGAAAGCAAAGCTTGCAGCGGCGATGCTCGGGCTCACCGTGGTTTCGGCGGCCTCGGCCGCTGATCTTCCCTATGGTCGGACCGCCCCGGCACCGCAGCTCTCCTACTACAACTGGCAGGGTTGGTATCTCGGCGGCAACGTCGGCTACCAATGGGGCAACGTGACCAACGCGGCACATCGTCCCGAGGGCTTCATGGGCGGTCTGCAGCTCGGCTACAACTGGCACAGCGGCCAGTTCGTCTATGGCCTCGAGACCGACATTCAGCTTTCCGGTGCCGACGACGTCATCGGCGCCACGAAGTTCACCAATTCCTGGTTCGGCACGCTGCGCGGCCGGGGCGGCGTCGCCTTCAACAACGTTATGCTCTATGGTACCGGCGGTCTCGCCTATGGCGGCCTGCGCGGCGAGGTCGTCGGCGGCGCCTCCGAATCCAAGACGCTCGGCGGCTGGACGGCCGGCGTCGGCATGGAGATCGGCCTTACCCCGGCGTGGAGCGCAAGAGCTGAATATCTCTACGTCGATCTTCCCGGCCGCGGCTACGCCGTCACCGGTGTCAAGAATGGCCTTGAATCGAGCGTCCTCCGTTTCGGTGCCAATTATCGTTTCTGAAGTCCGACCGAAGCTCTCTGCCGACTGAACCTCTGCATCTTCACGCTCTTCCCAAACAAGGGGGAGCGTGAAGGTGTGTCCGCAGCCACGTGCGAGCCGTCACCGGTGCAGGCGGCGTCTGCGCATTTGGCGCGGCCATCGTCAGCAACGGGCGCCGACTTTTCAGCAGTCAAATTTGGCGCGGATTCTCTGCGATATTGCGCGTCCTGCCATGCGTGTGCGCCGTGCTGGCAGGCCTCGCTGTGTTGAGTGCCAAGTCAACCAAATGTATTCTACGCAGCGATGAAAGCCGTCACCAGCACGTCGATGCCGGCGCGAGTGCTCGCGCTGCCGAACCTGTTGACCTACGGCCGCATCGCCGCGGTGCCGGTGGTGGTCGCACTTCTGTTTTCGCAGAGCATTATGCAGGGCGGCCTTTGGCTGCGCTGGATCGCGCTCAGCATTTTCATCGCTGCCGGCATCACCGACGCGCTCGACGGATATTTCGCCCGCAGTTGGGGCCAGCAGTCGCGGCTCGGGCGCATGCTCGATCCGATCGCCGACAAGCTGCTGGTCGGCTCCTGCCTTCTGATGCTGGCCGCGGAGGAGACCATCCACGGCTGGTCGATGCTCGCCGCGGTCGTCATCCTCTGTCGCGAGATCCTCGTGTCCGGTCTGCGCGAATACCTGGCCGAGCTGCGCGTCAGCGTACCGGTGACCCGGCTCGCCAAGTGGAAGACCACAGGGCAGCTGTTTGCCGTCGGCTTCCTCATCGCCGGCGAGGCCGGCGATCGTCTGGCCGTTCACCTCGCCGGCATCGACATGCCGCTCGTCACCAACACCGGCCTTGCCCTCTTGTGGCTCTCCGCCCTGGTCACCCTATATACCGGTTGGGACTATTTGCGCGCGGCCACGCGTCACCTGATCGAGGACAAGAAGTCGTGAAACTGGTGTATTTTGCCTGGGTGCGCGAGCGGATCGGAAAGGCCGAAGAGGAGGTCGCGCCGCCGCAGTCGGTGGGCACGGTTGCCGATCTGATCGGCTGGTTGTCGCAGCGCGGCGAAGAATACGCTTACGCCTTTGAAAATCCGAAGGTGATCCGCGCCGCCATTGATCGCACCCACGCGCGGCCGGAAAGCTCGATTGCGGACGCGCGCGAGGTTGCCTTCTTTCCCCCGATGACCGGAGGCTGAGTGACCGCGACCATCCGATTACAGTGCGAGGATTTTGACGCCGCGGCGGAAGCCGCGCGCCTGACGCGCGGCCGCACCGACATCGGCGCCGTCGTCACCTTCACCGGCATCTGCCGTGGCGACGAATCCGGCGAGCCGATCACTGCACTCACCCTCGAGCATTATCCGGAAATGGCCAGGGCCGAGATCGCACGCCACGTGGAAGAGGCGCAGGCCCGCTGGCCGCTGCTCGGCGTCACGGTGATCCATCGCTACGGCCGGCTTGTGCCCGGCGAGAACATCGTGCTGGTGGTCACCGCTTCCGCCCATCGCGAGGCGGCCTTCGCCGCGGCCGAGTTTCTGATGGATTATCTGAAGACCCGGGCTCCGTTCTGGAAAAAAGTCGAGCGCGCAAGCGGCGCCGTCTGGGTCGAGGCCAAGGCGACCGACGATGCCGCGGCCCTGCGCTGGCGCAGCCCCGGCCGCGACGCCGCCGAGTAGGTCAGCGCCGCGCCAGCGCGATCAGTTCCGGTCGGTATTCGAAGTGCATCGTGTCGTAGTGGTACCACTTGCCGCCCCAGATGAATCCGTGCCGCTCGAAAATCTCCACGAGCTCGGACGGCATGCGATTGCGGTAGCTGATCGCGCCGCCCGCGCGCTGCCAATACCAGTAGTCGGAGAAGGCGAAATTCAGATCGATCGCGGCGCCGTACGAATGCATGCTCGGCTGGCCGGTATCGACGATCGGGCGGCATGCATAGGAGCCGGCCGCAGGATAGGCGGCGCGCCTGATCGGCTCCGGCAATTGCTCGATCTCGTCGGAGATGGCCGCAAGCTTCCGCGCAATTCCGTTGACCGATGTGGCGCGGATTGTCTGTCCCCAGCTCTTCGGCAGCCAGACCACCGGCAGCAGGTGCTTTTGCACTTCCCCGCGCCAGCAGTTGCCGTACATCTTGCGGAAGAACGCCACGTTGCGGAAGCGCCCGGGATCGTCGTTCAGCGCCGGCGCCGCTTCGAGCGAGCCGCGCGGGTAGCGCAGGCGCAACTGATCGAACAGCGTGGCGCCGCGCAGCATCTGCTCGAACGGCCGGAGCGCATCGTCGCCGGCGTCGCTCACCGTGCCGTCGCGCCAGTAGAGCCGACGTCGCTCGAATCCCCATAGCGCCTCGGGATAGGCCGCCACCAACGCCGACAGAAGTTCGGTTTCGGAAGACGGTCGCACCGGGCCCGAACAGTGGAGGACGAGCCATGCAGCCGCGAGGAGTCTCAGCGCCGCCGCTACGCCGCCGCGGCCTTGCCCTTGGGCTGCACTTCCGCCGTGTAGTCGTCCATCAACTGCTTGGTGATGGCGCCCGGCGTGAAGTTCCACTGGGCGATCTGCGCCACGGCGGTGATTTCGGCCGCCGTTCCGGTAATGAAGCATTCGGAGAATGTTGACAGCTCCTCCGGCATAATTCGCCGCTCGATCACTTCGATGCCGCGCTTTTTCGCCAGCATGATGGCGGTCGCGCGGGTGATCCCCGACAAAAAGCAGTCGGCGATCGGCGTGTGGATCTTGCCGTCCTTGATGAAAAAGATATTGGCGCCGGTGCATTCCGCCACGCGACCTTGCCAGTCCAGCATCATGGCGTCGGCGTAGCCGCGGCGCTCCGCCTGGTGCTTGGAGATGGTGCAGATGGCGTACAGGCAGGAGGCTTTGGCCTGGCTCGGCGCGGTCTTTGGATCGGGCCGGCGATACTCGGCAAGATCGAGCTTGATGCCCTTGTACCGTTGCACCGGATCGAAATAGCTCGGCCACTCCCAGGTGGCGATCGCCAGGTGAATCTTGTTGTTCTGAGCCGAGACCCCGAGCTGCTCGGAGCCGCGCCACGCGATCGCGCGCACATAGGCGTTCTTCTGGTTGTTTTTCTCCAACACGAGCTGCTTGGCGGCGTCGATCTCCGCCACGCTGTACGGTATCTCGAAGTCGAGGATTTGCGCGGAGCGTTTCAGCCGCTCCGAATGCTCCGTGCACCGGAAGATCACGCCGCCATAAGCGCGCTCGCCCTCGAACACGCAGCTCGCGTAGTGGAGGCCGTGCGTGAGCACGCTGATTTTGGCATCCGCGGTCGGCAGCAGCTTGCCGTCGAACCAAAGTGCATCGGGTCGCTGGTCGAACGGCACAGCCATGGCTCTCCTCCTTAAGCCGCGGCAGTCTCGCGGGGGGTGCCCGCGCGCGGCGCTTGGTCGCGACTTTTTTCCGCTTTTGCGTCGGACCTCAAGTCTCGGTATGCTTGCCGGGTCCAAAAATCGGCCAAGAGCCGGCCAATATTGGCCCAACAAACGATCCATGAATGCGTGCTTCATAGACCCGCGCAATGACCGCGGCAACTGATGCGCCACAGGCGATCAAAGTGCGGCAGCATGAGACAGGTTAACATGCGAAGCGAAATATGTCAACATGACTGACATAATTTCCACGGCCCTGAATCGTTCCGGCGCCGAGGGCGATCGCGCCGCCCCGCCGGGCGAACCGATTTGGGACATTATCGAACTCTTGTTCTTTGCCTACCGCGACTTCGTGTCCGATCCCGACGAGGTGCTGCGCAATTTTGGTTTCGGCCGCGCGCACCATCGCGTGCTGCACTTCGTCAATCGGCACCCCGGGATGAAGGTTGCCGATCTGCTCGACGTGCTGAAGATCACCAAACAGTCGCTCGGCCGGGTGCTCAAGCAACTCGTCGATCAAGGTTACGTCGTGCAGAAGGAAGGCGAAAGCGACCGCCGCCAGCGGCTCCTGTTTGTGACGCCGAAGGGCAGGGCGCTCGCCATGAAGCTCGCCGGCATGCAGACCGCGCGCATCTCCCGCGCACTCGCCGGGCTTGGTCCCGGCGCCCATGAGGCGGCGCGCCAATTCCTCATTGCCATGATCGACGCCGATGCCCGCGACGGCGTGCTGCGGCTGATCGCCCAGGCCGACCGCCTGCGCCGGCAGCGCCCATGAACCCGACGGGGTCGGCTCATGAAGGCCCAACCCGCCATTCCCGTTCCCGCCGACGACGCGCCGCACCTGTTGATCGTCGACGACGATCGCCGCATCCGCAGCCTTCTGTCGCGCTATCTGGCCGGCGAGGGTTATCGCATCAGCACGGCGCGTAGCGCCGCCGAGGCGCGCGCCATGCTCGCGGGCCTGAGCTTCGATCTTTTGATCCTCGACGTCATGATGCCGGGCGAGAGCGGATTCAAGCTCGCCCAGTCGATCCGGCAATCATCCACCGTGCCGATCTTGATGCTGACCGCGCTCGACGAGAAGGCGAGCCGCATCGAAGGCCTGGAACTGGGCGCCGATGACTATGTCGCCAAGCCGTTTGAGCCGCGCGAGCTGTCACTGCGCATCGCCAACATTCTCAAGCGCGCCAAGCCGCCGGCGCCACCGCCGCCGGAGTCCGTTCGCTTCGGCCCCTTCGTGTTTCATATCTCGCGCGCCGAATTGCGCCGCGGCGAGGAGATCGTGCATCTCACCGACCGCGAGCGCGCCATGCTCACTGCGCTTGCCTCAAATGCCGGCGAAACCGTGCCGCGCACGGCGCTCGCGGGCAACGGCAGCGCCGGCCCCAGCGGCGAGCGCGCGGTTGACGTGCAGGTGAATCGTCTGCGCCGCAAGATCGAGCCCGATCCCGCCAATCCGCAGTACATTCAGACCGTGCGCGGCATCGGCTATCGCCTGCGGGTGGTGCCATGACCAGTCTCGACGTCGGCATTGCGCGACTGCGTTCGGCGGCAAGCAGGATCGCCGAGGGCTTGGATCGCTTCAACCGCTGGGCCAAGCGCATGGTGCCGAAGGGGCTCTATGCGCGCTCGCTGCTCATCATCATTGTGCCGATGGTCGTTCTCCAATCGGTGGTCGCCTGGGTGTTCATGGAGCGGCACTGGAACCTGGTGACGCAGAATCTCTCCCGCGCGGTGGTGCAGGACATCGCGGCGCTGATCGAGATCTACAAGTTCAATCCCCAGGACACCGAGCAGGCGCAGCTGCGGAAGATCGCTCAAGAAAGGCTCGGATTGATCGTGGATTTCCTTCCGCTTTCGGACATGCCGCCGCCCGGCCCGAAGCCGTTCTTCTCTCTGCTCGATCAGGCGCTGTCCGTGGAGCTGAAGCGCCAGATCGGCCGGCCCTTCTGGATCGATACCGTCGGCCGCTCGGCGCTGGTGGAAATCCGCGTCCAACTCGACCGTGCGATCATGCGCGTCATTGCCAAGCGGAGCGCCGCCTATGCCTCCAACTCCGAAATTTTCCTGTTCTGGATGGTGGGGACCTCGCTGGTGCTGATTCTGATCGCGATTCTGTTCCTGCGTAATCAGATTCGGCCGATTCTTGCGCTCGCCGATGCGGCGGAAAGCTTCGGCAAGGGTCGCGAAGTGCCCAATTTCCGGCCGAGCGGCGCGCGCGAGGTGCGGCGTGCGGCCCAGGCCTTCCTGGAGATGAAGAGCCGCATCGAGCGCGCGATCGAGCAGCGCACCACAATGCTGGCCGGCGTCTCCCACGACCTGCGCACTATTCTCACCCGCTTCAAGCTCGAGCTAGCCCTGCTCGAGGACAGCGCCGAGTTGGAGGGGATGAAGAAGGACATCGATGAGATGGCCCGGATGCTCGAAGCGTATCTCGCCTTCGCACGCGGTGATTCCGGCGAACAATCGGCACCGACCAACATGGCCGCGTTCCTCGACGAGCTCAAGGCCGACGCGGAGCGCCACGGGCACAAGACGACGGTGGTGTTCCATGGCCCGCCGGTGGTGACCGTGCGGCCGGACGCCTTCAAGCGCTGTCTCGCCAATCTCGTATCGAATGCGGCGCGCTTTTCCAAGTCGATCGCCATTACCGGACATCGCGATCACCGCTGGCTGACCGTCACCATCGACGACGACGGCCCAGGTATTCCACCCAACATGCGCGAGGAGGTGTTCAAGCCGTTCCTTCGCCTCGACGACGCACGCAACCAGGACGAAGGCGGCACCGGCCTCGGACTCGCGATCGCCCGCGACATTGCCCGCTCGCACGGCGGCGACATCGTGCTGGGGGACAGTCCTCTCGGCGGCCTCCGCGCTACCGTGCGCATCCCGGTGTGAATCGGCGCGCCGTCACCCTTGGCGGCGCATGCCGCCACCCTGCGCTCGGGCACCTCAGGCGGCAAGGCGCCGAACAGGCGCTCCGGCGCTGCGCGGCGGCCAGGGGGCGGGCAAGGTTTGCCGTTCACGTCGAGGCTGCTCGGAACGCAATCCGTCGCCGTTTCCGTGTTGCCGCGGCAAAATCGCTCGCGGCTTGTGTTTGTTGACCTGCGTAACCATTTCTAGCGCCGCGCGTCATTTCGGACGGGCTCGGTCTTGCCATGTTGCGACAAATGCTCGTAGGCGCCGCCGTG
>FWPU01012553.1_pt1 | contig 11151 bp, 8 predicted proteins | sample 2228361 | NCBI WGS metagenome assembly FWPU01 (sample SAMEA103939777, study PRJEB20133) | metagenome | reverse complement strand
CGGACAAACGCCGTTTTGAGCATGACACCCATGAAGTCGTTTTGACAACCCCACCCTACCCAGGCGAAGATGCTCGTCTCAGCGCACGCCTGCGCTATTACTTAGCCAACGATATTTATCGCCGAGAAAAGAAAAACGGCATTAACGAAAAAAATATTTTATTCCTCAGCATACACTGTGACTCACTCTTTGACGAGCGCCTGCGGGGAGCCATGGTGTATATTCCCGGCGCGCAATATCGCCGAGAATCCGAAGGAGTCAACGGAAACGGTTATGACGGGTACCGCGAAGTGCGCGGCGGGCGCATAGTCAAAACAACCCCGCAAGAACGCCGTCGCGATGAGGCCCTCTCTCGTAATTTTGCAGAAACCGTTGTTAAACAGCTCAAGAAACACAATCCATCTATTGTGGTCCACTCGGCGGGTGACCCCATTCGCAACGTGATCCGGCAGGATGGCGGCAAAGCCTACGTTCCGGCTGTCTTACGGAATACACTTGTTCCTACCAAAGTTCTGGTCGAAGTAGCCAACCTTACAAACGCGGCAGACAGAGCATGCTTGTGCGATCCCGTGTGGCGCCAAGCTTTTGCGGAGGCATTGTGCGCCTCTATCCGTGAGCATTTCGAGTAAATTCCGCGGGCTACACCTGTATCGTGCTCTGTTTGTGCAAATGTCGCTCCAGGCATGCACGGTACCGCGCGGTAAATGCCATATTAAAGCGGCCCGTGCAGGAATCAATCTCTCGGTGAAGGCATGGAATCATGCGTGTTTGGAACGCAAAATCAGCCGTCAATGCCTGCGGCTCATTTTTCTGCAAGAGCATCCAAATCATCGCGGAGGATTTGATACATAGCGGCGGGCTACTCTAGGATGAAGCCGGTGGTCTTCCAAGTAAGAGCAGCGTTTTTGAGATGTGGTGAGGTTACCCGAACCGCCGTTTCGAGCGAAGCGCATGACCGAACACGAAGTACTAGATTTTTATGGACTGAAAACCCAGCCTTTCGCGCCCACCGCGGATCCTACCTTCTTTTTCCCCTCGCGTTCCGCCGCAGTGTGCTTGGAAGACATCGCAAACGTAATTGACGGCCGTCAAGGGCTTGTGCTCGTCCTTGGATCGCCCGGTGTCGGTAAGACATTGCTGATGCGCCGTATTGTTGCCGCATTGAATGAGCAACCCGACCAAAACAATGTTGCGGTCCTGTCCAGCCCACCACCCACATGGACCAGCATGGATTTCCTTGCTGCCATACTTGATGCCTTCGATATTTCCCCGCCCGCAGAGCCCACATTCGCTCCCTGCCTTCAGCAATTGCAGCGTTTTTTGTACGAACAACGCCGGGCGTCTTGTGTGCTGTTTATTGACGAAGCCCAAAATCTGCAGCGACGCGGGCAACTCGAATTATTGCGTCTTCTGCAGAACCTGGAAAACGCTTCGCAGAAACTGCTCACAGTCGTGTGTTTTGCACAAGAGAGCTGGTTGGAGGTCTTGCGGTCTGTGCCGGCCTTCTCCCAACGCGCTGCCGTTGTGTGTACGCTCGAACCGTTTACCGCGGAGGACACGGCAAACTGCATCCATTACCGCCTTTCGCACGCGGGCAACGTACCGGGTGTCGGTCCGGAGTTCACCGACGAGGCCGTCCAAGCCATTCACACCTACGGAGAAGGTGTACCTCGCGAAGTACTCACACTCTGCCGCCACGTGCTGCGTTTCGGCGCTCAAGAAGGTTTGCGGACACTCCGCGCTGACATCGTCCTGCGTGTGGTAGACCGTACAACCTTACGCGATCCTATTCGCCGCGCACGCGTCGTGTCCGTGTTGACACGTGGAGGCACCACCCTCAGCGCGGAGGGCAGTGTGTCCACCTCAGCTTCTGCTATGAAAGCAAGTGAAGATGTGACGCAGGACGCCGAACAAATAGCGCGTGACCTCCGCGCGGCGGAAATCCTACTGCGGCGCCAACGTACAAAATAGTTCTCGTAAATCTCCTTCGCCGCGACTATGCCATTCTCCCGCCGAAAGTCTTTTAGGGACAAATAACCCCGTTCCTCATGCCTTACCTCCATTTTTCTCTTGTTAGGCCGCTGTTCTGTCCTTGCAATTTCAAACCGTAAAAAATTAACACTGTGTCTACAACTCTATATCTATAGTGAAATTCTTATCCCAGATTCTTGGACACTTTTGAAAAAATTTCTTGACTCTGTGGGTGAATCGTGGTAATCTAGTGGATACAAGGGAAGCAGGAATGCCCACGCGTCCTCAATACATCGGCACCCAAGAAATATCGCTCGACGATAAAGGGCGCATTGTATTTGGGCAATACTTCCGAAGCCTCGTTGATGCCCACGAGCATGATACGTGGTGGCTTACGCGTGGCTTTGACGGGCAAATACTTCTATTTACGTCGGAAAGTTGGAATACCGTCGTGGAACGTTTGCACGCGCGCGATATGTTTAACCCCGAAGTAATGGATTTCGCGCGCCTCCTCTTCGGGTCGGCTCACCGTTGCAAGCTCGATAATGCGTACCGTCTGGTCATTCCTGCGCCCTTACGTGACTTTGCCAAGATCACTCTACGGGGAAAAGCAGTTCTCGTTGGTGCAGGCGATCACCTGGAACTTTGCGAAGCCGAAGCTTGGCGGAAGCACGAGGAGGATTTGCTCAGTAAGTATCGGCTTATGGCGAGCCGTTTCTTAACCACTGCCAATGAACCCCAAACGTAGCCCACACTAGAGGAGGGAAGAACATGCTGTTGACTGTTGATCGTCACGAGGGCCAGGGAATCACGGTTTTGCGGCTGCGAGGTGAACTCGACCATTTCACGGGCGAGCGATTGCAAGCCATTGTTCGCGAATGCCTCGGACTCCGTCGGCGCCGGTTCATTTTGAACCTCCGCGATGTTACGTACATGACGCCGACCGGTGTTGCGATTCTCGGGAATATCTACGTCCAGATCGTGCGTGAGGGCGGCCAAATGAAGCTATGTTCCCTTACGCCCTTCGTTGAGACATTAATGCGGCACACGGCATTTTTATCGTATTTTGAACGGTACGAGGACGAAGAAGCCGCCTCGAATTCCTTCGCGCGTGCCGCGTAAAGACGCCGTAGGGCTGTCGGCAATGACCTCCGGCGAGCGCCCGAGGCATGTTCCCGTACTCATACATGAGGCTGTGCATTGGCTGAATGTTCAGCAGAGTGGGACGTACGTGGATGCAACCGTGGGTGCCGGTGGACATGCCGAGGCAATTGTGGAGCGGCTGGGGAATGGGTTACTGGTCGGCATTGATCGCGATCCGAGCGCCTTGGAAGTTGCCGGAATCACGTTGGCGGGATACCCGAATGTCCGCTTAGTGCACGGGAATCACGGCGATCTCGATGCCATTTTGGACCGTTTAGAGATAACTTGCATAGACGGGGTGCAACTGGACATGCCGGAAAGAGGGTTTTCGTTCCAGGTGCATGGTCCGCTGGATATGCGGATGGATCCCACGCAGGGCACTCCTGCTTCAGAATGGCTGCGATACGTTTCCAAGGATGTCCTAATCCGGGTTTTGCGTGAGTTCGGAGACGTACGGCGTCCACATAGGGTGGCCGAAGCGATTTTAAGGCGCCGCGATGCCGGCGAAATGGAGACGACGCAAGATTTAGCGCAGGCGGTGTTTTCCGTTTGTGGACGCGGCTCCGTTGGGCTGGACGAAGCACGCAGAACATTTCAGGCGCTACGTATTGCGGTCAATGATGAATTAACACAGTTGGAAAAAGCGTTGCACGCCGCTGTCCATCGCTTGCGCTCAGGTGGGCGTCTGGTCGTGATTACCTTTCACGGCGGAGAGGATCGCGTGGTTAAATCGGCTTTGCGTGAGTACCTCCGTCCACGCTATGTATACACTCCCGATGGCCGAGTTGAACAGAAACAGGAAGCATCCCTAAAGTTGCTGACACCGAAACCGATTCGCCCCTCGGAATCCGAGCTCCGGGCGAATCCGCGCGCACAATCCGCGCGGTTGCGTGCGGCCGAGAAGATATAAGCCGGAGGGCCGGATGCCATGAATGCACGTCCACGGAAAAACACCACAAAAATTTGGGCCTGCTGGTTCGTCGCTGCCCTGATTGCAGTAATCTTGCATGTCGGGCCGGCATGGGAGGCGTACTTAAACATTGCGCTGCGCAAGATGGATTTTGAGCAGAGCCAGTTGAATCAGGAAATACGCGAGCTGCGTGAAAAACTACATGACCTCCAGACGCACTTGGCTCAACTCGAAGATCTCGACAGTCTTGAGGCGAAGGCAGCCCGGATCGGTCTTGTTCCTCCCGCCCTTCAACAGGTCGAAGTTGTTGCTCTGGCCCCTACCGCGCAAGAAACCCTACAAGAATGGACTCTAGCGGCGAGCGGTGCCAATGTTTCCGCCCTTCCCACCGATGGACCGAGTGTTTCTAAGCGGCTCGAATATGCCGCCTCCAACAATCACTTTTCCTTTACGGCTTTCGCTCCGTCCTCAGAAAAAATGGTCGCCCGTGAAAAGATGACGTCCGAAGTTTCCACTTCTACGGAAACGCGGCCCGGGGTAAAACCCATGTCCGGGCAATAGTGGGTGAGCAAGCCGCCAACTTTAGTGTAGATATAGCGAGCCGGCGGAAGGAAACGCGCATGGCAACACGACCGACTCGGGATGAACCCCAGATCGGGCAAGAGTATATCCAGCATACAAACGAAGATTTTATCGCCAAAAGCGATGCAGCTCTAAAGATTTTGCGCTGGTTTATGTTGGGGTGCTTCGCCGTGGTCGTGTTGCGTATTCTGTATTTCCATTTTTTCCCACCCGAGGAACTGGAAAAAGAGAAGGCGTACCATACCGGCACGATTGTTCTTGCCCCGCCGCGAGGCGATATCCTCGATCGGAATAAACTAAAGCTTGCCGGCGATAGAATTGTACCCAGTCTGTGGTTGGATCCACGCAAAATCTTTCAATTAGAGAATGTGGATGACTTCGTTATGCGTCTTGGGCGGTACCTGGAGGTAGACGTGGACGAATTGCTCCAGCGGATAAACGCCCGAGACGCCAACGGAAATCTCCGTGCCGCAGTGTTGGTGAAGCGTTGGATACAAGAGCTATCCCAGGACGAACTCGAAGAGATCGTCTATCAAACGAATCGCCTCTATACGGAGGCTTTGGGGAAGAAAAAGAAGGAGCCGGAAAAAATTTTGTGGGTGCAGACGGAAAGCCTTCGCGTGTATCCGCAGGGTGAAACCGCCGCGCATGTGCTTGGCTTTGTGAATAAAACCGGTGAGGTTGCCGAAGGTCTCGAACGGTCGTTTGACAAGTATCTTCGCAGTACTCAAGGCCGTGTGGTTGCGCGTAAAGACGCCACCCGTCGCTTACTCCTCTCCGCCACGGAAGAATATATACCTCCTCAGGGTGGCGATACCATCTATACGACCTTGGACACTGTGTTACAAAAGGAGTTGGAAAAGCGACTTGATGCCCGTATCCAAGAGTGTAACGCGCGCGGCGGCAAAGGCATTATCCTGGATCCGTACACGGGGGCGATTTTGGCCTTGGCGGTACGACCTTCCTTTGATCCTAACCGCTACAACGAATACCCCCCTGAATTACGTAAGAATCGCGCACTTATTGATGTTTTCGAGCCGGGCTCGTGCTTCAAAATTATAGTCGGCTCGGCTGCACTGGAGCATAACCTCGTTACCCCTGAGACCCCAATAAACTGCGAAGGTGGGACCTGGAATCCATACGGGCATACGATTCGTGACTTCCATAAGCTGGGCGTAGTGCCTTTCCGCGAAGCCTTCGCAGAGTCCAGTAACATAGGGTTTATAAAATTGGCTGCGCAGCTCGGGCCCGAACGTCTGGATACGTGGATTCGGCGGTTCGGTATAGGACGCCGTATTGACAGCCCCGAATTCTCCATGCAGAGTGAAGGCATTTACCGCCCTCGCGAGCAATGGTCTCGACTGACCATGGGTTCTCTCCCTATGGGACAAGAGGTCTCCGTCACGCTGCTCCAGTTGGCACGCGCTTTTTGCATTCTCGCGAACGGTGGATATTGGGTTGAGCCGTATTTGGTCGAAAAGGCGGTGGCTCGAGATGGTACCGTGACGTATCAGCACACAACCGCGCCCGCCGAGCGTATCTTGTCGGAGGCGACCGTGCAGACCATGCGTGACCTATGTCACGGCGTGGTACAATACGGCACAGGCCGCTACGCGGATATCCCCGAGTACCGCGTCGGAGGGAAAACCGGCACAGCCCAAATCGCGGAACCCGGCCGCGGATATGTACCCGACCGTTTTACCACTATTTTTGCCGGGTTTGCCCCGGTGCACAATCCGCGACTGGTAGCTGTCATTGTCATTGAGGAACCTATGATTAAACTCCATTTTGGCGGATACGTGTGTGGTCCCGTATTCCGCGATGTTATCCGAGATGCCTTAATTCGTATGGGTGTACCTGAAGATCCAACGGAAAAGGAACTTTTAGCACGTGCCGAGCGAAAAGCGAAAGAGGCGACAAAAGAAGCAGTTTCCGTCGCGAAGAATCTTGCCAAATCCACGGACGGTAAGGACGAATCCGCCGATGTTCCCCTAAGCGACACGGCAACCGAACTTTTAGAAGAAGAAAACCTCGAGGATCCCGATTCGGTCGTCGCGCGCATGTCATTCGAAGAGTTGGAAACTTCGCCGTTAGCCTTACTTGCTCCATTGAATCCGACGGAGGACTCCGGCGCAAAGCAAGGGGAGGACACGCGCACCTTGCCCAATTTTTATGGAATGAGCAAACGCGATGCGTTGCGCACGCTGCAAGAATACGGTCTACCTTACGACCTGCAAGGCGCAGGCTGGGTAACGGAGCAGAAACCCGCTCCCGGCGTCCCCATACGGCGCGTTGCGCAAGTACGGCTGCGGCTGAGTCCTAGTCGTGAAGGGACGGAGCATGCACCGTGATGAATTGTTTTCACTCTTGGGAATCGCTCCGCAGCCCGTGGCGCCGTTTTGCATTACCCATGTAACCGAGGATTCCCGACGGGTCACACCAGGCTCACTTTATGTAGCGGTACCGGGGTCACGGTACGACGGCTACGACTTTGTCGCTGATGCAGTGAACCGCGGTGCTGCGGCTGTGCTCGGCTGTCGCCCTGCGCTTACTTCCGTCGCCGGTATTCCCCACGTATATTATGCTGAACCGCGACGTGCAGCCGCGCTCGTGGCGCAGGCGTTGGCGGGCTTTCCCACCACTGCCCTCACTGTTTGCGGCATAACGGGCACGAATGGGAAAACAACCAGTAGCCAGCTTGCTGCGGCTATACTCGAAACCGCGGGATACACGACCGCCACCTTCGGGACGCTGGGCCATTTTATCGGTGCAAGAAAAATGGCCGAACAATTTACCACGCCTTTCGGCGAAGACCTGGCTACGCTATTTTTGCAGGCAAAGGAGCAGGGAGTCACGCACATTGTCATGGAAGTTAGCTCGCACGCTCTGGCGCAAGATCGTGTGGCCGGCGTGCATTTTCGCGTAGGCGCCTTTACCAACTTAACCCGAGACCATCTCGACTTCCACGGTACTATGGACGCGTATCGCGATGCTAAACGGCGTCTTTTTGAAATGCTCGAGGCAGGCTCGTGGGCGATCCTCAACGCAGACGAACCTACCTCGGTGTACTTCTGTGAGGCGACACGGGCTTCGGTGCTGACCTATGGAACAACGGGTGAGGTACGCGCCGAATCTATACGATTGGAAAAGACCGGTGCCGCCTTCGTGTTGTTGACCCCCAACGGCCGTTGCGACGTGAGAATTAATTTGCCGGGACTGCACAACGTTTACAATGCGTTGTGCGCCGCGGGTATTGCCGCGGAGTTGGAAGTGCCGGTAGATGGTGTAGCGCAAGGGCTGGAGAAAGTGACATGTGTACCCGGAAGACTTGAACCGGTGGAGGCGGGGCAGCCGTTTACCGTTTTGGTGGATTACGCACACACAGACGACGGACTGCGTAACGTGTTGCAGGCCGTACGTACACTGCGGCCGCATCGCGTCATTACGGTCTTCGGATGCGGAGGAGACCGGGACAAGACCAAACGTCCCAAGATGGCCGAAGCGGTTGCCGAGGGCAGCGACTTTGCAGTGCTGACCTCGGACAACCCTCGCACTGAGGATCCGTACGCGATACTGCAGGATGCTGAAGCTGGTTTCCTTCAAGCGCAGTGGCAACGCGACAAAAATTATGCCGTGATACCGGATCGTCGCCGGGCCATTGAGTACGCCCTAAACTATGCCCAACCGGGCGACGTGGTGCTTATTGCGGGAAAAGGTCACGAAACATATCAGATTATAGGCCGCGAGTATTTTCCCTTCGACGATCGTGAAGTTGCCGGAGAAATACTCACTCAAAGGTACAAGCATGGGATGGACGTATAGCCTGCCGGAACTTGCCCGAGTGTTGGATTGTTCGCGTGACGTGCCGAACGTGTTTTTCTCTTCGATCAGTACCGATACACGCACACTTACGCCGGGCTCTGTGTTTTTCGCCCTGAAAGGCGAGCGTTTTGACGGCAACACCTTCGTGAATGAGGCGTTCAGAAAAGGAGCGGTGGCGGCGGTGGTCCATACAGAAGCTTCGTTGCAAGACCCGCCCGGGCCGTGTCTTCGTGTACCCGACACCCTAACGGCTTTACAGTCCTTCGCTGCATGGCATCGTAGTCATTACTCGTTACCCATCATCGCCATAACGGGTTCTTGCGGAAAAACGAGCGCCAAGGACTTTGCCGCCGCCGTGCTTAGCACAAAATATAAAACGTTGAAAACCGAGGGCAATTTAAATAATGACATCGGTTGCCCACTGACTATATCTACATTGGATGCTACCTTTGAGCGAGCGGTGATCGAGATGGGCGCCTCAAGGCGCGGCGATATTAAGCGGTTGTGTCGTGTGGCCCGCCCTACAGAGTCCGCTATCACCATGATAGGCCCGGCGCACCTTGAGTTCTTTGGGTCCATAGAAGCGATTGCTGCAACCAAAGCGGAGATCATGGAGGCGTTGCCGCCGGACGGTGTCTTCTATGTCAATACAGACGACCCGAGATGTGTAGCAATCGCCGAACGATTCAGCGGCACAAAAGTTTTTTACGGGAGCAAAGGCACGGTTTACGCGCGCAACATCAATTATGATAAAAACGGAATGCTTGTGGCGGATATCGCCCCGGTAGGTCTTTTGTCCTTGCCGTTGCCGATTCCCGCACAACTGAGCAATGTCCTACTAGCCATCGCGGTGGGTTTGCGTCATGGTGTAGAAGAATTCCAAGCCGCTTTGGAATCGGCGTGCGCCCACTCTTCCCGATTTCGGCTCATTACCCGCGGTCCTGTGGAAATTCTTGACGACTCGTATAATGCGAATCCTGCCAGTATGAAAGCCGCAATAGACGCCTTATGCGCACGAAAACAGCCGGTGCGCATTGCGGCTATCGGGTCTATGCTGGAGTTGGGTGAAGAGAGCGAACGTTACCATGCCGAGATCGGCCGGTACGCTGCCGAAAAGGGTGTAAGCCATGTGTTTACCAGAGGTCCCTATTCGGAGGCGCTAGTAGAAGCGGCGCTCACAAGCGGGGTACACACGGCGGAAGCGATCGAAGACGCCGACAAAATGGCGCACGCTATTCAGCAGGTGGCTTCTCACGGTGGAACGGTGTTGATTAAGGGTTCGCGTTCCACGCGGATGGAGGAAATTCGGGATGCCTTAATGCGTCTACTATCGGAAGAACACACGCACGATGAAACAATGGCCTAATCGCCGAGCGGCAAAGAGAGTCTAACGGTCTACTCGATGTTTTATTACCTTGCACAATGGCTTCAACAGTATGAAAGCGCCTTCAATGTGTTTTCCTACCATACGGTGCGCGCCGGCGGAGCCGCGTTTACGGCCTTTTTGCTTGCGGTATGGTGGGGTAAACCTCTTATCGTAAAACTTAGAGAGTTCAAGATAGGCCAATACATCAAGGAAGAACATGTAGCTGTCCTAAACGACATTCATAAAAGTAAGCAGGGCACACCGACGATGGGCGGCTTGCTCATGATGCTCAGCGTGGCCGGCGCACTGCTATTTTGGAGCACCTTAACCAATCGCTTGCTTTGGGTCGCCTGTATTGTGTTTCTCAGCTTAGGTGCGGTGGGTTTTCTTGATGATTACCTTAAAATCAAGCGTAAGCACAACGATGGGTTAAGCGCCCGTGGAAAATTTCTCGGTCAGATTTTGTGCGGTGCCTTTTTAGGCCTCTATCTTGTATTTTTCCCGATCACCCCCAGTGGGGGCCTACTACAGGCACGCGACGTGGTGGATTGGGACAGCGTCGTTCATTTCCTTGCAGGAACGTATCCCGAACCCTCGGCGAGTTGTCAAAAAGCGCAGGCGCTGCTGGACCTTGATATTCGGGTTCGCGCACATGAGGTTTTGGCGCGTAAGCAGGCCGGTGGAGCACCGACCGTCCATCCGGAAGAGCGGCTGTTGTTCCTACGCGCCCTGAACGAGCTGCTCAAACGCCCCGACTTCTTTCAGCATGTTCAGTGTGAGGAAATCCTTCAGCGTGAGGCGGTACAAAAGACGTTGCAGGCGTTAGCGGGCGGGACCAGCGCAGAGACGCTGTATCGCCTCAACCGCCTTTGTCTCGAGACACTGTTACCGAACACATTTATTCGTGCCATGGAAGAGGCTACTACCCGAGTGTTTATACCGGGCTTAAAAGACGTGTACATTCCCCTCGGTTTCCTTTATGTTTTCTTTGTAATCCTGATGATTGTTGCTACATCGAACGCGGTTAATCTCACCGACGGCTTGGACGGACTCGCCGCCGGTGTGGCGATTATCGCCATTATGGCCTACAGCGCCATTGCTTATGTTGTGAGCCGCGCGGACTGGTCCCAGTATCTCTACCTTGTATACGTCCCCGAGGCCAGCGAATTGTTCGTTTTCGGTGCGGCGCTATTAGGCGCGGGACTGGGTTTTCTCTGGTACAATGCGCATCCTGCAGAGGTGTTTATGGGCGACACGGGTTCCCTTGCTTTAGGAGGGGCTATCAGTACGATGGCCATCCTGACCAAGCAAGAACTGCTTTTGCCCATTGTGGGGGGCGTGTTCGTCCTTGAGGCGG
>FWPU01012552.1_pt1 | contig 11154 bp, 9 predicted proteins | sample 2228361 | NCBI WGS metagenome assembly FWPU01 (sample SAMEA103939777, study PRJEB20133) | metagenome | reverse complement strand
TGCTGGCAACTCTTTGGCCCCGAGGCCCAAACCGAGTCGCGACTTGTGTGCAACAGCGAGGGCTGACGCCCCCGGCTCTGTGCTGCCACCGGGGGCTGACGCCGTGCGGCTCTGTGTTGCCTCGCCCTTTTTCGCGTGGGTGCAAGCACCCACCCTACTTGGCTGCACGCACGGCACCCAATTTGCGGTACTTGCGGGTGGTGGGAAAGCAGGGCCCTGCGATTGACACTGCTGCCCTGCAGTCCGTAATATCCCCAAGCTAGCCTGGAACGAACCGATGGGCGTATTTGCGGGATTCGAGCATATTGTGCGTCAGGGCGAACCCCTGGCGATGCACACATGGCTCCAATTGGGGGGGCCGGCGGAATACTTCGCCGAGCCCACCCGTGCCGACGAATTGGTGGCCCTGGTGCGGCGGTGTGCCGAGGCCGAGGTCCCCCTCCGGGTGTTGGGGGGGGGCTCGAACGTCCTGGTCCGTGAAGGGGGAGTGTCCGGGCTGGTCCTTAATCTGGCCGCCCCGGCTTTCTGCGAAATCTCGGTGTCTGCGCCCCGGATTCGCGCGGGGGCCGGCACCCGGCTGGGCCGCGTGGTGACTACCGCTGTGCATCACGGCCTGGCCGGTCTGGAAGAAATGGTCGCCATCCCCGGCACGGTGGGTGGCGCGGTGCGGGACAATGCCGGCACGCACACCGGCGACGTGGGCCAATGGACGGCCCAAGTGACCGTGGTCTCGCGCAGCGGCGAGGTGCTCCAACGAGAGCGCGACGAAATCGAGTTTGCCTACCGCCAGAGCAGCCTGGACGACCCGGTGATCCTCGAAGTGACCTTTGAGCTGGAACGCGATGACCGGCTGGCCTTGGCCCGGCGACTCCAAAAACAGTGGATTGTGCGCAAAGCCAGCCAGCCCATGGGCCATCAGTGCGCCGCCCAGTTGTTCAAGAACCCGCGGGGGGTGTTGGCCGGCGAGTTGATCGAACGGGCCGGCCTGAAGGGGACCCGGATTGGCGGGGCCGTAATCAGCCAGCGCCATGCCAATTACGTTGTGGCCGAACCCGAAGCCACCCCTAGCGATGTCCTCCGCCTGATCGACCTGGTGCGAACCCAAGTCCGCGATCGCCTGGGGGTGGAACTGGAGCTGCAACTGGAAATCTGGTAGGACCCAGGGATGGGGTGGTCCAAGAGAGGGAGTTCGGCGTTGCGGCAGAGGTCGGTCCGGCGGGCGGTGGTGCTCGGCGCCTTGCGCCGATGGTTGCCGCTGGTCCTGGTTTTGGGTGGCTTTTTCGGGGCCTGGTACGCCGGGTGGCGCCGCCTGGGGCCGGAACTTTTCGGATCGCCCCAGTACCAACTGACGCGCCAACGGTTGGTGGTCACCTCGCGCCCCGACTGGATTCGCCGCGATGTGGCCGACCAGGTCTTCCGCGACCTCTCGCTGGAAGGGCCGCTGTCGGTCCTCGACGAGCAACTGCTGCAACGCGTGCGCAATGCCTTTGCCCTGCATCCCTGGGTGGCCAGGGTCGAGCGGGTCGAGCGGCGCTATCCGGCCACGATTTGCGTGGATGTGGTTTACCGCCGGCCGGTGTGCGTGGTGGAGACGGCCGGGCGCCTGATCGTGGTCGATGGCGAGGCGGTCGTCCTGCCCGACGAGGATTTCAGCCCTGTAGAAAAGGCCCGCTATCCGCGACTGACCGGGATCGATAGCGGGCCACTGGGGCCAGTGGGCACCCGCTGGGGACATCCCCGCGTGGCCGGAGGGGCCGAAATCGCCGCCGTCCTCCTTCCGGCCTGGGAAAGCCTGGGGTTGGAGCGGATCATCCCCTCGGCCATGCCGCCTACGGCATCCGAGCAAGAGCAGACCTACGAGCTGTTGACCCGCAAAGGGACGTGGATCTTTTGGGGCAAGGCGCCCAGCGCCGAAAGGCCGGGCGAACCGTCGGCGGCCGATAAACTCGCGCGGCTCCAGCGGTACCTGGCCGAACACGGCACTTTGGAGGGCACCGCCGGACCGCAGCGGCTGGACCTGACGCGGGGGTTGTAAAGGGCGCGGCGATTGGCGCGGTCTGCCGTTCGGGAGGTCGCGAGGCGTCCCTGGCACGTGGGGCTTGGGGCGCGGGGGCATCGTTTAGGGTCCGGCGGTAAACCGGTCGCCGGGACGCACCGGATAGCCCCGCAAGAACTCCTCGACCGACATGGCCCGCTTGCCCGAAGGGTGCACGCCGCCGAGGGCCACGGCCCCTTGGCCGGCCGCCACCACCAGGCGGCCTTTGTGGGCTTCGAGCACGGTGCCGGGCGGGGCGCTGGCCGGGGCCTCCTCGACCAGCAGCGGCCCCACGATCAACCGCATGGGCGGGCCTTTGGGGGGCTGCCAAAAGGTGTAGGTCTTTGGCCAGGGCTGCATGGCCCGGTACTGGTTACGAATGGCGTGGGCGGGCCGGCTCCAATCGATCAGGCCGTCGCTTTTTTTCAATCGCGGGGCTTTGCAGGCCAAGGCGGGGTCTTGGGGAAAGGCCTCCAGTTTGCCGCTTTCCAGGTTATCGATTGCCCGGCGCACGAACCAGGCGCCGAACTCCGCCAGCCGGGCCTCCAGCTCTACCGCGGTTTCGTCGGGGCGGATGGGGGTGGCCCCTTGGGCAATCACCGGGCCGGCATCGACCTGGGGCGTCATGTGGATCACGCTGACGCCGGTTTCGGTCTCGCCGTGGTAAAGGGCCCAATGGATGGGGGCCGCCCCGCGATACTTGGGCAATAGCGAGGCATGGAGGTTGATTCCGCCCAGGCGAGCGGTGGCCAACGTCTCGGCCGAAAGGATCTGCCCGTAATCGCACACCACCAGCAGGTCGGCATCCATGGCGGCCAGTTCGGCCCGGGCCGCCGGGGCGTTGATATCCTCGGGGTCGAACACCCGCACGCCGTGGCTGTGGGCCAGGTCGCGCATCGGTGTCGCCGCGACGAGTTTGCCCGGTAGGTTCCGCAGCGGGCCCGTCACAAGGGCCGCAATCGTGTGATGGGTCACCAGCAGCTCGCGGAATGTGGGGACGGCAAAGGAACCGGTTCCCACCATCACCAATCGCATGGACCGTATTCCTGGAAAACCACCCGGGCCGAAAGGCGCCGGCTTGCCGACAATCCGCCTTGACCCCGGAAGCGGTATTGGCCCTGCGGGGCCGACACGTTCATCGCGGACCGCTTGGAAAGGAGCCAAGCGCGTTTTTCGGCCCCGCCGAGCCGGAAAACGGACAAGTCGCCGACTTGACAACGGGTACTCGCAGGTGCATCCCGCACCGCCTGTTTACGCGCCCGCGGCGGGAACCCGGTGTCTTTGTGCCGGGCCCCTTTCACCCGGCCCGTTCAAAACCGGGCCCTTTCAGGCCGGACAAGCTGCGGCGGGGCCCTTGGAGGCAAATGTACCGCCTCCCGGCCGGGTTGAAAACCCGCATCACTGAGGGCGGCTGCCCGATTTGGCCTTGGGGCGCCTTGGCTTGGGTTTGGGCGGAGGCTGCTTGGGCTTCTGGCCAAGGATCTTCTCCAGCAGGCGATCCACGTAGCCCCCGGCTCGGGCTGGGGCCCGCGGATCCTGGGTGGGCATGGCGGCGAGGATCGTGTGGAGCGGCGCGGCCTTATTGCCCAAGGCATCGATGGCGTTCAGCGCGAAAATGGCGGTAAAGGCGCCGTTCTGCCGGGGCGGGGCCAATTGGCCCAGTGCCTTCACGGCGGCGGAGACGTCCGCCGGATTGCCGTATTGCCCCAAGGCCCATGCCGCAGCGATGCGCACGCTGGGCGATTCATCGTGCAACAATGGCCGCAGCTCGTCGCGGGCCGCCTCGACCGCCGGCTGGCCACGGACGAGTAAACCCGTCGCCGCCCAGTATCGCACCGCGCTATCGGCCGCCCGCAGCCCCTGGCGAAGTTGCGGCACGGCTTGGGGATCGCGCGAGGCGGCCAACTCGGCCATGGCCAGGACCTCTTCCAGCGGATAGCGCTTCGCATCATGCCCGAACTCGTACATCGAACTCCCCGCTGCGCGGCGATGCAGCTCGGCCTCCGGTACAAACCCCACATCGCGGACCGCCAGCAAGTGCGCGCGCAGGGCCTTGCGCATGCGGACCAGCACGGCCTGGTGTTCCGGCGAGCCGGCCAGGTTCCGCACCTCGTCGCGGTCGGCCGAGAGGTCATACAGCTCTTCGGCCGGTTTCGGCTCCCAGAAGGCCCGCTGGGCCGGTGCGAGCTTGCCTTCCCGGTATAAGCGCTGCCACACCTGCGTGGTGGGCGTCTGGAACATGTAGCTGACGTGCTGCCCGTAGATCAGATGCGGCATGTAGTTACGGATGTACACGTAGCGCTGGTCCCGCACCGAGCGCACCAGGTCGATCCGTTCGTCCATCCGCCCCCGAAGGCCGAAGGCGTACTCCGCAGGGGGCGTTTCGTAGGGGCCGGCCAGTGCGTGTCCCTGCATCCATTCGGGCGGTTTGATGCCGGCCAGGCTCAACAACGTCGGGGCCAGGTCCACGAACCCCACCATGCGCGAGGACGCGCCCCCCGGCGTATACTCCTTGGGGGCCAAATGCTTCCAGCGCTCCGGAACATACACGATCAGAGGGACATGGAGGCCGGAGTTGTACGGCCAGCGCTTGCTCCGCGGCATCCCCGAGCCGTGGTCGCCATAGAAGAACACGATGGTGTCCTGGGCCAGGCCGGCCTCGTCCAGTTCGGCCAGGAGCTTGCCCGCCTGGGCGTCCATCTCGGTGATCCGGTCGTAGTACTGGGCCCAATCCTGCCGCACCTCGGGCGTATCGGGATGATACGCCGGCACGCGCACCTTGGCCGGATCATGCCGGAATGTATGCGGCCGGGTGCGGATCTGGCTCTCGTGCGTCATGGTGAGGTTGCAGATGGCGAAGAAGGGCTGGCCCGGCCGGCGGTTCCGCCAGTGGGCACGCGGCGACGATTCGTCCCACACCTGCCCCGGCTTCTGGACGTTGTAATCCTCCTTGCTGTTGTTGGTGCAGTAGTAGCCTCGCTCGCGGAGGAACTGCGGGTACATCCGCATCTGCGGCGGCAGCGCCACCAGGCTCCGCATATGCTCGGCCCCGAGGCTGTTCGGATAGACGCCCATGATGATCGCCGTCCGGGCCGGCGCACACACCGGCGCGGTCGACCAGGCGTTGAGATACCGCATTCCCCGCGCAGCCAGCCGGTCCAAATGCGGCGTCTGCGCATACGGGTCGCCATAGCAGCCCAGTTGGGGCCCCGTGTCTTCGCACGTAATCCACAAGATGTTCGGCAGGCCCGCACCGTGCGGCTTTTCGGCTGCGCACAGCACGGCAGCAAGAATTATCGTCGCGCACATGGGTTCGTCCTCCCGATTGTGTGCCCACCCCGCCGGGCAAGGGATGTGCAAGGACCGGCCCCCCGCGGCCAGGCGCCCGGACCGTCATCCGGCCTGGCAGCCCCCCGGGCCGACCCTCACAGCTCCTTGATGCGGATGTTGCGGAAAAACACCTCGGCCCCGTAATTGCCGTGGGCGTGCAGGCCGATGCGGCCTTTCTCGTACTTGAGGCCCGGGTGCTCGTGGCCGTCGATCGGCTGCACCTCGTCCAGATTGCAGTCCACAATCACCACGCCGTTGAGCGTGACCCGCAGGTGCCGCCGGTCGCACAGGATCTCTTCCTCGTTCCACTGGCCCGGCGGCTTGAGATGCCCCCGTTTGGCCGGCACCACGCCATACAGCGATCCGTGGTACTGGTAGGGCTTCAGCTCCAGCTTCTGCCCATGCTTCCAGCACGGAAAGTAGCTATCGTCCAGCACCTGGATCTCGTTGCCTTCCAGGTGCGGCTGGGGACTGATGCGGTCGCGGACCCCGACGCCGTTGTTCGAACCGGTATCGAGCTTGATTTCCAGGCGGAGGATGAAGTTGGCATATTCCTTCTCTGTGAAGATATGATCCTTGCCCGTGTCCTTGCAAATCAGCATTCCGTCTTTGACGTAGTAGCTATCGGTGCGCCCGCCGAGCCCCACCCAACCCTTCAGCGACTTGCCGTCGAAGATGCTCACGAATCCTTCGCGGGCCTCAGCGGCGGAAAGGCCGGTTACGGGATCGGCCAGAGGCTCAGCCCCTCGGGCGGGGACCATGCAGATTCCGAAGACACAGAGTGCTAAAGTGGCAAACACCCATCGCATGATGCAAGCTCCCAGAAACTCCGCCACGTCCAACACACCACCGGAATCCACCCAGAATAGTCGGGCGCGGTGCTGGAAGCAATCGCCCCGGTGGGGTCACCGGCCTCACCGCCTGCTTGCCGCTTTGGCCGCCGCTTAAAAGCCCGGCAACGCGATGGCGCTGTGCGAAGCGGTGGCACGGCCGCGTCCTGCCAAACGGGGAGGCCGGGCCGGTGCTAGCCCGTCCGATGCGCCGGGTGCCGACCGGGCTATCCCTCAAGCCAAAAGCTCGCGCAACGCGGTCTCCAGATCGCTGTGCCGGAAGCGGTACCCTGAGTCGATCAGCACGCGGGGAGTCACCCGGGTGCTGGCCAACAGCAGTTCCTCGGCCATTTCGCCCAGGGCCAGCCGGGCCACCGCCGCAGGAAGCGATAACCATGTGGGACGGCGGAGGACCCGGCCCAAAGTGCGAGCGAAATCGCGGTTGGCCACCGGCTGGGGTGCGACGAGATTGACCGGCCCCTGTACCGCTTCGGCCCCCAGGACGTGCAGGATCGCGCCGACGGCATCGTCCAGGCTGATCCAGCTCATCCATTGCCGGCCGCTGCCGATGGGGCCGCCCAGCCCCAGCCGAAACGGCAAGAGCATCCGGGCCAGCGCCCCGCCGTGCCGACTGAGCACGATGCCGAACCGCAGGTGGATCACCCGCAGGCCGGCCTGGCGGGCCGGCTCGGCCGCCGCCTCCCATTGTCGGCAGACCTCGGCCAGGAATCCGCTTCCCGCCGGGCTCGATTCGTCCAGGATTTCGTCGCCGCGGTTGCCGTAGAGCCCGATCGCCGACGCGCAGGCCAGCACCCGCGGCGGCTTTTGCAAACCAGCCAGACCCTCGCATAGCCGCCGCGTGGCCTCGACCCGGCTGGCGCGGATGCGGGCCTTGTAATGGACATCCCAACGCCTAGCCGCGATGTTCTCGCCGGCCAAATGGACCACCGCGTCGTGGCCTTCCCACCGGCCGGGCTCGACCAACCCGACCTCCGGGTTCCACGCCACCGCCGTGCCGCCGGCCACAGTGCGGACCGCGCGCGAAACCTCGTGCCCGCCGGCCTGGCAAGCCTTGGCCAGGGCAGTGCCGATCAAACCGCTGGCTCCGGTGATGGCGATCTTCATGCCGTGTTGCAACGTACCGCCAGTTCGTGGCGCACGCCCTGCATTGGACAGCCCCGGCATCAAGCCCTGCACTGCCGGCGCGTGTGCATCGCCTCGCTGCCGGTTTTCAATTGCCGCGGCAGGCCGCCTTTGCAGCAGGGGACCTGTTGGGTGCCGCCTGGCTGGCTCGTGTCTGCAATGCTAGTCAGTTAGCTCGAACTTCAGGTCTTTCGTGCCGCCCTCTTTGATCTCGACGGTCAAGCCCGACGTGGCAGCGTTTTTGTACTTGGCGGGCAAAAGGTCCTTGGCGACCCCCGCGGGCGGCTCCTCGCCCCCCTTGCCCGTCGCCTCTTCGGCCGGAGCGCCCTCCAAAACGGTTTTCTGGATGCTCACCTGGTAGGTTCCCGGAATGGCCCCGTCCTTAGGCTCGAAGGTCGTCATGGTGAAATGGCCGGCGGCGTCGGTGGTAGCCACCGCGCCCCGCTTCCCCGCAGTGGATACGAACGTGATGGTGGCCCCTTCCACGGGTTGCCCCTTGTAAGTCACGGTCCCACTGACCGGTACGGTCTTGGGACGATTCGGGTCGGTGGGGCGCGACTGGCAGCCGGCCAGCACTACCAGCATCACAGCAAGGGTCGCAGGCAGGATCCGCATGGTATCACCTCGGTTCCGCGAAAGCAGAGGAGTCTCGCCCGGCACCACGCCGGGACTGCCCATGTGTAGCAAAGCCCTGGTGCGGTGGGCAACCCCCATTATAATGGACGACAGCACCGTACGAAAGAGGTATACTCGTAGTGAGGGCACTCGCAAATTTTCCTGGCGCCAGGTTCTTGCCACGCCAAACGGTTTTGAGCATAATACGGGGCGTCAGCCCGGCGGGGGACGAGCTGGCACCAGTAAGGTTTTGGTCGGGTTTCTTTTCCGTCTTGTCTTCAGTGTCGGAGGTTATCATGTTCAAGCGGTGGAGATCTCTGGGGTTCACCCTGGTCGAGCTGCTGGTGGTGATTGCCATCATCGGCATATTGATCGCACTGCTGTTGCCGGCGGTCCAAGCGGCCCGCGAAGCCGCCCGGCGTTCGCAGTGCACCAACAATCTCAAGCAACTGTCGCTGGCCATCCATAATTATGCTGATGTCCACAAGGTGTTGCCGCCCGGCGAGACCGGCACCGGCATCATGTGGGGGGGCGACCCGGTTACGACGAATACCGTTCGGTTGTCGACCTGGGTCCTGACCTTGCCGTACTACGAACAGCAGGCCTTGGCCCAGCAGATCAGTGCGCCCTTCGTGGATCCGGCCACGGGCACGGCATACCCGGCCTGGGGCCCGTCGCCGTCCAGCAACACGCCCGCCTATCCCCCCTGGCGGCAGCAGATCAATGTGTTGATGTGTCCCTCGGATGGTGGCATCGCCAACAAGGCCGCCAACCAAGCGGGCCGTACCAACTATCGAGTGTCGGTCGGTGATGCCATTTTCCGCGGGGTGATCAGCGGCCGGGCCTCGGGTGCCCGCAGCGGCGCCAACCCGCGGGGGTTGTTCGGATTGAACTCGGCCATCGGTTTCCAGGCGATCCTCGACGGCACGAGCAACACCATCATGCTTTCCGAACGCCTGTTCGGGGCCGACGTCTGGGACATCAAGCAGGGAATTGCCCGGAACGTGTCGGGCTTGGCGGCCGGTGCCCCTTTGGCCCCTGCCCCGTGTTTGGCTGTATTCGATCCGAATGCTCCGAATCGTTACGCCTCGGCGTACAGCCCTGCCAACTGGTCGGGCCGGCGATGGGCGAGCGGCATCGTGCAGTACACCCGCTTCAACACCGTGCTGCCGCCCAATAGCCCGTCGTGCAACGACAGCACGTGGAATGAACGCAACGTGGTGCTTACCCCCACGAGTAACCACCCGGGCGGCGTGAATGTGTCGATGGCCGATGGCTCGGTCCGCTTCGTCTCCGAGACCATCAACGCGGGCAACCCCACGATTCCGGAAGTCGATTCCGGCCCCAGCCCGTATGGCGTGTGGGGCGCGTTGGGGAGCAAGGCCGGCCGGGAGTCGCTTGGTCAGGTGCCGTAAACGGGAATGCGCCGATATCGGCCGGCGGCGTGGGGTGCCGCGGTTTTGGCGTTGGCGGCTGCCGCTGCGGTCGGATGGTGGGTGGCTGCCGGGTCTCACCGTGGCTGGATGTTCCCCGGGCCTGCGGCGCCCCATGCCAATGCCGATGCGGGCCTGGACCCCGCGGTCGAGGCCCGCATCGCCGCTTTCTGTGGCGATTGCCACGCCCTGCCCCTTCCCCAGAGCTTCCCCCGAGACCGCTGGCACCGGGAAGTCCGCTTGGGCTACGAGTATTATGCCCGCTCGGGACGCAATGATCTCGACCCGCCACCGGTGTGGCAGACCCTGGCCTATTACCGTGCCCGGGCGCCGGAGCGACTGACCTTTGCACGGCCTCCGGAGGCGGAACACGCTTTTCGTGCCCGCTTCCACGTCGAGCCGTTGGACTGGGACCGCAAGCCTTCGCTCGACGCGGCCACGTCGTCCCTGCGCTGGTGCCGGCTTGAAAACAGCGCGCCGCCGGTGCTTGTGGTTTGCGACATGCGGGATGGGAGTGTGAGCGTTTTGGACCTCTGGGCTCGTCCCCCCCGCCCCAAGCTTCTGGTTCGTCTGGAACATCCCTGCCACGCCGAACCATGCGATTTAGATGGAACCGGCCGGGTGGGCCTCGTGGTGGCCGACCTGGGCAGCTTCGCCGCGGTGGACCACGACCGCGGCCGCGTGGTATGGCTGCGGCCCGGCCCCGGCCCCGGCGATTTCACGCCCCACGTGCTGGCTTCGGGCTTCGGCCGGGTGGCCGACGCGCGCCCGGTCGACGTCGATGGCGATGGCCGGCTGGAACTGATCGTCGCCGAGTTCGGGCACTATCGCACGGGTGGCATCTGGCTGTTGAAAAACGCGGGCCCCCTGCGGGCTCCCCGCCCCACCCCGGGCGAGCCAGCCCCGCAGTTCACACGCCACCGGCTCGACTCCCGCACCGGAACCATTCGTGTGCCGGTGTGCGATCTGGATGGAGACCATCGGCCAGACTTCCTCGCCCTGGTGAGCAACGAAAGCGAATGCCTCGACGCCTTTGTGAATCTGGGGGGCGGCAAGTTCCGCCGGCAGTTGCTGTGGCAGGCCCCGGATCTCACCTACGGGTCGAGTGGCATCGAACTGGTGGACCTCGACGGCGACGGCGATCTGGACGTGCTATATACCAACGGCGACGCCTTCGATAACCTGTACGCCAATCCCCAGCACGGTGTCCAGTGGCTGGAGAATCGGGGTGGGCTCCGGTTCGCCTTCCACCGCCTGGCCGATCTGCCTGGCGCCTACCGGGCGCTGGCAGCCGATCTGGATGGCGATGGCGATCTGGATATCCTTGCGGCCGCTTGGTTGCCGCGGCAGGTGTTGCCGGTCGAACTCCGCGAGGTGCCGCTGGCCTCGATCATCTGCTTGGAACAGGTGGGCCCCGGCCGCTTTGTCCGGCACACCTTGGAGAGCGGATCGCCCCGCCATGCGACGCTGGAAGTGGGCGATTTCGATGGCGACGGCGACTGGGATTTTGCCGCGGGATTCAACGTGGGGTTGGACGCATTGAGCGGACCCGCGATGCCCCGGCTGGCCATTTGGTGGAACCAGACTCGCTCGCCACACAAGTAGGGTGGGTGCTCTGCACCCACGCGCAATTGGAGCAGTCGAGCCGCGCGGCGTCAGCCCCCGGTGGAGCGTCTGGGTGGCACGGCCAGAGCGAAGCGATGGCCGTGGTCTGTGCCACGCCCTTCACTTGCGTTCAGGGCGTGCCAGCCAGGTGGGAGCCGCCGGC
>FWPU01012551.1_pt1 | contig 11155 bp, 11 predicted proteins | sample 2228361 | NCBI WGS metagenome assembly FWPU01 (sample SAMEA103939777, study PRJEB20133) | metagenome | reverse complement strand
CTCGTCGACCACCACGAGGTCCCACTGAGTCTCGGAGGCGGCCTTGAGACAACCCTCATTCCGGGCGAGGAAGTCGATGGACGTGACGAAGATGCCCTCTTCGTAACGGGAGAACTGACCCGGCTCGGCATCGAAGGACGCTCGGTTCACGAGCCGCGCGTAGAGGCCGAACTTTTCCTGGAACTCCTCTTCCTTCCACTGCTTCGTCAGGCCGCCCGGCGTGATGATCAGGGCTTTTTGGAGCACTCCTCTGAAGATCAGCTCCTTGATCAGAAGCCCGGTCATGATCGTCTTGCCTGCCCCCGTGTCGTCGGCGAGCAGGAACCGGATTCTCGGCAAGGGGAGGAGGTAGCGATAGACAGCCTCGACCTGATGAGGGAGCGGGTCAAAGATGCTGGAGTTGACCGCGAAGAGAGGGTCGAACTGGTGAGCGATGCGGATGCGCTCTGCCTCGGCTCCGAGGAGGAAAAGCCTGGCATCGCCATCGAATGCTGTTGGCCGCGAACCTTGACGAGGGCCGCAAGCTCGTCAGCGGCCAGCGGACGCCTCACGATTCGGCGGGACTGCAGCCCGACTCCTTCCACCAGCGTCTTGCCGCCGAATGGAGCGATCCGTTGGATCTCGACGAGTTCGGAGGACTCCAAGCCCGAGACCACGTCGCCAGGGGCGAGATTGCTGTTGTCCTTCGTCACCGTCGGTTCCTTCTCACTCGCACTCATCACGGACCCTTGTCGGGGAGCTTCAGTTTTCCCTGTTCCGTCATCCGGGCACAGAAAGCGTCGAGCTGAGCCTTCGCTAGCTTCGAGGGCATGGCCTGGCCGTTCTCCCATCGGTTTACGGTGGCGTAGCTCACGCCCAGCGCCCGGGCGAGATCCTCCTGGCTGATGTCGAGCTGGCGCCGGATCGACCTCACCACGGCCGGGAATTTCCGATCTCTACGGTTCATCCACGTTCCTCACCGAGTCTTGGCCCGACGCCCGAATGTTATAACGTTCGAGATGGCCCCGTCAACAGGGCCAGCGGTGCCAATGGAAGGCTTAAGCCGAGGCCGTGCGGCGGCCTGGCCGCACACCTTACCGCGACCGACGGGAAGGAGCGAGAGCAGAAGAAGAGGTTGGCCCGTTCTCAAGCTTGTGTTTTAAGAGCTTGATTCACAAAATAGGTTCGGAGCTCGTCCGACAGGGGGAGCCAGTTCTTTTGAGGGTCAGTTCGGGCCACCAGGTCGAAGGGAGACGTGTAGGAAAGACAGAGGGTTTGGTCTTTGATGAGGAAGTTCGAGCCGAGATTTTTCAGAAAGGCTTTCTGGGCGGGCGGATTTTCTTCCCGCCTCGGCGGGGTGCTCTCGTTGAGAGCACTGCCAGGCAACAAGATTTCTAGGGGTGCCATGCAAGTTTATTTTCTTTACGCACGCAAGTCCACTGATGAGGAAGATCGGCAAATCCTCTCCATCGAATTGCAGATCCATGAACCGCGCGAGTATGCTAGGCGTGAGGGATTAACGATCATCGAGGAGTTTGTGGAGGCCAAGACCGCCAAGGAGCCGGGGCGGCCGGTCTTCAATCTCATGATGGAGCAGATCGAAGCTGGAAAGGCTCAAGGTGTGCTGGCATGGCACCCGGACAGGCTTGCCCGCAATTCTGTGGATGGTGGCCGGATTATCTACCTGGTGGACACCGCAAGATCACCGACCTTCGCTTTCCCACGTACCGTTTCGACAACACGGCCCAGGGAAAGTTCATGCTCTCCATTGCCTTCGGCCAATCAAAATACTATGTGGACAATCTCTCCGAGAACGTCAAGCGGGGCCTTCGGGAGAAACTCCGGCGGGGCGAGTGGCCGGGGTGGGCACCGCTTGGCTACGTGAACGACTACAAGAACCATACGGTGATCCCTGACCTGGAAAAGGCCGTCCTGGTCAAAAAGCTCTTTGAACTCTATGCCCAAGGCGATTACTCACTCATTGGAAGAGTTCTACCGCGAGGTCAGCCGTTGGGGGCTGACCGGTAAGACGGGCAAGCCTGTCCGAAAGAGTGTGCTCGCCTCGATCCTGAGCAATCCCTTCTATTATGGCGTCATGCGGTATCGAGGCGAGCATTATGAGGCGAGCCACCCGCCGCTCGTCTCGAAGAAACTCTTTGACCGAGTGCAGGAGGTCTTGGCACAGCAAAGCAAGCCAATGAAGCGTGACAGAATCAAGTACGCCTTTCTGGGACTGATGCGCTGCGCCGAATGCGGCTGCATGATTACGGCTGAGACCCAGAAGGGCCATGTTTATTACCCCTGCACGAAGAAGCGGGGGCCATGTGGTCAAAAGTTTCTTCGAAAGGAGGCTTTGCTTGAGCAGTTGAGGAACGCCATCCTGAAGATCCACGTTGACGATGAAACTTCCAAGAAGATCGTGGAGCGGTGGGAGGCATTCGCCGAGGACTCAAGTCAAGCCTCCGCTTCTCGATCTCGCCAGATCGAAGACGAGTTGAAGGCATGCGATGAAAAGATGGAGCGCCTGCTCGATCTATACATCGCCCGTGAGATCGGGCCAGAGGAGTATCAGCGAAAGAAGGGCAAACTGCTCGATGAGAAGCAGGCGCTCAAGGAAAAACTAGGCGAGATTGAGAGTGGGGGCGGCGGGTGGCTCGAACTGGCGAAAACCTTCCTAAGTGCTTGTAATCAAGCCTATTCTGTCGCCTGGTAAGAAAATCCGCCCGCCCAGAAAGCCTTTCTGAAAAATCTCGGCTCGAACTTCCTCATCAAAGACCAAACCCTCTGTCTTTCCTACACGTCTCCCTTCGACCTGGTGGCCCGAACTGACCCTCAAAAGAATTTGGCTCCTCAGGGAGGACTCGAACCTCCAACCCTCCGGTTAACAGCCGGATGCTCTGCCAGTTGAGCTACTGAGGAACCCAACATTCGTTAGGGTAACAGATGGACCCTGGCCTGTCAAGGCACGGCCGCGTTCGCCTCCCGTTCCTGCCTGGATTTTGCCGGCAAAAAACATTACAATCGTAGTCCTCTGAACGATAGGAACACGTCTGAGGAGGCGGCGCGTGAAGCCTGGTACTGTCGGCGTTCTGGTCATGGCTTACGGAAGTCCCCGCTCGCTCAACCATGAGGACGTCGCAACCTATCTGCGGCACATAACGCAGCACTATCGCAAGGCCGAGCCGGACGCCGAGGCGGTGCGCCATTTGAAAGAGCGCTACCAGGCGATAGGCGGCTCGCCGCTCTATGCCATCACCGAGCGCATCGCTGCCGCCCTCGAGCGGGCGCTCGATTCGGCCTCTCCGGCGCGATTTCGCGTGTACACGGCGATGAAGCACTCGCCGCCGTTTATCGAAGAGGCGGTAGCGCAGATGGCCCGTGACTCCATCGGGCGGGCCATCGGCGTCGCGCTGGCGCCCTTTCGCTCGCGCCTGAGCACAGGAAGCTATTATCACGCCGTCGAGGCGGCAAACGCGGCGCTCGACCGGCCGATGCGCTGGAGCTTCATCTACGACCTCTACCTGCACCCGCTCTTCGCACAGCTCTGGCAGCGACGCATCGAAGATGTCCGGCCCGGCATCGAAGGAGACCCGCTGGTCCTGTTCACCAACCACAGCCTGCCAGCGCGCATCGAGCAGTGGGGCGACCCCTACGTCGCCCAGTTCGAGGCGGCGGCCCAGGTCCTGGCCGAACGCTGCCGCCTGTCTAACTGGACCACTGCCTATCAGAGCAGAGGCGGCGGCCGAGAGCCGTGGCTCGGGCCCGACCTCGCGGAGGTCCTCGCGAAACGGGCGCGCGAGGGGTGCCGCTCCTTTCTCGTCGCCCCCATCGGTTTTCTGATGGACCACCTCGAAGTGCTTTACGATATCGACATCGACGCGCGACGGCGCGCGCTGGAGATGGGGATTCAGCTCGCCCGCACCCGTATGCCGAACGACGACCCGCTCCTGGTTGCCATGCTGGCCGACCTGGTGCGCCGAAGATTTATCGAGGAGGACCAATAGAGTCCGCAATGGCAAAGTAGTGGGAGAAACTCTGTAATCACTTCCAAGCCCCCGGTCGGCAACCCTTGCCTTCGATCTGAAAAATGCTACGCTATCGGCCCTGTAATTGCGGCTTTAAACCGCTTCCGATTTCGAGGTGAAGTTGAACTCTTTAACTTTAAGCGCGGGCAGCAGCATGGCTCCGGAGCCCTGGCCCTCGGAGCTGCCGACCCGCTCCGGCGCGCCGATCAGTTCCACGTTGCCCGGCGCGAGCATCTTCAGGATGCTCTGATTGAACCGGAAATTCCCCACCGGGTACTGGACCTTGCCGTTCTCTATATACCACACGCCGTCGCGCGTCAGCCCGGTGATGAGCAGCGTGCGCGGGTCTACCGGACGCAGGTACCAGAAGCGCCCTACCAGCAGGCCCCTCTTTGTATCTGCGATCATATCCTCGAGGGAGACCGTAGGCCCTGCGCCTTCCATTATGATATTGGTCGGCCCCGGCGTCGGCTCCTTCCCTTTCTTATCGGCCCAGAAGCGAGAGTAGACCAAAGTCTCAAGGAAGCCGTTGCGCACCAGATAGAACTTTTTCGCCGGGACGCCGCTCGCGGTATATGGCGCGCCGGGGAGTTCCGGATGCCAGGGGTCGCTGTAGACCGAGAGGCGCTGGTCGAAGAGTTTTTCCCCGATCCTGGTCTTACCGCCCGGCGCGGAAAAGGCGCTGCGCCCCTCATCGGCGCGGCGCGCGTCGAAGGCGGAGGAGGAGAAGATCAACAGGTCGGCCACCGCCTGTGGTTCGAGGACCACCGTGTATATGCCCGGCTCGAGGCTGCGCGGACCGCGCGAGCCGAGCGCCTTGCGGATGGCCTCGCGCCCGATCCTCGCAGTGTCTAATCTAGCAATATCAAAATGGCTGCGCAGGAAGTAGCCCGAGCCGGTGCCGTCCTGAGTGCGCGCCGTCACCGACAGGCTGGCCAGCGTCGAGGCATGGTAACCGAAGGCGCCGTTCTTGGTGGCAAGCGCGCTGCCGCTGCCCCGGCTCTGATGGAAACCCGCGCCGATTACCTTTTCTTCCTCACAGGCCGCAATAATTTCGCCTATTGCCCTGGCCCGTTTGACCGGGTCGATGCGCGCCGTGGCCTGGACAAAAGCAGGCACCGGCTGATAATTCTGCGCGCCGAGGGTCGGCAGGTACTCCTGATCGACCGGTGAGATGCGCGCCATCTGTTCGGCCTGCTCGACCACCGCCCGCAGCGATGCGTCGTCGGCCTGATTGGTCGATGCCGAGCCCTTGCGCCGATCGATCCAGACAGTTACGCTTACGCTCAAGTCCTCGCTGCTGCCGCTGGTAGTAAAGGTATTGGCGGCAAAGCGCAGATGAGACGAGTCCGAACCGGTCACGATAATCTGAGCATCGTCCGCCTTTACATAGCCGAGCAGCTTATCCGCGATCTCCCTGGCCTCTTTTTCGCTGAGAATCATAGCCCCTCCCCGCGCGTCAGCCTCTGGCCGCGGTGTTCAGCACGTTGATTTGACGGAAGCGGGCGACCGGGCAGCCGTGGCTCACGGCGTTCGACTGAGAAGGCTCCCCCTTGCCATCGAAGAAGCTCCCGCCCAGCTCGTAGGTAGCCTCGCCGCCCAGCGCGTCGCAGGCCCCCCAGAAATCGGGCGTGCGCGACTGGTAGGCGACGTCGCGCAGCATGGCCCCTTTCTTCCCATCCACGATCTCCCAGAAGACCTGCCCGCCGAACTGGAAGTTGTAGCGCTGCTGGTCGATGGAGAAGCTGCCGTCGCCGTAGATTAATATGCCTTTCTTAACATCTGAGATGATATCGTCCAGAGTTACATTTTCCTTCGACGGCTCGAGCGAAACGTTCGGCATGCGCGCCAGCGGCACGCTGCCCCAGCTATCGGCATGCAGGCAGCCGTAAGACGATTTTCGCCCGATGAGCGCGGCCAGCTCGCGCGTGGTCTGCCAGTCGATGAAGATGCCCTCCTTGATCAGATACCAGCGTTGCCCCGGCACCCCCTCGTCGTCGTAGCCCACGGTGGCCAGCGCCCCCCTCTGCGTGCGGTCGGCGAAGAAATTAACGATCTTCGATCCGAACCGGAATTTCCCCGTCTTGTCGATAGTTAGGAAGCTGGTGCCGGCATAGTTGGCCTCCCAGCCGAGCGCGCGGTCCAGCTCGGTCGAATGCCCGACGCTCTCGTGTATGGTCAGCCAGAGGTGGCTCGGGTGCAAAACCAGGTCGTACCGGCCCGGCTCGACCGGTTTAGCCTTGAGCTTCTCGACCGCCTCGTTTGCCGCCTGTTCCGCCTCGGCCAGCCAGGGATACTTTTCAAGATACTCGTAGCCGAGACCCTGCGGCCCGCCGAGCGCGCTCCGCTGCTGGAAGTCGCCCTTCTGGCGGTCCACCGCGGTAACCGTGAAGTTGGGGAAGCTGCGAACGATGCGCTGCTCGATGCGCGAGCCGTCGGTCGAGGCGAAGAACTTCTCCTCCTCCACAAAAAATAGCGACGAGTTGACGAAGCTGACCCCCTTGACCTTGAGCGCGGTCTCGTTGATCCTCATCAGGAACTGGATCTTATCATCGAGCGGCACCTGGAACGGGTCTTTCTCAAAGGCGCTCTTCCAGCTCGTTACGACCTTCTCAGCCGGGACCAGCTTGACCGGTCTCTTCCGGTAGAGGGAATTAGCCTGCGCCAGATCGACCGCCTGCCGCGCGACGCGGCGCACCTCGTCGGGATTGACCTTATGGCTCGAAGCGAAGCCCCAGCTCCCCTTGACCAGCACGCGAATCCCGAAGCCGAAGCTCTGGTTGCGCGATACCTGCTGGACCTGCCTCTCGCGCGTCGAGATGAATTCGAGATGGTAACGGTTGATCCGTATATCGGCGTAGCTGGCGCCGAGCCGCTTCGCGGCCGACAGGGCTATATCGGCCAGGGCTTTTCTATCCAGATCCGCAGCCGCTTCCGCTTCTCCCCACTGGAAAACCCAGGAGGGGAGCACCATCGCCCCGGCCGCCAGCCCGGATGCTTTCAGAAAATCGCGCCGCGATCTCATCGCTCGCACCTTTTCGTCGTTAGCCGCGAGCGGAAAAAATTAGTCGGTAATCGATGGGCCTGGACTGGTTACCATCGACTGCCGACTCTTTTCCGACTAACCGCTCACGATTTAGGGCGTTTTAGCTTTCAAACCCTGACGGTCCGCCCTGGGACAAGGCCTAATACCACCCCGGCCGCAACGGACCGCCAGGGGCAGGAGGTTACTTCAACGCAGTCTAATTATATCACCGTTCCGCTGCGCCTCGACCCTTCCATAGCGCCAACCAGGACTTGGCAACCAAAATGCCTGGCACCTTGGAGGGGGATGCCTGGCACCGGTTTACTCCTCACTCCAAGGTGCCAGGCACTACAAGGTGCCAGGCATCCCACTCCCAGGCATCCCACTCCAAGGTGTCAGGCATTTTGGTTGTTGGTTGTGGTTCACGGTGCGCCAACTTAAAGTCGGCAGGCCGAGCTAATTATGGTTCGATTCATATCTTATTAGCTCAAGCCCATCTGCCCTTGACGTTACGATGCCGCTGATATAAAGTGTAAATAAGAAGGCAGTATGCTTTAATCAGCCAAAGATGTCGCAGCGCCCGTCGTCTTGGCGCATGCCGAGGTATCGAAATGAATCGAGAGGAGAGCGCTCCCCAGGCCCCGGCGTTCCGCGGCGCGCCGTCGGACGAAGCGCGGCCCGGCGAGCGCTTCTATTCCCATTCGCGCGAGCGGATTTTATCCCCGCCGCCGGAGGCAGCGCTGGCCACGGTGGCCATCGCCCGCACCGCCGAGCGCTTTCGAGACGAAGCGTCGATCTATCGACTGACTAAGCAGGCGATCGACCATCTCGGCGGCATCGGGTCGTTCGTCAGGCCCGGGCAGTCGGTGTTGATCAAACCCAACCAGACCGGCTACTTCCTGGCCGACGAGGGGATGACCACGGACCCTCGCCTGGTGGTCGCATTGATCCGTCTTTGCAAGGAAGCCGGCGCGCGCCGCGTGCTGGTGGGAGAGTCATCCGGAATGGACGATACCAGGATCGTCATGGCGGCCACCGGCATGGCCGCAGCCGCGCGGGCGGCCGGCGCCGAAGTGGTCTGCTTCGACTACGCTAAATACCGCTGGGTCGATATCCCGAACGGCAAGGCGCTCGGGCGAATCCAACTGCCGGTGCCGCTGCTCGAAGCAGATGTCATCATAAATGCCTGTAAAGGCAAGACTCATCACATGGACCCGATAAGCGGGGCGATTAAAAACTGGGTCGGGGTTATCGGCCTGGAACTGAGGCAGAAGCACCACGACGTGCACACCTTCGCTGAATATGTAGATATCATGACTGTTACCAAACCGGCGCTCAACGTCTGCGACGCGATCATCGTCGGCGAGGGGGACGGCCCCATCGCCAACAGCCCGCGCTGGTGCGGCTGCATCCTGGCATCGACCGACCCGGCCGCTCTGGATATAACCCTCTGTCGCCTCTTCTCGCTCGACCCGTCGGAACTCAAGTTCGCCGCCGAGGCGGCAGAGCGCGGGCTCGGCACCAACAGGCCGGAAGAGGTGGCAATCGTCGGCGCCCCGCTCGACGAGGTGCGCATCGAGGCGCGCCGCCCGAGAAAGGGCTGGGACTATTTCCCCTTCAATGTGATCGTCGGCAAGGATGTCACATACGCCGGCACCTACGGCCACTGGAAGTCGATAGCCGACCGGTTCCTGGCAGACGGCACATGGACCAAAATCATAGCAACGCGCGGCGTGCCGACCTTCCTGATCGGCAACGCCGAGGACCCCGACTTCGAACGGCACGTCGCCCAAGGGCCATATTTCGTAATAGACGATGCGGCGCCGGCCCGTTATCGCCGCGACCCGCGCGTTCATTTCATACCGGGCCATCCGGCGCTGCACAACATGCTCCCCGAGATCCTGAAAGGGCTCGGTCTGACCCTGCCGGGCGGCTTGTCGATGCGCAGCCAGGAGCTGACGCGGGCCATCCAGGCGCGCCTCCTATATGTGCCTCGCTGGCAGACGGTCAAGCAGCTGGCGCTGCCCGCCCTCGCCGGCCTCGGCGCGCTCGTCCTCGGCTGGCTCGCCCGGCGCAAATTCGCAAGCCATGAGTCGTAAAGAAATTCCAATCGCGAATTACGGCTTTTGTAGGAAACTATGCACCTGAGGGATGAGCTTCACCCGAGAGTGAAGCGCGCCCAGTGGATCGCCGAGCGGGTGATTTGGGCGGTGATAGCTACAATCATTACCCTTTCCGTGCTCGGCATCCCCGGCGCCGGGCTCCTGTCTAAAAAGGTCGAAACGGTCACGCGGGATGGAGTCGAGATAAAAATCATCTACGAGCGCTGGACACGCCGCAATGCCCCTCAGAGCCTGTGGATTAACGTAAGCGCGCCCGCCGCGACCGGCAAAATGCTTTCGGTTGTCCTCCCCGCTGAGTTCGCATCGAGCATCAACATCGGGTCGATACTGCCTGAGCCGAACTCAACCGCCGTTGGCCCTGATGGCGCAATCTACACCTGGCAGGTGAGGGATTGGGCGGAGCCTGTCCTGGTAGCCTTCAATTTTTCCCCAGATCGCTGGCGCTTGATCCAGGGCAGCGTCACGGTGAAGGCCGGAGACGCGCCGGAGCAACAGCTGCCGCTTAAACAGATCCTCTTTCCCTAGGAGAAGAGCCATGGAACATGTGATTCGCGCAACGATTATTTATCTTTTCCTCTTCGTCATCCTTCGCGCTTCGGGCAATCGCCAGTTCGGCGAGATCACAGTTTTCGACGCCATCCTGCTGCTGATCATCGCAGAATCGACCCAGCAGGCGCTCATCGGCGAGGACTTTTCGATAACCGCCGGGCTCATCCTGATCTCGACGCTGGTCGGCATCGATATTTTCTTCTCCCAACTCAAGCGCTGGTCAAAGAAAGCCGACATGATCCTAGAAGGGGTGCCCGTGCTGCTCATCGACAAGGGGACGCTGCTCAAGGAAAACATGAAGAGGGAGCGGGTGGACGAGGAGGACATCATGGCAGCGGCGCGCGAGCTACGGGGGCTCGAGAGCCTGGACCAGGTCAAGTATGCCGTGCTGGAGCGCAACGGCACTATCTCCATCATCCCCTGGCGCTGAGCAGAAATTTGTAATGGCACCCATCGGGAGTTTGAGTAAAATATTCTATCGGAGGAGGTGCCATGGCTCGCATAGCCTACGTCGAGAGAGAGGCGGTCCAGCCCGATGTTCAAAACATCTACGATCAGGTTGAAAAGGCCTTCGGGATGAACTTCAACATCCTGAAAGCGCTCGCCCACAGGCCGCAGATCCTGAAAGCTACGATCGGTCTGTTCCAGGCGCTCAACTATGACTCAAGCCTCGATCCGAAACTCAAGGAGCTTGCCATCCTCACCACGTCGCAGCTTAACGGCTGTCATTATTGAACAACCCACCACGCGCTTGCCGGGCGCAGGCAAGGTCTCACCCGCGAGCAGGTGTCAGGCGTGCTCAACTGGCGGAACTCGCCCCTTTACGATGAGACGCAGCGGCTTGTAATCGAGTACGCCGAGGCGGTAACGCGCGACGCCCGCGCCGTCGGCGAGGGGTTGTTCGAGAGGTTGAGGTCCGCCTTCAGCGATGAGCAAATCGTTGAACTTACCTTTATCATCGGCCTGTGGAGCCTGACTAATCGTTTTAACCAGGCTTTGCACATAGAGGTCGAAGAGGCTATGGAGCGTGCCCTGGCTGCGATGCGATGATGATCGCAAACGATAAAAACGCGCCGCCCTCTCCCAAAGGGCTGCCGCTGATCGGCCTCTTTCGCGAGTATCGCCGCGATTTTCTCGGCATGCTGTTGCGCGCCGCACGCGAGCAGGGCGATATCGTGCGCCTGCCGGTAGGCCCGCGCACCTTGATCTTGCTCAACCATCCCGACTACGTCGAACAGGTGCTGGTGCGCGAGCAGCACAAGTTCGCCAAGGGGGGCGGGATCGAGGTGACGCGCCGACTGCTCGGCCAGGGCCTGTTGACGAGCGAGGGCGAATTCTGGCGGCGCCAGCGGCGGCTGGCCCAGCCTGCCTTCCATCGCGCCCGAGTGACAAGCTACGGCGAGACCATGGTCGATTACACGCTCCGGCACCTGGAAAGCTGGCAGGATGGAGAC
>FWPU01012550.1_pt1 | contig 11156 bp, 12 predicted proteins | sample 2228361 | NCBI WGS metagenome assembly FWPU01 (sample SAMEA103939777, study PRJEB20133) | metagenome | reverse complement strand
TGCTCGGCGTCGTTCTCTTTGTCGGGGTTTACCTTGTTTTCTTCAGCGGGGCAGTGAAGTGGTAGGTACTGAATTGGCGCGGTTGGAAAAAGTCCAGGAGGCGCTGGCGGAAAGGATCAGCTTGCGCAACCGGGTGGGGAAGCTGGGGGTGGTGGCGGGAGCGGATTGCGCGGCTGGCGGGGGAAGAATTTTTTGCGCGGTCGTGGCGTGCGAGTGGCCTTCCATGAAAGTGGTCGAGGAAAAAACCTTCGCGGCGAAGGAGTCCTTTCCATACGTGCCCGGCTTTTTGTCCTTTCGCGAAGCGCCAGCAACCATCCGGGCTTTCAGGAAACTCCGGTTGAAGCCGGGCGTGCTTTTCGTGAACGGCTGTGGAATAAACCACCCGAGGGGGATTGGCTTGGCCAGCCACGTTGGAGTACTGCTGAGCGTTCCGTCAATCGGCGTGACAAAAGAATTGTTGTGCGGCAAAACGAGGGGAAAGAGGATAATGGCAGGAGGGAAAGTCGTCGGGTCGAGGGTGGGAAACGTTTTCGTTTCCCCGGGCCACCTGGTGTCCGTTGAAAAAGCCGGCGGAATCGCTGCCGCGTGCATGCGGGGCCACAGGCTGCCCGAGCCGCTTTTCTTGGCGCACGCCAAGGCGAATGAGGTGAAAAAACGGTGGTTGAGTGAACGCGCGGGAACTTGATGCGCTGGTAAAAAAACACGGCGCGCGTTACTCGAAGCTGTTGGGCATTGATGTTGATTCGGGCCGCGATTCCGAGGTATTCAAGTGGTTTTTGGCGTCCATTCTTTTCGGCGCGCGCATCGGCGAACGGATTGCGGTGAGGACGTTCAAGCAATTCGAGTCCGAGGGCGTTGTGTCTGCGAAGAAAATTCTTGAAACCGGTTGGGACGGCCTCGTAGGCATTTTGGACGCAGGAGGATATACAAGGTATGACTTCAAGACAGCGGACAAGCTCCTGGAAGTCATGGGCAGCCTTGAAAGCGCGTATGGAGGGAGCTTGAACCGGCTTCACTCGCTTTCAAAAAATTCAGTGGACTTGGAGAAGAGGATAAAGGAATTGGGGAAGGGGATCGGGGACGTGACCGCGAGCATTTTCCTCCGAGAGCTGCGGGGCGCGTGGAAAAAAGCAGAACCAAAACCAACCCCTCTCGAGCTCGATGCTGCAAAGAAACTCGGAATACGTGACTTGAGTTCCCTGCTCAAAAAACTTCCCTCAAAAAAAGCGGTTGCGCTCGAAACCGCTCTCGTGCGCGTTGGAAAGGAACTGAGGAGAAAAAAGTAAAAAAAGCGGAAAACAAAAATGCGAAAAAACAAGGTGGCTTTTGGCCACGCGGGGCCAACAATTTCCAGGGCCCGACCCTGTCCGGCGCCCCCCGTGGTTTACGACCTGCACGTCTTGGTTTCGGCGTTGCACGTCAAGCCAGCTGGGCACCCGCACTTGGTGCAGTCCACGACCAGCCTCATTGGCGCCTGGGCGCAGTACATGTAACTGATTGCGTTGCACTGGCCTTCCGGAGTGCCGTCAGTGCAGTGGGGCAGTTCAGTAACCTGTCCGCCTGGCGTTGGCGCGTAGACCGTTGGAGTCGCTGCTGTCGGTGTCGGAGTAGCCACTTCCACGGTGACCACTGGAGTCGGAGTTGCAGCAAGCGGTGTCGGAGTCGGAGTGACTGCCGCGGGAGCAGCTGGCGCTTGAGCAAGCCAAAGGACAATCGCGATGACCGCGATCGCCACTATGGCGATGCCCACCAGGCGCAGGTCCCTGAATTCCCTTGCTCTACCAACCACTTTCTTAATGTGTCTAACGGGCATGCGAATCACATGCACTAAAACTGAGGCTTATAAAAAGCTTTCTGCAGGCTGCTGGCCCGGGTTTTTTTTCCACGGATTTTTTCAACCCACGTGTTCCTCGCCTTCTTTGCCCCCGGTTTCCTCGCCCTCCTCTCCGGCTTCATTTCCAGCTTCGGTCGGGATTGCTTCGGGAGGGATTTCGGACTCTTCGATTGCTCCGCCTGCTCCGGCGCCCCCGATTTTTTCTGCTATCGCGAACCTGTGGCGCACTTCATTGATTCTGACCTTGCACGACTCGCCAGTAGACGTGCCGGGAACGAATACGATGAAGCCCTCTATTTTCGCTATCCCGTCTCCTTTTGCCGCGATGTCGGTGATGGTCACGTCGTGTTCCTCGCCCACGTGAACCGGCGGTTCCCTGAAACCCCCGCCGCCGAAGCCTCCGCCGAAACCACTGCCTCCTCCAAAGCCTACGCCGTGCTCTCTTCTCTCAAAACGGCCTCCTCCCCTTATCTCTCTTCCACGCCTCATCAAACCACCGTGTAAGAGGTTGTAACGAACCGAGCCAGACACAAAAGGCGGCGCGAAATAGGCGCGCTGAAACTAATCGACAAAAAAGCCTTTCAGAATCAGAACCCTGTCCACTCAACCCCTGAATTTTGCTGAATTTTTTTGAGTACTCGTGTTTATTAACCTGTGGTCACGGCGTTTTCCGCGCCTCGAGCCTCGCGAGCCTCGCCCTTGCCTCGATGCGGGCGGCCTGGATTTTTTTCATCACATCCGAGAACGCCGCTTCATTTATTTCGCGCTTCATGAAACTCAGCTGCGCCTGCTTCTCCTCCTCTGCCAGCTCCGCCAACCGCTCCCTCAGCGCTTGTGGCGTTGGCTCTGCCAACGCCGGTCTAGCCTCCGGGGCCCTGCGGGCAGCAAGCATTTCCTCAAACTCTTTGGCGATTACTTCCCTCACCCGCGCCTTGTTCACCTCCGCCCTCCTCCCGCGCGTTTCCTGAATCAAAGAAATTTTGCCCGCGCCCTGGAGTTCTCTGAGCACCTCGTTCACTGGAACAAGTATTTCCCGAACGAGTCCTTCAAGCTCCGGAGTACTTTGGATGGTGACGCGCATTTTACCGATTTTCTTCCTGTCGCGCCTGAGCTCAACTGGTTTTATTAAAAGTTTTCCAGCAGGCAGGTTGGCGAACACGGCTTTGGTTCCGTCAAAGGCCAGCACCAGTTTTTCAAGCGCCTCGCCGTGGTTCTTCACGAGAGCATCGAACCCCCACATTTTTTTGCCGGGCACCAGGCGGAACGCGGTGAGGGTTACCTCGATTCCAGCGCCTGGAAAAAGCCTGAGCACGCCGGCAGCTGGGTTGAGTTCAAAAAATTTTTTCGGCTTCGGTTTCTGCGCCAAAAACCAGACGATGACTACGAAGACAATCACTGCAACCGCGAACCCGACCGAGACAATGAAATGCTGGGGCAGGGCTTGGATATCGATGGCTTGGAAGTTGATGGGCATGATTGTATTTAGTCCGGGTTTTTTAATGCGGTTTGATGTGGTAGTTACTACCCCCGAGTAAATTCATTTAAATACTGGTTTCGGGTAATATTTTGGGTGGGTTGAATTGGCTGCGAGGGACAGGGAGACTGTGGTGAATAGCTTGGTCAACCTGCGTGCGGCAGTTGAGGAAAAAGACCCATCGCACTACAGGCACTTGCTCGAGGTGGGTGGAATGAAGGAGGATGAATTCAGGGAAAGGACAAAGGCATTGACTCAGGAAATCATTCGGGACGTCGGCGAGTTGAAGAAAAAACTCTACGAGGAAGGGTTCAGGGCAGGAATGAAGAGCTTCGAGGAGGGCGCCAGGGCGGCGATGGCTGGAAGGGTTCAAGCGCCCGCGGCGCCAGTGATGCACATTGACTACGAGCACGCGCTCAACCAGCGTGCGGCCGCGCTCGAGGAAAAACTACTGGGCAGGATAACAGCGAACACTAATTATATTGCCTCGGAGGTGAAGCGCAGGGAAGAAGAGTTCAAGGGAGTTGCGGCGCGCCTCAGGGAAGAACTGGATGCCATCAAGGGAGTTGCGGACAGGGTTAAAAAGCTTGAAGAGGGGCTTGGAAAAGCGGTGAAAAAACCACTCAAGGCGCTCGAGGCGAGAATCTCTGAAATGGACCACAGGATTGATTCCCAATTAATTGGAAGCGTCATCGGCGCAAAGCAGTTGAATGAAAAAATCGCCGAGGCCGAGAAGAGGATTGTCGCGCAGGTGAAGGCCGCGCCGGAAACTGCTGAAAAGCTTGCGGCAATTGAAAAACAACTGGCTGCATTTGATGGAAAAAAACTATTGAAACAAATCGCCGCAGTCAGGAAAAACATTCGAGGCGTCGAGCAAAGAATTTCAGCAGTGGACAACCGCATCGACTCCCAGCTCATCGGCAGCGTCATCGGCGCAAAGCAGTTGAATGAAAAAATCGCCGAGGCCGAGAAGAGGATAATGGCTGCTGTAAAGGCCCCGGCGCCCCTGAAGGCAAAAATAGTAAAGGCGGCAAAAGTGGTGAAGGCGAAGGCAGCGCCAGCAAAGGCACTGAAACCAGTATTGAAACCAAAACCGAAAGCACCGGCGAAGGCAAAAAGGACGAAACCAAAAACCCGGCTGGCCAAAAAAGAGCGGAAAGCAAGGGCGAAAACCAGGCGCTGACGTCCAAACCCATTCACCACTCACTTCGTCGCTTGGCGAAGGAATTAAAAACAGGCGCGTCCTTTCTAAATTGCCTGTTCTTTGAAAGCTCTTTTCCTAGTTCTGAGCCCACGGTGCCTGAAATGGTTGCACAAAAGGCTGGCGAGTGAATTGGCGGATGGCGGTGGCGTGGAGCACAAGCTCGAAAAAAAACCAGGAGAAACCGAGGAGGAGTTCGCCAAGTCATTAAATGAACTGGCCGAGGCAGAGGATAAGGCGAAGCGAATCATGGAAAGGGCGCGCGAGGAGAGCGAGAAAATCCTGGCCGAGGCGAGGGCGCGCGAGCAGGAAATCCTCGAGGACGCGCGCAGGAAGGCGGTCGAGGAGAAAAACAAGGTCATTGAAGCGGGCCGCTCGCGGGTGGACAAGTTGTGTGATAAAATCATGCGGGAGGCGGTCGAGGAAGCGGAGAGGATAAAGGCCGCGTCTGAACAACGCGCGCGGGAGGCTGCAGCAGCACTGGTTCCAGTTGTGGTGAAAGCATGACTGGCATGAAGTTAATGATTGAATGTAATGAAAACGATTGATTGAAATGGTGCTGGTAACCGAGGGAATGCAGAAAATCCGAATAATTGCTCTCAGGGAGGACGTGGAGCGCGTGGTCAACGAATTAGTTGACTTCGGAGCCATCCACGTCACGCGCGCCAAGCATGGCGAGGCAGGCGAGCCGCTTGAAAAATTCGATGAAATCGCGGGCGAGCTCGTGTGGTTGAGGGCGTGCGAGAAAATCCTTGGCCTGGAGAAAGCAAAAAGGGTCTCGTTCGCTGGCCTGAGGCCTTTGGACGAACTGCTTTCCGAGGCAAAGGGTTTCAGGAAAAAAGCCGACGAACTGGTTTCCTGGAACGAGGAACTCCAGGCCGCGAGGGCGAAGGAAAATTCATTGGCTTCGAGGGCGAGGGAGCTCGAGCCGTTCAAGGACCTCGCCATTCCGACTTCCTTGCTGGAGAGCACCGCGCTTGAATTCAAGTACCTCCAGCTCAAGACGCGCAGGGAAGAGCTGTTGAATGCGGCAAAACAATTGAAGGCGTTGAGGGCGAGTTTCCTGTTCGTTCCAGGCGCCCGGACCACGTGGGTGCTGGCTGCGTTCGACAGGAAACAAGCGGAGAAAGCGAGTGCGTTGCTGGCTGCCCACTGCGGCCCGGCAATTGATTTCCCGAAAACCACTGCGAAAACGTTTCCAGAAGAGTGGAAGAATGTTGAAAGGGAACTGGCTGAGGCGAGGAAAAGAATTGCGGAACTAGTGGACAGGATGAATAGCTTTAAGAAAAAGCACTTGGGCACAGTAATTGCTTTGAGGCAGGGCCTCGAGGTTCACGCGAGGAAAGCCGAGTTGCCCGCGAGGTTCGGGAAAACACGGAGCCTGGAAATCATTGAGGGATGGGTTCCTGCAAGGTTTGCGGCGGGCCTTGAGAAAAGACTTGGAAAAAAATTCGCGGAAAAAATACTTGTGGATAAAGTGAGGACAGAGGAGGCGCCGCCCACGAAACTATCCAACCCCAGGGTCGTTCGGGGGTTTGAGTTCCTCGTAAAATTCTTTTCCCTCCCTGGAAGGGGCGAGTGGGACCCCACGCTCTTCATCGCGATAACGTTTCCAGTGATTTTTGGAATGATTCTCGGCGACATGGGATATGGCGTGGTTTCCTTTGCAGTCGCGCTGCTCGTGAAGGCGAAAATAAAGGGCGAGTTTTTTCAAAGCGCTGCTGGAATGCTTTTGCTCTCCTCGATTACAACCATTGCTTTCGGATTCGTTTACGGCGAGGTTTTCGGGGCAGAGGAATTCACTGGAATCACGCTCCATCCCTTCATAGAGCGCGGCGGGGAAGAAGTGAACGTGCTCGTCGCGGCAGCCCTCTTGGTTGGCGTCGTTCACGTCGCGCTGGGCCTGGCGATAAGCGTCGCGTGGAACGCGTGGGCAGGGCACTACAGGCACGCGGTTGCAAAAATGTTTTGGCTGGCGCTGGAGAGCGCATTCATAATAATCGCGGCGGCCCTCGTCCTCCCCCAGCTCGTCGCAGGAATCCCGTCGCCCCTCCTGCTTGGCGGCGGAATGGCCATGGCCTCGCTTGCCGGGCTTTACTTCTTCGAGGGATACCCTGCTGTCTTCGAGGTGCCGAGCCTGCTCGCGAACATACTTTCCTACCTCAGGATAATGGCCCTGGGATTGTCTGGAGTAATTCTGGCAAAAATCATCAACCAGATTCCAGTCGGCCCCGCGCGGGAGGGAATGGTTGCGTCCGTTGGAAGAGCTGACGCCGCCGGCTTGGTTGCCTCGTTTTTATCGTTCGCGGCATTTGCCTTCGTGCTCGTGGCCGGCCACGCGGGCGCGCTAGCGCTCGGGTTGTTCGAATCATCCATTCAGTCGCTGCGGCTTCATTACGTTGAATTCTTTTCAAAATTCTATCGCGGAGGAGGTTTTCCCTTTGTTCCATTAAACAAAGAAATAAGAGGTGAGTGAAGTGGTTGAAGTAAGCATTGGAACCGGCCTGGTTGGAGTGGGCGCCGCCATAGCAATCGCAGTGGGCGCGTTGGGCACCGCGTGGGCCCAGTCCGCAATAGGCTCTGCTGGAATGGGCCTCATGGCGGAAAAAGAGGGAAAAGAGGGGCAGGTGCTCTTGCTGGTGGCCATTCCTGAAACCATGGTCATCCTCGGCTTCGTGGTGGCTTACCTCATCCTCACGACGCTCAAGGGTTGAACGCCGTCCAAACGAACTGGGGAATGGGCGGCGCTCCGCGTCGCCGGCGTAGGAAACGGAATGGGTGATTGCGGAACAATCACCGGTGTAGGTCATGGGGATTCAGGAACTGAGGAAGGAAATCGAGGCAAACGCGAGAAAGGAAGCGGAGCGCATGAAGGAAGAGGCTGAAAAAGAAGCGTGGCGCATCGTGGAAGACGCCGAGGAGAAGAGGAAGAAAATGATTGAACAAGCCCGCCTCGAAGGCGGCGCGGTGGCCAAGGAAGAGGAGCGCAGAATATCCTCTGCGCGGCTCAGGGCCCGGCACATTGTCGCAGAAGCCAGGGAAGCGGTTGTGGTGAAGGCGCTTGACGAACTCGCCGCGCTGCTGAAGGAACTGGCGAAGACGAGGGATTATCCAGTGGTTTTCAGCGAGCTCGCGCAAGCGGCTGTGAAGGAACTCGGAGTGCAGGAAGTGGTGATTGAGTGCAGGAAAGAGGATGAGGCGCTGGCGAAAAAACTCGGGAGGCCCACGAGATTCATCGAATGCACTGGGGGCGCGGCGGCGGTTTCGGCTGACGGGAAGGTCAGGGTGTCGAACACGTTCGAGGCACTCCTTGAGTCAAGGCGCGAGGAGTTGAAGCGAAGGATTTTCATGGAATTGTTTGGAGGAGCGTGAAGTGGTTGGGGTGAAAAAAAGTGGTTGACTTGACTTATGCCAAACGAATGGGCGATGCTCCGCATCGCCGGCGTAGGGTGAAAAAAAGTGGTTGACTTGACTTATGCTTATGCGAATGCGCGCGTGAAGGCGATGAAAAGCAAGCTCTTGGACGAGGAAAAAATCAGGAGCCTCCTTGCAGTGAATACGCTGGACGGAGTGGTTGGGTTGCTTGAAGAAACTCCTTACAGGGAGGCGTTCGTCGCGGAATCGACTAGGCACGCTGGAATCGAGCTCTTCGCCAAGGCGCTTGAAAAGGACTTGGCAACTGCGCTGAAAAAAATCTGGCGCATTTCGCCGAAGAAAATGAGGCCGATCCTCCAAATCGTTTTGAAGCAGTGGGACGTAAACAACCTGAAGATAATCATTTCATCGAAGGCGCTTGGAAAACCAGTTTCCTTCACCGACCTGACCGTAATCGAGCCAAGCGGAGCGAGGCTGTTCCAAAAACTGTTGGCGTGCGGCTCGGTCGAAGACGTTGCGAGGGCGCTGGCGAAAACCGAGTACGGGCCAGCAGTGAACAAAGCGCTCAATGAATACAATAAAACACGCGATTACAGGATACTCGCAGCTGCCCTTGACTCGTACCTGCAGTCGGTTCTCGCGCAGGCAGTGTCGTCCAGGGACAGGAACGTGAAGGAGTTTGTTGGAAAAAAAATAAATGCCCTCAATGCGCTCACTATTCTCAGGCTCAAGCAAGCGGGCGCTTCCCCGGAGACTATAAGGAATTTTGTTGCGCCGGTTGGAAAAAAACCGGCTGGGCTCGCGAAAAAACTCCTCGCGTGCGAAACCGTCCAGGAAGGGGTTGAGCTCGCGTGCGCTGCGCTGGGAATGGATAAAACAATTGGAGAGCGCTTCAGGACCCGGGGTTCGCTGGCCGAACTCGAGCTGGAGATTGAAAAAATGCTGGTGGAGCGCGCGAGGAAAACAATGGCGAGGAGCGTGCTCTCGCCCGGCGCGGTGCTTGGTTACCTTCACTTAAAGGACTACGAGGTCCAGAGCCTGCGCAAGATTGCCTTCGCCACGTTGTTTGAAATGAAGGAGGACGTGAGGGGAACCATTGTTGCTGCCGGATGAAAAAAAATAGGACGGGTTGATGGATGATGGACAAGATAGCTGTTGTCGGGGATCCGGACACCGTCACCGGATTCAGGCTCGCTGGAGTCACAGAGGCGGCTTCCACGTACGGAGCTGACCCCAACAAGGTGGTTGAGGAAATGCTGGAAAGAAAAGACATTGGCATACTCGTCGTGACAGTCGAGTGCGTGGACCAACTAACGGCTAGGACGAAGAAAATGCTTTACGAATCAGTGAAGCCCGTCGTGGTCGCGGTGCCTGCGCGGAAAGAGGCCGTCGAGAAGGGCGGGGAATCCGTTGCGGTGCTGTTGAAGAAAGCGATTGGAATCGAGATAAAATGAGGTGTTGAAATGGGCTTTATTCACAGGATCTCGGGTCCGTTGATTCAAGCGGATGGCATGGAGGGCAGCCGGATAAACGAATTGGTGAGGGTCGGGGAACTCGAGTTGCTGGGCGAAATCATTTCCCTGAAATACGGCCGGGCGTCTATACAGGTTTACGAGGACACGAGCGGGCTCAGGCCAGGAGAAAAAGTGGCTGAAACCGGAATGCCCCTGTCGGTTGAATTGGGCCCGGGGTTGTTGGGCTCGGTGTTCGACGGAATCCAGAGGCCGCTGGGCATCATCAGGGAAAGGACGGGGGACTTCATTGCAAGAGGCGTGTCGGTCCCTGCGCTGGACAGGGAAAAGAAATGGGAGTTCGTCGCCAGAGTGAAGAAAGGCACGGAAGTCAGCCAGAACGATGTTATTGGGGAAGTGAAGGAACAAAACATAACACACAAGATAATGGCTCCCAAGGGAGTTAGGGGAAAAGTCACTGAAGTGGTTGAAGGAAAGTATTCCGTAGACGAACCAGTGTGCTGGGTCGAGGGAAAACCAGTTTCCATGACGCAGAAGTGGCCTGTTCGAGTTCCGCGCGAGTACTCCCAGAAGCTTGCGTTCGAAGAACCCCTCATCACTGGAAAACGCGTTTGCGACACCCTGTTTCCAATCGCGCGAGGCGGCACCGGAACGATTCCAGGAGGATTCGGGACTGGCAAGTGTGTGGCAGGCGACACGCCGGTCGTGCTCGGGAACGGAATGCTTCTCACGATGCGCGAGGCCTACGAGTGGTGCAAAACTAGGGGCGTTGTTGAAAAAAATGTGTTCGAGGAGATAATAAAATTGGCTGAACCAATCGAGGTGTACTCATTCAGAGAAAACGCGGTGAAGAAAACCGAGGCGACTTTGTTTTATAAAGGCATGAGCGACTCGCTCTTGAAAATAAGAACTCGGAGCGGGCGCGAAGTCAAGGTTACGCCGGTTCACAGACTGTTCAGAGTAACGCCCGAGCTCTGCGTTGAAGAGACGCCGGCAAAAGACCTGCGAAAAGGAGATTTCATTTTGGGCGTAAGAAAACTCGACGTCAGTGCCAGCAACGGATTTGACGTGTTTGCCTTGAAAAAACTCAGGGTGGTTGACGAAGGCATTCGCCGTGATGTACAGAAAATGCTGAAACAACGCATGAAAATCATTGGAAGCGAAAAACTGGCTTCCGAACTCGGGTTGACCAAGTCGCTTGTGAAAAGGCTGGCGCGAAGAGAAGTGCCTCCGATGCTTGAGCATGTGAAAAAGATTTATTCACACTTTGTCATGCCACTGCCTGCGCCCAAGAGTCTCCGGGGTGCCCGCGGAACTCCAGTGTCGCTCCCGGCCCGCGTGACGCCGGAACTGGCGGAATTTCTCGGACTCTTCGCGTCAAAAGGGTACGTGCGCGGAGGAAGAACCGTTGTGTTCACCAACTCGGATGAACACGTGCTGGCACGTTATGCGAACCTTGTCACTGCATTGTTTGGGGCGAAGACAAGAATAGAACGCCAGAAGAACAAGGCGCCCAACGCTATAGTGGCGAGCAGGGCACTCGTGGAATACCTGCGAGCCCTGTCGCTCTGCACCGCCTCCAGCGAAAAAACAGTTCCTCCAGCAATAATGGCTTCTGACAACGCTTGCGCGGCGGCATTCCTGAAAGGGTATTATCTCGGGGACGGGTCCTGTTGTGACGGGGAGGTCGAGATAGCGACTGTGAGCAAAAAAATGCTGGCCGGACTATCGTATTTGTTGACGAGGCTGGGAATACTTCATTCAATGAGGGAAAAAATCGTTGGCGGAAAGAAGTATTAC
>FWPU01008680.1_pt1 | contig 11159 bp, 9 predicted proteins | sample 2228361 | NCBI WGS metagenome assembly FWPU01 (sample SAMEA103939777, study PRJEB20133) | metagenome | reverse complement strand
ACGTTGGGACGGAGGATACCCCCGCAGCCGTCGCAGCGGGGCGGCACCTGTCCCGCCTGCACTTTTTCCACCAGCAGGGACATGGCCACCTCCCGCCGGCAGCCCAGGCAGCGCCCGGTGCGCATGTGGCCGTGTACCTCCAGGACGTTGACCGAGCCCGCGGCGAAATGCAGGTTATCCACGTTCTGGGTAATAACCGCCTGGATGAGACCCTCCTGCTCCAGCCTGGCCAGCACGTAATGCGCACGATTGGGCCGGGCATTGGTATACCCCAGCAGCCGGGGCAGGCTGTCCCCGTAAAATATCTCCGGCCTTTCCATGAGGGCTTCCACCGTGGCGTACTTCATGGGATCCCTCTTCTGCCAGAGCCCCGTCCCCGGGCTGCGGAAATCCGGTATCCCGCTTTCGGTGGAAACCCCCGCGCCGGTAAGCACCACCGTATGGCGGCTATCCAGCATAAGATCCGCCAGCCGGCGAATCCTTTCCTCCAGTTCCCCCATGGCCCATCCCCCTCCCGATCTTTCTTCCCACCACATGTTTACAGTTCCTCGCCGGTGATCCTCCCCAGTTCCTCCCCCTCCGGGGTGAGCCGGAGAAGCCCGGGGTGGATAGCCCTTACCTTTCCCGCCTCGCGCCAGGGGGTAATAAAAGAGGCTAACCCCGCCTGCAGGTCGATCCAGGCCAGGATGCCCAGGGCCAGCACTTCCCCGTCTTCGTCGAGGAGCGCGCAATAGAGGTGATCGAAATCCTCCGTCCTTACCACCCGGGCGAAGTCCACCCCTTCCCGGGCCGCCACCTCTTCCCCCGCCCCGCGGCGATGAGCGCCTCCCGCCACCAGGTACAGGCCCTCTGCTCCCTTCTCGGCGTATACCACTTCTCCCCCCAGGAGGGAGGCCAGGTGACGGTATTCACCGGGATCTACCCTCCGGCCGCTCCCCAGAAGGGTGCCTACCCAGGTTATCCCCTCCAGCCGCAATTCTAGGGTTCCTGCCTCGCGAAAATAGCGGGCATAGCTCCTCTGCCGCGCCCCGCGCCGTTCCTCCCGGGATCTGACCCGGGCACGCGGTGACACGGGAAGCCGGTGGACGGTAACCCCTGCCAGGTATTCCACCGGCCTGAGGAGGCTCTCCACCTCGTGGGCCTCCTGGATGGCCATGACGTGGCGTGGACGGACCAGCTCCATCTTTGCCGACTTGAGCACCCGGGCCATCCGGCCGCTCACCAGGCCGGAAGTATCGACGATGATTACCTCGGCTCCCAGCTCGCGGGCTTTATCGACCATTGCCTTTACGCCCACCGCCAGGGGAAGCATGGCCGCTCCCGGCGAGTTGGAGCCCACGAAGTAAAGGCCGGCCAGCTCCGCGTCCCGCATGCGGTTTAAGGGCGCTTGAACTATCCCCAGGCCCACCGTGCCGGGAGGCCCGATGTCCGACTGGCCGACGTCCGAGTCCACGATGGCCACCCGCCGTCCCGCGCCCAGGGCCACGTTGGCCAGGAAGCAGGCCAGGGTGGTCTTGCCCCGGTCCGGCGCCCCCAGCAGCATGGCTACGCCGGGGTTCTCCGCCAGCCGCTCCCCCGCCCTTTTCCATTCTTTCATTCCAGAATCCACTCCCTAAAACTCCACTCCCGCCCGGGCGGGGATCCCTTGCCGGTAATGGTGCTTGACCTCCCGGACCTCGCTCACCATGTCGGCCACCTCTAGCAGTTCCGGCCTGGCGTACCGGCCGGTCAGGACCAGGTCCACGTGGGAAGGGCGTTCCGCTACCAGCTCCAGGACCTCCTTCAGGGAAATGAGGTTGTACTCTACCGCCACGTTGATCTCGTCCAGGATTACCAGGTCGTAATCCCCCGACCGCAAGGCTTTCCTGGCAGCTTCTAATCCCTTCTCGGCCCACTCCCGGTCTTCAGGGGTCGGCCCGCAGCTTTCAATGAAGCGACCCGGCCCGAACTGCTCGAGCTTCATGAGGGGAAGGTAGCGTCTTACGGTCTCGATCTCGCCGTAAGGACGTCCCTTCATGAACTGGGCCATGTAAACGCGTTCCCCGTGCCCCATGGCTCGCATGGCCAGGCCCAGGGCCGCGGTGGTTTTCCCCTTTCCGTTGCCGGTATACAACATGACCAGCCCCTGGCGTAGCTCCTTGTTCTGACGTTTTACCTGGCTCTGCCCGGCTTGCCTTTCCTCCACCTGGTTCCCACCCCTATCCGTTTTATGGTCTCTTAGCCATGAGGCGTTCGAACTCCTCCCTGGCCCGGCGGAGATGATTTTTATCCGCCAGGAGATCCACCGCGGTCATGGCCAGCGCCTTGGCTCCAAGCAGCATGGCCTTCCTGCCCGCCTCCGACCCCGCAGCGCGGGCAAATTCTACTCTATGTACCCCGCCGTCTTCCTCTCCCAGCCCGATATAGGGGTGAATGGCAGGCACCTCCAGGCTCACGTTCCCCATGTCCGAGGAGCCCATCCCGCCCCCGTTATCTTCCACCGGTTCCTCTCCCAGCGCCCTCAGGTTAGCGGCGAATAGCTCGACCAGCACCCGGTTGTCCACCCTCTCCGCATACATCAACCCCTCCCGGATGAACAACTCGGCCCCCGTGGCCAGGGCCCCGGCTCGCGCGCAGTTTTTTACCTTCTCCACCACTTCCTTGAGGTACTCCCGTGTACGGGCCCGGACCAGAAACTGGCCCTCCGCCAGGTCCGGCACCACGTTGGGGGCTTTGCCGCCCCTGGTCACGATGCCGTGGATGCGCACCTCCTCCTTCAGGTGCTGGCGCAAGGCGTTGATGTTATTGAAGGTCAGCAGCAGGGCTTCCAGGGCGTTGATCCCCTCGTGGGGAGCGCTGGCCGCGTGAGCTGCTTTCCCCCGGAACTCCATCTCCAGGGGCATCGCGGCCAGGGCCTCCCTGGAAAGCACCGTCCGTCCTGCGGGGTGGAACATCAGGGCCGCGTCCACTTCCCGGAAGCAGCCCCGCTCCAGGAGAATTATCTTCCCCCCTCCTCCTTCCTCGGCGGGCGTACCTATTAGCAAAACCGTTCCCGGGGGAGAAGGCCAGGCCCGCCGGAGAGCGACCATAGCCCCGGCAGCCCCCGCGGCGATAAGGTTGTGCCCGCAGCCGTGCCCGATCCCCGGCAAGGCATCATATTCTGCCAGCAGGGCTATTACCGGCCGGCCTTCGCCATGGCGGGCCAGGAAGGCCGTCGGTAACCCGCCCGGTTCCGCTTCCACCTCCAGCCCCTGGCGGCGCAGGAAGGAGGTCAACCAGGCCACCGCCCGGTGCTCCTGGAAAGCCAGCTCGGGCTGACCGTGTATCCGGTCGCTCAGGGCAACCAGCTCCTCCTGGAAGGCATCGACCTCCTCTTGCACCCCGTTCTTGAGTGCTTTCACGTCGATGATCAATCGTCCACCTCCCCATACCCAATCCTGGCTACAAGGCTACCCGGGTCCCAGGTCACCCCACCCCCCACGGCCCCGACCAGCCACCGCAGCGGCGCCAGTACTTTACCCTCGCTAAGGTAGGCGGGCAAGGGAACCGGTATTTCCCGACCGCCTACCCGGGCGGTTTCCTTCCCGGGCGCCAGCCAGAGCCGCCTTTTCCCGCGGGTAGCCATCACCGCCCGGTCCTGTTCCCTCCACTCCACCTTGAAACCCAGGGCCTCCAAAAGGGGACGCACGGGTACCACCAGGTGGCCTTCATACATTACGGGGGGCTGGCCGGGGAACGCGACCTCCTTATCCCCCGCGTATACGCGGATGGCTGCGAGGGAATATACGAAATGATCTGCCCCGCCAAAGAACAAGGCCCCCTCGTGGAAGGCCAGGGGCGAGGCCACCCGGCCGGGAAGGCGGATACCGTAAAGGATTCTCCCGTCCTCAAGGTCCAGCACGTACAGCTCCTCTCCCGCCGGAACTACGCCCCTTTCCGGGCCCACCAGGGGGACAATCAGCGGGGGAGCATCAACCGGGCTGCCAGGGCCTGTACCGCCACCGGCCGGAAGTTCGCGGGCCCACTTCAGTTCCCCCTTTCCCCGGTCCAGGGCATACACTTTCCCCCGTGCAGCTACCAGTACCAGGCTACGCCCGGCGGCCGGCGCAGACCAGGGCCCGCCGCGTTCTTTAAAGGCCCAGCGTGGCTCGCCGGTCCGGCCATCAAAGGCAAAAACGCCGCCGCCGTCCCTCCCGTCCCCGCTAACGTACAGAACTCCCCCCGCTATGACCGGCCCGGAGAGGGAGTAACCTGGCAGGTCCTGGCGCCACTGGAGGGTACCGGTGTCCGCATCCAGGGCATATATTCTGCCCCCACGGGAAGCCACGTAGACGCGGCCGCCGGCCAGGGCGGGAGAACCCGGGAGAAAATCGCCCCCGGGGTTAAAGCTCCAGCGCAGGGTACGGTCCTCTCCATCCAGGGCGTACATGGTGCCATCATAGGAGCTGACTATCACCAGATCGCCGCGCACCGCGGGAGAAGCAGGAACCCACGAGGCCGTGGCAAAGGTCCAGAGAAGCCACCCGGTGCCCGCATCCAGGGCGTACACCAGGCCATTGTAAGCACCCACAAATAGCCTGGACCCTTCCCGGGCAGGTACCGCCCGTATCCGGGCCAGGACCGGGAACTTCCATATCAACCGGCCGGTGCTGGCCTCCAGGGCATAAAGCCAGCCGTCGTCGGAGCCCACATAAAGGGTACCTTCAACCACCGCCGGGCCGCCGTACACGGGGCCCATGGTAGGGGTACGCCACTTTACGGCCATCGCCGCCGGGATCCCGGCTTCCACGAAACTGGTACGGTCAGGCCCTCCCCCCAGGGCCGACCACCCGCCTGCCTGTACCGGGCTCAAGGCCACTAAAGCTGCCAGGGATAAAGCAGCAGCATAACCAGGCAACCTCCATCGCAAGCCCTACACCCCCGCCTGTTTCTACTTAAACAGAAAGGGGAGCTTTTCCTTCCCCTTTCACCGATAGTAATCGATCAGCCCCCTGGTTATCGCCCGGGCCACCAGTTCCCGGTAGGCAGGGTCCTGCAACATCCGGTATTCCTCGGGGTTGGTAATAAAGCCAACCTCGATGATGAGCGCCGGCATGCTGGTAGCCCATAAGACGTAGAACTCCGAGTTAGGCGTTGGTTCCCTCCGGTACTCGGCCTCGGTGATGGCATTAAGCTCCCGCTGGATCAGCTCGGCGAGCTTTTTCCCGGCCCGGGAGTTGTAATAATAGAAGGTCACCGGCCCGCGCTTGCTGGTATCGGTGTGGGCGTTGGCGTGGATGCTGATAAACCAGTCGGCGCGGGCATTCTCGGCCATCCGGATCCTCACGTTCAGGTCTTCGCGCCGCTTGTGCGCCGGGCCGTTTTCGGGGAGCGGCCCCGAATAATAATCCACGTCGGCCTCCCGGGTCAGCAACACCCGCGCCCCCGTTTTTTCCAGGTGGTCGCGCACCACCCTGGCAATCCCCAGGTTCACCTCTTTTTCAAAGTAGGTCTTCCCGTCGCTGGCCCCGGGGTCGCGACCCCCGGGGCCCGGAGCGAGAACAATAACCCTGCCGGCGATGGAGGTCGGCTCCCCCGCACGGATCAGGCTGATGATCCCGTAGGTCAAAGCCAACCCCAGGACGACCGATATTCCCAGGCGCCTCATCTTAAGAACCATCAAGGACTGGATCCCCCTGCCGGGCTTTTACCCGTATTAGCAATAGATGTATATGCCTTTTAGGACAACAAAAGACCCGTATATGCGGCTGGAATGCCGCAGTTACGGGCCTCCCGCAAGCGCGCGGTTGTAGTTCTTGGCCGGTTCCGGCCGCTTACGGGCCAAACAACCGGCGATAATCCTCCATGGTGATCAGGACCTCCCGGGGCCTGGTCCCCTCGTAACGCCCCACATAGCCTTTTTCCTCCATGGCATCGATGAGACGGGCAGCCCGGGTGTAACCCACCCGCAGCCTCCTCTGCAACAGGGAAACGGAGGCCTGGCCGCTCTCCACCACCACCCTGACCGCCTGGGAGAAAAGGGAATCCTCTTCGGCCCTCCCCTCTTCCACTGCCTCATACTTGACCTCCAGCAACCCATCCTCAAAGCAGGGCCTGCCTTGCCTCCTGACGTAGCCGACCAGTTCCTCCACCTCCTTCTCGGAAATGAAGGCTCCCTGGGCCCGTACCGGCTTGGTGGCCCCGACCGGAAAAAAGAGCATGTCCCCCCTTCCCAGCAGCTTCTCCGCCCCGCCGACGTCCAGGATGGTGCGGGAGTCAACCTGGGAAGAGACGGAAAAAGCGATGCGGGAGGGGATGTTGGCCTTGATTAGCCCGGTGATAACATCCACCGAAGGGCGCTGGGTAGCCACCACCAGGTGGATGCCCGCCGCCCGCGCCATCTGGGCCAGGCGGCATATGGCATCCTCAACTTCTACCGCCGAGATCATCATCAGGTCGGCCAGCTCATCGATAATCACCACCACCAGGGGAAGGGGGGACGGCGCCTCCGGTCCCATTTCCCCTATCATCTGGTGGTACTTGGTGATATCCCGCACCCCCAGGGAAGCGAAGAGCTCATAGCGGTTCTCCATCTCTCGCAGTACCCATTTAAGGGCCCCCGCCGCCTTCCGGGGGTCGGTGATTACCGGTGCCAGAAGGTGGGGTATGCCGTTGTAATTGGTGAACTCCACCACCTTGGGGTCAATCATCAGCAGCTTGACCTCGTCGGGCCTGGCCTTGAAGAGTATGCTACAGATAATGGCGTTCAGGCAGGCGGACTTTCCCGAGCCGGTAGCCCCGGCGATGAGCAGGTGCAGCATCTTCTCCAGGGTATTTACGATGGGCCGGCCGGTGATATCTTTCCCCAGGGCCACGGTGAGCTTCGAGGGGGAATCCACGAACTCGGGCGATTCCAACACCTCGCGCAGGTAAACCGGGGTGACCTCCTCGTTGGGCACCTCGATCCCCACCGCGGACTTGCCCGGAATAGGGGCCTCGATGCGGACGTCGGTGGCGGCCAGGCTTAGGGCTATATCGTCGGCCAGGTTTACTATCTTGCTAACCTTGACCCCCGGGGCGGGTTGAAGCTCGAAGCGGGTAATGGTCGGCCCCACGTTGACTTCGGTCACCCTGGCCTTAACCCCGAAGCTCTCCAGGGTTTCTTCCAGTATACGGGCCTTCCCCGGTACGTCGCGCCCGCCTTTGACCGCCTTGAGCTTTACCCCCTTGCGAAGCAAGGAAAGGGGAGGCAACTGGTATGGAGCTTGAGGGACCGGAGCTTGAGGATCCGGGGCAACTTGGATCGGGGCCGCGGGTTCCGCCCCGGCGGGACCGGCAGTCAGTTCAGGGGTAACCTTTGCCCGGCCCTCAACCCCGGTGAGGGCTTTCCCCCGCACCGGAGAAGGGGGAGTAACTTCGCGGGCGGTCACTTCTTCCAACCTCGGCGCCACGTGAACCGGTGGCCCGGCCTCCACCTGCTCGGGAACGGGTTCCTCGCCCGGTTCAAGGAAGAGGCGGCGTAGGTCTGCCAGGACCTCCCCGGCCCTCAGCCACAGCGAGGCCAGACATCTTCGGGCCCACCTGGCCACCCTCGCCAGGGACAGGTTGCCCACCAGGCTGGCTCCTACTAGTACCGCGGCTATTAACACCACGTTCCGACCGGTGGGCCCAACTATCTCCCAAAGGCCACGGCTCAGGAGGGCACCGAAAAGACCGCCACCCAGCCCCCGGCGGCCGTTATCAAATTCCGTCCCGGAAGGAAGGTAAAGATGCAGGACTATGGCCAGCACCGCAAACAGCAGCAGGATTCCCGCGGCTCGGTGAGAAAAGGCCGGCAGGCGGCGGGAAAAAAGCAGAGAGGCTCCCACCGCGCCAATCAAGGCGGGAACCACCAGGGACGCCCGGCCAAAAGCCGTCTGTAGCAACCACCGGAAGGCCTGTCCCAATACCCCGACCTTTCCCGGGCTGATAAAACTCACGTAGCCGAACAGGGAGAGGGCCAGGATCAGAACCCCGTATATCTCGTACCTTAAGCTACCCCGCGCCTGTCTGGTCTTGCGGGCCAAGGCCCATCACCATTCCCCTTTGACTTGCCGCCGGCTACCGGCTATGTCCTGCCGCTGGCTATGTTCTCCACCCCGCCCGGGTTTTCCTCCCTGCGGCAGCGCTTCCTGTTATTTCACCAGCGACGAGGCCAGGCGAGCCAGGGTATTGATGAAGGGGAGCAGGGCTACGGTGCTAAGCAGGTTAAAGAGGGTATGAGCATTAGCCACCTGGCGCCCCGGTTCACCGCCGGTTACGGCCACCAGGTTCACAAAGGGCGGTAACAGGGGGATAAAGACCAGCGCTCCCAGCACATTTACCATGAGGTGAACCACCGCGGCCCGCTTACCGGCCACCCCGGTTCCCAGGCTGGCCAGCAGGGCGGTGGCGCAGGTGCCAACGTTACTCCCTATCACCAGGGAGACTGCCCCCCTTAGATCTACCAGCCCTTGCCGGGTGAGAGCGATCACCAGGCCTGTCGCCGCGGTACTGGACTGGATTACGGCGGTAATAGCCGCCCCGCCGAGGACGCCCAGGACCGGATCCTGGCTAATTGCCGCCAGGACCGGCAGCCAGCGTTCTCGACCGGTCACCATCGCTGCGGCCCCCGACATTACTTCCATGCCCGCCAGCAACAAGGAAAATCCCAGCAGGGCTATCCCCCACGAGCTGGTCGATAAGCGGTGGAGGCCACCCGTTCTTCCCCCGATTAGAGCCAGTAAGCCCGCCACGCCAAAGGCCAGGGCATACCCCGCCAGGGAAGACGAAACCAGTTGGGCCGTGGCGGTAGTCCCGATATTGGCGCTCAGGATCACCGCTACCGCCGCGGGGAGGGAAAGCAGCCCGGTTTCCACCAGGCCTACCACTATGACCGTTACCGCGCTGCTGGAATGGAGCAAAGCCGCCGCGGCAACTCCGGCGAAAAGGCTCAGCCACGGCGTTCCGGTCAGGCGCCTTAGCCAGCGGTATACCCGTGGCCCCGCCGCGCCTTCCAGGCCCCTGACCATCAACACCACGCCAAAAAGGAAAAGGAAAAGCCCTTCTACCAGAAGAAGCACCTTGGTTCCCCTTCCGGGCCCGGGGCCAACTCCCCATGCCTGCGGCGCGAATGGCAAATTACCACCAACCGCCGGTTCCCTGCGGGCACCCGTTCCCGCGTAAATTATATTACGGTGATAACCGGCATATTACGGGGCTGAACGGTACCGCGCTGAACAACCTCTCTCTCATCTGGCAAGAAGCGTGTTAAGTAACTGTCCCGGCTGCCATTCCGGCCGCAGGAAATCTGCCGGGTCGGTGCTCAGAAGCTTGATCACCCGGGCCTGGCCGGTTGGCAAAGCCTCAACCAGCAGCCGGCGGCTCCCCAGGTCCAGCTCCACCATGTTGCCGGACCTGTCGTCACCGGCAAATACGGCTTCCAGGGGCACCGTCGTGTATAATATCACGCTTTCTTCCCCCTTGCTGCCCGCGCCCCGGGGGTAACCGGCTGAGCCCGCTCCTTGCGTTCCCGGGTTAACTGCTGCAATTTCTGCACCGCCTGGGCCAGCCCTCCTACTTCGTCTATGAGGCCCACCGACACCGCATCCTTGCCTACGAGGACGGTTCCGATGTCCCGGGCCAGTTCCCCCGTCCTGAACATCAGCTCTCTTAGCTTTTCCTTGGATATGCGGGAGTGTTCCACCACGAACTTCACCACCCGGTCCTGCATCTTGTCCAGGTACTCGTAGGTTTGAGGCACGCCGATGAGCAAACCGCTGAGCCGTATTGGATGGATGGTCATGGTGGCGGTATGGGCGATGAAGGAGTAATCAGCGGCAACGGCAATCGGCACCCCGATGGAATGGCCCCCGCCGAGAACCAGGGAAACCTTGGGCTTGGACATGCTGGCAATCATCTCGGCGATGGCCAGGCCGGCCTCCACGTCGCCCCCGATGGTGTTCAAGATGATCAGCAGGCCCTCGATGGCAGGGTTCTGCTCGATGGCCACCAGCTGGGGGATCAGGTGCTCGTACTTGGTGGTCTTGTTTTGCGACGGCAGGACCAGGTGCCCCTCTACCTGGCCCACGATGGTGAGCACGTGGATCTTGCTGCTGCCCCGGGGAATAGACATGGTTCCCAATTCCTGCAGGGTTTCCAGGGCATCTCCCTTGCGCCTCGCCCTGGCCCTGCCCGGCACGGGAATCGGCGCGGGCGGCTCTACCGCCGGAGGCTCGACCCCTGGCGGTGGTTCCACCCCTGGCGGCTCGGTCGCCGGCGGGTCGAAGCCCGGCGGCGGCTCCAGGCCGGGCGGTTCCGGCACGGGGTCAAAGGGGGTCAAAGGCTCATCGGCATCGGGTGGCGAGTAGATGGTCTTGGTTCCGTTTTCCATTAAAGCACCTTCCTTGGCTATCCTCCTCGGCGCCTTCCTCGCCCCTTATTATGCCTAAAACCGCGGACAGCCAAACGCAGCCTGTTCTGCAATCGGCCAGGCCAGCATCTTCTTTACACGCCGCCCATCCCCGGGGCTTGGGGGATAAACCCGCAGCCCATCAAGGACTGAATTACCTCCCGGGCCTGCCCGATTAAAAAGGTAGCCCGGTCGTGCAGTTCTTGCCAGCTAAGGTTCTGCCGGGCTACCCCCTGGTTGATGGCCCTGGTACCTACGGAGGCGGCTACCCGGGGGAATACCTCCCATTCGCCCATGGTGGGAAGGAGGTATTCCTCGTGGAGCCCCTTTTCCGCAGCGTAGCGGGCCAGTTCTTCGGCGGCAGCCAAACACATCCCCTCGGTGATGGCACGGGCCCGCACGTCCAGGGCACCCCTGAAAATGGCCGGAAAAACCAGGGAATTGTTCACCTGGTTGGGGAAGTCGGAGCGGCCGGTGGCCACCACCCTGGCTCCCGCCTCCCGAGCCTCCCAGGGCCAGATCTCAGGAACAGGGTTGGCACAGGCAAACACTATAGCGTCGTCCGCCATACCCGAGATCCATTCTTTCTTCAAAGTATCGGGCCCGGGAGCAGATAGAGCCACTACCGCGTCGGCACCCCTCAGGGCCTCAGCGATACCCCCACGGCGGTTATCGGCGTTGGTGATCCGGGCCAGCTCCCACTTCTCGGGATACGCCTTCTCCAGCTCGTCCCGGCGGTCGCGGTTGAGAATACCCTTGCTATCCACCAGAA
>FWPU01012549.1_pt1 | contig 11162 bp, 13 predicted proteins | sample 2228361 | NCBI WGS metagenome assembly FWPU01 (sample SAMEA103939777, study PRJEB20133) | metagenome | reverse complement strand
TTTTCAAATGCCACAACCGATACCTTTCACGGTCGTTATATTTTTGCCCCCGTATGTGCATATCTATCATTAGGAACCCCTATTGAAAAAAGTTGTAAATCCGACTTTAAAGATGAAGTTCATGAAAATTTCAAAACAGATATCCTTGTTATTTCCGATTCTGTTTATGCTGGTAAAAAGAAAGAAAAGGCAGGCAAGATAATAGTTAATATTTTAAAAGAAAATGGAGTTAAAAAATTGAATGAGGTTATGAGGTGTTTAAAATGATTGAAAACAGAAATTATCGTCAAAAATCATTGTTTGATGAAAACAAGACTACAATGAGCAAATTCTCTAAGTGTAAAATAATAGTAAATAAAACAAAGTTTTTAGAAATTATTGAGAATTTAAAAAAGATAGAGAGGATTGAAGATTTACGACTTAGATTAAGAGAATTAAGAAACAATCTTATGAAAACAAGCATAGATAAGATTGGAATTTTAAACATTGATACAAATGAAGATACAATTGATTTAAGTTATAATTATCTAATAAATGAGATCAAACAATTAGAAAAAGCGATGACTTTGGAAAGGGCTCATTACTATTTAGATAGATTAAAAAAAGCTTTAACAGAAACAAAGACAAACAAGGTGAATGACATAAATTTAAATAAATGGAAAGAATATAACGAAATTATTACCGATAGTCTTTGGATATTAAGCAAAAGAGATACTTCAGGTGCTCATTTGGGGTGGTATTGGGGAAATTTTATTCCTCAAATCCCTCGCCAGATGATATTAAGATATACGAAAAAAGGAGACTGGGTCTTGGATACTTTTGTTGGAAGCGGAACAACCTTAATTGAGTGCAAAAGATTAGGCAGAAGTGGAATTGGAATAGAGTTAAATCCTGAAGTAGCACAAAAGGCAAAAGAACTGATTGAAAAAGAACAAAACGAATATAATGTAGTTAGTGAAATAATTATGGGTGATAGCAGGACAATAGATATAAAACAAATTCTAAATAAACACAACATAAACCAAGTTCAACTTCTTATTATGCACCCTCCATACCACGATATTATCAAGTTTTCAAAAGATGAAAAAGATCTTTCAAATGCGAAAAATACAAGCGAATTTTTAAAGATGTTTGGTATGGTTGTGGATAATGCAACCCCTTATTTAGAGAAGGAACGTTACTTTGTGTTAGTTATTGGAGACAAATACTCTAAGGGTGAATGGATACCATTAGGATTTTACTGTATGCATGAAGTCTTAAAGAGGAGATATTTATTGAAAAGCATAATTGTAAAAAATTTTGAAGAAACGAGAGCAAAGAGAAATCAAAAAGAATTGTGGCAATATCGTGCATTAGTTGGTGGATTTTATGTTTTTAAACATGAATACATAATGTTGTTCAAAAAGCAAGGCAAATGATATGAAAACCCATGTTTTTATAGTCAACGATAATACATTTCCAAGTCATTTACAGTTCTTGTTTGCATCAACAGGTGCAAAAAATAAGAATCAAGATATTAGTTTGTTGTCGGATATAAAAAGGGTTAGACTGGGAGATTTTGTGCTTTTTTACATAGAAGCAACCACGAAAGTAAAAGGTGGTTTTTACGGTATCTTTATGATTGCTAACGAAACGCCACTCGTATTCCATGTAACTGGAAAAAATGCATTCAAACCAAATTTGGGTAAAAAGCTTATTTACCGAACACTCCTTGAACCGTATGAAGTGTATCCAGAAGGTGTACCAGAATGGGAAGCGTTGGATAGTCTTCCTGTTTACTCGACAGAAATTCAATGGAGTTTAATTTACAGAAAATTAAAGGGTAAAAGAGGTTGTACCCCATTGCTCCCTTGGGAAGCACAAAGATTAATGGATATGATAAGATACAAAAATGGAGGAAAGCCAATTGCCACCACTGGCTTTACCGGTGGTTTCGATTGGGATATAATTAATAGGAGGATAATAACAAAAAAGAGAAAACGTTATCGTTCTTCAAGAACTTTTAAGTTTAATGTATTGACAGAAATGTACAATTTGAAAACGATGAAAAGAGCATATGAGGTTTATCTTCAATTATATTTTACAGAAAACATCGGAATTAACCCAAATTTAGACCCTATAGTTGGAAGCAATTTAATTTGGTTTGGAAATGAAGTTGCTTGTGGTGTTGGAATGCAAAAGATAGATATCTTGACCATTTGTCAAAAAGAAGAGAGAAAAGAGTATAGACTAATAGAATTGAAAGATGAACCTGTTCAATCACAAATTACTGACCAGATAGAATACTATGTAAATTGGGCATCTCAAAATTCTGGCAGGCATCTGGATGGTGCGTTTTACTGGAATATACAACCTGTAATTGTTGCCCCACCTCATAATTCTAGAAACTGGCAATCTATTGTTAATGCCTTTAAAAATTATAATCAGAAACAAATTTCATTGCCTATTCTTTATTTTGAATTTAATGTTCACTCTGGAGGAACTATAATTTTTCAAAAAATAAATTATTAAAACATGAAACTGCCGGCTCATATAAAACCGCGTAAAAGGTAAATCTTGCTATTTAGGAAGATTCACCCAAATTTTATCTCTGGAGGAGCTTCCTTTATCCACAACCGTTAGGTAAAATGCTAGGCGTTGCATACTTTTTGATTTTACTGCTTGTCTTTGAAAAGTTAAGGTGGGGAAAATATAAAATGCTAAAAAGCATCCATAATAAAGCAAAAGGTTATTTTTTTCAAGAGAGATGATAAAAGGTGAATTTAGTTGATTTCTAATTCCCAATTCATACCTCCTAAGCTTTAAACATTTGACAGTAGCTATTAACCAATAAATTTTTCCTTCTAATATGATATTCATAACTATTATCACCTTCCATTTTCACCTCCTTTCGTATGTTTCTCATAAATAATACGACGCTGTTTCCTATCGTCAGGTTACACTCCTTTTTTGGAGAATAATAAAATTTTAAAATTAAGTGATGCGAAGAACAATTGTATTCATAAGTGACTTTGGATACAGGAGTCCATATGTGGCAATATGTAAAGGTGTAATTTCAGGGATAAATCCTGACGCAAATATAATTGACCTAACCCATGATATTTCCGTCCATAGCGTAATAGAAGCAAATTTTGTTTTAAAGCATTCCTACATTCATTTTTCTCCACAATCTATTTTCTTGTGTGTTGTTGACCCGGGCGTTGGAAGCAAAAGGAAATCAGTTATAATAAAAGCATTCAATAGGTTTTTTGTAGGTCCTGACAATGGTATTTTTTCGTTTATTAGGGAAAACGATATAGAAAAAATTATATCTATAGAAAACAAAACATATTTTTCAAATGCCACAACCGATACCTTTCACGGTCGTTATATTTTTGCCCCCGTATGTGCATATCTATCATTAGGAACCCCTATTGAAAAATTTGGAACATCTCAAGACAAAATTACGAGAATAAAAGAACAATTACCTCAGTATAAAAATAAAATGATTATTGGAAAAATAAGCTACATAGACCATTTTGGTAATTTGGTGACAAATATAGAAAAAGAATTTATAGAAAAATATTTTCTTCCAACTTATTTTAAAAAATTGAAAATCAAATTAGATGATAAATATGAAATTAAAGGTATTTCCAAAACTTACAGTGATAGTGAAATAAAAAAAGTGATTGCTCTGATAAATAGTTTTAATCTCTTAGAAATTGCAATAAATTGTGGTAATGCTTACCAGTATTTTAAAACAGGCATTGGTAAAAAAGTAACGATTACTTCATAAGTTACAAAATATTTTTCAGGTGGAACGAGTGACCATATCTGCTGATAAGCAAATCGTCTTTATTTTTAACTATTAAAAGGTCGTTTACCCCTATAACTTTTACTTTATTGAAACTGCCAAATATTTTGATATTCTTTGCATTATATGTAGATAATACTTTATTATATGAAGATTTTTTCATTTTAGACATAAATTCTACCAAATTTTCCCATGTTCCCAGATCATGCCAATCTAAATCAATGACAAAAGTTGCAAGAATCTTTGATTGCTGTAACAAAGAAAATTCAATAGAACCTGGTGATTTTAATGAATATGCTTTTTGAACATTACGGTTTGCCACATAGTATAAAAATTTGAATAAAGGTTTTACTTTTTTACATTCCTCTAAAAATGTTAAAGAGTGCCAGAAAAATATACCACAATTCCATCTAAAATTTTTATCCTTCATAAATTTTTTGGCCATTTTATCAGAAGGTTTTTCAATGAATTTATCTACTTTATATATTTTCTCAGAAATTCTTTCACCTGTCCTTACATAACCATGATGGATACTTGGAAATTGTATTGGTGATGTAAAAAGATATAAATAATTTTTCAAATTTATAGCATGTTTTAAACCTTTCTTAAGTTCATTTACCTTTTTTATGATATGGTCAGTGGCGAGATTAAGTAAAAATACATGACCTAATTTTTGAACAATCTTAAATGTTCCAAACACTAATGCAAACGCTGTATCACATATTGCGGGTTCCGTAATGGTGTTTTTTCGGAGACTTTGTGGAACAATACTCAATACATCTTTTTTTTGATTGGAATTAGTTAGGATAAATATATTTTGGTCAGGAACTATTTCTCTCGCAAGTGAGATAGTATTTTCAAGTATTGTTTTTCCGAAAGGTGAAAAGACAAACTTTGGGGAATTTTCTGAAACATATGGCCATAGTCTTTTTCCAGAACCACCCGCTAATATGAGAATTGCTATATTTGAAATTGTAGTCTTAGATATTGCTGTCATCTACTAATGCTAATTTACCGTTTGAAAATTCATATCTCATATCAAAATTGATTTGATAGTATGAATGTCTGTGCGTAGCAATTATGATAATTTTCCCTTTATCTTTCAATTTTTTTATAATGTCTATGATAAGAGTAGTATAATTTTCATCTAAATTATTAAACGGTTCATCCAGTAGGAATATAGCAGGATCTTGAAATAGAAGTTTTCCCAAAAAGCATAGCTGTAACTGACCTGCAGAAAGTTCACATATTTTTTTATTTTTAAATTGATATATATTCAATTTTTTTAAAACATTTACACATCTTTTTAGTATATTAAAAGGAATATTTAGCAGCGACATATGGTAAGGATATACCCCCATAACGACCAACTCTTTTACTCTAACGCTGATAAAACTTTCTGGTTGCTGGCGCAAATATCCTATTCTTGTATATAGATTGTCACTATAATTTTGGATTTTTTTATCACCAATGTATATTTCTCCATTCTGTGGTTTTAATATACCGGCAAGTATTTTTAAAAATGTGGTTTTACCTGAGCCGTTATATCCTTTAATAAGTATGATTTTACCTCTGTCAACATAAAAATTATCAACTTTTATTGTAAAGGCATTTGTTTTATATTTGAAGATAAGATTAGAGATTTTTATCATTATTAAAAATTATAAAAGTAAAATATGAAAATGAAAAATGGGCGGTTAGCTCAATTGGTAGAGCATCTCGTTTACACCGAGAAGGTCAAGGGTTCGAATCCTTTACCGCCCACCATATTGTCTTTTATTTGCACTTGTTTATACAAGAAAGTAAAAAATGGCAAGATTTGAAAATATTACTGATCTGATAGGAAATACTCCGCTATTACGATTGAAAAGAATCACTGAAAAGTATGGTATAAAAGCACGGATTTATGCTAAATTGGAATTTCTAAACCCAGGTGGGTCTGTAAAAGATAGGATAGGTATAAAAATGATACAGCAAGCAGAAAAAGAAGGTAAAATAAAAAAAGATGCCACTATTATTGAGCCTACTTCAGGTAATACAGGAATTGGAATTGCACTTTATGCAATAAGTAAAGGTTTTAGATTAATATTTACTATTCAAGATAAACAAAGTCCAGAAAAGATAGATTTATTGAAAGCATTAGGTGCACAAGTAATAGTCTGTCCAACAGAAGTTGAAAAAAATGACCCACGGAGTTATTATGCAACCGCTAAAAGATTAGCAAAGGAGATTCCAAACAGTTTTTGTCCTGACCAGTACGAAAATCCAAATAATCCATTAGCTCATTATCAAACAACAGGGCCTGAAATTTATAAAGATACAAAAGGCAAGATAACTTACTTTTTTGCAGGTGTAGGAACAGGTGGAACAATAAGTGGCGTAGGTAAATTTTTAAAAGAAAAAAATAAAAATATAAAAATTATTGGTGTTGACCCTAAAGGTTCTATCCTCTATGATTACTTCAAAACAGGAAAATTAATTCAACCACACACTTACAAAACAGAAGGTATAGGAGAGGATTTTATACCTAAAACATTAGATTTTTCGGTAATTGATGATATGGTTCAGGTTGATGATAAAGAAACTATGCTAACTGCAAGAAAATTAGTAAGAATGGAAGGCATATTAGCAGGTGGTTCCAGTGGCTCTGCATTCGCAGGAGTTATGAAATATAAAGATAACCTTAAAGAAGATGACTTTGTTGTTGTCCTCTTCCCTGATTCTGCTCTACGATATATAGGAAAAATCTTTAACGAACAATGGATGAAAACCAACAATTTTTTATAGGGTAAACTTACTTTAGTTTCTGTAATAACAAGAAAAATTTATAGGTTGTTACTATTGACCAAAAGGCAGATCTTTGTCTTTTCTACTATTTTTGTTAATTTCTATTAAAATTACGTTGTTTTTAAATATCAACCCACCCAAAAACCTTTTTTTGTCGTAGTAAAGTTATTATTTTTGTGCAAATAAAATTTTCCTTCACCGTAAATATCCAAATGAACATTTACCAGACCACGCTATCACTCTTTTATTGATATTCACACCTACTTGAGTCAATTTCTAAAAATTCTGTAGGTGTTCAACGACTATTTATTATTCTATGGGAAATATGAATTGTGAAAAATTTATTCATTTTAACATAGGTTGTTACATCATATTGAGAAAAACGGAGGAAAATAGTAATTTTATTTTGTATAATATACTTACAAAATGGCTAAAAAAATAGAAGGTGTAATAATTTTTTTGATTTTCCCGCTAATTATAAAAGGCGATGAACCAGGAGTGTTAATAGAAAACAAAATAGAACTTGAAAAAGTTATAGAAAAGGGATACAAGTTTTTGAAAAGCACTCAAAATAAAAACGGTTCGTGGACAGAAAAAATAGGCACAAAGATCATGTATGATGTAGTCGGAGAAAAAGGAGAGAATGTTGGAATTACCTGTATAGCAGGGATGGCATTTTTGGCTGGTGGATATATTGCCAAAAAAGGTAAGTATTCTCATGTTCTGCAGAAAATAATAGACTATGTGCTAAGTGTTCAAAGACCATCTGATGGATATATAACAAAAAATGGAACTCGTATGTATGAACATGCCTTTTGTTTATTATTTTTAGCGGAAAGTTATGGTAATACTCATAGAGATAAAGATATAAAAGAAGCAATAAAGCGCGCAATAAATGTTATGGTATTCTCCCAAAATACAAATGGTGGATGGAGATATCAACCTCAACCATTAGATGCGGATATATCTGTAACAGTTTCAGTATTACAAGCACTAAGAGCTGCAAGAAATGTTGGGTTTTATGTTCCACGAAGAACGATTAAAAAAGCTGAAAGATATGTCAAAAAATCTCTAAATCCGGATGGTTCTTTTAAATATCAGCTTCTACCAGATGCTTATACACGCAGTGATTCATTTGCATTAGCTGCTTGTGGAGCTGTTTCTTTGATGAGTTTGGGGCATTATGACAAACGGACAATCAAAAAGGTTCTTGATTTTACACTAAATAATTTACCAGACAAAAAGATTACTGATTATAATTTTCATTATTTTTATGGACACTATTATGCAGTTCAAGCATTCTTCTTTTATGGAGGTAAGTATTGGGAAAAATATTGGAGTAAGGTTATTCGTGAAATTTTAGAAGGACAAAATAACGACGGTGCGTGGATCGATGAAGTAGGACCTGTCTATGCTACTTCAATGGCTCTTATATGGTTACAAATACCTAAACATTTATTACCGATTTTCTATAAATAAAATACTGAGAAAGGGATGGTTTTCAATAATAAAAAAGAATGAGATGGTAAGTGATTTTTATATCATAATGATAGGATACTTTAATTTGTTCATTATTTATGTGTTTTAGAAGACAATTGTTTCAACCAGTATTAAACAGCTTTTTCAAAATAACACTTCAACTCAAATAATTATATAATACACGATAGGTGGTAAGTTAAAGTATTATTTTAAATGCCAATTATTAATTGCACTTTGTAATGAAAAGATATATCTCAATAAATAAAGAACTCTTACAAACAGCTATTGATTTGGGCTTTATAAATTACACTCAATTTCTCTTTATCAAAAATATTCAAAAAAACTCAGATGTAAATATATTAACACTCTTAGTAGAAAACAACTTCATAACTGAGGAACAAAAAGACATAATTATTAAAAACTATTTAGATGAAAATCAATTTTCTAAACATGAGATTCGTTTTGGAGCCATAGCACACAAACTATTCAATATTTCACTTCGTGATATAAAAAATGCTCTTAACTATCAAAGACAAGTGAAAAAATTTATTCCATTGCGTTTAGGCGAAATTCTGGTTCTTCACAATAAATTAACTGCAAATGAAGTAATGACAATTTTGAAGTTACAGGAATCGAAGATGATAACCTGCAAATGTGGAACTCTGTATAATTTTTTTAAATTTAACAAAGGTAAAAAAATCCTGTGCTACAAATGCAATAACGAACTTATAGTTCCATCGTTATGAAAATTCACTAATCTTAATAATTAACAAAATTTTATAAGATGGAAAGTAAAATAGTTTTTATATAATATTGTTTATCTTACTTAAGAGTTAACAGTATTGAAATTAACACTTTCTTTTTTCAGTTGGAATATACTCCGTTATTTTAATTTTATAGTATAAGTGTATTGGGAAGGTTTATCTATCCCTTCTTGTTTTTTTTCAATGGTTATTTTTAAAAATTTTGGGAATTCGGTTTGCTCTTCTTTTTCATTTTCTTCATCTTCATCTATGTTACAAGCAAACTCATTTTGCCATTGCCCGTTTATGTAAACATCCACTTGAAATTTGTCTATATCTTCAAGCAACAAGTATTCTTTATCTTTAAATTTTTTAGCAGTTCCTATGAACATTTGACTGTTGAGAAATAAAGGTATTGTAGAAAAATACACCGCTTGCTTATCTTTTTCTGTTTTTATTTTTATTTCAACTATAACAAGCCCATAATATAGATTATCAAAGAATTGAGGGTCATATACAACAAATCGTAAAAGAGAAGTGCCCTCAAAAAATCCTTTTGACCTTTCAATATATAGGGGGCACTCTAAACTAAGCTTTAACGCTTTTAAGTCATCATAACCGCCTCCAACATCTGCAAAAAAATACATTTTTTCTAACATGTTTTTTATGTTGGATATAAAGATATCAATTTTTTTATCATCATAAGAAAATTTTTCCAGTGCGATAGATGCCTTCATTGATATTGTAAATACTCTTGCAAGAACTATAGCAAGGATAGACAAAATTGATATGGCAATAAGCACTTCTAAAAGAGTGTATGCTTTACTTGTTTTCTTCTTCGATCTCTTTTTCATCTTCAATTGTTTTTAGATAAAACACTTCGTTAGATATTGTAGAATCTGGTAGTGTTGTTTCTATCGTTAGTATGTAATATTCTAAAAAGTATTCTTTCTTTTTATCTTGGTATATTTTTTCTATCTCTCTTCTTAATTGCCAATTGTAGTTATCAGTGGTGTAACTAGCAAGTTTGCCTTTCTTGAAATTTTCATCAAACGGTAAGGCATCACTTATAGAATTATTTATAATGTAAGATTGTTGTGGCAGTAAAGTAAATTTTGATATTTTTTGTTGTAACACTATGATTTGGGTAACGATTAAATAAGAAATAATAGTTATCACTGCACTTGCCGCTATAACCTCGAGGAATGTAAAGCCCTTCTTATTACAAGTGAAAAACAAGAAATTAACACTAATACTGGAAACTTTATTCTTTGAATATAATTTCATATCCATTTTTTTGTATCACAAAACTATACTTTTTATCTTCAACTTCAATATTGAAATATAAATCGTCAATTATACCGAATTTATTAACTTTCACCAACTGGCTATTAGTACTACTTTCTATTATCTCTATGTTTTTATCAAGGTGCATAGTATAAAGCACTTTCCATTTTGCTCCATCCTCAGTAATTTCCGGCAAGGAATCAATAATAGATATCTTACTATCCTGATTATTAATAAAAATATAAAGATCTCTATTATCAGATATTGCTTTAAATTGAGCAATTCTTACAAGAGTAGTAAGTTCTCTTTCTAAAGTTTTTAGCTGGTAAGATAGTGGTTCAAATTTTATTCGTGGAATTGTAATGCTAGCAAGAAGCCCTAAAACAGCAATAACCGCAATTAATTCAATTAAAGTAAAAGCATTCTTACCAATAACACTACGCTTAGAAATTTTAGAATTAAAACACGAAGACACAGAGGTGAATGCAATCAATATATTTTTATAATTGAATAAGATGATAACTAATCAGAAAGCTTTGCACTAGAGATATCAGCATTTTCTCCCTCGCCACCTTCTTTTCCATCCGCTCCCAACGATATAATTTCGAATGGCTGATTATTTTTGCCAGGTTTTAAATATATGAAATCATTACCCCACGAATCTTTGGGTATAACTGCCTGGGTTAGGTATCCTCCCTCCTGCCACTTTTTAGGATTAACATAGGATGGCATGTTTACCAAATCCTCCAATCTTTCAGGATATTTGCCATGGTCTAAATAAAAAGTTTCAACAGCAGTTTGAAAACTTTTAATATTAGCTTTAGTAGCATTTATTCTTGCCTGTGGAGTTTTACTTAAAAGTCGAGGTGCTATTATTGCCGCCAAAATTCCTATTATCATCACAACTGCAAGTAGCTCCAAAAGTGTAAAACCTCTTCTTCCCTTTACCATATATTTCATTATTATAAATTTATATTTCATATTTACTACTTAATTGAATTAAAAGGGGAGTTTTTGTTATCTAGTTGTTATAGGTATATGTTGATTTTCGTCGCAAATTATTTTAAATTTGA